>Ga0179596_10000247_pt1 | contig 21526 bp, 19 predicted proteins | sample CZODoug1_1_08_16_FD_155494 | JGI IMG/M metagenome (GOLD analysis project Ga0179596, IMG submission 155494) | Vadose zone soil fungal communities from Angelo Coast Range Reserve, California, USA - CZODoug1_1_08_16fungal (Illumina Assembly) | ecosystem: Environmental > Terrestrial > Soil > Vadose...
CGAGCTGGGCGCCCGTGGCCGAGGGGGTTCGCGACGACGGCGAACCGATGTGGGATCTGTTCGCCCGGTACCTGCGCGACCGGAAGACCGTAAGGCCCGTCAGACTCAACCTGCCGCGCCTGATCGGCGTGGAAGGCAACCGCGGCCTGGCTTGAATTTCACCGGAGCGCCCCGATTCTTCGGGAGTAAGTTCGCAGGGTATAATTCAACGGCTTGCACTCGGAGGCTCCATGCCGATCTACGAATATCGTTGCTCCTCCTGCGGGTTCCAGAAGGAATACCTGCGGAAGCTCAGCGACCCGGTTCTCACCGACTGTCCGGAGTGCGGCAAGCAGACGTTCTCCAAGATGCTGAGCGCGGCGGGATTCCAGTTGAAGGGCAGCGGCTGGTACGCGACCGACTTCAGGAACAGCGGCGCCAAGCCGGCGGCGAAGCCGGACTCCAAGAGCGCGACGACGGCAGGCGGCAAGGACAAGGGCGACGCGAAGCCCGACACCAAGCCCGATGCGAAGTCCGACACGAAACCCGAGAAGAAGTCCGAAAGCAAGTCCGAGTCGAAATCCGAAGCCGTCGGCAGCGGGGCAGACGTTCGTCCGTAGCGTGCAACGCCGCCGTGCGGGAGGCGGCGCGCGATGAAAAAATACCTCATCACCGGGCTCTTGATCTGGATCCCGCTCGCGATCACGATCTGGGTACTGGAGCTGATCGTGAGCACGATGGACCAGTCGCTGCTGCTCCTGCCCCCGCAGTATCAGCCGCAGGCGCTGTTCGGCTACCAGATCCCGGGTCTCGGCGCGCTGCTCACCGTGGTCGTGGTGTTCGTCACCGGCGTGCTCGCCTCCAACATCCTCGGCCAGCGGTTGCTCCTGTTTTGGGAGTACTTGCTCGGCCGAATCCCGGTCGTGAAGACCATCTACAGCGGCGTCAAACAGGTGAGCGATACGCTGTTTGCGCCCGGCGGGCAGGCGTTCAGCAAGGCATTGCTCGTGCAATATCCCCGCGAAGGCAGTTGGACGATCGCGTTTCTGACCGGTCGGCCGGGCGGCGATGTCGCCAATCACCTCCACGGGGATTATCTGAGCGTCTATGTCCCGACCACGCCGAATCCCACCTCGGGATTCTTCCTGATGATCCGCAAGGCCGACGTCATCGAGCTCGACATGAACGTGGATGAGGCGCTCAAGTACGTCATCTCGATGGGCGTGGTGGCGCCGGATCTGCCGGGCGCGAGAAAGCCGTAGCCGCCCGTCGAAAGGGCAGCGCCCCCGCCCCATCCGCGTGGCGGAGGACTTGAAGGCGCACACCGACACGGTAAAATGCCCGCACGCGCCGCCCCGGGATCCTCGGTGCGGCTGCATCGAATCCTTGCGGGAGACTACTCGTCATGCGCCTGAATCAGCTCAAGAGCGCCGTTGTCGCCGCCGGAGCCGTGGCTCTGATCATCGGCTGCGCCTCGGTTGTCGCGCCCGTCAGCAACGTCGAGCGCCAACCCGTCACGGCGCGCCGGGCGGCGAGCCTCGATGAAATCGGCAACGCGATCGTGCGTGCCGGCGCGTCGCTCAACATGCAGATGCAGAAGGTGAGGCCGGGCTTGATCACCGTCACGTACACGCCCCGCGGACTCTCAGCGACCATGGAAATCGAGTACGACACCAAGCAGTACAGCATCACTTACAAGGACAGCCAGGGCCTGAAATACGACGGCCGCCAGATCCACAAGACCTACAACAGCTGGGTGCATAACCTCGACAATCGCATCCGCGTGCAGTTGAGCGCGCTCTAAGGCAGTCCGCATCGCGCCCTATGCGCACCGCCGTATCCACGGGTTCCACCCCCGCGCCGACCGCTCCGCCGGAATACCGATGCGACGTGCTGGTCATCGGCGGCGGCCCGGGTGGCTCGACGATCTCGGCGTTCCTCGCGCAAAAAGGCTGGAAGGTGGTGCTGCTCGAAAAGGAACATCACCCCCGCTTCCACATCGGCGAATCGCTGCTGCCGCTCAATCTGCCGTTGCTCGAGCGCCTGGGCGTGCTCGATCGGGTGGATCAAATCGGGCTGGTCAAGCCCGGCGCCGAATTCAACTACGAAGGCTACGAACCGGCCGTGTACTATTTCGCCAACGCCATGGACAAGTCCTACCCCTCGGCTTACGAGGTACGGCGTTCGGAGTTCGACAACCTGTTGCTTCGAAACAGCGCCGCCAAGGGGACCGAGGTGCGCGAAGGAGTCAAGGTCACCGAAGTCGAATTCCGGCGAGGCTCGACCTCGCTGGTGCATGCCGTCGATGAGCACGGCCAGGCGCAATGCTGGGAGACGCGCTTCGTGGTGGACGCTTCCGGGCGCGACACCTTCCTCGCCAATCGCTTCAACATAAAGAGCCGCAACCCGGTACACAGCAGTTCCGCCGTGTTCGGCCATTTCAAGGGGGCAGTGCGCCGCCCCGGGCGCGACGAAGGCAACATCAGCGTCTACTGGTTCGATCACGGCTGGTACTGGATGATCCCGCTGCGCGACGGCGCGATGAGCGTCGGCGCCGTGTGCTGGACGTATTACATGAAGACCCGCAAGGTCAGCGTGGATCAATTCCTGCTCGACACCATTACGCTGTGCCCCATGATGGCCGAGCGCCTCAAGGACGCGAAGCTTATGTCGCCGGCCCTTGCGACGGGAAATTTCTCGTATCGTGCGACGCGCATGACCGGCGACGGTTACATCATGGTCGGGGATGCGTATGCGTTCATCGACCCGGTGTTTTCGAGCGGCGTGTTCCTGGCGATGAACAGCGGCGAGCTCGGCGCCGAGGTCGTGGATGAGGCCTTGCGCAACGGCGATGTCTCGGCGCGCAGCCTGCAGCGCTACGAAAGGACCGTGAAGCACGGTCTCAAGACGTTCTCCTGGTTCATCTACCGCATCACCACGCCGGCACTGCGCGAAATGTTCATGTCGCCGCGTCCTGCGTTCCGGCTGGAGCAGGCGATCCTGTCGCTCCTTTCGGCCGACATCTTCGGCAAAACCCCGATCAGGGGTCCGCTCCTGCTTTTCAAGATAATTTATTACGCTGTCTCGATCAAGAACTGGCGCGAGAGCCTGGCAGCCTGGCTCAAGCGCAGACGCGCATGGCGCACGAAGCTCGATTTTGTATGGAAGAGCGGCAACTGAATTGAAATTCAGCTGATCAGGAGTTGTGGCTATGGATCGTTGGGCTCCACGGCCTGCGCTCGGGGTTCTGTTGCTGCTTGCCTATCCCGTTCTCACGCACGCCGCCGTCACCACGGGGCTCGCCTATCTGGCGTGGGCGGCATGGCTGTGCATCGCGGCGCTGGGCTGCCTGCCGTTGGCGGGACCCTGGGGCCTCGCGGGTTTCGCGCTGCTCGCGGCGGCGCCGCTCGCAGTCGATCCGGACGCCTTGCTGAAGTTCCCGCCCGTGGTCATCAATTTCGCTCTGGCCGTCTGGTTCGGAAGGACGCTGGCGCCGGGTGAGGAGCCGATGATCAGCTGGTTCGCCCGCCTCGTGCGCGGAACGGAGCTTCCCGCGGATCTCGCGCGCTATACGAGATATTCCACGGCCATTTGGACGGCGTTTTTCGTGAGCGCGGCAGTCGCGGCCGCTGCGCTGGCGCTGCTCGCCACGCCCCAGACCTGGTCGCTGTTCGCGAACGGGATCGATTATCTTCTGGTGGGCGCGCTGTTCGTCGGGGAGTACGTTTTTCGGCGCCTGCGCTATCCGCATCATGCGCACCGCCCCCTCGCCGACGTGGTTCGAACCGTGGCCCGCTCGGGCAGGCTCGCGCCGCGCCGGACCGCGCGTAAATGAACCCGCTCCGGAAGCCGTCCTGGCTCGACTATCGGGAGCGGGGCAGCCGCGGAGCGACGCAGTTCATGAAGTGGCTCGCTTTGCGCTGCGGCCGACGCCTCGCGCGTTTGCTGCTGTATCCGATTTGCGCCTACTTCCTGGTTTTCTCGCCGCGCGCGCGGAGCACTTCGCGCCAGTACCTCGCGCTCGCCCTCGGCCGGCCGCCGCGCTTTGCCGATCTGTGGCGGCATTACTTCACCTTCGCCGCGACGGTCCTCGACCGCGTGTATTTCGTCGACGGCCGGTTCGGTCCCTTCGACATCGAGGTGAGAGGACTGGAGTCTCTGCGCCGCACGCTCGCCAAGGGGCGAGGCTGCCTTTTGCTCGGAGCGCACCTGGGCAGCTTCGAGCTGCTGCGTACGCTCGCGCCCGAGCACCGCTTGTCCGTCAACACGGTGATGTACGAAGAGAACGCGACGAATATCACCGAGGCGTTGAACGCCCGGATCGATCCCGCGCTGCGCGAGCGCATCATCGTGTCCGGAGAGGTCGACACGATGCTGCGCATCGCCGAATGCTTTTCGCGCGGTGAGCTCGTCGGCATGCTGGGCGACCGCTCGGCCGGCTCCGACAAAACGGTCGCGTGCCGCTTCTTCGGGCGCGATGCCGTCTTTCCCCAAGGACCGCTGTTGCTCGCCCTCAGCCTGCGCGTGCCGGTGTATCTGGTCGCGGGCCTGTACGAGGGCGGCAGGCGCTACGTCATTCACCTGGAGCCGTTCTGCGAGGAGCCGAACGCGGACCGCGCCGAGCGCGCCGCGTGGACCCGCGAATGGGTCCAGCGCTACGCCGAGCGCCTGGAGCATTTCTGCCGCCTCGCACCTTACAACTGGTTCAATTTCTATGATTTCTGGGGCCGGTCTCCGCGCTAGGCTCTTGCGTGCGGCGTCCGTGCTGCTCCTTGCCTCGCTTCCGGCTGCGGCGCAGGAGGAGCCCTGGGACTTCGCGCGGCTGATGGCGCAGCTCGCGCAGGTGCAGGCGAGCCGGGCCCGGTATTCGGAGGTCAGGCGCGTCGCCGTGCTGCAGAAGCCCCTGCAGCTCTCCGGCACCTTGCTCTACGCGCGTCCTGCACGGATCGAGAAACGCCAGATCCTGCCGTTCAGCGAAGTGATACGCGTGGACGGCGACCGGCTGACCGTCGAGCGCGAAGGCAAGGCCCGCGAGGTCAGGCTGCAGAACGCGCCCCTCATCGCGGGCCTGGTCGAGAGCCTGCGCGCGACGCTCGCCGGCGACGGTACGGAGCTCGAGCGGCTCTATTCCGTCAGCGTGCAGGGCACCCGGCAGCGCTGGACGCTGGCGCTCACCCCGAGGGATGCCGAGATCGCGGGCGTCGTGAAAAGCATCGTCATCGCCGGCTCGGATTCGCGCGTCGCCCGCCTGGAAATCCTGGAGCCGAGCGGAGACGGGTCGGTGATGACCATCCACGAAGAGTCCCCGTGAGCCTCTCCGCTCGCACGGCGCTCCTCGTCTGGCTCGCGATCGTCGCGGCGAGCGTCTGGTGGACCGCGCGCCACGTGGTCTTCACCGCCGATCTGACCGCCTTCCTCCCCGCTACCAGCGGCCGCCTGGAGCGGCTTCTCGTCGAGCAGCTGCGCGCAGGCGTAGCCTCCCGCACCATGCTGATCGCGATCGAAGGAGGCGCGCCGCCCGAGCTCGCGCGCTTCTCCCGTGAGCTCGGGCGCGCGCTCGCGGCCGACCCGCGCTTCGACTACGTCATAAACGGCGCCGCGGAGTTCACTCAAGGCGCGCGCGAGCTGGGATTGCGGTATCGCTACCTGCTGAGCCCCAGCGTGAGTGCCGAGCGCTTCAGCGAGCGGTCGCTCGCCCGCGCGCTGCGCGAGAACCTCGAGCGGCTGGCGACGCTCGAAGGAGCGGCGTTCAAAGGGACGCTTGCACGCGATCCGACCGGGGAACTGCGCAGCCTCGTCGAGGCCGCGGCTCAGGGCGCGCCGGCCTCGCGGCACGGCGTGTGGTTTTCGGGCGACGGCCGGCGCGCGCTGCTGCTTGCGCAGACCGCGGCCTCGGGAATGGACGCCGTGCGCCAGCAGGAGGCGGCCGATGCCGTGACCGGCGCCTTTCGAACCACGGGGGCGGGTCCCGAATATCGCGTTTTGATCAGCGGGCCGGGAGTGTTTGCCGCGCGCACGCGTGCGGCGATCGAGCACGACTCCCGCTGGCTCACGGGCCTCGCGGGCGCGCTGGTCCTCTTGATACTGATCCTCGTATACCGTTCGCCCGGCCCGGTGGCGCTCTCCGCGCTGCCGGTGCTGACGGGCCTGCTCGTGGGCGTCGCGGCGGTGGGCGTCCTGTTCGACACGGTGCACGGCATCACGCTCGCCTTCGGGGCGACGCTGATCGGGGAGGCGGTCGATTACCCGTCCTACGTCTTCACGCAGCGCAAGTCCGGCGAATCCATCCGCGAAGTCCTCGCCCGGGTCTGGCCGACCTTGCGACTTGCCGTGCTCACCACCGTCTTCGGCTCGCTCGCGCTGCTGCTCTCCAGTCTGCAGGGCTTGTCGCAGCTCGGGGTGCTGTCGATGGTCGGCGTGCTCGCGGCGGGCCTGGTCACGCGCTGGGTTCTGCCCGCGCTCGCTCCGGGCCGCGGAGCGCCGCCGCCGCGCGCGCTGCCCTTCAGCCTGGTTCGCGCGGGGCTCGCGATGCGGCGCGCGGCGTGGATCGCCTGGATGGTGCTCGCCGCGGCGCTCGCTTTCATCGCCGCGCGCCACGACCGGATCTGGGACGACGACCTCGCACACCTGAGCCCGCTCCCCGAATCGGCGCGCGAGCTGCACGGGCAGCTGAGCGCCGATCTGCGCGCGCCCGATGTGGGTTATCTGCTGATCGCGACGGCCGCGAGCCGCGAGGCGGTGCTCGAGAAGAGCGAGCAGACGGCGCTCGCTCTGCAGAGCTGGGCGGGCGAGGGCGTGCTGGAAGGCTTCGACCTCGCGGCGCGCTACCTGCCGAGCGCGAAGACGCAAGCCCTTCGCCGCGCCGTTCTGCCCGAGGCGCGCGAGCTGCACCGCGCGCTCGCCAGGGCGCTGCGAGGCTTGCCGTACCGCGCCGACGCGTTCGCGCCGTTCGAGCGCGACGTCGAAGCGGCGCGCCTTTCGCCCTTGCTCACGACCGAGGGGCTGCGCGGCACCGGGCTCGACCTCAAGGTGCAGTCCCTGCTCGCAACGCGCGACGGCGAATGGCATGCGCTCATTCCGCTGCGCGGGGTGCGCGATCCGGCGCGGCTGCGCTCGCTCGCCGAGGGGCTGCCCGAGGGCGCTCGCGCGAGCTTCCTCGACCTCAAGGCCGAATCGGACCGTCTGATCGGCGGTTACCGCTCCCAGACCCTCGCGCTCGCGGGCCTGGGTGCGCTCGCGATCGCGTTGCTGCTGGTCATCGGGCTGCGCGGCGCGCTCAAGGCGCTGCAGGTCATGTTGCCCGTGTATGCGGCGATTGCGATGACGGTCGCCTGCCTCGTGCTGCTCGGGATCGGTCTATCGCTGTTCCACCTGGTTTCGCTCTTGCTCGTGCTCGGCATCGGCCTCAACTACTCGCTGTTCTTCAGCCGGGCCCAACCCGGAACCGATGATGAGCAGGGCACCTCGCTCGCCTTGTCGGTGTGTTTTCTCACCACGTTCGCCGCGTTCGGGTGCCTTGCGACCTCGCGCATCCCGGTTCTTTCGGCGATCGGGCTCACGGTGACCTTGGGTTGCGCCCTTTCGCTCCTCAATTCGATGATGCTCGGCGGCACGGCGGTGCGGGAGCGCGAAGCGCGCTAGAGCGGGCGGCAGATTCGCGCCACTGTCGGTTTGCTATACTCCGCCCCCTTATGCGCACCCACTATTGCGGCAAGTTGACCGCCGCGCTCCTAGGGCAAACCGTGACGCTCGCCGGCTGGGCGCACCGCAGACGCGACCACGGCGGAGTCATCTTCATCGACTTGCGCGACCGTGAGGGCTTGGCGCAAATCGTCTCGGATCCCGACCGCAAGGCGACTTTCGCGACGGCGGAGAAGATCCGCAACGAATTCGTGCTGAAGGTCACCGGCGTGGTGCGCCGGCGCCCCGAGGGCACCGTCAATCCGAACATCGCCTCGGGCGAGGTCGAAGTGCTCGCGCACGCAATCGAGATCCTCAACCCCTCGCTCACGCCGCCTTTCCAGCTCGACGAGGAGAATCTTTCGGAGACCGTGCGCCTCACGCACCGCGTCATCGACCTGCGCCGCGAGACGATGCAGAAGAATCTCAAACTGCGCTATCGCGTCGCCATGGCGGTGAGGAAATATCTCGATGCCCAGGGCTTCATCGACATCGAGACGCCGATGCTCGCGCGCTCGACGCCCGAGGGCGCTCGCGATTACCTCGTCCCTTCGCGCGTGCACCCGGGCGAATTCTTCGCGCTGCCGCAGTCGCCGCAGATTTTCAAGCAACTCCTCATGATCGCGGGATTCGACCGTTACTACCAGATCACCAAGTGCTTCCGCGACGAGGATCTGCGCGCGGACCGCCAGCCGGAATTCACCCAGATCGACTGCGAGACTTCGTTTCTCGAAGAAACGGAAATCCGGGCGATTTTCGAGGGCATGATTCGCGCCGTGTTCAGGGAAGTGCTCGGGGTCGCGCTCGCCGATCCGTTCCCGGTGATGAGCTACGCCGAGGCGACGCGAGAGTACGGCTCGGACAAGCCGGACCTGCGCGTGCCCCTGAAGCTCACCGAGCTGACCGAGGTGATGAAATCCGTCGACTTCAAGGTGTTCTCCGGCCCGGCCAACACCGCGGGACATCGCGTCGCTGGATTGCTCATCCCGAAGGGCGGGGAGCTTACGCGCGGCGAGATCGACGCGTATACGGAATTCGTCGGCATCTACGGCGCGAAGGGCCTCGCCTGGATCAAGTTCAACGACCTCTCGAAGGGCAGGGAGGGAATGCAGTCGCCGATCGTGAAAAACCTTTCGGATGCTGCGCTGAAAGCGGTCGTCGACCTGTCCGGGGCGAAGAACGGCGATCTGATGTTCTTCGGCGCGGGCAAGATCAAGGTCGTCAACGACGCGCTCGGCGCGCTGCGCGTGAAGATCGGCCACGAGAAGGGCCACGCGCAGGCCGGGTGGAAACCCCTGTGGGTGGTGGACTTCCCGATGTTCGAGTACGACGAGGAGGAAAAGCGCTGGACCGCGATGCATCATCCGTTTACCGCACCCAAGGACGGCCACGAGAACTTGCTCGCGAGCAATCCGGGTGAGGCGCTCGCCAAGTGCTACGACACCGTGCTGAACGGCGCCGAGATCAGCAGCGGATCGGTGCGGATCCACCGCGAGGAAGTGCAGTCGAAGGTGTTCCGCGCGCTTTCGATCGGGCCGGAGGAAGCCAAGCAGAAGTTCGGATTTCTGCTCGAAGCGCTGCAATACGGCGCGCCGCCGCACGGGGGCATCGCCTTCGGCCTGGACCGCATCGTCGCCATGATGGCCGGCACCGAATCGATCCGCGACGTCATCGCCTTTCCCAAGACGCAGCGCGCGCAGGATCTGCTCACGCACGCGCCGTCGCCCGTGGACGAGAAGCAATTGCGCGAGCTGCACATTCGGCTGAGAAACCCGCCGAACACGGGGGCCCAATGAAGGGCGACTGGCTGAAGGACGCGGCGAAAGCCGGCGTATTCCAGCTCTCCGCCGACGCGCGCGAGCTCGCGCGCGCAGCCGCCGCGGCGGGACTCATGGTGATCTACGTCGACATCCACCACGCCCACGACAAGGAGGACTTTCTCGACGGGGTGTCGCGCGCGCTTCGCTTTCCCGACAAGCTCAGCGCCGACTGGAGCGCTTTTGCCGGCGGACTGAAGGACCTGTCGTGGCTTTCCGCCAAGGGGTGGGTGGTGATCCTCGAGAAAAGCAAGCACTTCTGCGGCGGGCACGGGCACGACGCGACCGAGGCGCTGGACGCCATGGAAGCGGCGGCCGAGCACTGGCGCGGCCAGGGCAAACCCTTCTGGACTCTCATCGGCGGGCCGGAGGGCTGGAAGTCCGGCTGGCCGGAGATGCCTTCTACCTGAGCTGGCGGTCGGCGCGCTCGGCCAGGAAGGAACGCGCGCTCTCGGGCCGAACACCGAAACGCAGCGATAGGATCGCTGAATTGGAACTCCAACCCGCGGTCGGCGTAACGGCATTGCCGGCCACGGGCGAGTCGTAGTGCTCAAGCTCCAACTCGAATCGCACGCCTGGCTTCAGCGCCCACGAGACCAAGGCCCACAACCGGAAGGCCCCGATCCAATCGCCCGCTGCCTCGCCCTGTCTTGCCACGCGCTGCTGGCCTGCGCCCGCATCCAGCGCGAAGGTGAGCGGCGACAGGCCCTCGTACTCGAGGTAGGTCCCCAGCTCGACCACCTGAACGCGTCGCGGCGCAAAATATCCGGCGGCGGTCGGATGCGCGTAGCCCAGCTCGCTGTAGAACACTCCAATCTCTTGCGCCGGCCGCCACCGATAGACCGGGCCGAGCTGGTAGCCGGTACGATGATTGACGTCGGTGCCCGCGTCGAGCACGCCGTCCTGTCCGCGCGCGCGCACGCGAAATGGCCCACTCAGAGGCAGATCGAGGCCGGCCTTGATCTCCGCCAGCTCGACCGGCTGCGCGACCAAGCCGGGCGTGGCGATCAGCGGACCCTGCCTCAACCGCAATTCCGCGGCGGGCCCCTCCTCGGGGCTGGTCCAGCGAAGGCGCAATCCCGCCCACGGACGGTTCACCGCTTTCTGGCCGGGCTGGTCCGGGCTCAGCCGCGCGCCGCCGGCAAAGCCGTCCAGCTTGAGGGTATTGAGCGGCTGCCACTTCGCGATGAGTGCCACCGCATCGACCGTCCCCGAGCTGGAGGGGTCCTTCACCTCGTTCCGTTCCGCGTGCAGGCCCAGGCGCGAGCGCTGCGTGAACTGCCATTCGCCTTCGAGGCCCCACAGGGTGATCCGGTCCTGGTCGGAATCGTCGCTGCGGCCGAGAAAGGGCCGCAGGGAGAACGCGGATTCCGCCAATGCGTCGCCGAGCGACTCCAGGGAGCGATCGTTCTCCTTGATCGTAAACGATGCCGCGTAGGCGTCGGCAGCCTCGACGTAGCGCTTCGCGCGCTGCCGCGCCCGCCCGAGCTCGAACCACGCTTCCGCGTTCTTCGGCTGCTGTGACGCCCATTGTTCGTAGTTCTTCACCAGCTCGTCGGTGCGTCCGGCATCGCGCAAGATCCTGCCCAGGCCCACGTAGGCGTCCGATTCGTCCGGCGCTTTGCGGCGGGCGAGACCGTACTGCTCTATCGCTTCGTCGACCTTGCCGGCCTTCGCCAGCACATCGCCCAGGGCCATGTTGCCCCAGGGATCCCCCGGTTCGAGCTTCACGTAGCGGCGCAGGAGCGCGACGGCTTCCGCCGAGCCCGGAGGCGAAAGGCGAGCCAATTGAAAAGCGGCGCGGGAGTTGCCGGGCTCGGACGCGAGCACCGCCCGGTAAAGGCTCTTCGCGAGCTCGCGATTTCCCGATGAATAAGCTGCGTCCGCCCGTTGCAGCAGCCCTTGCGCCGCCGCCTGGGCCTCGCTAGTCGGCGAATAAGCCGCCAACAACAGGAGCAGGAGCGCCGCGCTCCCGCATGCCCTCATTGAGCTGCGTGTCGCACCGTACGCAGCCGCAGGCACAGCCGCACGACGTGCACCGTGCCGAGCACCGTGGCGAGCACGCCCGACGTCACCAGCAGGGCCGACACGCGCAAAGTCCATAGCGCGTGCATCTGGCCTGCGGCATGGGCGGCGACTTGCTTGAGCATGAGCACGGTATCCAGGGCCCAGAAAACGCCGCTCATGGCGACGATTATTCCGACCGCGATCCCGAACTGCCTCGCCACCAAAGGCCACCGCCCGGGCGCGTGGCCCTGCCGGCGGCGCCACAGCTCGCAGATCGGCATCCAGAGCGCGTTCAAGATGTAGAACAAACCGCCGATGCCGGCGCCTGGCAATCCTGGGTTCATGGTCTAGTGTCCTTTCTCGTAGGTCAGGGAGGCGCGCCGCAAGAACCACTCGGACCAGACGGCTTCCAGAAAATAGAATCCGTTCACGAGGCGCAGCACGAAAAATGCGGGCAAGCTCGCGAGCGTGCGCCCGAACTCGCGACGCGGGATCGCTCCGATCAGGAGCGGCACCAGGATCGCGGGAGCGTCGATGAAATACGCCAGTAGCAGCCACGGGCTCTTCAGCGCGATGATGAGCAGCGGCAGCACGATCAGGAAGACGAGCGAGGCCACGATGGCGTCCCACAGGGCCACGGCCACCGCCGATCGCAGGAACGGCACCGTCAGCAGGCCTCTCCAATGCAGGGTGACGTTCTGAATGAAGCCGTGGCTCCACCGGCGAAGCTGCTTGCGCATGAAACGGAAGTTGTACGGCTCGATCGGGTAGCAGACCGCCTCGGGTACGAAGCGCACTCCGACGCCGGTCTGGTGAAAGGTCCAGGTCAGATCCATGTCCTCGGCGAGCGTCCGGCCTGGCCATCCGCCGTGACGGCGCATCAGGTCGGTTCGATACATGGAGAAGCAGCCCGACGAGATCATCGGCCGGCGGTAGTAGTCCTGCACCTGTTTGTAGAAGGTGAAAGCGAACAGGTATTCGACGAAGCGTCCCCGTTCCCACAAGGATTTGATGCGGCGCGGCAGGACAAGACCGCAGGCCGCGCCGACGCCGCGGTGAGCAAAGGTCTGCATCAGCCTTTCGACGGCCGTCGGCTCCAGCGTGGTGTCGGCGTCGACCGCCATCACGAGCTTCGTTCGCACCCAGGGCAAGGCGAAGGTCTGTGCGCCGGCCTTGGAGCCCGTGTTGAGAGGGGGTCGAATCACGGTGATGCCGGCGCGACGCCCCACGTCGCCGGTGCCATCGGTGGAACCGTCATCGACCAGGATGATTTGATCGGGGGGGACCGTCTGAGCGAGCAGGCTCCGGATCGTGTCGCCGACGAACTCGGCCTCGTTGTAGGCGGGGATGATGACGGTCAAGCCCGTGACCAGATCCCCAGCGGTCTCGCTTGATTCACCCGGGAGATTCACGTGGGAGGGGTGGCCGGTGACGAGGTTCTCCATCTTCATCCGACGTCCCCTGCGGCTGATACCTGGGCCAAATTATGAGCGCGGCGAGCTGTCGTTCAGCTGTTGCGCCGGGACATTTTTCACAGAAACGCGACAAGTCAGGACGCGGGCATGCATTCTGTCGCCGACGAGCGACACTTCTTGACGAGGTGAGAGTTGCCGCCGAAGATGCCGAGGGGCGAAGGAAAACTCGCCGGCTAATGCTCCGAGCGCCATGCTCCTTGACACGCTCGCCGGTGGAAAAGGTTCCATCGGCAGCTGATCTACCCCTCGCGGCCCGGGCTGGAGCCAGTTCTCCCTAGGTTTTGAACTTTCCTCGCAATGGGCTATCCTAGTCGCGGGAACATTTCGTGATGCCTTTCCTGACCCGATATCGCCGTCGCTGGATCGCCGGCTTCGCCCTGGCGGCGTTGGCGTTCGCGCACGTGGCGATTGCAGGGTATGGCTGTCTGCAGGGCAAGATGCCCGAACCCCAGATGGCGTGCGACGAACATCAGAGTACGGCGCCGACGGAACTCCTGTGCCGCGTGCATTTCCAGTCAGAGACGCAAACACTCGATCTCGCCAAGCTGCCGCAGTTCTCCGCTTTCGACTCGCCCGTACTGGTGCTCTTAGTCGAACACAAAGCCCTGCCGGCGGCGGCTGTACCGCTTCCGACGCGAATCGCCGTCGCGAGCGCGCCGCCTCCGTCTCTCAACGTCCTTTATTCCCGCTTTCTCATTTAGCCGCCGCTGAGCTGCGGCGCCGCCTTTGGCGGCGCCGGTGTTCTTGCTCAACGGAGGTTTCATGGTTTTCGTTTTTCCCGGGCGTTTCGCGCGCCCGCTCGTTTGTTTCTGCGTTCTTAGTCTCGCTAACGCGACGCCGTTCGCGCTCGCGGCGAGCACGGAGCCGCTCCCGTTCGCCGAAGCCCTGAAGATCGGTGAAAAGACTTCCCCGCGCCTTGCCGCGCAGGGCGCGGCGCTCGCCGCGGCGACCGAGCTCGTACTACGTGCGCGCGAACTGCCCGACCCCAAGCTTCGCATGGGCGTGGACAACCTGCCCGTCAACGGCGCGGACCGATTCCGCTACGACAGCGACTTCATGACGATGCGCAAGATCGGCGTCATGCAGGACTTCCCTAACGCGGAGAAAAGAAAGCTGCGCGGGGAGCGCGCCGCGCTGGAGCGCGACGTGGAGGCCGCGAATCTCGACGCACAGCGTGCCGGGCTGCGGCGCGAGATCGCGCTCGCGTGGCTCGAGCTGTATTTCGCGCAGCAGGCGCGCGCGCCCATCGTCGAGTTGGTGGGGGAGCTGCAGCTTCAGCTCGACACGGTCTCGGCTGCGATCGCCGCGGGCCGGCAGAACACGGCCGACGCACTCGCGCTGCGCGGTGCCGGGGTGACGGCGCAGGACCGCGTCATCGAGCAGGACCGTTCGATCGATCGAGCCCGCTACATGCTCGCTGCCTGGCTGCGCGAGGACGCCTCCCGCCCGCTCGGCGGGCTGCCCGACACGAGCCGGTTCGATCATCCGCCCACGGCATTGCTCGAGAATCTTCATGAGCATCCGGAGCTGAAGGCCTACGCGGAACGCGAGGCACTCGCCAGAACCGACGTGGCGCTTGCCGCGAACTCCAAGAAATCCGACTGGAGCCTGGAAGTCGCCTACGGGCAACGCGGGCCGGCGTTCTCCAACATGATTTCCGTTATGGTGAGCATCGATCTTCCCTGGGAGGCGGAGAAGCGCCAGGACCGGGACCTCGCCGCCAAGAAGCTGCTTGCCGATCAGGCGCAGGCGCAGGCCGAAGAAGCGCGGCGGATGCACGAGGCCGAGCTGCGCGGCTTCTACGCCGACTGGCAGACCGCGGGCGTGCGCATGGAGCGCTTCGAGAAGCTCCTTCTGCCGCTTGCCCGCGAGCGGGTCGCCGCGGCGCTCGCCGCCTATCGCGGCGGGCGCGGCGAGGTGGGTGTAGTGCTCGAAGCGCGCCGCGCGGAGACCGAGACGCGCCTGGGATTTGTGCAGTCGCGGCTCGAGCGGGCGCGTGCCTGGGCGAAGCTGAATTTCCTTTTGCCGCACGAAGGGCAACCATGAGACGCGCGCCTCTCACCATTCTGGGGTTCGTCCTCGTCGCCGCCGCTGCGGGGGGAGGCGGCTACTGGTTCGCGATGTCGCGCACGGCGCAAGCGGACCCGCCTGCGATGCCCGGACAGGATGCCTCCGGCAGGAAGATTCTCTACTGGCACGACCCGATGGTTCCGCAGCAGCACTTCGACAAGCCGGGCAAGTCGCCTTTCATGGACATGCAGCTCGTGCCGAAGTACGCGGACGAGGCGGGCAGTGAGGGCACCGTCTCGATCGATCCGCGCGTCCTGCAGAACCTCGGGGTTCGCACGGCGGCGGCGGCGACGGGATCGGTCGAGCGCCGGATCGAGGCGGTTGGCAGCGTTGCGTGGAACGAGCGCGCGGTGTTCGTCGTGCAAGCGCGCTCCGGGGGCTTTGTCGAGAAGCTCTACGCGCGCGCGCCACTCGACCCGGTCGCCAAGGGTCAGCCGCTGGTCGAGCTGCTCGTGCCCGACTGGGCGGCGGCGCAGGCGGAATATCTTCTGCTGCAGCGTGGCGGAAACGATTCCGGTCTCGCCGAGGCAGCGCGCAACCGGCTGCAGCTGCTTGGCATGAGCGAGGCGCAGATCGGCCTGCTGGAGAAAACCGGCAAGCCGCAGACGCGCATCACGCTCTATGCGCCGATCAGCGGCGTCATCGCGGAGCTCGGCGTACGCGAGGGCATGACGGTGATGTCCGGTGCGATGCTGTTTCGTCTCGTCGATCTATCGAGCGTGTGGGTCAACGCCGAAGTGCCCGAGGCGCAGGTCGCGTGGCTGCGTCCCGGAACGGCGGTCGAAGCGCGCGTGCCGAGCTTTCCCGGCCAGGTGTTCCGCGGGCGCGTGAGCGCGATCCTGCCCGAAGTGAACGCGGCGACGCGCACGCTGCGCGCGCGGGTCGAGCTCGCCAATGCGGGAGGAAGGTTGAAGCCCGGCATGTTCGCGACGCTGGTTTTCGCACAGGGCGAGGGAATCACGGCGCTGCTCGTGCCGTCGGAAGCGGTCATACGCACCGGCGAGCGCAGCGTCGTTATCGTCGCCGAGAGCGAAGGCAAATTCCGGCCGCGGGACGTCGAGCTTGGCGTCGAATCCAGCGGCAAGAGCGAAATCCGCAAGGGACTCTCCGAAGGCGACAAAGTCGTCGTCTCCGGCCAGTTCCTCATCGACTCGGAGGCGAACCTGAGGGCGAGCGGGACGCGCATGGAAGGCGCGGAGATGTCGAAAGCAACGACGCGAAAAACGCATCACGCCGTGGGCGAGATCGTGCATCTGGGCGCAAGCGAACTGCTCATCAAGCACGGCGCCATTCCGAGCGCGGGTATGGGCGCCATGACCATGCCGTTTGACGCGCCGAACGGGATCGTTCCGCCGGGCTTCAAGGTGGGCGACAGAATTCAATTCGAATTCAGCATGCAGTCCGACGGCCAATTGCAGATCACGAACATCGCGCCGGCCGACGCGAGCATGCCGGAGCAGGGGGCGCGCAAATGATCGCGGCGCTCATCCGCGGGTCGATCGCCAACCGTTTCCTGGTGCTCCTCGCGACGCTCGCGCTCGCCGCGTGGGGAACGTGGGCGGCGCTGCGGACCCCGCTCGATGCGATCCCCGACCTATCCGACGTCCAGGTGATCATCCGCACGACCTACCCGGGGCAGGCGCCGCAGGTCGTGGAGAACCAGATCACTTATCCGCTCACCACGACCATGTTGTCCGTGCCGGGTGCGAAGACTGTGCGCGGCTATTCCTTCTTCGGCGACTCGTTCGTGTACATCCTGTTCGAGGACGGCACCGATCCCTATTGGGCGCGCTCGCGGGTGCTCGAATACCTCAACCAGGTGCAGTCGCGGCTGCCGCCGCAGGCGAAGACTTCGCTCGGGCCCGACGCGACCGGCGTCGGCTGGGTGTACGAGTACGCCCTCGTCGACCGCAGCGGCCGCATGGACCTCTCGCAACTTCGCGCGCTGCAGGACTGGTTCCTCAAGTACGAGCTGAAAGCGGTGCCGAACGTCTCGGAAGTGGCGAGCGTCGGCGGCATGGTGAAGCAATACCAGATCGTGCTCGATCCCGCACGGCTGCGCGCGTTCAACATCCCGCAGGCGAAGGTGATCGAGGCGCTGCAGCGCGCCAACCAGGAAACCGGCGGCTCGGTGCTTGAGTTGGGCGAAGCGGAATACATGGTGCGCGCGAGCGGCTATCTGCAATCGCTGGATGACTTCCGCAAGATTCCGCTCTCGACGACCGATTCGGGAGTTCCCGTGCGCCTCGCCGACGTGGCCCGCGTGCAGATCGGTCCGGAAATGCGCCGCGGCATCGCCGAGCTGGACGGCGAGGGCGAAGTCGCTGGCGGGGTCATCGTGATGCGCTTCGGGAAGAATGCGCTCGAAACCATCGACGCGGTCAAGGCCAAGATTGCCTCCCTCAAGTCGAGCCTGCCGCCCGGGGTGGAGATCGTGCCGACCTACGACCGATCCGCGCTTATAAAGCGCGCCGTGTCGAACCTTGGGCAGAAGCTCGTCGAGGAGTTCGTCGTGGTGGCGCTGGTGTGCGTGCTCTTTCTTTTCCACCTGCGGTCCGCCTTTGTCGCCATCGTTTCTCTGCCGCTAGGAATCCTGGCGGCTTTCATCGTCATGTACTACCAGGGCGTTAACGCCAACATCATGTCGCTCGGCGGCATCGCCATCGCCATCGGCGCGATGGTGGACGCCGCGGTCGTGATGATCGAGAACGCGCACAAGCGCCTTGAGGCTTGGCACCACGCGCACCCGGGCGGAACGCTTGCGGGGGAGGAGCGCTGGGGGGTGATCGGCGAGGCCGCCGCGCAGGTCGGGCCCGCGCTTTTCATTTCACTCCTGATCATCACCTTCTCCTTCGTTCCGGTGTTCACGCTAGAAGCGCAGGAGGGGAGGCTCTTCTCGCCGCTGGCCTTCACCAAGACCTACGCCATGGCGGCGGCGGCGGGGCTGGCGGTCACGCTCGTTCCCGTGCTGATGGGTTATCTCATTCGCGGGCGCATCCCGGCCGAAGAGAGGAATCCCCTCAATCGCTTTCTCATCGCGCTCTATCGTCCGCTGTTGGAAGGCGCTCTGCGCCATCCGAAGACGGTCTTGCTCGCCGCCGTTGCGATCCTCATCGTGACGTTCTGGCCGGCGAGCCGGCTCGGCGGCGAGTTCATGCCGCCGCTCGACGAAGGCGACCTGCTCTACATGCCCTCGGCACTGCCCGGACTTTCCGCGGGCAAGGCCGCCGAGCTGCTGCAGCAGACCGACCGTCTCATTAAAACCGTGCCGGAAGTGGCGAGCGTCTTCGGCAAGGCCGGGCGCGCTGAAACGGCGACCGATCCGGCGCCGCTCGAGATGTTCGAGACCACTATCCAGTTGAAGCCGCGCGGGCAATGGCGGCCGGGGATGACGCCGGAAAAACTCGTGGACGAGCTCGACCGCATCGTGAAAGTGCCGGGGCTCTCGAACATCTGGGTGCCGCCGATCCGCAACCGCATCGATATGCTCGCGACCGGTATCAAGAGTCCGGTGGGGGTGAAGGTCGCCGGAACCGACCTGCGCGAGATCGACCGCATCGCCGCCGAAATCGAGCGCGTCGTGAAGGATGTGCCGGGCGTGAGTTCCGCGCTCGCCGAGCGGCTTACTGGCGGGCGCTACATCGACGTGAACATCGACCGCGACGCCGCGGCGCGCTACGGCCTGAACGTCGCGGACGTGCACAGCGTGGTGACGGCGGCGATCGGCGGCGACAACATCGGCGAGACGATCGAAGGATTGCAGCGGTTCCCCATCAACGTGCGCTACCCGCGCGAGATGCGCGACTCGGTCGAGAAGATTCGCGATCTGCCGCTCCTCACCGAGCGCGGCGCGCAGATCCGCCTGGGCGACGTGGCCGAGGTGAAGATCACCGACGGACCGCCGATGCTGAAAAGCGAGAACGCCCGGCTCTCGGGTTGGGTCTACATCGACATCCGTGGGCGCGATCTCAGCTCGGCGGTGCGCGACATGCGGGGCGCAGTGGCGGAGAAAGTGAAACTCCCGCCCGGCGTGTCGATCTCCTGGTCGGGCCAGTTCGAGTTCTTCGAGCGCGCCACGGCGAGGCTCAAGATCGTGGTACCGGCGACACTCGGGATCATCTTCGTGCTGCTCTATTTTGCGTTCCGGCGCGTCGCGGAGGCCGTGCTCATCATGGCGACGCTGCCATTCGCGCTCGTCGGCGGGTTCTGGCTGATGTACGTGCTCGGCTATAACATGTCGATCGCATCGGCCGTGGGATTCATCGCGCTCGCGGGCGTCGCGGCTGAAATCGGCGTGGTGATGCTCGTCTATGTCAACCAGGCGGTCGCCGCCTGCGAAGCGGCAGGCGGACTCCGCGACGAGCGCGATTTTGCGCAAGCGATCGTAGAAGGCGCCGCGCTGCGCGTGAGGCCGGTTGCCATGACGGTCGCCGTCATCATCGCGGGGCTCCTGCCCATCATGTTCGGCTCCGGCACCGGGTCGGAAGTCATGCGGCGTATCGCCGCGCCCATGGTGGGCGGCATGATCACCGCGCCGCTGCTTTCGATGTTCGTTGTCCCCGTCGCATATCTCTTGTTGCGCCGGCCCCGTGCTGCTGCCGCCGCGCAGGCGGGCGCGCCGAAAAACCAACTCCAGGGAGGAGCCTCGACATGAGCTGCGATGATTTTCGTAGCAAGCCTTGCCGCAGGGCTTCCGAATGCTGCGGTCTTACACGTTCGCTCGTTCACCAAAGGAGTCAGCCATGAAAGCATTACTTACAGCAGCAACCCTGGTCATCGCTTTTGCATCTTCCGCAGCCTTGCTCGCCGCGCAAAGCGACTCCGCGATGCAGGACTGCTTCAAGAAGCACGCGCAGTTGATGGACAAGCCCGCCGTGAAAAACCCGCGGGATTGCTGGCGCATGCACGGGCATTTGATGGGAAGGTCGTAAGCAACGGCTGGATGGTGAACTAATTTGCCCCCGCGTCTGCAGCCTGCCGTGCGCACTCGGCTGCCGCTTGACCGACGAAGCCGCGGGACTGCGGGCGCGATTTGATTTTTACCCGTCGATGAAAGGAAGCAATGTTATGAAACAAGCACAGCGTTTTGCTCTCGTGGCTGTTCTCGCCTCGTCCTTCGTAGCAATATCCTCGAGCCACGCCCAGATGGGCGGCATGGACATGAAGGACATGGACATGAGCAGGTGCAAAGACATGCAAGGCATGGACATGAGCAGGTGCAAGGACATGATGGGAAAAGACAAGAAGGGAATGGAGATGAAGGGCGTAGGTGCCGACAAGAAATCGGAAGCCCAGTCGCACAAGGGCATCGGTACGGTGAAGAAGATCGATCCCGCCAGCGGCAAAGTTACGATCGCGCACGGACCGATCGCAACGATGACATGGCCGGCCATGAACATGACTTTCACCGTCAAGGACAAGGCGTTGCTCGGCAAGTTTTCGCAGGATAAAAAAGTCGAGTTCGAGTTCGTGGAGCAGGGGTCCGACTATCTGATCACTTCGGTCAAGTAGACCGCAAGCGACACTTCTTAACGAGGTGAGCTCTCCACTTCCAAACCCATTGCTTCGCGGAACGCTCGCCTGACTTCCTCCGGCTGGCCGTAGTGCCACCTGAAGTCTTCGAGCAGGTTTTTCCAAAAGGGATGCCGGCGGTATTCCTCTAGCGGCATGCCCTCGGTGTAGAGCTTCCTTCCGATGTTGGGAAGCTCGATGCGCCGGTTCGCCTTGGCATCGCGGATCAGGCCCTTCGGGTCCTTGCCCGCGGCAACGGTGGCCAGATCCTTGAAGAGCTGTTTGCGCAGGAGCGAAATTCCGCGGTCGCTCGCGCCGAGGTTCTCCTTCGTGCGGTCGGCGATCGCTCCCTGGCCGACCCAGGCGACGATGTCCTGGTTGATGACGTGGCTGGTGATCCAGCGCCCGGTCCGCGGGTCCCTGATCGGCGCAGTCCACGCGGGGACGCTCTTCTGCTCGTAGGGCTCGGCCTCCTTCGGCACGCGGATGAACGACCAGGTCACGGAGAGCATGTTCTCGTCGTCCACCGGAACGCGCCACTCGAAGTGCTCGCCGAGAAAAAAACCGTTCGGCCACAGGCACACGCGGCCCGTCGTCCACAGGGGATCGTTCTCGTCCGCGCCTTCGCGCACGCGCTTGTAGACGAAGCCGTACTCGAATTCGTCGAAGCCGATCTTCAGATGCGCCGGCGCGTAGGGGCCGGTGCCGCCCTTCAGGCGCAGGCTCCAGTTCTCGTGCATCCATTCGAAATGCACCGGGTCGATCGAGTTCTCCTGCGCCTGGAGCCAGTTGCACGGCACTTCCGCGAACACGATCTGCACGAAACCGTTCTTCCACGAGAACGGCTCCCAGTCGGGCAGAAGCGGCGCGGGCTGCGGACCGAGATAGGCCCACAGTAGCCCGGCCTTCTCCTGCACCGGATAGGCCGCAGTGCGGATTCTTTTCTTGAGGCGCCCCTGCGGGTCGAACTTCTCCTCGAAAGGCTGC
>Ga0179596_10000248_pt1 | contig 21487 bp, 8 predicted proteins | sample CZODoug1_1_08_16_FD_155494 | JGI IMG/M metagenome (GOLD analysis project Ga0179596, IMG submission 155494) | Vadose zone soil fungal communities from Angelo Coast Range Reserve, California, USA - CZODoug1_1_08_16fungal (Illumina Assembly) | ecosystem: Environmental > Terrestrial > Soil > Vadose...
AGGCGCTCACGCTCAGCCCAGGCAATGCTCGCGCCTTGTATTACCTATCACTCATCGAACGCAACGAGGGCAATCTGGACGCTGCCATCGAAGACCTGAAGAAGGTAGTTCAACAGTTCCCGGACTCCCGTGACGCACACCGTGAACTTGGCTTCTCGTACTACCAGCAACATCGGTACGAGCTTGCGAAGGAGGAGTACGAGCGCCTGCAGGCGATTGACCCGGACGACCTAGCGGCTCACTATAACCTCTCGTTGGTCTACCGCAGGCTTGGCCAAAAAGAAAAAGCCGCTATCGAAGCGGCCCGGTTCAACGATCAGAAGGACGACCCCGCAGCGAGCGCCTTCGCATTCGACTACCTTCGCAACCATTCGGAGCTGTCGCAGGAGAGTACTCCCTGGCATACACACTCCGAGAATGCTCCCTAGAATTTCATCTAAAATCGGAGTGTTTCGCTGAGTCCCACGCTAGACTCAGCCGTCAGCATCTGGCACGACTTCCCCAGCGCCTTATGAAAACCCCGTCGTCTACAGAACGGCGCCTATTCGTGCTCATCAACAATCCTGTAACATACGGACCAGTACGGATTATGGAAAGGCAGCCCGTCAAATATGAAGACTGAAAACCCTTTGTTCCTTCCCATCCTCATCGCTGAGATGCTTCATGTACGAGTTCCGGGTAATCCTCACTGCACTCCCCCAAGCAAACCCCGCTCGATTGGTGCAACAAGAGGTTAAGATGAGGAGCAACGATATGACAGCCACTAAGGTCAACAAGCATGAGCTGAAAACAAGGGAGACCAGGGAGCTCCTTATACAGGCGGCAGAGACGATCTTCGTCCGTGACGGATACAAAGGGGCGGAGTTGGGAGAGATCGCGTCTCTCGCAGGGCGCACGAAGGGCGCAATCTATGCTCAATTCAAGAGCAAAGAAGATATTTTCCTCGCCCTCGTCGAAGATCATATGTTGCGAAATCGTGCGCAGATGGCTGTTCTATTGAAGGACTCCACTTCAGTTTCTGAAAATATCGCTGTGATGCGAAAGTTTTGCCTGAAGTTGGCGGAGGACGAATCCTTTGCCCTGCTGATGCTGGAGTTCAAGCTCTTCTGCATTCGAAACCCTCAATCGCAAAAGCGGCTTAAGAAGCTGTACGCGGGAGTTCTCTCTAAAGATCGAGAACCACTTTTCTCTGAATTGCTTGGCCCCGCCGGCAAAGGGAAGAATGACATAAGCCGCCTGGTTGCCGTTCAGACGCTACAGCCAATGGTCTCTGCCCTGATTCTCGAAGCCAAACTTGAACCAACCCTCTTCGGCACGGGCACTGTAAAGAAAGTGGCAGCACGGATCTTTGACGCTCTGTTTGAGCCCCCGAAACGCTGATCTGGTGCACTTCTCCGCTATCGGCACAGAGGCGCTTCAAGCAGGGATTGAAGACCTGGCGCGACGGGAGCAAATGCGAATCTGGCATTACCTCTTGGAATGCTCCATCGCTCACTTCTGTGCAATCTCCAGGATCGCTCCCATATATACGTGATGCATACTCGTGAAGGGATGAAGAGGGCGATAGACGCTCGATCTGCCTCTTCGCCCCCGGTCGAAAGTACTACGGATCAACTCTCTTCCAAGTGTCGGAAAAGCTCAGAAAGCCGAACTTTATCTTGAGTGCCAAGCTACTGCGATCGTTCGACAGTTCCCACGATGCTCGATATTCCTTACCGTTCGTTGTGCTGATCACTGTCCCGGTCAAGGTGTTGCCCACTGCGATCATGTCTTTCGCGATCAGCTTCCCGTTATCCTTTTTCTTCTTTGGGTCTAGAACATCGATCTGCTTCGCCGCATAGCCAGCCCCCTCACGATAAACCTCAATCGTGATCTTGTTCTTCTCTTCCAAATACCTGCCGGCGACATTCGCCGAGTCTTGAGCGGATAAGCCAGCTGCCCACGATGCGACGATCACGATGGCGAGCACAATAGATCCTTTCATTGTCCCTCCTTAACCGCTGTGTATAGGACATGTCAGAGCAGGTTCCGGCAACCCTGCCCATACGGTGTTCATTCTGAATGTCACCTCAAACGAATACTCCAGGGTCTTCGCAGTAAACGGTTTTCCAATTTATAATAAATACCAACAAGTACGTATTTATCATACACGACGCCATTGACTCCATGGTGCCCGCTGATTCATTTGACTTTTCAGCGTCAATCATAAAATATACCTACTAGATGGTATTAATTTATATGACATCCACGGTTGACAATCAATTCGGGATTTCAAGGAGAGCACAAATGAAATATATCGTTGTCGGATTGGCCCTTCTGGCGGCTCTATGCCCTTTGGCTGATGCACAAGCCGTAGAGACGGCCAGGTACATGCCACGGCATCAAATCACACTTCAAGGAAGCGCCAACTTTACTCGCAAAGTTACGGATTCCGGCATCACATTCAAGCCCACGTCCTCGGGTGGAGGACTTGTTGGATACCGGTTCAATATCACACGGTGGCTCGGGGTCGAGGGAGAGTATGACTTCTTTCGGAACACGCAAAAGTTCATCACATCCAGTAGCTCGACAGCACTGAGAACGAACGTGCATGCAGCGACGGGCGAGGCCGTCGTCAACATTCCAAATCCACTCACAAAACGGATGAGCTCCTATGCATTCGTCGGTGGAGGGGCGCTGCTCTACGATCCCTGTGACACGAAGCTCATCGACGGGCAAATCAGGAACGTGATCGTGTTTGGAGGCGGACTCGATATTCCTGTTGCCAGGCATATCGCCATTCGTGGACAAGCGAAGACCTTCATGTACAAAGCCCCCGATTTTACGATGAGCAATCTTCGGACGAACAAATACGTTCAAACGATGGTTCCATCCGCTGGTTTGGTATTTAGTTTTTGATGCATTGCCCTGGCCCACTCCTGGGCTAGGGCGCCCAGTCTCTGTCAGTGGCTGTCATGGATGAGCGAGTGGAGCCTCCACACAAAGAAGGTGGCTGCCACGAAGGGGCTGTGTCGAACCTGCATGCAATACTCCTTGCGTCGCCATAATGCTCATACGGCAGAGCGGCTTACAGGAGTTATCCTCCGGGCCGCGGATCGCAAATGAAGTAGCAGCTATCAGCCTTGTTGCGTGACAGGTGTCATATGACAGATGTCATGCCGAGAGGTTCAGCAACTTGCGGACCTCGAAGCGATACATATTTTCAAATGTGCAGAACTCAGGAACCCCCAACTCGGTCACCGGAGCGGTGGCAATGATAACCGGGACATGCTGCTCCAGAATGGTTTGGTAAAGCTTCTGCTCCTGATCCGTGAAGCGGGACATCTGATAGGCAACGGTGATGTGGAAGGCGTAGGTCACGTGGTCTTTGGCATACAGGTGAAAGACCCCCGAGAGCGAGTTGCGCAGGCTGCGAAGCTTGGCATTCTCCATCTCATTCGCCGGCGAGACGCGGAGGGTACATGCTCGACCATAAGCCAGCGTATTGCGCAGGTTGATCGAGACGCGGATCGGCATCTCGCAGTGCGCTTTGAAGTGGGTGAGCCGGTCTTCGAGAATACGGTTGCAGTCGACGATCGGTGCATCGAAGGGGATGCCGGAGGGCCAGGTCTCGCGGATGCTACCCAGATCGTTGGGGCCGAGAAGACCGTCATATGGAGGCTCTCGCCGGGCAGCACACCAAGCTTCGGGGCCAGAGGGCTAGTACGGAGTGCGTCTCCAAGGGCAACGATGGCGTCACGGGTGCGGCACTGCTGAGGCAGGTGACAGATGATGGTGTTGCCGGCGAAGGGCTTTGCGCTGCCATCTGGGTTGAACTTGAGAATCGTGTCGTTGGACGGGACAGCGAGGATGGGATCGCGATCCTGCGCGGCAACGGCCTGGGCGTGGAGGCTGCGGGACAGGAGCGTCGCCAGGGATGCAGCGGATGTGCCGAGGAGAAAGTCGCGACGGTTGCGAATGTTGAATGAATCCAAGGTGGTGGTCCTCTTTTCGTGACGGATTGAGAGACAAAAAATGGATCTGGGCAGCGGTGATACCGCTCGCTACCGCCCAGATCCGTTGGTGTTGCTTTCTGGTTAGAAGGCTAAGCGCAGGGCTAGCTGCACCTGGCGCGAGGGGAAGACACTGGTACTACCACTGAAGGTTCCAAAGCTGGCGTTCGGGCTAAGAACCCCGGTGGCGCTGACCGTACCAATGTTGGCGCTGGGCGAGATGTAGTTGGTGGCGTTCAAGACGTTGAAGGCCTCGACGCGGAACTCCAGCGTCTGGCGGTCGGTGAGAAGGGAGAACTTCTTGTGGGCTGCAAGATCGAGCTGGCCGAAGGCGGGTCCGCGCAGGTTATTGCGGCCTGCGTTGCCGAAGAGTTGCGCGCCAGTTGGGCCGGAGACTGCGGCAGGGTTCAGGAAGCCGTTGAGCGCGCTGGCAGTCTTGACCAGTGAGCTTCCGTAGACGGCGTTCGCAGTCGTGACCAGGTTCGGACGAAGTGCGTAGACGGAGCTGGTGGTGGAGACCACCTGGTTGGTGTTGGCCGTGTAGGTAAGGTTGATGGGCACACCGCTGGTGACGATGTTGATGCCGGTGAGCTGCCATCCGCCGATCAACTGCTGCTGCCATCCGGGAGCCGCATTGCCCCAGCGGCGGCCATGTCCGAAGGGCAGATCCGCGATGATGGAGGTGGTGTTGTTGAGAGGCTGGTTGTAACCCGAGGGGCCGCGATCTCCCTTGATATTGGCGATGTTGACGACTGCTCCGTCGCCGTTGTTCGCTTCAAGATCGGCGGAGGAGTTGTTGATGCCACGCGACCAGGTGAAGGAGTTGATAAGGAAGAGGCCGCCGGTAAAGCGGCGCTCCAGCTTGGTCTGCAGCGAGTTGAAGACGAGGAAGCCGGCGTTGCTTTCGGTGAGGATGTCGGTGAAGTTGGCGATGGGGCGGCGGTTGAGCAGCGAGGCCGTTCCGGTCGAGGTGCAGGATCCGCCGGTGATCTCAGCCTGCGTGCAGAGCCGCGCCTGGTTGAAGTCTTCAAGCGTGGCGATGCGGACCGCGTGGTTGCCCACGTAAGAGATTTCGAGCGTCGTCTTCTGCGGGAGCTGCTGCTGGATGGAGAGGTGGTAGGCCTGCACGTAGCCGTTCTTGAAGTCCTTTGGCATGTAGCGGGTCTGGGCGCGGGTGGTAGTGAAGTTGCTCGGTCCGGCAAAGTTGGTCTGGTAGCCGTCCTGCATGCGGCGGAAGCAAGTGGTAGGATCTTGCGTCAGCGAGGTGCAGAGGCCCTGGCTCGGCGTCTGGTTTACGGGCAGCGTGGCGCTGTAGTTGTTGGGACCGTTGTACGCCAACAGGCCTTCGCCGCCGAAGCGGAAGAGGTAAGCGTAGCTGATACCGTATCCGGCGCGCACGACGGTTCCGGGTGACGCCTGATAGGAGAAGCCGACGCGGGGGCCGAAGTCCTTGTAGTCCGGATTGACGAGGGCACGGTCCGCGAGCCCGCTGCCGCCGACGTAATGCAGCTTGTAGACGTGGCCGGGGACTGTGCTGTTGACATCGGTTCCCGTGCCCGCCTGAATGAGCTGCTGGTTGACGGGATCGAAGTTGAGGATCTTGTTGTCCTGCTCGTAGTTCGGCGACATGAACTCATAGCGGAGGCCGAGGTTGACGGTGAGGTTATGCAGAGGCTTCCAATCATCCTGGATGTAGCCCATGTGCCAGTAGCGGAGGTAGTTCACCTCGTTCACGGCGTTGAGCGAGTAGTTGCTGCGTGCGCCGAAGAGGAAGTCGGTGAGGTTGGCGGCCTGCGGTGTGGTTGAGGAGCCGGTGGAGCTGAACTGGCCGGAGTAGGTGTCGGAGCCAAACTTGGGGTGGAAGTCCGAGATGGCCTGGGCCAGCCAGCCGTACTCGTAGCCGACCTTCAGGCTGTGGCGGCCCTTGACCCAGGTGTAGTTGGCCTTCGGGTTGGCCTGGGTGGGATTGGTGAACTGGGGGTTGGTGGCCTGCTCGCCGAAGGCTGTGAAGCCTGTGACGGTCTGGGTATTGAGGCCGCCCGTATAGGAGGGATCCTGCGGCACATTGGGGATGCCAGCGAGGAGGTTCGGCTGGCCGAGGTAGGCGGGGCTCATTCCGCTTGCGGTCCAGGTTTGGCCGAAGCGGAGCTCGAGGATGGAGTTCGACGAGATGGCCCAGTTGTAGCCCGCAGCGATCTGACGGGTGCGGGCGTAGAGGGTTCCGTTGTTGTTGCCACCGGCCGCGCCGGGGAAGCTGGGCGGCTGGAAGAACTGGACGGCGCGCTGGCTGTAGCGGAAGAATCCGTTCTGGTTAGGGCTGAGGATGAAGTCGGCGCGGACGTCCCCCTTGTCATCAGTCGTGGTGCTGGCCGGGAGGTACTGGAAGTTGGTAGCGGTGAGAGCCGCGCCGGGGATGTTCGGCGTGGGCAGAAGCTTGAAGACGGTGAGGGCAACGGGGTTGATGTTCGCGTCGCCAAGGGGCACCTGGCCGTTCGTATATACCACTCCTGTATAGGGGTTCTTTACTGGGATGGGTGTCCCGCTGGCCGTACCGTCTGAGGTGAAGAGGCCGGAGAGCTCGGTCGCGGTGGGCATGGTGGCGGTGGTCAAAAGATGCGCCACGGAGCGGAGGCCTTCGTAATCAATGAAGAAGAAGAGCTTGTCGCGGAGGACTGGTCCGCCAAAGGTCCCACCAAACTGGTTCTGGACGAGCGTGGGCTTTACGCCCGTGCCGTAGAAGGGACCGAAAGCATTCAGTTTCGTGTTACGCAGGTAGTCGTAGATACCGCCGTGGAAGGTGTTCGTGCCGCCGCGGGTGGTGGCGTTGATGATGGCACCGCCGGCGCGGCCATATTCAGCCGAGTAGTTGTCGGTCTGGACCTTGAACTCCTGGATGGCGTCGGGCGAGGGGACCACGGCCTGGTTGGAGTAGCCCTGGTTGGCCTCCTGGTAGGCGTTGTTGTCGATACCGTCGAGCTCGAAGTTGTTCGACTGCGAGGTGAGGCCGTTGACGTTGTAGGAGGCGTCGCGTGGCGGGTTGGAGGCTACGGTGCCGAGCAGGGACTTGCGTACACCGGGGACCAGTTGGGCGAGGTCGGCGTAGGAGCGGCCGTTCAGGGGCAGCGTGACGGCTTCCGCACCCTGTACGGTCTGGCCGCGGTCGCTCGAGTCGGTTTCGAGCTGCGAGGCGGCGCCGGAGACGGTGACGTTCTGCGTGTCGAGGCCGAGTTTCAGCGTGAGCGAGACACGCTGGCGGGCTCCCACGTTGACCGTAAAGGGGTCGGTGGTCGACTTGGCGAAGCCGTTCGCGGTTACCGCGATGGTGTATTCGCCGGGCAGGATGTTGTCGAACTCGTAGCTGCCGTTAGAGTCGGTGGAGCGTACGACAGTCGATCCTTTGGCGATGCTGTGCAGCTCGACGCTCGCCGAGGCGATGTTCGCCCCCGAGGGATCTTTGATGTCTCCGAGAACAGTACCTGCGTCGAACTGAGCTTCGAGTGGGGTGCATCCGGCAATCAGGGCAACAAGAACCAGAAGGAGTAGGGTGGAGCGGCGTTTGGCGAAGTGGAACAGGCGCATGGCGAGTTTGGTCTCCAGGAATTGAGCTTCCGATCACCAAACCGTAAGGCACGGCGCGAAAGGAAACTACGCAATTCGCAGCGACTTCGCTGTTAAGCGGTATAAGCTTCTCCGTGTCAACTATTTACCTGCCATTCACGGTGTGAGTTTAACCTCAGAAATACCCGTGAAACCGCTTTTGGCTGTGCGTGAATGCAGCACCGGCAGAGGTTACACCAGGAGATTCGATTTTTATGTCAATCAAGTTGAAGGGCACGGGTCAGCTTCTTGAACTGGAGGACGACCCACGGTGGCAACTGGTCGAGCGTATCGTCGCATCGCCCTCGTTCGCCAAGACGGAACGTCTCTCCAGCTTCCTGACCTGCGTCTGTCACCTTGCTCAAACGGGCCAGTTTCACCACATTAATGAGCAGCATATCGGCGCCGCGGTCTTCGGCCGCAGTCCCGACTACGATCCCGGGGTGGATAGCATCGTCCGCTCGCATGCTAGCCGGCTACTGCACCGGTTGCAGCAGTACTTTGAAGAAGAAGGCGCGGCAGAAGAGCTTATTCTGACCATTCCAAAGGGCGGCTACGTACCCACCTTCGAGAGCCGCAGTCTTGCATCTCGGTTGCCCAGCGGCTTGACGAACCTGCTCGACACGCATTGGGAGGTGGAGGCTGGGCCAAGCCTCCGAACCACGCTCGAACCCACATTTTCCGCCGCTCCACCCTCCTCGACACCAGGGAAGAGAAGGTTAGTTACGGTGCTGATCGTCGCTCTGGCGGTAACGGCCCTGCTCGCCACTGTGGCGATCGCCGCTCTGTGGATGGAGCGCCGCCATGCGCGTATGGCAGCGGACTCCGTGCCTGAAAGCGTCCACCTGTTCTGGAGAGAGATCTTTGGTACGCGCCAGAAGACCATTGTTATCAACGCCGACAGCGGTGTAGTGATACTACAGAACCTTACCAAAAAGCGCATTACCCTTGACGACTACCTGAGCGGGGACTACCTGAAGGGCCTTCCCCCCACCTACTTCACGGCCGAACAAACCGTCCACCTGGGCACACGGCGTTACACCTCAATCGTGGACCTGATGATTATGAACAAGCTCTTCCGCATTCCCGGCCTGGATCTTGACCGCACCCAGTTCCGCTTCGCGCCCGACATACGGATGGACGACATCAAGCAGGGCAATCTGGTGCTTCTGGGGACATATGAGTCGACGCCGTGGGTGCAGCTCTTTGAGCCATCCATGAACTTCTACTTCCGCAACAACCTGTCGCTTTTTTGTGGTACACGAGATGGGCCAAAGTATGGAAGACGTGGACAGAGCATAGTGCTTGGAAAGTGGTATGTTTTTGCTTCGATAATCGCACGGGGTGGCGGTTAGGTTTTGGCGCGATTCGAAAAGGAGTACCTCAGCGGCTAAAGCCGCTCGCCTGGGGAGCTTGTGTGGACGGCTGAAGCCGTGCCCTTAAGCAAGACGGATCAAATTTTGCTGCTGTGAGCAGATGGCGACGATCAACCCAGATGTGAATGCAAAACGTCCGCGAAGGGGCGACTCAACCAGAGTTTGGAATCGCGGTCCTCCTAAGACTTCTGCATCGAATGTACCTCTCTCCTCGTTGATAGAGACTCTGACATCGTGGAACTCAAGAAAGCTGCCGTAGCGCGGGTAGTAGGCTTTGTAAATAGCTTCCTTTATGACAAAGAGCAACTTACCGCGCTCCAAGTTGCTATGGTGGGACGGGTCCAGTCCTGGTCTGAGTTCTTCGGGCCGACTAACGAGGCCGACTGCGATGCCATCCTCGAATGGTTCATCACCTTCCACGTCAAGTCCCAGTGCGAGCAATGAGGCGTTATTGCTTACGATTGCAGCGGCAAAGCGATCCGTGTGACTGATTGAACCGAGGACATTTGGTGGCCAAACAGGAAGTCCCGACCGCCCCGAAGGTATGCTGCGTGGCTCCAGTCCCAACTCCGACAGCGCGGCATGTGCGCACGCACGCCCAGCGATAAAGGTCCGACGACGGCGAGCAGCAACTGCTTGAATCGAGGGCAACTCATCCGAGAAGAGAAGATGGTTCTGGAGATCTTCCACGAGGCCTGCCGCTACCCCGACCTCCTCGCGAAATTCGGTTTTAGCGATTGTTCGGAGCAGGGTATCGAGGGGATTCGTGGCAGAGCCTGGCAGCACGTCAAGCAGAATATCACCCACTTCGAAGCCTTCCCCGTATCGATCGCGGTTTGGGAGGGGGAGAGCTCATGGTATGGTCCTCCGATTCGATCAGCTTTCTCGGTCTCACACGATCCCGCGGGTTTCCACGCCAATAGCCGCTGTAGCCATCGATCGCGATGGACTATCCACTCGTGTGCGCTGGGAAAGCAGGCCGTAAAGCTCGTACTCCAGTTTTGCCCGTCTGAAATATTAATTGACCAAAAAAAAATACTGTAATACCGTAGCGTTACATTTCAAAACAGTTCATAAACTGTTGCAGTTTCATTTGTGCCTCAGATTACTCCCCCTCTCCCGCCAAACCAACGCTTAATATCCTGACCATTCCCGCTATAGGGCATGGCCTTGTGCAGTTATTTGCGACAAAAACACTTCGCCCACTGTAGAGATTCGTATGCGTGGAACCTGGGCAGTTGCGTTGTCAGATCATCCTGGCGTTGCGAGGAACTCTTCCCTTGCGGCATGGACGGTTGTCGATCTTTTACGCGTGAAAGCGATTGAGCGAGGGGCCCAAACGGCCTACACCTTTCTCGTGGACGGGGAGACGGAAGAGCTTCGACTAAGCTACGAGGCACTCGACACCAGGGCGCGAGCCATTGCGGCCTTATTACAAAAGAGGGGTGACGCTGCCGGCAGGCGCGTGCTGCTCGTGTACCCTCCGGGGCTGGATTATGTCGCAGCATTTCTGGGGTGCCTTTACGCCGGATCCGTGGCTGTTCCGACCTATCCGCCACGCCGCAATGCATCGCTCGATCGAATCAAGACGATCGTCGAGGACTCAGGCGCGGACGTTGCGCTCACGACCAGCAAGATACAGGCGATGGTTGAAAAGCTGGATGGCTCGGCAGCGTGGCTGATGGATCTGAGTTGGGTGTCCACCGACAATCTCAACCTGACGAGCGCCGAGAGATGGGAGCCCCCGTCTATCGACGGCGACACGCTGGCGCTGCTCCAATACACATCCGGATCGACATCGGCACCCAAGGGGGTGATGGTCCATCACAGCAACCTGCTGCTCACGATGGAGGACCTTGACCGCGGCTGGAACCACACGGCCGAGAGCGTGCTGGTGACATGGCTCCCCATGTTTCATGACATGGGACTCATCTATGGAATTCTCCAGCCGCTTTGGAGCGGGGTCCACTGCGTCTTCATGGCGTCGGCCACCTTCCTCCAGCGGCCGGTGCGTTGGCTGGAGGCGATCTCACGCTTTCGAGGGACCCACAGCGGCGGTCCCAACTTCTCGTACGAACTTTGCACACGTCGTATTTCAGTTGAGCAGCGCGCACATCTCGACCTCAGCAGTTGGAAGATGGCAGTGAACGCCGCTGAACCAGTACGAGCCGATACGCTGCTCCGGTTCGCCGAGGCGTTCGCGCCTTGTGGATTTGATCCATCCGCCTTCTCGCCGGGCTACGGATTAGCCGAATGCACACTCAAAGCGACGGCAGTGCGCGCTCAGGATGCACCGACATTTCTGCGAGTAAGCGGAGACGCGCTCGACCGCAACCGCGTTGCGATCGCGAATCCAGATGAAACAGATGGACGGACGCTGGTCGGTTGCGGCCAGTCGGAGATTGGTACGCGAATCGTCATCGCCGATCCTGAGTCAAGAACGGAGTGCGCAACGGATGAGGTTGGTGAGATATGGTTGTCTGGCCCTGTCGTGGCGCAGGGATACTGGAACCGCCTTGACGAAACCGCGGACGCCTTCCATGCCCAGTTTGCCGACTCAGGGGTAGGCCCTTTTCTGCGTACGGGCGATACAGGCTTCCTTCATGCAGGAGAGCTCTTCGTTACTGGACGGCTCAAAGACCTGATTATCATCCGTGGCGTCAACCACTATCCCCAGGATATCGAGCTGACCACACAACAAAGTCACCCATGCCTTACGGCCGATGCCGGAGCTGCATTTTCCATGGACGTGGACGGCGAAGAGCGACTGGTTGTGGTGCAGGAGGTGGAACGGACGGCAAGACGCAATCTCGATGAGGCGAGCGTCTGCGCGGTCATCAGGCAATCGATCACCAAGCACCACGAGCTGCAAGCCCATGCGGTCGTTCTCATCCAACCCTCAACGCTACCGAAGACATCGAGCGGCAAAGTCCGTCGACAAGCTTGCCGGGCACAATATCTGGCTGGCGAACTGGAGGTCCTTGGCCAGTGGCGGGAAGGGGTGGCGGAACCGAAACCGCGCTCCTCAACCCCCGGGAGTGTTCCGCCATCCCAATCACTGCGAGCACCTTCGGTGGAGGCTATTCAGGCCTGGCTTGTACGCGACCTCTCGCGCCGACTGGGGGTCTCTCCCCATGATCTTTCCATCTACGAGCCGTTTGCCCGCTACGGTCTCGACTCAGTCGGCACCATTGGACTTACGGGAGAGCTGGAGCAGTGGCTGGGGCGTCGCCTGGTCCCGACACTCGCTTACGACTACCCTTCGGTGGCGTTACTTGCAGCGCACCTGGCTGGAACTGATGATCTGGAGAAGGTTCCGGTGAGCAAGCCCCTCGCATCGGATTCGATTGCGATCGTTGGGCTGGGCTGCCGCTTTCCGCGTGCGGAGAACCCGGCGGCGTTCTGGTCGATACTCCACGATGGGATCGATGCCATCTCTGAGGCTCCTGGAGAGCGGTGGAATGGTGCCGGCCCGCGCTGGGGAGGTTTCCTCGAACGGATCGACGGCTTCGATCCGCAGTTCTTCGGAATGTCGGGGCTTGAAGCGGAGCAGGTCGATCCACAACAGCGGCTGCTTCTGGAAGTTTCATGGGAAGCGCTGGAACATGCAGGCTACAGCGCCGACCGTCTGAAGGGATCTCGCACGGGCGTGTTCATCGGCATCAGCGGCAACGAGTACAGCCGCATCGCCCACAACGAAAGCATCGATCCATACTCCACAACAGGCAATGCGGCGAGTATCGCAGCCAACCGCATCTCGTATCAGCTGGACCTTCGCGGGCCGAGCCTGGCGATCGATACGGCCTGCTCCTCGTCCCTGGTTGCGGTGCATCAGGCGGTGCGGAGTCTACGCAATGGCGAGTCCGATCTGGCCATCGCAGGCGGGGTGAGTCTGATTCTCGCGCCCAACTGGACCATCGCGTTCCAAAAGGCCGGGATGCTTGCGAGCCATGGGCGTTGCAAGACCTTCGACGCAAAGGCGGATGGCTATGTTCGCGGCGAAGGCTGCGGCGTGGTCGTGCTGAAGCGTCTCGCTGACGCCGTCGCGGACGGCGATACTGTACTCGCGGTGGTTCGAGGCTCCTGCGTCAATCAAGATGGCCGGAGTAACGGTCTCACTGCACCGAGCGGTCCGTCTCAGCAAGCGGTGATTCGAGGAGCATTCGAGGACGCAGGTGTATCCACGGATGCTGTCAGCTATATCGAGGCGCACGGTACCGGGACATCGCTGGGCGATCCGATTGAACTCAACTCGCTCAAAGAGGTGCTGGCCACGGGAGATGCGGCCGGAGAGACGTGCTGGATCGGTTCGGTGAAGACCAACGTCGGGCATCTCGAAGCGGCTGCCGGAGTATGCGGACTCATCAAAGTGGTGCTGTCACTTCAGAACCAGGAGATCCCTCCTCATCTGCACCTGACGGAGTTGAATCCGCTGATTTCGCTGGACGGCAGCCGCCTCAATATCCCCAGACAATCGCAGCCCTGGATGCGGAACGGTCATCCGCGTCTGGCAGGTATCAGCTCCTTTGGCTTCGGCGGGACCAATGCACACATCGTGGTTGAGGAAGCTCCACTGCGTGCCAAGACGGAGACTGCTCCGTACGTGGACCGGCCCCGGCATGTGCTGGCTCTTTCGGCAAAGAGCGCGGAGGCGTTGAAGGATCTGGCTGGCCGATACCGCGACCGGCTGGCTGGGCCGTTGGCGGCTGCCCCCACTGCGGATGTGTGCTTCTCAGCCAACACAGGGCGCTCTCACTATCGGCATCGCGTCGCTGTCGTTGGAGAATCGACACACGGTATCACGCAACAACTGGACGCTGTCATCGCTCAAACAACGCCACCATCCAACGGCGTGCAGCCTCGGAAGATTGCTTTCCTCTTCACTGGCCAGGGCTCGCAGTATGTGGGCATGGGGCGGCAGCTTTACGAGACGCAGCCGACGTTCCGGCGGGTGATGGAGGAGTGTGACGAGATACTGCGCCCAACTCTCTCCGGCTCGCTCCTGTCGGCGCTCCAGGGAGGTACCGACCGATCGGGACGGAATCTTCTCGATGACGCGGTGTATCTACAGTCGGCACTGTTCTCGATCGAGTATGCATTGAGCGCATTGTGGCAATCCTGGGGAGTGCTGCCGGCCGCTGTGATGGGACACAGCCTGGGTGAGTTCGCGGCCGCCTGTGTCGCCGGATGCTTCGGTCTCGAAGAGGGGCTTGGTCTTGTCGCCGAGCGGGGCCGCTTGATGCAGGCCCTGCGCCTGAAGGGAGATGGCATCCCAGAGAAGCCGGGCCAGATGGTGGCCGTCTTCGCCGATCCGGGACGCATCGCGGCTCTCCTTGCGCCCCATGCCAGACAGGTTGCGATCGCTGCGCTGAATGGCCCCGAACATGTCGTCATCTCGGGAGCTTTTGATGCAGTTGCCGGGGCGCTCAAGGACTTTGAAGCGGCGGGCATTCACTGTGAGCGGCTCCCGGTGACACAAGCCTTCCATGCGCCACCGATTGAACCCATGCTGGACGCTTTTGAGAGGGCAGCGGGCCGGATTCACTATCGCACGCCTCATCTGCCGCTGGTCTTGAACCTCTCCGGAAAGATGTTGCCCCCTGGAGATACCCTCAACGCTTCCTACTGGCGACAGCATGCACGCGGCACGGTCCGCTTTCACGAGGGGATGGAGACGCTGCTCGGGGCGGGGATCGACAGCTTTATCGAGATAGGGCCTCGTCCAATCCTGCTGGGTCTGGGCAAGCGCTGTGCGGGACAGGCGCAGGCGATATGGCTCCCTTCGATGAACCAGGGCAAGGATGACTGGGAGGTGATGCTCGGCAGTCTATCGCTGGCCTATCAGAGCGGGATCGATATCGACTGGAAGGGCTTCGACCGCGACTATCCTCGGCAGCGGTTGCAGATGCCCACCTATCCGTTCCAGCGCAAACGCTATTGGATTGGAAGCGGCCCGGTGGAGCAGAATCCAGCACAAGCGCCTGCCGGACGACGCGATGCCATCCTCAATAGCCTGCGGTCGATGGTGGCAGAGCTGCTTCATATCACTCCTGAATCGATCGATCCGAGCACCTCGTTTCTCGACATGGGTGCCGACTCCATCGTGTTCGTCGACGCAGTGCGGAAGATTGAGCAGACGTATGGCGTCAAGATCCCAATCCGCAACTTCTTCGAAAAACTGACCAGCATCGAACTCGTTGTTGGCCATCTCGATGAGCATGCACCTGCCGACTGGACGCCTCGGAAGCCGAGTGCGGCACCCATCGAGGCCAAGTCGACGTCGAGCGTTACCGATGCGTTGCCGAACCAGACGGCTAGAACGGGAGTAGAGGCGATTGTCCTTCGCCAACTGGAGTTGATGCAGGAACAGTTGAAGCTCCTGCGCGGCGAGGCGTCTCCTTCGGTCGCCCCGGTTTCGGCTGGAGTGGCTGTGTCACCCACTGCTGCTCCGGCTCCGGCTGCATTCGTGATTCCAGAGAGCCTTGAGAAACAAGTGCTGACACCCAGGCAGCAAGGTTATCTCGAGGCCTTCACCGCGCGTCTTGAGGCACGCACACGACTATCGAAGCAACGCGCCCAGGACTCGCGGGGCACGCTGGCCGACCTGAGATCCGTCATGGCACTGCGTCCGGAGACTAAGGAGTTGTGTTACCCCATCGTTGCCGATCATTCGGCGGGATCGCACTTCTGGGACGTGGACGGAAATGAGTACGTTGACATCGCGATGGGCTTCGGGGTCAACCTCTTCGGTCACCGCGTACCGTTCATTGAGAAGGCCATCGAGGAGCAGCTCAAACGCGGGATCCACGTTGGCCCGCAGTCCGATCTCGCCCAGGAAGTAGCCGAATTGGTCGGTGAACTCACAGGGTTCAAACGAGTGACGTTCTGCAATTCAGGGACAGAGGCGGTGATGACCGCGTTGCGTCTGGTGCGGGCCAAGACAGGTCGTACCAAAGTGGTGATGTTCTCCGGGTCATACCACGGCCACTCCGATGGCACGCTGGCCTTGGCGCGTCGCCGCGGAAGCGAATGGCGTTCCGTACCCATGGCGCCCGGCATTCCGCAGTACATCGCCGACGATGTGCTGGTGCTCCCTTACGGTGAGGACAGATCGCTGGAGGTGATCGCCTCGCACGCAGGGGAGTTGGCGGCGGTGCTGGTTGAGCCCGTTCAGAGCCGCAATCCCGGTCTGCAACCCCGCGCCTTCCTTCAGCGCCTCAGGGAGATCACACGCACATCGGGTACAGCCCTGGTGTTCGACGAGGTCATTACCGGCTTCCGCATTCATCCCGGCGGTGCCAAAGCATGGTTCGGCGTAGAGCCCGACCTCGCGACCTATGGAAAGATTCTCGGCGGCGGGATGCCGATTGGCGTGGTGGCCGGCGACGCCCCCTATCTGGACCGCGTCGACGGCGGCATGTGGAGCTATGGAGACGATTCCCAACCTCCCGTTGCCAGAACGTTTGTCGCGGGGACCTTCTGCAAACATCCGCTGGCGATGGCCTCTGCGCTGGCCGTCCTCAAGCATCTCAAGGCAGAAGGACCAGCGCTGCAACAGACCCTGAACGATCGCACGGCGCGGTTGGCCGCATCCCTGGATGAGGTATTCACCAGCGCGGGCCTGCCCATCAGGGCCCAGCACTTCGGTTCCCTCTTCCGCCTGGCGCCCGCGGGCAACACAAGCTATCTTTACCAACCCCTGGAGATGGACCTGCTATACGCCAATCTTCTGGAGAAGAGTGTGTATGTATGGGAGGGACGCACCTGCTTCTTGTCTACGGCACATTCGGACAGCGACCTCGACACCATCCTTGACGCCGTCAAGCGCAGTGTCGCCGAGATGCGAGAGGCGGGATTCTGGGAGGACAATGCACCAACTCCGAATCTTCGGGACCGCAGTCCGCAAACCGCCCCTCTCACCGACGCGCAGAAGCAGCTATGGGCTCTGGCCAAGATGGGAGACGCAGGCTCGTTGGCCTATACGCTCTCTGTCGCTTTGGAGCTACGCGGGCCTTTGCGCCTGGCTACGTTGAGGCAGGCACTGCAAACCATCGTCGACCGCCACGAGTCCTTGCGAACGAGGATCGGGGACCACGGCGATATGCAGGAGATATTGCCACAGGCCTCGATGCACTGTGATCTCGTCGATCTCACAGTGCATCCTCCATCGGAGCGGGATGCAGTACTCTCCGGATGGCTCGCGAACCAGAGTCGCGTTCCTTTCGATTTGAGCCGCGCGCCCCTGATTCGCGCCCATCTTTTGCGCATGGAGGAAGAGCGGCATGTACTGGTCTTGTCCGCTCACCACATTGTGGTCGATGGCTGGTCGATGGGAGTTCTGCTTACCGAAATCAGCGAAAGCTATGCGGCAGCCTTGGAGGGCACTGCGACTCCTCCCGCAGAGAGTCTTCAGTTCAAAGATTTTGTTCGCTGGCAGGAGCAACAGCGGAGCAGTGCGAACAACTCTGCCCAGGAAGAATATTGGCTCGCCAAGTTCGCGGGGGCTTTACCGGTTCTCGATCTGCCAACCGACCGAGTACGGCCCGCGATGAGGACATACGCGGGGCATCGAGAGACGGTGCGTCTGGATGCGGAGTTTACCCGGGCATTGCGTCGGGTGAGCCGCAGCCAGGGCACCACGCTGTTCATGACACTGCTCTCCGGATTCGCCTTGCTGCTGCACCGATTGAGCAGTCAGGAAGAGGTGGTGATCGGTGTCCCAGCGGCGGGACGCGGTCTGGAAGATAGTGAGCATCTCGTCGGATACTGCGCCCATATTCTGCCAGTCCTCAGCCGCCTGACACAGAAGTCCACGTATGCAGGCTTTCTCTCCGCATTAAAAGATGAACTACTCGCAGACTACGAGCAGCAGGACTATCCGTTCGCCTGGCTCATCGAAAAACTACAGGCCCGAGGCGGCCCGGCGAAGGCCCCGCTGGTGAGCGTGCTCTTCAATCTGGACCGTCCCGTGAATATGGACCGCATGTCCGGGCTGAGCGTGAACTGGCTGCCGCAGCCGATCAACAGCACTGCCTTCGACCTGAACCTGAACTTGACCGAGGTCGATGGCGAACTCATCGTCGATCTCGATGGCAACACCGATCTCTGGGAGCCGGCAACGATCCGCCGCTTGCTGACCCAATTCCGCACCGTGCTGCGGAGCCTGTGTGCCAACCCTCTCCAGTACGTCGGTGACCTATCACTGCTGGATGATGCAGACCTTCGACTCCTGGCCGCATGGAACGATACAGACTCAGACTATCCTCGTGATCGCTGCATCCACCAACTCTTCGAGGACCAGGTCGCACGCACGCCCGACGCAAACGCATTGGTCTCCGCGGACGGACAACTCACCTATCGGCAGCTCAACGCCAGCGCCAACCGTCTTGCGCATCACCTGCAAAAGATGGGCGTGGCTCCGGACACAAAGGTCGGCATCTGCCTGGAACGCTCGTCCGAACTCATTGTCGGCGTTCTTGCAATTCTGAAGGCGGGGGCGGCTTATGTGCCACTCGATCCGTCCTATCCTCGCGAACGCCTCCACTATATCGTCGAGCACGCCGAGGTTCAGATACTCGTGACACAGACGTCCGTCAACGCCGAGTTGTCTCTCCCGGCTTCGGCTATCGTCGACGTCGATGCAGACAAGGATCTCATCCAAAAGGAAAGTCCGGAAAACCCCGATTGCGAGGCGCGTTCGAGGAATGCAGCGTACGTGATCTATACCTCCGGCTCAACGGGCAAGCCGAAGGGCGTTGTCATTGAACATCGAGCCGTCATCAATTTTCTTGTCGCGATGCAACGGAGGACAGACCTCACGACTTCCGCTTCGATGCTCGCGATCACCTCCGTCTCCTTCGACACGGCGGTGATGGAGATTTACCTGCCTCTGTTATTTGGCGCTCGTGTCGTATTGGCGCGCACCCATGAGGCACGAGACGGCAAGGAACTTGGCCGGATCATCCGCGAGTCCGAGGTGTCGATCATGCAGGCCACACCTCCAACGTATCGACTCCTCACAGAAGAAGACCCCGGTTCTCTCGCGTTCGTCGAGGTGTTCAGTGGTGGCGATGCGCTTCCCATGGAACTGGCACGGACACTTCGCTCGTGCGCGAGGAGCGTACAGAACCTCTACGGACCGACGGAGACCACGGTCTATTCCTCCGTTCACGATCTGCGCAGCGAAGAAGGACTTACATCCGGGCGCGAGGGCTATATGCCCATCGGCAAGGCGATCGCGAATACTCAACTCCATATCGTCGACCACCAGGCGGCAACGCCAGGGACGATATGCCTAACTGCCGTGGGCAATCCCGGCGAGCTCTACATCGCTGGCGATGGATTGGCGCGCGGCTACTCGCGGCGCCCCGGACTCACCGCGGAGCGATTCCTTCCTGCCCCATTCTCCACCACGCCGGGGAGCCGCATGTACAGGACCGGCGATCTCACATGCTACCGGGGGGATGGGTCCATCGATTTTCTCGGACGTCTGGACTTCCAGGTCAAGATTCGTGGTCACCGGATTGAGCTTGGCGAGATCGAAGCGGTTTTGATCCAGCATCCGGAGGTGGACAAGTGTGTCATTACTCCACAGAAGCAAGGGACTGGACAGTTTCGCCTGGTAGGCTACGTTGTTCCAGCGGACAGACCTCCTAGTGTGGCGACGCTGCGTAACTGTCTCGCGGCTAAGCTTCCGGACTACATGATTCCCGAAGTGTTCGTCATGCTGAGCGAACTGCCAATGACGCCTAACCGCAAGGTCGACCGCACCGCACTGCCCGCGCCATCGGAGTCGTCGCAGGCAGCGGAGAGGCTGTACGTGGCACCTCGGACAGAGCGAGAGGAAAAGATAGCGGCCATCTACCGCGACGTTCTCAACTTATCGCTCGTCAGTGTCGAAGATAGTTTTTTCGATCTCGGAGGACATTCCCTGCTGGCGGCAAAGGTGCGGTCGCGGGTACGCGAGACCTTCGACGTTGAGCTACAGATGCGGAGACTGTATGACTTTCCCACCATCGCACTGCTTAGTGGGCACATCGATTCTCTCCGGCAAGAAAGCGCATCTGGCGCGGAACCTCCAATCGTTCCCCAGCCCTGCGATGTCGCCCGGCCGTTATCGTTCGCACAGCAAAGGCTGTGGTTTCTGGATCAACATGAGAGGCCGAGCGCTATCTTCAATATGTCGGGTGCCATCCAACTCACGGGTCCGCTCGACACGTCCGCCCTGCGCCATAGCCTCGAGGCAATCATCCGGCGGCACGAAGTGCTGCGCACGACTTTCCCGCTTGGCGAGGATGGTCCCGTGCAGAACGTTGTCCCGACCTATGAATTGGACGTGCCGGTGGTTGATCTACGGCATCTCTCTGTCCAGGCGCAGTCCGAAGAACTCAAGCGTCTTGCAACTGTCGAGGCATCTTTGCCATTCGATCTGGCGGACGGGCCGCTACTACGCACTCGAGTGGTCCGTTGCAGCAGTGCGGAAGGAGATCTCACTGCCAAGCCATTCCATGCACTCCTTCTGACTGTCCATCACATCGCGTTCGATGGCTGGTCGATCAAGCTACTCTTCAATGAGCTATCCGCTCTCTACCAAGCTCACGTCGAAGGGCGCCCCGATCCTTTACCCAGACTCGATATTCAATACAGCGACTTCGCAAGTTGGCAACGGAGGTGGCTGTCGCCGGGCAAACAAGTATTCGAAGCACATCTTGATTACTGGCGGAACCAGCTTTGCGGCCTTCCAACGCTGAACCTGGCCACTGATCGCGCTCGTCCAGCGATTCCCAGCCGAAGGGGCGCACGCCACAGCCTCAAGCTCCCCGCGCCGGTGACCCAGGATCTGCGGGCGCTGGGCAGCCGTGAAGCATGCACACTCTTTGTCGCCCTGCTGGCAGCCTTCAACGCGTTGATGCAACGGATGACCGGACAGGTCGACATCGTTGTAGGCACGGATGTAGCGAACCGTAACAGGCATGAGGTCGAGAATCTTATTGGCTTCTTCGTCAACCAACTCGTCCTGCGCACCGACCTGTGCGGAGACCCATCGTTCCGGAATCTCCTGGCAAGAACGCGTGAGGTGGTGTTGGGGGCGGAGGAGCATCAGGACCTTCCATTCGACAAGTTGGTGGAAGCGTTGCGCCCCGAGCGGGAGGTGAACCGTTCACCGCTGTTCCAGGTGAAGCTCGTGTTTGCCGACGCGCCGACGCCTGCACTGCACCTGCCCGGGATGGATATGTCCCTGATGGAGATCGAGACGGGCATGACCCAACTGGACTTGATCCTCTTCCTAGAAGACTCACCCGAGGGCGTGCGGATTTCCTTCGAATACAGCACCGATCTCTTTGACGCGTCGACCATCGCCAGCTTGGCCGACACCTACGAGGCGCTTATCACCCAAGCAGTTGCGGCACCTGAAGCCGCGATCAGCACGTTATCGATGAGGACAAAGACCATGGAAATACCAACTCGCCGGCAACGAGCCGGGATCGATCTAACCAAGCTCAAGGGAATACGACCAAAACC
>Ga0179596_10000249_pt1 | contig 21474 bp, 20 predicted proteins | sample CZODoug1_1_08_16_FD_155494 | JGI IMG/M metagenome (GOLD analysis project Ga0179596, IMG submission 155494) | Vadose zone soil fungal communities from Angelo Coast Range Reserve, California, USA - CZODoug1_1_08_16fungal (Illumina Assembly) | ecosystem: Environmental > Terrestrial > Soil > Vadose...
CTGCATCGCGTTGACCATTTCGGAGACGACGTTTTTCTGGGAGCCCGTCCACTGATAGCTGCACCCGAGGGCGGCGCAGGCATCCTGAATGCCATAGATCGCCGGGGTGAAAAACTGATCCAGCGTGACGTGACACACGAAGAAGAATTTATATTTTTTCTTCGGCAACCCACCGGACGATCCTGCTGTTGTATCCGCGAGGGCCGGGACGATGCCGCCCCCCAATCCTGCGCCCAAGCCTAAGCTAGCGGCCGCCACGAGTGCCTTGCGCCGGCTGATCGCCAGGCTGGTCGGTTCTGCCTGATGTCGGACGTCGTCTTCCATTTTGAGTCCTCCCTTCTATTTCTTGTTGGGCTTTGAGCGCCACCTGCCATGCGTCGAGCGCGCTGGAGCTGTCGCCCAGTCTTCATGTTACATTGTTATACGATGAATTTTGTGTCAATGTCTTTCCGCCCGCTGGCCGGACGCGAAGCCGCCGCCCGTCCGGCTGCGCCGAGCGAAAAAAGAAACCGGCAAAAGGAGGAGAAATGCCAGAAATCGAGTTCAGGGCCATCACCAGCGCCGGCCTCAAGGTCACGACGATGGGGCTTGGCGGGACAGGTCTCGGCAACATGTACAATGCCATCTCCGTCGACGCGGCAACGGCGACCGTCCACGCGGCGTATGACAAGGGCATACGGTATTTCGACACCGCCCCGGTATACGGCTTCGGCCTCAGCGAGACCCGCCTCGGCCAAGCCATCAAATCATTGCCGCGCAACGAGATCGTCATCTCGTCCAAGGTCGGTTACGATCTTGTGCCGATCCCGCCGGAAGAGCTGAAGCCGACGCTGTGGAAAGATCCGCCGGCGATCCGGGCGGATTTCGATTATTCGCGCGATGCCGTGATGCGGTCGATCGAAGGAAGCCTCAAACGGCTCGGCACCGACTATATCGACATGCTGGCGATCCATGATCCCGACGAGGCGCTTCACTTCGCCCCCGGGGAGGATCCCTATGCGCGCAGCCGCTTCAAGGAAGCGATGGATGGCGCCTATCCCGCCCTCGATGATTTGCGGTCGCAAGGCGTCATCAAGGCGATCGGCGTGGGCATCAACCAATGGCAGATGCTGTCCGATTTCGTCGTGGCCGGCCGCTTCGACTATTTCCTGCTCGCCGGCCGCTATACGCTGCTCGAACAGGAACCGCTCGCGACGTTGCTGCCTCTGTGCGCCGAGCGCGGCACCAAGATCGTGATCGGCGGCCCCTATAATTCAGGCATCTTGGCAACGGGCGCCGTCACGGGCGCTACCTTCAACACACAGCTGGCACCGGAACGCGTCCTCGAGCGCGTGCGTCGCATCGCTGCGGTCTGCGCGCGTCACGGCGTAGCGCTTCCCGCCGCGGCGCTCCAATTCCCCCTCGCACACCCGCTTGTCGTCAGTGTCATCCCGGGCGCCCGTTCCATCGAGGAATTGGACCAGAACCTTACCTATATGCGTGAGAAGATTCCCGCCGCGCTATGGACCGACCTCGAGGCAGAAGGGCTGGTCGATCCGGCGTCTCCTCTGCCGTCATAGTCGGCCGCGAGAAACGCGCCGGAGCGCCGGGCGGGTCGCGCGGTTTGACAGCGCCCGCCCGAAGGTTATGTTCTGCGGCAAAGGGCCGGGATCGGGGAGGTCGGCTCACCCTCCGATCCGGGCGCCCTCCCTCCCAGGAGTTGCCGAGAATGACCCACGAGGCGTTTATCTGTGACGTTGTCCGCACGCCGGTCGGACGCTATGGCGGGGCGCTTGCCCATGTCCGCGCCGATGATCTGGCGGCCCTGCCGATCGCGGCCTTGATGGCTCGCCATCCATCGGTGGATTGGGCGGCCGTCGATGACGTCATTCTCGGCTGTGCCAATCAGGCCGGCGAGGACAACCGCAATGTCGGGCGCATGGCGGCATTGCTGGCGGGGCTGCCGGATCGGGTGCCGGGCGGTACCGTCAACCGGCTCTGCGGCTCGGGTCTCGACGCGATCGGCGCCGCGGCGCGCGCCGTGCGCAGCGGCGATGGCGAGCTGTTCATCGCCGGCGGCGTCGAAAGCATGTCGCGGGCCCCCTTCGTGATGGGCAAGGCCGATGCGGCGTTTTCGCGCGACGCGCAGATCTACGACACGACGATCGGCTGGCGCTTCATCAATCCCCGCATGCGGGAGGCACACGGCACGGATTCGATGCCCGAGACCGCCGAGAACGTCGCCGAGGAATTCCAGATCAGCCGCGCCGATCAGGATGCCTTCGCCCTGCGCAGCCAACAGCGCGCCGGACGTGCCCGCGCCAGCGGTCGGTTCGCCAAGGAGATCGTGCCGGTGACCACCCGCAAAGGGCGCGAGACGATAGAGGTCACGGATGACGAGCACATGCGGCCGGACACGACGATCGAGCAGTTGGCGAAACTGAAGGCGCCGTTCCGGTCCGGCGGCTCGGTCACCGCGGGCAACGCGTCGGGCGTCAATGACGGTGCCGCTGCCGTGATCATCGCGTCGGCCGAGGCCGCGTCGCGTCACGGGCTGACCCCCCGGGCCCGGATCCTGTCGACGGCGGTCGCCGGCGTGCCGCCGCGCATCATGGGCTTCGGGCCGGCACCGGCGACCCGCAAGATCTTGGATCGGCTAGGGCTGTCGCTTCACGAGATCGACATCATCGAGTTGAACGAGGCGTTCGCGGCGCAAGCGCTGGCGGTGACCCGCGATCTCGGCCTGCCGGACGATGCCGAGCATGTGAACCCGAATGGCGGCGCCATCGCGCTCGGCCATCCGCTGGGCATGAGCGGCGCGCGCCTGGTGACGACCGCCCTCATCGAGTTGGAGCAACGGGGCGCCCGTTATGGGCTCTGCACCATGTGCATCGGCGTGGGGCAGGGCATCGCGATGGTGATCGAACGGGTGTGACGCAGGCTTATCGGCCGCCGCGCGCGCTGCGGCCGCCGACAAGTTTCCGGCCGACGACGAGCTTGGGGCCGATGACCAATTTCGGCCCCTGCTCGTCGATCGGCAGCCGAAGGCCGCTTGCGAGCAACTCGGCGAAAGCCTCCGGTCCGATCGGCTTGGAGAAGTGGTAGCCCTGACCCTTGGCGCAGCCCTGGCCTACGAGCAATTGGCGCTGCGCCGCGGTCTCCACCCCCTCGGCGATCAGTTCCAGATCGAGCGTTCGAGCGACCGATACGATGGCATTGACGATCGCCGCGTCGCTGGGATCGGTGACCATGTCGCGCACGAAGCTCTGGTCGATCTTGAGCTGGTGGATCTTGAATGATTTCAGGTACTGGAAGGATGAATACCCGCTGCCGAAATCATCGATCGACAGGCGCACGCCCAGCGTGCGCAATTCGCTGAGCAGCCGCATGAACTCTTCCGAATGCCGCATCAGCGTGCTTTCGGTGAGCTCAAGTTCCAGATAGCTCGGCGGCAGGCCGCTGCTGTCGAGCGCCGAGCGGACCGTGCTGACGAAATCCGGCCTGGCGAGCTGGATACCCGACACGTTGACGGCGACCTGAATGCGGGGATGACCCGCGTCATGCCAGGTCTTTACCTGGCGACAGGCTTCATGCAGCACCCAGCTGCCGATCTGGATGATCAGCCCGGTCTCTTCGGCGATCGGGATGAAGCTGCCCGGCGGCTGCAGGCCGATCCCCGGCCGTATCCAGCGAATCAGCGCTTCAACGCCCTTGATGGCACCGGTCGCCAGCTCCACCTGCGGCTGGTAATGCAGCATGAACTCGTTATCGAGCAGCGCCTTATGCAGACTCTGCCGCAAGCCCATGCGCTGCTTCACCTCGGCATCGAGTTCGGAGGCGTAGAAGCCGAAGGTGTTACGGCCGGCTGCCTTGGCCTTGTAGAGTGCCAGATCGGCGCGTTTCAGCAACTCGGTCGGCGTCAGCGGATCGCCCGCCATGGTGTCGGTGGGCAGGTTGGAGATGGCGATGCCGACGGAGGTGCTGACGGTAATTTCGGCATCGCCCAGCGTGAAGGGCGGTTGCAGGGCGGCGACGATCTTGCGGGCGAGCGTCGCGGCGTCATGCGGTGTGTCGACTTTCTGCTGAATGACCGCGAATTCGTCGCCCCCCAGCCGTGCGATGGTGTCCGATCCACGCAGGACCTGGCGCAGCCGTGTCGCCACGCTGCGCAGCAGATCGTCGCCCGCGAGGTGGCCCAGCGTATCGTTGACGTCCTTGAAATGATCGAGGTCCAGGTAATGCACCGCGACGCCATGCGCCAGGCGGGCGGCGTTGGCGAGGGCCGTCTCCAGCCGGTCGTCGAACAAGGCGCGGTTCGGCAGATCCGTCAGCGGATCGTAATAGGCGAGGTAGGCAAGCCGTTCCTCGGCCTTGCCGCGATCCGTCACATCGACGGCGATGCCTTCCCACATCCCCGCCGTGGTGGCCGTGGTGATGGTTGGGGGGACGCTGGTTTGGGCGGCGTTGGCCTGGGGCCGGGCCATGATCCTGATCCAGCGATAGCCGGAGGCCGGATCGGAGATCTTGACCTCCATATCGATGATGCCGCCGGTGGTCGCGGCATGCCGTACCGCATGTTGCCACCGGACGCGGTCGTGCTTGTCCAAGTGATCGGCGAAGCGCGCGCCATTGGCGGTCAGTGTCGCGGCGGTGATGCCCATGACCTCGGCCGCGTTGGCGCTGACGCCGCTGAAGACGATCGACCCATCCGCGTGGGGCCAGCATTGGAAGACCGCGCCCGGGCTGTTGACGCGGATGCTGGCCAGCAGCACGTCCTGCTCGTAGACCGCCTGCCGCGCCCGGGATGGCTCGGTGACATCCAGATGCAGGATGACGGCACCTTCCTCGGCACCCACGGTCGAGATCAGCAGGCGATAGATGCGCGGTTGCCCGGCAGCCATGGCCGGATAGTCGATCGATACGCTGCGGCTGCGCCGCGTCAGGATCTGATGAAGCGCGTCGAGCGCCAGTGCCGCATGCGTGTTGCCAGCCGCCGAAGCCTGACGCAACGGTTCCATGTAGTCGGTTTCGGGCTGCCCGGTACCGCCGACAAAGCCGGCATCGCTCGACGATGCTTGCCATGCGTGGTTGACGGCGACGATACGTCCCTCCCGGTCGATCACGGCGATCGACGCGGGGGTGACGTTCATCACCGCCATCGTCAGCGAATTAAAGGCGAGGGCACTGTGCAAGATCTATCGTCTCGAAACCTGGTTCATCGCCCAGGGTGACGGCAATAGATTAAGCTCCGACGAATTTATTCACCAAGATTCCAGAAATTCGATCTCGGTGGAGAGACCGGATTACTCGCCCAGGTTACTCGCCGCGGCTGGGTGTCGCGCGGGCCAGCCCGTCGAACGCGTCGAGGAGACGGTCGCGCCAATGGCTGACCGGATCGTCCGGGGTCAGCACGGCGAAGGTGCTGGCGGTGCGCGCCCACTGGAAGGCGCCGAACACGATGTAATCGGCGAAGGCGGGGTGCTCCCCGGCGATGAACGGCTGCCGGTCGAGCGTGCGCCGCAGGGGGCTGAGGCTTTTGCGAAACTCGATGACCTGTACGTCGCGATCGGCGACGACGGCTTCGAGCGATCGGCCGTAGCGCGCCTCGCGGCTTGAGCGGAAATATGCCTTGTCGACCTCCGCCAGCATGTCGTGGATATCGAGCAGGATGAGCCGCGCCACGCCGGGATGAACCACCGTATCGGTCCAGTTCGCGATGAACTGGGACAGGGCGTGCCCGGCAGGGCCGCCGAACAGCGATGGCCGATCCGGATAAGCCGCCTCCAGATGCCGCGCGATTTCCCAGGAATCAGGTACCACGGCATCGCCATCGATGATGAGCGGCACGTTGCCCTGGCCGGAAAACGCGATCGCCGGCTTATCGGTAAATCGCCAGGGAATGGTTTCGAACGCCAATCCCTTATGGGCCAAGGCCATCGTGACGCGCCAGCAATTCGGGCTGAAGCGGCGCTTGGGATCGGCGCCGGCGAGGTCATAAAGCTGGATCGGCATCTGCGGCTCCATCTGCGGTTCCGGGGAAGTCAGTGTCCGGCGAGGCGGCGGGCCAGGAGCCAAAAGAGTACCACGCACAGGGCGACGCTCGGCCATCGCTTGGCACGCCATTGCCCGGAGATCGCGATCGCGAGGCCCAGCGCCAGCGCGATTGCTTCCGGCCAGGAGATCGTCAAGGCGTGAAGCGGTGCGGTGATCATCCGATGGATCGCCACCTGGATCGTGCCGGTAATGTAATCTGCCATGCGTGAAATCCAAAGTTGCGTGTCGCGTTTGGTCGATTGGCCGTCTGGACGATTAGCCGCCCGGTCGATTGGCTACCCGGTCGATTGGCCACCCGGTCGATTGGAGAGTGCCTGACGCGGCGCTTCCCCCTCGCTGCCCGCAAGGTTAAACTTCATTGAAATCGATATTTCAACGTGGCATGACCCGGCGATGGCTTACCGGATCGAGCCACCGCGACCATCGGTCCTGACGCAGACGAGAAGATGAAACCGATGACACCGAACGATATCGCCCGAGTACAGGATTATCTCCGCCGGACCTTCAACAACGACAAGATCGCCATCGATGTGCCGGCCAAGCGCGGCGCGCCGGTCGAGGTTCGCATCGCCGATGAATTCATCGGCGTGCTGCACCGGGACGATGATGACGGCGACGTGTCCTGGTCGCTGATGATGACCATCCTCGAAGACGATCTGCCGCCCGCCAGCATGGTCACCCGCAAGAAATAGCCGGGGCAGGGTCCGAGTCCGCCCACGTACCGCCAAAGCGGGCGTGGGCGCCGACTCGGGACCCGGCGGCGAACGGGGTCAGCGGCGGTCGAGCGACCGGTATTCGACCTGGAAGGTGCGCCGCGGCGCCTGTCGCGGATATTCCGAGGCCTGTTGCTGGTATTCCTGGGTCTGTCGCGGGTATTCAGGAGCCTGTCGCGGGTAGTCCGGCTGCTGTTGCTGATATTCCTGGCGCGCCGGTGCCGCGGGACGGGGTTTCGCCCTGATCGCCAGCGCCATGGTCGGATCGGCGACGCGGACTTCGATCCGTTGACCGCCGATCTGGGTGCCGTTCAACGCCGATATCGCGGCCTCGGCTGCCCGATCGGGGGCCAGAGCCACCAAACCATGGTTTTTCGGAGCGCCTGTCAGCGGATCCCGCGCTAAAAAGGCGCCGACGACGATCCCGAAGGAATCAAACGCCTCGGCAAGCTGTTGATCGGTATACCCCTTGGGGAGGTTCGCAACGAACACATTGCCGCGGAACTTATCCTCTCGCATCGTCTTAATCCACTTCCTGACGGCCATAAACGCGCGGCCGACTGTTCCTCGACCAACTCTTGCCCTGACAGTTTAGCCAAATGTTGCGGTGCAACATAGGCAAATTCGAGAATGTGGATGGTTTGTTGCGGGGGCGGTGCCGCGCGGCACCCTACCGATGGTCGCTTGGCGTCGGGCGACCGTCACGTGCAACGCGACGTTAACCACAATATGGGACATTCTATACTGTGTTGGGCCGCCGCTCCCCGATCGCTCGTGGTGGATCGGGCCAATTATTGACGGGTCTGCAAATGCATCTTCTCGGCCTTGCCTTCACACGCCGGTATGTGACGTACACAGCGGCGATGCTAATCACGATGATCTTCTTGGCGATCTCGTTCATCCATCCCGTCTTCCTGTTCCTGGCGGCCGCGACCGGTAGCTTGGTGGCGATCGGCACCTATGATCTGCTGCAAACGCATCACAGCATCCTGCGCAGCTATCCGATCGCCGCCCATCTGCGTTTCCTGTTCGAGGAGATGCGCCCGGAAATCCGGCAGTATTTCCTGGAAAGCGATACGGACGGTACGCCGTTCAACCGCAACAAGCGGTCGATGGTCTATCAGCGGGCCAAGGGGGTGCTCGACAAGCGCCCGTTCGGCACCCAGCTCGACATGTATGCGCCGGCCTTCGAATGGCTCAACCACTCCATGGCACCGCACGAACCGGCGACCGAGCCGTTCCGGGTGATGATCGGCGGCGCGGACTGCACCAAACCGTATTCCGCCTCGATCTACAACATCTCGGCGATGAGCTTCGGCGCGCTCAGCGCCAACGCCATCCGGGCACTGAACAAGGGGGCGAAGCTCGGCAATTTCGCCCATGACACGGGGGAGGGCGGGTTCAGCCGGTATCACCGCGAGCATGGCGGCGACATCATCTGGGAGATCGGCAGCGGCTATTTCGGGTGCCGCGACGAGGCCGGTCGCTTTTCGCCGGAGCGCTTCGCCGAGCAGGCGGCCGATCCGCAGATCAAGATGCTGGAGCTCAAACTGAGCCAGGGTGCCAAGCCGGGTCATGGTGGCGTTTTGCCCGGCGCCAAGGTCTCGGCCGAAATCGCCGCGACGCGCGGCGTCCAGATCGGCGTCGACTGCGTCTCGCCGGCCCGCCATTCGGCGTTCAGCACGCCGCTTGAGATGATGGGTTTCATCGCCGAACTGCGGCGCCTGGGCGACGGCAAGCCGGTCGGCTTCAAGCTGTGCATCGGCCATCCCTGGGAATTCCTCGGCATCTGTAAGGCGATGCGGGAAACCGGCATCTATCCGGATTTCATTGTCATCGACGGGGCGGAGGGCGGTACCGGCGCCGCCCCCGTCGAATTCGCCGATCATGTCGGCATGCCGTTGCGCGAAGGGTTGGTGTTCGCGCATAACGCCCTGGTCGGCCTTGGCATCCGGGACCGGATCCGGCTCGGTGCCAGCGGCAAGATCACCAGCGCCTTCGATCTGTCGCGGACCATGGCCCTGGGGGCGGATTGGTGCAACGCCGCGCGCGGTTTCATGTTCGCGATCGGCTGCATCCAATCGCAGAACTGCCATACGGATCGCTGTCCGGTCGGTGTCGCGACCCAGGATCCGCATCGCCAGCGCGCGTTGGTCGTCCTGGACAAGGCGGAACGCGTCTTCCACTTCCACCGCTCGACCTTGAAGGCCCTGGCCGAGGTGATCGCCGCCGCCGGGCTGCATCATCCCGGCCAGTTGCGGCCCTTCCATTTCTCCAAACGTACCGCCGCCACCCAGGTCGCCCGGTTCGACCAGCTCTATCACTTCCTGCAGCCCGGGGAGTTGTTGACCGGCACGGATCATCCCCAATTCAAGGATGCCTGGATCGCCGCCCGCGCCGACAGCTTCAGCGCGGCCATCTGACATGTCCTATCGACAAGTGTCTTGCCGGGGAGTCGCCGTTTAAACTCACCGGATTGAAGTCACTCGGTGATGGATGATGAGCAGGCAGTCGGCGAACAGGCGGGCGGCGTGATCGCGGAAATGATGTCGGACGGTCTGCCGGCGCAGCGGCGGGTTTGGGCGGTGCTCACCGTATCGATCGCCGTCGGCTTGGCGACCTTGGATACGGCGATCGCGAATACCGCGCTGCCGGTCATCGCGGCCGATCTGCTGACCACCCCGGCCGCGTCGATCTGGGTGGTCAACGCCTATCAATTGGCGCTGGTCGTCTCGCTGCTACCGTTCGCCGCGCTGGGCGAGATCGTCGGATATCGACGCGTTTACGTGGTGGGGCTGGTGGTGTTCACGCTGGCCTCCCTGGTCTGCGCCCTGTCTTGGTCGCTGCCCAGCCTGACCGCGGCGCGGGTGCTGCAGGGCTTTGGTGCCAGCGGCATCATGAGTGTCAATACCGCGCTGATCCGCTTCATCTATCCGTCCCGGCTGCTCGGCCGAGGGGTCGGGTTCAACGCGCTGATCGTCGCGGTCAGCTTCGCGGTCGGACCGACCGTGGCGTCCGCCGTCCTGTCGGTAGCCTCCTGGCAATGGTTGTTCGCCGTCAATGTACCGCTCGGCGTGATCGCGATCGCACTGGCCATGCCGACATTGCCGGAGACCAGGCGTCTGGCGCATCGGTTCGACACGGCGAGCGCCCTGTTGAACGCGGCGACGTTCGGCCTGCTGATCTTCGCGATCGGCGAGGCGGCGCATCGCGCGCCGGTGGCCGAGGTCATGGCCGAGTTTGTCGGGGCGGCGTGTTTTGGCGCGCTCCTATGGCGCCGGCAGGCGACCCTGCCGGCGCCCATGTTGCCGGTGGATTTGTTTCGCCGGCCGATGTTCACCCTGTCGGCGGTGACCTCGATCTGCTCCTTCGCGGCTCAAGGTCTGGGCTTCGTCGCGCTGCCGTTCTATTTCCATAGCGTGCTGGGCCGCACGCCGGTCGAGATCGGCTTGCTGTTGACGCCCTGGCCGGTGGCGGTCGGCATCATGGCGCCGATCGCCGGTGCCCTGTCGGACCGGTATTCGCCCGGCCTGCTCGGCGGTTTCGGTCTTGCCATCCTCAGTCTCGGCATGCTCTCGCTCGCCGGGCTTCCGGCTCATCCCGGGGTGATCGATATCGTTTGGCGCATGCTGCTGTGCGGCGCCGGTTTCGGGTTTTTCCAGTCGCCCAATCTCAAGGCGCTGATGTCGAGTGCTCCTGCCGAGCGGAGCGGCGGCGCCAGCGGCATCGTCGCCACCGCCCGTTTGCTGGGTCAGAGTACCGGAGCGGCCCTCGTGGCCCTGTGCCTCGGCATCTCGGTCAGCTATGGATCGAGCCTGGCGCTGGTGCTGGGCGCGGGGTTCGCCGGCGCCGCCAGCGTCGCGAGCTTCGCACGCCTGCTGGTCGCGGGACCGGAGGTATCGCCGCTGGCCGGCGACTGAGCTATTTCAGCACGAAGCCCAGATTGCCCAGCGCCTCCTTGATCCGGTCGCGGCCGGTCAGCGCCTGCGGGGTGCGTACCCGCTTGATGACCGTGTCGGTCCAGGGGGCCGTTTCCATGCCTTGCCCCTTGAAGAAGTCCCGCAGGGTCGCGTCATAGGCTTCGATCGCCGGCCGCTGATCGTCCCAGGAATAGCGCTCGCGATGCAGCACGGCGGTTCGCGGCAGGCGCGGCTTGACGCTGGCGGGGTCCGCCGGGTCCGGATAGCCCACGCAGAGCCCGAATACCGGCATGACCCGCGAGGGCAGGCCCAGCTCGGCCGCGACCTCTTCCGGCTTGTTGCGGATACCGCCGATATAGACGGTCCCCAAGCCGAGCGATTCGGCCGCGATGACGGCGTTCTGCGCGGCCAATGCCGCATCGACGATGCCGACGATCAGCATCTCGAGATAGTCGAGCCCGGCAACCGCGACGTCGTGTTCGCCGGCGACACGGTCGATCCGCGCCAGATCCGCGAGCCAGACGAGGAACAGCGGACAATCCCGGATATGCTTCTGCGACCCGGCCATTTCGGAGAGCCGCGCCTTGCGATCGGGATCTTCGACCGCGATCACGCTCCAGGTCTGCAGGTTCGACGAGGTCGAGGCGGATTGCGCCGCGGCGATCATCAGGTCCAGCGTATCCGGCGGCAGCGCCGTCGGCAGATAGGCCCGGACCGAACGGTGCGCCGCCAGGGTGGACAATATCGCGTTCCACCGCTCCGGCGCGAAGCTTGCGGCGGTGCCGTAACGCTCCCGCAGGAGCCCGGACGCGTCATCGAGCGGCGCTTCGACGTCAAGAGCGGGGGAGGTGGGTTGATTGGCGAAACGGGACAAAGGCGCTCTCCACCAGCGAGTCGAGAAGGGTTGGCCGCGGACCCTACACCGGGCCGCCGCCGCTGGGCGAGCCTTGTCGACGCTTAGAGCATGCGCCGCAGCACCCCATCACGCCGAATGTAGTGATGGAAAAGTGCCGCCAGGGCATGCAGTCCGGCGACGATCAGAATCACGTTGGCGACCGTGCCATGCAGGTTACCCACCGCGGCTCCGAGAGCCCGGTTGCCCGGATCGAAGGCTGGCACCGTCACCAGGTTGAACAGCGAATCGCCACGAACCCAGACATTGGCCACGCCCAGGCACAATTCGGCGATCAACAGCGCGTAGAGCAGGTAATGCACGGCGGTTCCCGCCGCCCCGAGGAGCCCGGTTTCCGCCGGCTCAAGCCTGCGGCCGCCGCCGGCGCGCCAGGCGATGCGGACGACCAGCGTCACGATCAGACCGATGCCAAGGGCGATGTGAACCGAGCGGGCGTCCACGCGCAGCGGCCCGGATGGAAACAGATCGATCACCTGAGCGACACCCCAGAGCGACACAACCAGGGCGGCCGTCAGCCAATGCAGAATGATGGTCTTGCGGTCATAGGCGATGCTGACCGTCGCACGCGGTGTGGTTACGTCATCCATCCGTCGACCTCCATCGGCCATCAGTCTCTCAGAGATGACGGCGGCATATAACGGCTGGCCTCATGATTAAGCGTGGACCGGCGAAGCCCCAGGGCAAGCTTGGAGCTTTATGAAGGTTAGCTTGGTGCGCGGTACGCCATGCGAAAATCGATATATTTCGGGACGATGGTTATCGGTGACGGCATGACGCGAAGATGGCCTGCACTATATTTTTCGGTAATCGTGCGGCTCACGGCGTCGGACCCTTGAAGGGATCGAGCGTTCGAACTCCAAATTGTTCGAAATCCCGCACATTGCGCGTCACGACCGTCAGATTATGAATCTCGGCGGTGGCCGCGATCATCGCATCCTCGATGAGTTCGTTGGAGCGACGATGGAGAAGCCGGGCCCAGCACCGGAAAGTCCGTGCGTCCATGGCGAGCACGTTGTAGGTCGCGGCGACCAGTTCGACCCAGGCTTCAATCTCGGCCGCCTTCTCCGGGTCTTGATCTCGGGTGATCTCCACGCCGGCTTGCAACTCGCCGATCGTCACCGCGGAAAGGTGAAGCTCGGCGTCGGGTACGCTCCGCAGCCAGGCCAGTACCGCACCATGCGGGCGGCGCCGGCGCAGCTCCGAGACGATGTTGGTGTCCAGCAGGTACATCGCGTGTTCAGTCGAGTTCCGTGGGCGCGCGGCGGCGACGCTTGCCACGCCGCGGCACGGGGATGTCGGCACGAGGCACGTCCGCCATGAGGAGCTCCTTGAGGGTCGGGCGCGCCGATTGCTGGAGCCGGCGCCAATCATTGACAGGAACGAGGACCGCCGCTTCCGCGCCGCGCTTCGTCACCATCTGCGGACCGTGCTTGAGGCAGGTATCGAGAAACTCGCTGAAGCGAGCCTTGGCGTCCTGGACCGACCAACTCATCGTTTGAGTTTCCCCGCATTATTCAGACTAGTCATATAACTAGTCTGAACGGCGATCGAATGCAAACTCGGTCGGCGGGAAAGTGTTCGTCCGGCACAGGAGGCTTGGCTTCCAGGCCGATGCTTGTCTAACATCGGATTTCTCCAAAACTGATGCAGGAATTGGATCGATGCTCGATCTGGTCCATCTCCGCTCCTTCGTCATGGTCGCGACGGAGCTGCATTTCGGCCGAGCCGCCCAGCGGTTGAACATGACCCAGCCGCCGCTCAGCCGTCAGGTTCAGTTGCTGGAGGCTGAAATCGGCGCGCCGTTGTTCGTCCGTGCGAACCGGGCCGTGCGGTTGACGGCGGCGGGCCACGCGCTTTTGCCGGAAGCCCGATCGCTGCTGCAGCGGACGGAGGCCGCCGCCCAGATCGCGCGGCGGGCGGCAAGCACCCCCGGCGGGGAGGTAACGGTCGGCTTCATCGGCGCCTCGACCTATGGTTTCCTGCCCCGCCTGGTCAGCCGCGCGCGTGCCGAACTTCCCGATGTCGAACTGCAATTCAGGGAGCTGTCGAGCGTCGAGCAGCATGAGGCGCTGCTGCTCAATCGCATCGATATCGGCCTCGCGCGGCCCGTGCCGGAGCACGCCGGCATCGGTTCCGACTGTGTTCAGCGCGAGGGCTTGGCGCTCGCCCTGCCGCTCGATCACCCTCTGGCCGTCCGGCGCCGGCCGGTACTCCGGCAGATCGATGGCGAGCCGTTCATCATGTATTCCCAGGAAGGCCGATACCTCCATGACCTGATCAGGGGGGCTTTCCTGGCGTCACGCGTCCAACCGCGCCTTGTGCAGCACATGAGTCATGCGCAGGCGATTTTGTCGCTGGTGAGCACCGGCATGGGATTGGCCATCGTGCCGGAAGAGGCGCGCAACGCGTGTTTCGACAATGTGGTGTTTCGCCCGATATCGCTCGGCGCCGGCATCGCGGTGGAACTCCACGCGGTCTGGCGAACGGAGGATTGCGCGCCGGCGTTGAGTGCCGTGCGGGACCTGATCCGGCGTATCGGGGATAAGCGGTGAACGGGCCGGATCCGTCCGTCAGTTCGACCACCCGCCGTCGATCACATGGATAGCGCCGGTCGTGAACGCCGCTTCGTCGGAGGCGAGATAGGCGGCCAGGGCCGCTATTTCCTCCGCCTTGCCGATGCGGCCGACGGGTTGGCGGGCGACGAAGGCTTGCCGCACCTGGTCGAGGCTTTGGCCGGTGGTGGCCGCCTGGGTGGAGATGCGTTCGTGGAGCGATGGGGATTCGATGGTGCCGGGGCAGATCGCGTTGCAGCGGACGCCCCGACCGACGAAATCCGCGGCGACGGACTTCGAGAGACCGATCACCGCCGCCTTGCTGGCGCCGTAGGCGAAGCGGTTGGGCACGCCTTTCACGCTGGACGCGGCCGAGGCCATGTTGATGATCGAGCCGCTGCCCTTTCTGAGCATCCCCGGCAGAAAGGCGCGGATGGTGCGGTACATCGCCGTCACGTTGAGGTCGAAGGAAAAGGCCCAGGCATCGGGCTCGCAGTCGAGGATGCTGCCCGAATGCACGAAGCCGGCGCAGTTGAACAGAATGTCGATCTCGCCGAGTTCGGCGGCGATCGCTTTCACCGCGTCATCCTTGGTGACGTCGAGGAGGCGCGTCTCGCAGCCTTCGAGCTTGGCGAGCAGGTCGGCGTTGATGTCGGTGGCGATGACGCGCGCGCCCTCGCTCGCGAAGCGCTCGGCGGTGGCCTTGCCGATCCCCTGGGCCGCGGCGGTAACCAGGGCGATCTTGCCTACCAGACGACGCGTCATGGGCGTTCTCCTCTCTCACTCTTTTATGGCGGCCTTTTATGGCGGCGTGGTGTGTACGGCTTAGCCGTGCCGGCTGCGGTGGACGACCTGCTTGTCGAGCGCCGCCCAGTCCCAATCGATGCCGAGACCGGGCTCCGATGAGGGAACGCCGTGGCCGTCCTCGACGCGCATGCCCGCATGGGTCACGAGGTCGAGCTGCGGGATGTATTCGAGCCAGCGGCTGTTCGGCACGGCGCAGCATAGCGGCAGGTGCAACTCCATCAGGAAATGCGGGCAGACCGGTACATTGAAGGCCTCCGCCATGTGCGCCACCTTGAGCCAGGGCGTGATACCGCCGATCCGTCCCACATCGACCTGCACGATGGAGCAGGCACCAGCCTGCAGATAATCCTTGAACTGGCTGATGCTGTACAGGGATTCGCCGACGGCGATGGGGATCGAGGTCGACGAACAGAGCCGCTGGTGCGCCAGCACGTCGTCGGCGTGGATCGGCTCCTCGAACCAGGCGAGATCGAATTCCTCGAAGCGGTGGGCGCGGCGGATCGCCTCGTCCAGGGTGAAGCCCTGGTTGGCGTCGGTCATCACCTCCCATTCATCGCCGACGGCGGCGCGGACGGCGGCGATGCGCCGGACATCCTCGGCGACATGGGGGCGTCCGACTTTGAGTTTGGTGCCGCCGAACCCGCGTTCCTTCGCTTTGATCGCCTCCTCGACGAGTTCCGCCTCGTCGATGTGCAGCCAGCCGCCTTCGGTGTAGTAGAGCTTGATCCGGTCCTTGGCGCCGCCCGCCGCCTTATGGAGCGGCAGGTTCGCGCGCCGGGCGCGCAGGTCCCAGAGTGCCGTGTCGATGGTGGCGATCGCGATCGAGGTGAGCGCGCCCACCGTCGTCGCATGCACCCGGTAGAAGAGATCGCGCCAGATCTTCTCCACATCGTCCGCGTCGCGGCCGAGCAGCATCGGTACCAGATGGTCGTCCAACAGCTTCGTCACCGAGGAGCCGCCGGTGCCGATCGTATAGGAATAGCCCGTGCCGACAATGCCGTCGGCGTCGCGGATCCGCACCATCGGCGTCTCCTGGCATTCGAAGCTCTGCACCGCATCCGTACGCTTCACCTTGGGGTGAAGATTGGCCTGCAGCACCTCGACGGACACGATCTTGCTCATAGGGCGGCTCCTTTTCCCAACGGCGGCTCCTTGGAAGGACCCGGTGGAGGGTGATGGTCGGTCTCGGCCCGGGTATCGTCAAATAGAAAATTTTTCATTTTATATATTGCATATTTGACGAGGAATCGGATCATGGCCGTCATGAGCAATGTCGTCCGCGCCACTCTGTCCGAACAGGTTCATCAGGAACTGCGCTCGCGGATCCTCGGCGGCCAATTGCCGGGCGGCCATCGCCTCTTGCCCGAGGAACTGGCGAACGATCTCGCGATCAGCCAGACGCCGGTGAAGGAAGCCCTGCTGCGCCTCGAGGCCGACGGCCTCGTGGTCTCCGGGCTGCGCAAGGGGGCGGTGGTGCGTCGCTTCACGCTGAAGGACGTCGAGGACCTCTACGAGGCGCGGATCTTTGTCGAACTCGCATCGCTGGAAGCCGCCTTCGCGCGCGGGGCCGTGACCGCGGCCCTGCTCGATGAGCTGTCGGAGAATCTGGAGCGGCATTCGTTCCATCTCGGGCGCGACACGATGCAGGATCTGACGACGGCGCTCGCCTTCGACCGAGCGTTCCACCAACGCCTGGTCGAGGCGCGCGACAACGCCGTCATCGCCGGCTGGCACCAGCGGATCCTGGCGCAGACCCACACCGCCTACGTCTATCTCGTAAACGATACGAGCCGGGTCTATGGCGAGCATCGGGACATTCTCGACGCGCTCAAGGCCGGTACCGTCACGGCGGCGCGCGACGCGCTGGAACGGCATCTACGGCGGAGCGGGCAGGCGCTGCTCGCCAATATCCGGCAGGCACAGAAGAACGAGGGGGCGTCCTAGCGGCGAGGCCGCGCCACCTCCCTCCGAAAACAAAAAAGACCATCGAGAGGAAACGCATGAGCTTGACGGGACCGGTGCGCCACGGTCGGGACGCGGCTGCCCGGCGAAGCCAATGGTGAGCGGCGGGCCGCGCAGCTACGGGACGGAATGACGATCGATCCGGAAGTCATGAGGGCACTCGCCCCCTGGGCGGAGAAGCTGTTGGTATCTTTGCCGGTACCTCGCTGAAGCAACATGGAACCGACCAAAAGGTCGGCCGAAACAACAACAAACGGGGAGGTCATTGGCCATGCAGACGAGTCAAACCGCGGCGATCCAGGGGATTGAAGCACCCGCCATCGACGCGACCAGCATCCGCAAAGCGGTGACCGCGGCGACCGTCGGCACCATCATCGAATGGTACGACTATGCCCTCTATGGCGCCGCCTCGGGCCTCATCATCAACAAGCTGTTCTTTCCGCAGCTCTCGCCGGTGGCGGGCGTGCTCGCGGCCTTCGCCACCTTCGCGGTCGGCTTTTTCACCCGTCCGCTGGGTGGGCTCATCATCTCGCATTTCGGCGACAAGTTCGGACGCAAACCCGCCCTCATCTTCACCATATCGCTGATGGGGGCATCGACGGTGGCCATAGGGCTGTTGCCTGATTTCAATCAGATCGGCGTCGCCGCCCCGGTGCTGTTGGTGCTGCTCCGCCTGTTGCAGGGTTTCGGCGCCGGAGCCGAATACGCGGGCGCGGTCACGCTCGTCTCGGAATACGTGCCGCCGGAGCGCCGTGGCTATTACACCGCCTACCTCCAATCGGCGACGATCATCGGGATCCTGCTCGCGACCTTCAGCTTCCTCGCCATTTCTTACGTGCCCGAGGAAACGCTGCTGAGCTGGGCCTGGCGGATCCCGTTCCTGATTTCGGCGCTGCTGTTCGTCGTGGCGCTCTACATCCGCAATCGGCTCGACGAGACGCCGGAATATCTGGTCGCGGTCGAACGCGCGGAGACCCATCGACGGGAGGCCCGCGTGCCGGTGCGCGAACTCTTGCGCAACAGCCCCAAGGAAGTGGTGCTCGGCTTTCTTTCCGTCACGGGCCACAACGCGAACGCCTATATCCTCAATGCCTTCGCGCTCAGCTATATGATCAACACCCTCAAAATGCCGCGCACCGATTCCCTGGTGGCGGTCATCGTCGCGACGGCGGCAGGCATCGTGGCGACGCCCGTTCTCGGCGCCATCGCGGACCGTGTCGGCCATGCGAAGGTCTATGCCTTCGGGGCGATCTTCATGGTGCTCTTCGCGTTTCCGCTTTTCGCCCTGATCGATACCAAGAACGCGGCGCTCGCGACCCTTGGCATGGGGCTCGCCTATGCCTTGGGCTTCGGTGGCATGGCAGGCGCCCAGGGCGCCTTCCTCGCGAACCTGTTTCCGACGCGCTACCGCTTCTCCGGCATCGCCTTCGCGCGCGAACTCAACAGCCTGCTCATCGCCGGTCCGACGCCGTTCATCGCCTCGGCCCTGGTGGCGATGTCCGACGGAACGCCTCGGCTGGTGGTGTTCTATCTGATGATCTGCTGCGCGCTTACCGTCGTGTCGGTCTGGGCCGTGCGCGGGCGCGCCGTCAATACGGGTCGTCTCTCCAAATGAACAGTATCGAGCCTAACGGATAGTGTATCCACCATCTATCGTCAGGTCTGTGCCGTTAACCATCGCCGCCGCGTTACTGGCCAAATACAGGATGGCGACAGCGACTTCCGACGGATGAACAAAGCGACGACAGGGGATTTCGGCCTTGGCCCGTTCTCCCTTTTCACCCGACCAACCCACCAAAGCCATGGGAGTTTCCACGACGGTGGGTGAAACCGTATTGACGGTGATGCCGCGAGGGCCCCATTCGATGGCCATGCACCGCACCATGCCCATGACGCCGGCTTTCGAGGCGCTATAGGCCGCGTGCCCGTCGATACCGACGATCGCGGCCTGGGAAGCCATCATCACGATACGGCCGTAGCCTGCCGCGAGCATGTGTGGCGCGACCTCCCGCGCGAAGAGATATTGCCCTCGCAAGTTAACCGACATGACCCGATCCCACTCTTCCGTGGCAATCGTTTCGGCGGCTCCGACATGGCCGATGGCCGCGTTGTTGACCAGAATATCGATCTGGCCGAACGCGGTCATGACCTCCTGGACGACTTGCTTGATATCGTCTTCCTTCGTTATGTCGGCAATCCAGCCTCGGGCTCCGTGCCCGAATTCCTTGGCGAGGGCGACTATGGATGGATCTCGATCGACGAGAGCCAGGCGGATTCCGCGTTCGCTGAACAAGTGAGCGATTTCTCGACCGATGCCGCCAGCGGCTCCGGTGATGATGGCCGTGCGTCCCGTAAAATCGAAAGCACGAGCGAAATCAATCCGTTCCATAGTCGCATGCCTCTTTGATTTTTAGCAAACAAGGTGCAATGGGAATTACTTTAGAAAGCCTGCGCGCCGCATATCCCGATTTGCCGCTGTATTGGCCGAGGTCAGGGCCGCGTCGACGCTCGTGGTGCCAGCCAGGGCCCCGGAGACGGCCTGTCCCACTTCCGTTCCCGTTCCCTGGAACGGCGCAATGGCCACAAACTGCGCGCCGACATAAGGGCGAGGTTCGGCTGTCTGCCCATTCGGATTGGCATTCTGGATGGCCTGGACCGCGAAGCTCGCGAACGGTGCGACCTGAAGATAGTCAGGAGTCTTATAGGAGGAGACTCGCGTGCCGGGCGGGATATTGACCCAACCATCCGTCTTGGCGACGAGCTGGATATATTCCTTGGATGTGGCCCACTGGATGAACGTACGCGCCGCGTCCGCATGGGTGGAAGAAGTGGGGATTGCCAGATTCCAGGCCCAGAGCCAGGTAGGTCCGCCCTTGAATGTGCCGGTTGGGATCGACGCAAACCCCACCTTGTCGGCGACCTGACTCTGCTTCTTGTCATAAACGGTGCCCGCCGCGCTCGTGGCGTCGATCCAGATCGCGCAATGGCCGCTGGTGAAAAGGGCCAGATTTTCATTGAAGCCGTTCGAACTTGCCCCCGCCGGCCCGTCCTTTTGCATGATATTCACATAATAGGTCAGCGCTTTGTGCCATGCGGGCGTGTCGATCATCGCGTTCCAGTTCTTGTCGAACCATTGGCCGCCGAACGCGGTGACGAGTGTCGAAAAATAGGCGATGTTTTCGCCCCAGCCGGGCTTGCCGCGCAGGCAGATGCCATAGATTCCCTGCGCCTTGTCGGTCGTCTTATCGGCGAATTCCTGGATCTGACTATACGTCGGCGCATCCGGCATGGTGATGCCCGCCTTCTCGAACAGATCGCGCCGATAAAGGGTCATGGCGCTTTCCGCATAAAACGGCAGCGCGTAGACATGGCCGTCATAGCTAACGCTGTCGCGGACGGTTTCGATGACGTCGTTCAGATCATAGCTGGCGGGGAAATTGTCGAACTTGTAGAGCCAGTTTTGCTTCGCCCAGATCGGAACTTCATAATTGCCGATTGTCAGGATATCGAACTGGCCGCCATGGGTCGCGATATCCGTCGTCACGCGCTGGCGGAGCACGTTCTCTTCGAGGATGACCCAGCGCAGGTGGATGCCCGGGTGCTCCTTTTCGAACACGCTGGAAAGTTTCTGCATTTCGATCATTTGGACGTTGTTGACCGTTGCGATCGTCAACGTCGTGTCGGCGCGCGCCGCCATCGGAAGAAGCGTCGCGGCCAGCAAGGCCGTATAGGCTGCTAATGCTTTCCCAGACATGGTTCCACTCCCTATTTTTATTGTTAGAAGTATTAGGTTCCGCGTTGATATTTTTTGAGTTGCTTAGCTCATCCAGTTTCCTCCATCGATGTTATACGTTTGCGCGACGATGTATTCGGCGTCGGCAGAGGCAAGAAAGACGGCAAGGCCGGCGATTTCATCCGGGCGTGCCATCCGCCCGAATGGCACCGCGGCACCGACCGCGCGCTTCTTTTCCCCGGGCTGAAGATTTTCAAAATGGGCAAACCGGCGATCGACGTCATCCCAATGCTCGTTGTCCACGACACCGGGAGAAATCGCGTTGACGTTGATCCGATATTTGATGAGGTCGAGCCCGGTGCTCTGCGTCAGGGAAATGACCGCGGCTTTTGACGAGCAATAGATCGCGACCAAGGCTTCGCCCCGGCGCCCCGCTTGAGACGCGAAATTGATGATCTTTCCGCCATTGCCTTGCGCTATCATCTGCTTCGCCGCTGCCTGCAGCATGAACAGCAAGCCCTCGACATTGACGGCATAGACCCGCCGATAGCTTTCGCGCGTGATGTCGATCGTCGGCGCCAGGTCGAAGATTCCCGCATTGTTGACGAGAATATCGAGACGGCCGTAGTGGCTTACCGTCGCGGCGATGGCGGCATCGATCGAGTCCTGCCGGGTTACGTCGAGCGGAATGCCGAGATGGCTCGCTCCTAGGGTCGCCGCGGTTTCCTTGGCACCCGGTTCGTTCAGATCAGCCACGACGACCCGCGCGCCTTCGCGGGCATAGCGCTCTGCGATGGCGCGGCCGATGCCTCGTGCCGCGCCGGTGATCAGCGCGACCTTT
>Ga0179596_10000250_pt1 | contig 21458 bp, 12 predicted proteins | sample CZODoug1_1_08_16_FD_155494 | JGI IMG/M metagenome (GOLD analysis project Ga0179596, IMG submission 155494) | Vadose zone soil fungal communities from Angelo Coast Range Reserve, California, USA - CZODoug1_1_08_16fungal (Illumina Assembly) | ecosystem: Environmental > Terrestrial > Soil > Vadose...
GATCCATAAAGGGCTAATCAAAGACCTCTTCCGCAACGACCGTCCCGAGGCGGAGGCCCGGGCGATGATCCTGAATTTCCGTAACTGTAAGAACGTGCTGATCCGGGGAGTGACTATCCGGAATGCCGCCAGCTGGGTGCAGACCTATGACCAATGCACCAATCTGCGCCTGGACAGTATTTACGTGGACAGCAAGGCCTTCTGGAACAATGACGGCATCGATATCGTAGACTGTGACAGTGTGGCCGTTACGAACTCTTATATCGATGCGGCTGACGATGGCGTCTGTCTGAAATCGCATGATGGCTCCAGATTCTGCCATAATATCCTGGTTAGCCATTGCACCATCCGTTCGAGCGCCAATGCCGTGAAGTTCGGTACGGCCTCTTACGGGGGCTTCCGGAATATCCGGATCATCAACAATAAGGTATTCGATACCTATCGCTCGGCTATCGCGCTGGAAGCCGTTGACGGCGGATTTGTCGAAGACGTGCTGGTCGACAGTCTGCAAGCCTTCAATACGGGCAATGCCATCTTCCTCCGGGTGGGGGAGCGGCAGGCAGGTAAAAAAGGACGTATGAACAATGTGCGGATCAGGAACCTGGTAGCGGAAATACCTGCCGGCAAGCCGGACGCCGGATATGAATATGAAGGCCCGATCGAAGACATGCCGCGGAATGTATCTCCGGTCGTGATCGCGGGGATGCCCGATGCGCCGGTAACCAATGTCTTTTTAGAAAATGTGCAGGTCAGCTATCCCGGCGGAGGTTCTCCTTTATTTGCGAAGATCGGGCTGGATGAGCTGGATAAGGTTCCCGAGCGTCCTACGGCTTATCCTGATTTTTCGATGTTTAAGGAGCTGCCGGCATGGGGTGTTTATATCCGGCATGCACAGCATGTAGCGTTTACGAATGTTGTGTTGACCTGCGAGAAGAAGGATTATCGGACGGCTATTGTGCTGGACGATGTGCATCAGTCGCAATTTACCGGTATGCATATCAAAGAGCCAGGTGCCGGCTCTAAGAAAGCGTTTTTCGAGTATAAATCGTCGGAGATTACGACGAAGCAATAATCGTCTTCGCGAAGCGCTCCATTTCCTCCAGCTGGGGGCTGCATTGCAGGAGGAAGAAATCCACTCCCGCTTTTTCGAACTCACCGATCCTGTCGGCTACCTGTGCGGGGGTGCCGATCAGCCCGCTGCGTAAGCCCCGGTTGGATACGGAATAATCTTCCAAAGAGACTTTTTGTTCCAGCTGGGTGCCGGAGAGCCATTGCTGGTAATTATGATATCCTGCGCTGCCGGGCCTGACATTGGTGATCCTTTCCAGCTCTTTTTTCACGTCCTGTTCGTTGTCCCGGATGATGCTATAGGCCGCGACTCCATATTGCATGGGCGGTAGCCCTTTCTTCTCTCTTCTTTCTTTCAGGTCCCGGATCCTGCGGGCAATCGTCTCCGGTTCATCTCCGTGCATGACATATCCGTCGCAGGTGGTCGCGATCAGGTCTTTAGCGGCTTCGGATTCTCCGCCGGCATAGATCAGCGGGCGGGGACGGGAGACGGGTTTGGGCTGTAGGGAATTATTATTTACCTTATAATACTTGCCGGAAAAGTTGAAGCCGTCTTGTTGCCAGACCCCATTGAGTACGGTGAGCCATTCGGCTGTACGGGCATAGCGGTCGTCGTGCTGTTCGAATCCGACCCCGTATTTTTCCGCTTCGTCTTTCCACCAGGAAGAGACGACGTTGAGAGAGAGGCGGCCATTGCTGATATGATCGATATTGGCAGCCTGTTTGGCCAAAAGAGCCGGATTGTGAAAGGTTGGCCGTACGGCCACCATCAGCTCCTGTTTGCGGGTGACGGCAGCCAGGGCGGCGGCAGTAGACCAGGCATCCAGGGAGGGGGCCTGCTCTCCTTTAATATCGTTCAGGTTCAATTCGGCGATTAAGGCCAGGGTAAAACCCAGGTCTTCACTCCGGGTGGCCAGTTTTTTTACATAATCCCAGCTGGCTTCCATGTTCTCATCATCCACATTGCGTAGCCAGCCGCCGAAGACGGGTAACCAATAGCCGTATCTCATTGTTAGAAGGGTTTATGAGGACCTTGTTAAAAGCCTTTTAATTATAAGGAGGAGTGAGCCAAAAGGCTTTCTCCTGTTCTGATACCGGCACGTTTCTCCAGGTAATCCACCAGCTTGTGATGGGGGTTGAAGCCGATCACATTGACGGCATCCGCCACGAAGTTGGACAGCGCATTGACATCATAATATAAGACCTCTCCATCCCGGTCATCGATGATATATTCGATTCCGCCTACATCGATGCCGCTTTTTTGTACGATAGTCTCGATGGTTTTGATAACGGCGGGAGGTGGGGTATAGGCTTCTACTTTCAGTCCGTTCTTTGGCGCTTCGATAGCGCAGGCATTCCGAACCAGTTCCACTCCGGAGCTTGTCTGGCAGATATCTGCGGGGCAAAGATTGAAGGTGTCACCGGTGAGATGGACGCGGATCGCATAAAGGAATTTTCCGCCCAGGGTCTCTACGCGGGTGATAAACCCTCCGCGGGCCGGAATGAATTCCTGCAGGAGCGCGACATGATCGACGCCGAAGGTTAGTTCTCCTTTTTCCACTTCCCGCTTCAGGTCTTCCAGGGAATTGACCTTAGTGATGCCTGCTCCGCTGCCTCCGATATTCGCTTTGACGACTACGGGGAAACGAAGACCTTCTGCCGCTTCCACCAGTTTGGAAATATGATTGACCACCCGCGCTTTCGGGTACTTTATTCCCAGGGATTGCAAAAGAGATAATTGCAGGGCCTTCGAAGTCTCATAAGTGAAGGCCTGGTAGCCGTTGACAACAGGGATGTGATGGTATTCGAGATGTTTGAGATAATTGAGCGTGTAGAATATGCCCTGTGTTCCTTCCCGTAAATAAGCGGAAGGGCTCATGCGGTTGAAGAACAGGGAGAAGTCCGGAGCCGGCTCTTCGATTGCGAACTGATGGGCGGCCGGATTCAGTCGAATATATGGAAGCCCGCGATTTCCCAGCTCTTCAAAAAGAGGCTTGAACCAATCGGGATGTTCATGATAGATAGCTATGGGTGACATGGGAGATTTTTAGGGCAAATGTACCGGTAATATAGGTAGTATAAAAGGAACGGCCCGGGTAAATTTACCCGGGCCGTTCCCCTATTGTGTATTGAATGGTAGTGATTAGCTGAATAATCCGCCCTTCTTCAGGCTGCGGGTTCCTTCTCCGATCTTAAATCCGTTCTGATAGATCTGGATGGTATAATTACCCTTTTGGAAACCGGTACCTGGTGTGAAGGCAAATTCAACACCTTTTGTCTTGGCAGTTTCCAGCTCAACGGGAACCTTGGCCGTATAAGCCTTATCTCCTTCTTCACGGGTAGTGAAGGTGCCGGATCCTGCCGAGTCTGCCTTCAGGTTCTTGCCATCAGGACCGGTGATGCAAACATATACATCCGTCGTTCCGGGCTGGGCGATACGATTGTTCACGTTGAAGGTGATCAGGAGCTTGTTAACGCGCCTGGAAGAAGTCGTTATTTTTTGCTTGCCATTGCTCTTCACGTCGATCGGGGTGATGGCAATATCGGTGGCATTCAGGGTGGAAGCTACATCTACTTTCTTTTCAAGGTCTTCTTTAGCAACTGTCGTAGTGGAAAGGTCTTGGGTTAACTTCTCTTTGTCAGCTGTTAACACTACTTTATCCTGGGAGAGGGATTGGTTGTCCGTTGTCAGACGAGCCACTTCCTGTTCCATATTGGTGATTTTGCCATTCAGCTCACCGATCATTTCCTGTGCTTTGGCTAATTCAGCTGCGGAAGCATTTTTCTTGTTGAGGATGTTGCGGATCTCTGCTTTCTTTTTAGCGATTTCGCTATTCTTGTCCGCTAATTTGCTTTTCAAATTTGCGCTAAGGCTGGACATGGAATCCAAACGGGCCAGTGATTGATCGAAATTTCTCCGGATGTCGCTTTTTTCATCGGTTACTTTGGCGATCTGTGTTTGACCTTGTGTAATAACCTCGTCTGTTTTATTCTTGTTGACCAGTAAATAGCCCCAGGTACCTATGAAGGCGATAGCTAAAATAACTATCGTAATATTCTTGGCGTTGGATTTACGTGGTTCCTGGTAACCTGAATCCGTCGGATAATTTGAAGTATTCATAATATTGTTTTTTACGTTTAAGAACGAAATAGATGCCTGATCCTATAAATAAATTCCATTATCGTGCCATAATGCTCTTTTGTTAGCCTTCCGGGACCCTCGGCAGGTCTTCTTTTGCCCTGTAAGAGCGGCTGACAGCGTGAAAATATTTCCCCAAAATGGGGAAGTTTAAGCGGCGGAGAAATGTGGAATCGGGGTCTCCCCAGTGGGTGATATTTCTTCTAAAAATTTCTTAAAATAACCCGGGATTTACTGAAAATGGAATAAATTTAGTGTCGGGGGCGATGCGCGGGGAGTGGTCATTTTCTTTAAGCACCTGTAACGATAACTTACCCGTAACGACAAAATGATGAAAAAACAGTTTATTGTCAGCAGCTTACTTCTTCTATTCTATACCGGTTTCGCGCAGCAAAATAACCCCGGCCCCGTCGCCAGTCAGCCGCCGGAAAAGACCGCCTTCCAGACCAGCAGTTCATGGATACCCGAGATCGACGTACGCTCCGATATGGCCATCGTCTATGGGGTCAACGACCGCAAAGGATCTACCTTCGAACAACGCGTCCAATCCTGGCGCGATCGTGGCTATTATCCTGCATTCATGACGGGTATCGCCTGGGGGCAGTATTATGATTATTTCCTTGGGGAATGGGACGGGAAGAACCACCTGGGCGTAGGGCAGGTCACCCAAAAAGGAGATACTATTTTCCATGGGAAGAACATGCCTTATGTAGTTCCGGTACAGTCGTTCATCGAGTACATGAAAACCGCCGTGGTAAAGCGGGTAATCGACGCCGGTATCACCACGATCTTCCTCGAAGAGCCTGAGTTCTGGGCCCGTGCAGGCTATAGTGCTGTGTTTAAGGAGGAATGGCAGAAGTTTTATGGTTTCCCCTGGCGGCCGCAGGATGAATCCCCCGAAAATACCTATCTATCCAACAAGCTGAAATATCAGCTTTATTACGATGCCATCCGGCAGGTCTCGGGTTATGCCAGGGAGTATGGGAAAAACAAGGGGGTGGCGATAAAGCTATACATCGCCACTCATTCGCTGGTGAACTATTCTTCCTGGAAGATCGTGAGCCCGGAAGCCAGCCTGGCCTCCCTCCCGGGTATTGACGGCTATATAGCCCAGGTCTGGACCGGTACCTCCCGCGAACCCACCTATTTTAATGGCAAGGAGAAAGAGCGCGTGTTTGAGAACGCCTACCTCGAATATGGTTCGATGCTGTCGATGACCGCTCCTACCCGAAGAAAAGTTTTCTTTTTGACCGATCCGATAGAAGACTGGCCCCGTGACTGGGCCGATTATAAAAAGAATTACCAGGCAACCTTTACCGCCGAGATCCTATACCCGACCATCGACAACTACGAAGTGATGCCCTGGCCCGAGCGTATCTATACCCGGCCGTATAAAATCGCCAACAGCGATTCGGCCGTATTGATCCCCAAATATTATTCCACGCAGATGCAGGTAATGATCAATGTGCTGAATAATATGCCTGTATCGCCGAACCGGGTGAACGGGGTAAATACTATCGGGGTCCTGATGAGCAATTCGCTGATGTTCCAGCGTTTCCCGACGCATAATGGGTATGATGACCCGCAGTTCTCCAATTTCTACGGGCAGACCTTGCCGTTGCTGAAACGGGGCATCCCGGTACAAACCGTGCATATGGAAAATCTGGCCTATCCTGCTACGCTGGATAACATTAAGGTTTTGGTGATGAGCTATTCCAATATGAAACCCAATTCTCCGGAAGTACACCGGCATCTTGCCGACTGGGTAAAAAATGGCGGGGTGCTGATCTATTGCGGCCGGGATAACGATCCCTATCAATCGGTAATGGAATGGTGGAATACCAAAGGCAACCGGTATACTGCTGCTTCGCAGCACCTTTTTCAATTGCTGCACATCGATCAGTCCTCCGGCAAACATAGGTTCGCCTACGGCAAGGGCGCAGTCTACATCATCCGGCAGGATCCCAAGGAGTTCGTATTACAGGCCGCCGGTGATAGAGCCTATCTTGATCTTGTAAAACAGGCTTATGAGAAGGATGCAAAAGCCGGGCAATTGGTAATGAAGAACAACTTTTATCTTGAGCGCGGGCCTTATGATATCATTTCCGTACTCGATGAGAACGAGAATGGGAAACCTTATGTGGTAAAAGGTCCCGTTATCGATCTGTTCGATCCGCAATTGCCTGTTTTGCAACAAAAGACAGTCGATCCGGGTGAGCAATCCCTGCTATATGACCTGGGTAGGGCGGGGGATAAAACACAACCCAAAGTGCTGGCTTCCGCATCGCGGATATATGATGGTAAAGTGGCGGGCAAAAGCTATTCATTTACTGCCAAAAGTCCTGTCAATACAATAAACAGTATGCGTGTGCTGTTGCCGGCGAAACCCGGAAAAATAACCGTGACGGATAGTAAGGGGCAGCCCGTCGCCGGCGTTCAGTCTTCATGGGACCCTTCATCCAATACGGCCTTTCTCGGCTTTGAGAACAGCCCCGATGGAGTAAAAGTGGAAGTGAAGTGGTGATAGTGCTTCCAACGGATGTTTGCGGAATTTCGCAATCCCGGCCTGCTGAAACCAGCAATAAAATACCGTTATTTTACGCTGTCCGACATGTCAACAAGTTGTGTACATTACATCCCCGACCTTTCTCAATTTCCTTCGCATGATTTTAGACCTTCTCTGATAGTCAGCTCGTTTTCTCGTCTTACTTTATCGTGAATTGCCCTGCAGGCAACAAGTTTCTTTTATTTTCCTAAAACTAATAGTGATCTGACATGGACAGGTTAGGGGTTCCGATTGTTCAAGTCGAAACAATTCGACGAGGGCGGATGCCGAAAAGCCTTAAACAGAGTAGGCAATACAATTAAAACCGAAAAATTATGTCAACTACTGTGCTTCACCCCCGAAAAGGGAACGGCAAAACAGCTTCTGTGGCTGTAGGAGAGATAAGGAACATACAGCAAATGTGGGACGCCGCCATCCAATATTTTCAGGCAGGCGATTATGATACGGATGCCATCTATCTTCTTTACAAGAACATGAACCCCAAATTGACTTTCCAGGATATCGCCAATGTCATCAGCGCGGTATACGGGGATACGTACTGGACCAGCACGTATATGGATTATGCCATCCTTTCGAAAAGCCTGGTGCAGGCCCTGGGGATCGACCGGAGCCTTGGCGACCAATATGCCCGGAACGCTTTTACACAGTGGAGAGGTGCACTCTGCCGTAAGAATATTAATGACATCGGCCTGATCCCCACACCAGGCTCCTATACGGAAAGCCTGGATATTGTGTGTAACGAGAATACCCCTTTGCTGCCGCAGCAATTGATTGAGAACTGGAATAATGAGTACTGGAAGACTCCCGTCGTCGGTAAGAATTTTATTTATGCAAGGACGCAGAACATGGCTTTTTTAGGAAATATCACTCCAAAATTGCAGATGTTTTATACCAACGCCGGCTTCAACCAGCCGCCGTCCTCCTGGATCCAGTGTTTTACGGAAAAAGACCCGACCAGTAAAGTGGGGAGTATCCTGCTGATAGATGGTAAAGCAGGCCCAATGGGGCAGGGTACCCGGGGCGCCTCGGAGGCATTCACGTTCAATCCCACCTCTCAGGAACATGTATGTGTGATCGCCGTGCTGAACTATGAGTATTTTGAATCGAACGATCCGTTGAAAATATCTCCCGGCAACTGGAACTCCCAGACCTGGATCACGCACAACGGGGCCGCGGCCTGGCATAATGTGGACCCGGTAAAGAGTGTGGATGAGACGTTGAGGTTCTATAACCAGGATGGTTCGGAAGAGCAGTTTGCCTTCCTGGTACAGTGCAGGAACGTTCCGGCCGGTTCGAAGATATCGCTGAGTAACGAGGACCCTGCGGCTAAATTCGAAACGGGTCTCATCGAGATTGCCAACGGATCCCAACATATCGAAAAAAATGTTACCCTGCCGGCGTATTACAAAGGGAACCTGAAAATAAAATTACAGGGCCCGGATGGCAAGATACTGCCAGCCCCTGCCGCCGTCGAGATACAAATGGCCTGGGTGCTCAGACCTGGCCACCGCAGTTACATGAACGCCGTGGAACGCCTGAAAGCATATGATACCTTCAGAAATGGACAGGATCAGTACCTGCCGATAGGCAGCTTCACGTTTACCGGTGCGGGAGGTAAATAAATACTGAATTATAGGACGGTTGTTATATAGCGGCATGAGGTCATGAAAATGGCCTCATGCTTTTTTTTTGGGTAGAAAGAAGTGCGATATCTTACCTTCGATTATGCAAAAGCTCCTTCTTCTGGTATCTTTTTCCTGGGCCCTTGGTACGGTCAGGGCGCAACAACCGATCAATACTTCCGCCCGGAAATCAGCGGGTGAAATTAAGCATAGCGACTGCCCGGGATGCTGGAATGCGGATTCCCTGGGGAATCATCGCGCCGTGGTCCGGTTCGATGGGCCGGGAAAGATAGCGAGGGTCATCATTCCCTGGCGGAGAAGGGACCTTTATCCCGAAACGAAGAAGATTATTTTGCAGGATGCAAAGACAGGACAGCTGATCCTGAATAAGACGACGGGGGCTATCAGCCGTGAATCCGGGGAGATCTTTTTCGAACCCGTCTCCGGCAAGGGAAGTTATTATGTTTATTATATGCCTTATCGCAATGAGGGCCGGAGCAACTACCCCAAGGGTGTTTACCGGAAGGCCGATACCACCGCGGCTGCCGATTGGCTGACTGCGTTCGCTGCGAACGAACGGCGTAGCGGAAACACGGGCTCGCGCAGTGGAAAGACGGGCGGCGCCAGCCCGGCGGTCAATTGTACGGTGACAGAGCTGCAATCCATCGATGCCTTTGACAGCTTCTATCCGATGGAAGAAATTGCGACGGCTAAAGAGACGGCCGCGCTGAAGAAAAAATATGCCGGTAAGCCTTTCCTGGTCTTTCCGGAAAGTCGTATGTCTCCTATTCGTATGATCAATGATCTGCCCTACCGCTGGATACAAAAAGGGCCAGGCGCTCCCATACAGGCGGATGCCTACAGGGGCGAATATTATACCTATCAGCTGGGAGTCTATTCTTTACAGCCCCTGGAAGACCTGGAACTTCAATTCAGCGATCTGCAAACGGCGGACGGCAAAAAGATTCCCGCTGGCAATATCACCTGTATCAATACTACCGGCACCGATTATACCGGCAAGCCCTTCATCAAAAAAGTCGACGTGCCGGCAGGGCAGGTACAGGCGCTTTGGTGTGGTGTCGACGTACCGGAGAATACGATACCGGACTCCTATACGGGAACGGTGCTCGTGAAGGCCAAAGGTCTTGTTACGCAGTCGATCAACGTTCGGATGACCATAATCGATGTCCTTTTGAAAGACGGCGGCGTCGGCGTCCCTATAAGAATGAGTCGGCTCAAATGGCTCAACTCCACACTGGCGCAGGACAATACCGTCATTGCTCCCTATATTCCCCTCGGCATCCAGGGAGACACGCTCATCAGTCTGCTGGGCCGGACAATCCGGTTGAACCAACAGGGATTCCCCGAGCAGATACAAACTTTTTTTACCCCCGAAATGACGGAGATAGGATCTGTTCCCAATAACCTGCTGGCCGAGAATATCCATTTCCATTTTACCCGGCAGTCGGATGGGAAAGATATTCGCCTGAAGAACGGGGGCTTGAATTTTACACTGCGGTCACCCGGCACCGTGCAGTGGACAGCTACCAGCACTTCGGATGAGCTGCAAATGGACGTCAGCGCCTCCCTTGAATTCGATGGATTCCTGTCGTACACGGTAAAAGTGACGGCCCTGCAAGAGCTACCCCTGAAAGAGATCACTATGCATATCCCCTTTCAGAAGGAGTTTGCCCAATATATGATGGGGCTGGGACAAAAAGGAGGCTACAGGCCCGACAGTATGTTTTTCTGGAAATGGGATGTCGCGCATAAGAACCAGGATGGGGCCTGGATCGGCGCTGTCAATGCCGGCCTGCAATATTCCCTGCGGGATGAAAAGTACGTACGCCCGCTCAACACCAATTTTTATCTGCAAAAACCCCTGCTCCTGCCATCTTCCTGGGGGAATGAAGGAAAGGGCGGTATCTCCATCGGGGTCAAGGGCAAGTCCATGCTGGCCAATAATTATAGCGGGGCGCGTAGCATGAAGAAAGGGGAGACCCTCTATTATAATTTCAATCTGCTGATCACCCCTTTTCACGCCCTCCATACGGACTTCCAATGGTCTACCCGTTTCTATCATAAATACAACGACCTGGATACGATCAAGGCCACCGGCGCCACCGTGGTCAATATCCACCATGCCACCCCGATCAATCCCTGGATCAACTATCCATTCATCGAATGGAAAAAAATGAAGGACTATATCGATCAGGCGCATAGTCTCGGGCTAAAAGTGAAAATATATAACACGATCCGGGAGCTGTCCGATCATGCCTATGAGACTTTTGCCTTGAGGAGCCTGGGGAACGAGATCTATTCTCATGGGCCGGGCGGAGGCTTTAGCTGGTTACAGGAGCATATCGGGGACGATTATATCGCTGCCTGGTTCGTTCCGGAGATCAAGGATGCCGCGCTGGTGAATAGTGGCATGAGCCGATGGCATAACTACTATGTGGAAGGAATGAACTGGCTGACGCAGCAGGTAGGCATCGATGGCATTTATCTCGATGATGTGGCCTTCGACCGGGTCACTATGAAGCGTATCAAAAGAGTGCTTACGCAGGATGGGCATCCGGGTATTATAGATCTGCATTCTGCCAATCAATACAATCGCAGTGACGGCTACAATAATAGTGCGAACCTGTATATGGAGCATTTCCCTTATCTCAACCGGCTTTGGTTCGGAGAATATTTTGATTATGAAAAGAACCCCTCCGATTTCTTTTTGACGGAAGTGAGTGGCATCCCCTTTGGCCTGATGGGCGAAATGCTGGAAGGCGGCGGTAATCCCTGGCGGGGCCTGATCTATGGTATGACGAACCGGATGCCCTGGACAGAGAATTCGGATCCCCGTCCCATCTGGAAAATATGGGATGCCTTCGGGATGCAGGGGACTAAAATGATCGGATACTGGAGTCCGTCCTGTCCTGTAAAGACGGATCAGGAGAAGGTGCTGGCGACCGTGTATCAAAAGAAGGGAGCGTTGCTGGTCTCCCTGGCGAGCTGGGCGGAACAGGATACCATTATTCACTTGCAGATCGATTGGGAAAAGATAGGGATCGATCCGGCAACCGCTATGATCGAAGCGCCGGAAATGAAAAACTTTCAGCCGCACCAGACTTTCCGGCCCGGTGATCCTATTCCCGTCCGGAAAGGAAAAGGCTGGCTGTTGGTGATCAAATAATAAATATGGGGTATATTGCTCAGACGTCAAATGCAAGCCATGAAACTATTTAGAACGAAGAAGGGAAATATACTGCAGGTCGGGGGAAAGTTCTATCAGATCGACAGGGACTGGGACGATCTGATCAACCGGGAAGGGCTCCATAATTTTTTGGCTACGGCTATCACACCCGGTAATGAATTGCCTACTCCCCAGGCCGGCGTCTGGTGCGAAAAAGAGGTATTGGCGCCTATCGGATCTCAGGAGGTCTGGGCCGCAGGGGTCACTTATCTGCGGAGCCGGGATGCCAGGATGGAAGAATCCAAGGATTCGGGCGGGTCGGATTTCTATGATAAGGTCTATGCCGCGGAACGCCCTGAATTATTTTTTAAATCCCTGGCGCATCGGGTGGCGGCGCATGGGGAGCCGGTATATATCCGCAGGGACTCGGCCTGGAATGTGCCGGAGCCGGAACTGACGCTGTTTGCCAATTTTCAAGGAACTATTCAGGCCTATACCATCGGGAACGATATGAGTTCCCGGAGCATCGAAGGAGAGAACCCGCTCTATCTTCCCCAGGCCAAAGTATATGAGCGGAGTGCGGCCCTGGGACCCTGCCTCTATGTGCCGGAGCATCCTATCCATCTATCTACCGGTATTCGTATGACGATCAGCCGGGAGGGGAAAAATGTCTATACCGGGCAGGTATCCATCAGCCAGATAAAGAGGTCGTTGACAGAATTGGTCAACTGGCTCTACCAGGAGATGGATTTTGCAGTGGGCAGCTTTCTTATGACGGGCACCTGCCTGGTTCCTCCGAATGAGTTCACCTTGCAGGAGGAAGATATCGTCGATATCTCCATCGACGGGATCGGCACCCTGACCAATTATATTAGTTACAAGCCATAACTAACCTTCTACCGCTTATCTTTGCGGCCCAACACACTTATGTCTTATTCCGGGCTTATGCAAAAAATGAATTGGCAGCAGTTATACAGTCCTTTACGGACGGGATCCGTCCGGCCTTCTGGGGCAGTATCTTCCACGCCGGCCGGTCTTCCGCAGCCAGCTGCTGTGCAGCAGCCGTCTTTCGCCCCTCATCTCCGTACTTCTTTTTTGAGGGATTATGATCGTATTATTTTTTCTTCCGCCTTTCGTCGACTGCAAAATAAAACGCAGGTATTTCCCCTGCCCGGGCCTGTTTTTGTCCATAATCGGTTGACTCATAGCCTGGAAGTGGCTTCCGTGGGTCGTTCGTTGGGCAAGGCTGTGGGAGATGTCCTGGCCGACAAATACTCCTCATGGGGGGAGGAATTCCGGGAATTCTATAAATATGAGCTGCCTTCCGTCGTAGCGGCAGGATGCCTGGCGCATGATATCGGTAATCCGCCTTTTGGTCATTCCGGGGAGGATGCTATCCGCAGCTTCTTCAGAGGATTGGAGGGAGACGCCGGAAGGCGGTTTAAAGAAGAGCTCAGCGATAACCAGCAACGGGACTTCCTGTATTTTGAAGGAAATGCCAATGCCTTTCGCACTCTGACCCACAATTTCAATGAAAAAGCCTTGGGCGGCTTCCGCCTTACCTATGCTACCCTGGCTTCTATCGTAAAATATCCGGCCGATTCCGTCAATGGATTTAACAAGCAGCAGCTGGCGACGAAAAAATCGGGTTTCTTTGATTCCGAGATCGATACCTATAAGCAGATCGCCGCGGAATTGGGAATCCCTCAGCCGGACCCCGCTAAGAATGTCTTTGCCCGTCACCCCTTTGTGTACCTGGTAGAGGCGGCGGATGATATCTGCTACCGGGTCATCGATTTTGAAGATGCTCATCGGCTGCATATCATCTCCATCGATACGATCAAGGATCTTTTTCTTTCTTTTTTTGATAACGAGGAAGGATACAATGCAAGGGAGAAGGTGGAAAGGATCTTTCATGAGATCAATGACGATAACCAGAAAGTGCAATACCTGCGCGCCATGCTGATCAGTCTCCTCATCGACCGGGTATGTAAGATCTTCATGGAAAAGGAAACCGAATTACTGGAGGGCAGGCTGGCAAAATCCCTGATCGATTACCTGCCGGAAAGGGAAGGGGCGCTGATAAAAAAGATCGACGCCTATTCCGTACAGCATATCTATAATCATCGTTCGGTGGTGGAGATCGAGATCGCCGGCTATAATGTGATAGGAGGGATGCTGAAAGAGTTTTTTGCCGCTGTGCTGGATCCCCACGCTCCCAAATCGGAAAAACTGCTCCAGCTTATTTCCAAACAATTCATCATTTCCGGGCAAAAAGACCAGCTGTATTGTGATATTCAGTCCGTGGTGGATTTTATCACCGGCATGACCGATCTATATGCAGTTGATCTCTACCGGAAGATCACCGGTATGGCCTTTCCCCAGATACGATAGATCGCGTGATTAGCTGGTCTCCTGCAGTCTGAGGATAGCCGCTATTTTTTTCAAGGCAATAGCCAACTGCGCTTCTACTGTCTTCACGGACAGCGCCAGCAGTTCCGCCACATCTTTGTATTTGAGTCCATCTTCCCGGATCAGCTTGAAAATGAGCTTGCACCGGGGAGGGAGCTGGTCGATGGCTGCGAGGACAGCTTTTACCGTTTCTGCGCTGACAAGCAGGGCCTCGGGGTCTGCCTGGAACTGTATATAATGATGGCAGTGCTGTTCGATATCCAGGGTGTGGGGAAAATGATTGTCGCGGAGATAGTTAAGAGACAGGTTCTTTACAGAGACATATAAGTAGACGTCCAGGTTCTCTATCTCAGAAAGGGAAGCCCGTCTCTTCCAGAGGTTCATGAAGACATCATGGATGATCTCTTCGGCCGGTTCTTTTACGTGTATGATGGAAAAGCAAAACCGGTATAAACGGACAAAATAATGCCTGTACAGGTCTTCGAAGGCATGCTCGTCAGTTAATGATGGTAATCTTCCTAACAAATTAATACACTTAGTAAATAAAGGTAATTTTTTTTATTTTCTTTTAAGGGTTTTTAAATATTCCTGTGTCCTTATCCTAACCGGGCGGAGCCCGGTTGTGAACGAAGTTCACTTACGGTTCTCCCATTTTTTAGAAATATGGATCAGGAAAGAATTGAAATTTTGATGTCCAGGCTTCTGGCAGGGGAAGCTACGTTGATGGAGCAAAAAGAGCTGGAAATGACCTTTCGGGATGACCCTTCTTTGAGGGAGACCTGGAATATCCTGCGGGCATTGAAGGAAGCGCCCCCCGGCGGACTGTCTGTCGACGAGGAGCAGAAGATGCTGGAAAGAGGCCTGCAAAGGCTGGCAATCTCCCATGAGGATCGGCCCGGGCTCTCTGTCGACCGACCTGCACTCACTGTCGCCGCCCGGGGACAAGAGGAGTCCGGGGAAGAACCTGTGGTCCGTCATATACCTGCTGTCCGATGGATGGTTGCTGCTTCCGTCCTGGTGCTGGTAATCGCCGGCGCGATCCTGTACCGCAACAATAAAGCAACGCCTGTGCCTGCCGTCCCCGCAGTCGCGAAAGAGCTGGTTTCGAAATATGGTTCCCGATCTTATATAGAATTGTCCGACGGCTCTAAGTTATGGATGAATGCAGGCAGCAGGGTACAATACATGACTCCCTTCGCCGATGGTAAGCGGGAGCTAACCCTCTCCGGAGAAGCCTATTTCGATGTGAAACATGACCCCGCTCACCCTTTTATCATTCACACCGGCAAGCTGGATATAAGGGTATTGGGAACGACCTTGAACATAAAAGCCTATCCCGGTGATTCACTGACGGAGACGACGCTGATCCGCGGAAAGGTGGAAGTCGATTTCGCCAACAATACGCATACCGCCATCGTGCTAAAGCCCAGTGAGAAATTAATTGTCAGCACGGGAACGAATCAACCGGACCCAGTGGTTACAACCAGCACTACCCCTTCCGCGATGCCGGTGACGGCAGTGAAAGTGCAGGTAGTTCTCAAAGTCATCACAGCCCCGGTCGTGCCGGATTCAGCGGATGGAACGATCGACGAGACTTCCTGGGTGGAGAACAAGCTGGTCTTCCGCAAAGAGCCCTTTACGCAATTGGCCCTGAAGCTGGAACGGTGGTATAATGTGAAGATCCGGTTCGATAATGAGAAGTACCGGATGGATGAGCTGACCGGCACTTTTAAGGATCAGCGTATCGAGGAAGTGATGCAGGCCCTGCAGCTCACTTCCTCTTTCCACTACCGGATTTCCGGAGATACCATCCATATCTGGTAATGAGACGGAAAAGGAACGATGTAACGATATAGCTTGCCCAAAAAAACAGGAAGTGCTGTCACACTTCCCGTACGTTGGGTATAATCATTTTCGATGACACCTAATCTCCGCCAGGATTTCAGGTTCTGATTATTTAACCTCAACATTTCAAATGTATGAAAAAATTCTGTAGTTCCTGTTCTGCCAATCGCCCGGATTGGGGAAAAATCCTTCTGCGTATGAAACTATCCTTTTCACTGCTGTTGCTCACGTTTCTTCAGGTCTCGGCAACCGTCCTTTCTCAAGACAAATTAACGCTGACGGAGAAGAACATTAGCTGGGAGAAGTTATTCGAACTGCTGGAGAAGAAGAGCACGTACACCTTTTTATACAAGGATAACGTGCTGCCCCGTAAGGACAAGATCGATGTCGAAGCCACCGAACTCACTGTCCCTCAGATCCTGGACAATGCCTTCCGGAATTCAAAGCTTACTTACCAGGTACTTTCCAGCCACCTGGTGGTGATCACCCCCCGCTCGGAACCCACTGTCAATGAGATCCGGATCAGCGGTAAAGTGGTCACTGCTTCCGGCGACCCGCTTTCGGGCGCCACCATCCGTGTTAAGAACAGTACCCTGGGGACGAATACCGACAGCGCCGGTAATTTCACCCTCACCGTTCCGGAAGAAGCCACATTGGTGGTTTCCTACGTAGGCTATCAGCTTCAGGAAGTAGCTGTGGCGGGTAATACCCGGTTGACGGTTACCTTGCAGACGCTTCCCGGCAATATCAATGAAGTCGTCGTGATCGGATATGGTACGACCCGGAAAAAAGATCTGACAGGAGCCGTGTCGACCATCAACACAAAAGATATCCAGAGCATTCCGGTAGGAGGAGTCGATCAGATCATGCAGGGTAAGGCTGCGGGCGTCGTCATCACCCAATCCACCGGTGCACCCGGAGATCCGATCGCTGTACGGATAAGAGGGCTGGGTACCATCAACAACAATGACCCGTTGTATATCGTGGATGGAATCCCTACCACTGCTGCCGGTATCAATGAGATCTCCCCCAACGATATCGATAATATCAGCATCCTGAAAGATGCTGCTTCTGCGTCCATTTATGGAGCGAGGGCGGCCAACGGCGTGGTGGTGATCACTACGCGAAAAGGTAAGTCAGGCAAGCCCAAATTGAGCTTGAATGCCTACACGGGCTGGCAGTCCCCCGAACGTACTATCAAAATGGCCAATACCTCTCAGTATGTCAGCGCCTATAATACGGCCGCTTATAACGATAGCCTTACCAACCCAGGCAGCCCGAGACACCCCATCCTTCCGTCCATGGCGGACACGCTGCCCAATGTAGACTGGCAACGGCAGGTGTTAAAGACCGCTCCCATGACGAACCTTCAATTTTCGGTCAGCGGCGGTAATGAGAATACCCAGTACATCATATCGGCGGCCTATCTCACCCAGAAGGGGATGATCCGCAATTCGGGCTTCGATCGGTTCAATATACGCACGGCTATCAATAGCAAGGTTTCTTCGTTGTTCAGCTTCGGCACGAACATCAACCTGGCCTATAACAAGACCCGGCAGGTAGGTAGCTCCGGGGACGGATATGGCAAAGGTAATCCCGGGGCCAGCGTCGTTCGGTATGCCCTCTTCCGCACTCCGGCCATCCCGGTGTTCGAAAAGAACGGCCAATACAGTGATCTTCCGACGAACAGCTTTTATCAGCCCAACGATGGAGCGGCGTATTTAGGCGACGGGCTCAACCCGGTGGCTTTAGCCGCCAATACGGACCGTAACTTTTATAATTATTCCTTACTGGGAGATGCTTATGCCGAGTTAAGGCCTCTGAAGAACCTGACGATCCGGTCGGATATCGGTACCAACCTCATTCTTACGGAATACAAGCAATTCTTCCCTACCTGGGGGAGTGCGGCCCGGCTTCAGAACTCTCCCAATTCCTTAGCCCAGTCCTATTCCAATAATTTCAATTACAACTGGACGAATACGGCTACTTACAAACTGGAAGCCGGCCGGCATTCCCTGAACATATTGGTGGGTAGTGAAGCTGTGTATAGCGATACCCGGCAACTATCGGCTTCCGGCAAGACTTTCGTTGATCAGTCTGCACCCTTCCAGTACCTGGACAATGCTACCGGTCTGCCTTCGCCTTCGGGCAGCAACGAGTCGCACTGGACGCTGTTCTCCCTCTTTGGCCGGTTAAACTATCAATACAATGATAAATACCTGGCTTCCTTCAACTTCAGAAGAGATGGTTCTTCCCGACTGGACCAGCACGATCGCTACGGCAACTTCTTCTCAGGTTCAGTAGGGTGGAGGATCGACAAAGAAGCCTTTATGCAGGACATCAAGCCCATCTCCCTGTTCAAGCTCCGGGCGAGCCTCGGACAGCTGGGCAATCAGGAGATCGGTAACTATGCCTACACGTCTACCATCGGATCGGGCGGCTATTACAATTTCGGCGGAGTATCTACGCCCACTTATACGATTGTGTCCAAAGGCAACCCGAATGTAAAATGGGAAACCAGCACCCAGGCCGATGCCGGACTGGATATGGGATTCTTCAGTAACGCTTTATTAGTCACGGTCGATTATTACAATAAGAAGACTTCGAACATGTTGCTGAGCATTCCGCAGCCCAGCAGCGCAGGCAGCGCTGGTAGTCCCACGGAAAACGCCGGCAATGTGGTGAACAGGGGTTTTGAATTCGAAGCTTCCTATCGTCATAATATCAATAAAGACTGGCGCTTTGAGATCGGTGGCAATCTGGCGACCGTGCATAACCAGGTGACCTCCCTGGCCGGCGGTAAGCCTATTTCCGCGGCCCGTATCGACAATAATGTCTATGCGACGATCACGACGGTAGGACAGCCGATCGGAGAATTCTACCTGCTGCAGCAGGATGGTATTTTCCAGAACGCCCTGGATGTATTCACCCACGCCAGTCAGGGTTCCGGTATCAAGCCCGGCGATGTAAAGTTCAGGGACACCAATCACGACGGCGTCATTGACCAGAATGACAGGATCTATGCCGGCAGCCCGATTCCTAAATTTACGTACGGCTTCACCGGCAGCCTGGGCTATAAAAATTTCGACCTCAGCCTGTTCTTCCAGGGCGTATCCGGTAATAAGATCTATAACCAGGTACTGACTGATATCGAAGGATTTTATCGCCCTTTCAATATCACGGAAAGGATCGCTACGGAGAGCTGGCATGGTGAAGGCACCAGCAACCAATTTCCCCGGCTGTCCTGGTTGGGAGCGCAGAATAATAAACAGGCTTCCACCCGGTTCCTGGAGGACGGCAGCTACCTGCGGTTAAAGAACCTGCAGCTCGGTTACACGGTAGGCAGCCAGGCCTTGTCCCGTATGAAGATCGCTTCCGTACGATTCTATGGCAGTGTCCAGAACGTGTTCACGATCACCAAATACACAGGACTCGATCCGGAGATGGCGACCAGCGCCAACGGCGCGGGGGATGGCGTAAAAGCCGTGGGTATCGACTGGGGTACTTATCCCTCTGCGAGGACCATCACCATCGGCGCTAACCTGAACTTCTAATCATTCAAATCTTTAACGATATGCGACTGAAAAATATTTTTATCTTTTTATGGGTCCCGGCGCTCTTAGCAACGGGTTGTAAAAAATTCCTGAACCAGGATGTATTGAGCAATTATGTTCCGGCCAATTATTTTACTTCCGACGCTAATGCCCTATTGGCAGTCAATGCCGCCTATGTCCCTTTAACCTTTACCTCCGGCGCCTCCAATGCTATCTGGGTATTGGGGGATGTGGCTTCCGATGATGCGATCAAGGGAGGAAATCCGGGAGACCAGGCCGACTTCGACGCCATTCACAATTTTAATATTCTGCCGACTAATTCGGCTGTGGAAGCTGTCTGGCAACGGTATTATGATGGCGTATTTAAGTGCAATGTGGTGATCGACGGCTTGCCTGCTTCCAATACCGCCGTCTCCGATGCCGCTAAAAAATCGGCGATCGCGCAAGTAAAGTTTCTGAGGGCCTATTACTATTTTATTCTAACCACCTGTTATGGAAACATTCCCTTGCATTTAAAGGTAGAAACGCCGGAAGAGCTGCAAAGCCCTGCCTTAGCGCAGGATACCATCTATGCGCAGATCGAAAGGGATTGCCTGGATGCGATCGCCGATCTCCCCTTGCCTTCTGCTGTAGCTGCTGCGGATTTTGGCCGGGTTACCCGTGGCTCCGCACTGGCTTTGCTGGCAAAGACCTATCTCTTTCATACCGGCCTGGCCAATCATTATCAGCTGGCGGTGCAGAATGCCCAGGCCGTCGAAGCGCTGGGTTATAGCCTTACCCCTTTGTTCACGGATAATTTCACTGCCGCTACGAAGAATAATACGGAAGTAATCTTTACCGTTAACCATATCTCGGGCGCCAGTCCATACCAGGGAAATGAGCTGAATGCCTGGTTTGCACCCCGGTCCCTTAACGGATATGGGTTCTTTTATCCGACCCAGGCCCTGGTCAATAACTTCGAGAAGGCCACCGGCGGCGAGCCGGATCCCCGTCTGAATTATACGGTGGCTCAGCAGGGACAGCCTTATTATGACTCTCCCTTCGATCCCACCTGGACCACGACCGGTTATATCAGCAAGAAACACACCCAGCCCCTATCTGTGATCCCTGCTACCATCAAGAATGACGGCAGTCTGAACTATGAGGCGCTTCGTCTGTCGGATATCCTGCTGGTAGAGGCGGAAGCCCTGAATGAAAGCGGCAGCAGCAGTCTCGCGCTGGCCCCTCTCAATGCCGTTCGTAAAAGGGCCCGGGAATCCTATCTCTATGATGCTGCCCTGCCGGGATATGGTACTGTACCCGCCGGGTTATTGCCTGACATTACGACTACCGATCAGGGACAACTGCGGACGATCATCCGCAATGAACGAAGATCCGAGCTGGCGCTGGAATTCCATCGTTTCTTCGACGTCATCCGGTATGGGAGCGCTTATGCTGCCAGTGTACTTGCGGCAAATTCACCCAATTTCAGTTACGACAAGAACAAATGGTTCCCCATACCGCAGAGCGAACGGGACACGAACAAAAAACTGGGCTTATAAATTCTTGCATCCTTTATAAAATTATCATCATGCGCAGCACTAAATATATTTTGTTTTTTATGCTGGCGGCCGGCGTCACGATGACGCTGTTCTCTGCCTGCAGTAAAAAAAGCAGCACACCCGATTACAACGCCAATAAGGCCTCTTTAAGCCACCTGATCGATTCGCTGACCCAGGTGTACAACACAGTCGTGGAAGGCAATAAACCCGGCGATTATGCGACCGGCGCCAAGGCACTGCTGGATACCGCGATCGTACTGGCCACCCAGGTCAATACCGGAAGCACTTTTACGCAAGAGCAGGTTAATAATACCTATAACAACCTGTTGTTAGCTGCCCAGCAGTTTAACACCAAACTGATCGGGGAAGTCTCCAGCGCCAACCTGGTAGCTTTCTGGAAGTTCGATGGCGATGTCACGGATGCCACCGGCAATGGCCATAACGGAGCCTTGAAAACGGGCTGGATCGGCAGCAGCGCAGCCACGATGACGGATGGGGGAACATTGCCGCAGCTGACCACGGAT
>Ga0179596_10000251_pt1 | contig 21124 bp, 14 predicted proteins | sample CZODoug1_1_08_16_FD_155494 | JGI IMG/M metagenome (GOLD analysis project Ga0179596, IMG submission 155494) | Vadose zone soil fungal communities from Angelo Coast Range Reserve, California, USA - CZODoug1_1_08_16fungal (Illumina Assembly) | ecosystem: Environmental > Terrestrial > Soil > Vadose...
GCCGAAGCCGGTGCACCTGACCACTCTCTTCGCGGCCGAGCATGGGCTCTCCGGCAAGCAGGAGTCGACCGCGATCAAGGCAGAGTTCGACGATGCGACGAAGCTGCCGATTATCTCTCTGTATGGGCCGAAGCCGCGTGACCGGCGGCCTACGCATGAGCAGTTGAAGGATCTTGACGCAGTGCTGATTGACTTTCAGGATGTGGGGAACCGCTTCTGGACGTTCGATACGGCGATGGGGTACTTCCTCGAGGCCTCCGCCGCCGAGGCTCGCGACTACCACCACGATCTGGAGATCATCGTTCTCGATCACCCGAACCCCAGTTCCGGCACCGACTTCGCCGTGCAGGGGCCGATGTCCGATCCGGGGCGTGAGTCGTATGTGGACTACACTCCCCTGCCTGCGCGGCATGGCATGACCATCGGCGAGCTTGCGCGGTATTACAACGGAGAGGCCACACCGACGGCGCATCCGACGGAGATTTTTGCCGCTGGGACGAAGGCCGCGGCTACGCCCGCCGCCAAGGGTATTGGGGCTCACCTTACCGTCGTCGGGCTGAAGAACTGGACGCGCGACCTGTATCTCGACCAGACAGGGATCGTGTGGAACAATCCGAGCCCGAACCTGCGGTCGGTCACCGCCGCTACGTTGTATCCGGGTATCGGGTTGTTTGAGACGAGCAATCTCTCCGTGGGGCGCGGAACGACGACGCCGTTCGAGCACTTCGGTGCGCCGTATGTGCACTCCGCCGACCTGCTGGGGTGCCTGACGCCACGGAATATCCCGGGGATCGCGTTCTCGGCGACGACGCTCACGATCGCGGAGACTCCGGACCACTATCCGTACCATGGGCAGACCATTCCGGGCATCAAGCTGTCGATCACGGACCGCTCCGTACTGGACACGCCGGAGCTGGGGATCGAGATTATTACCTGCGTCCACAAACTTTATCCGACTGAGTTCAACCTGGCGCGAACGATCAACATCATCGCCAATGCGGAGACTCTGGCGGCCTTGCAGCGGGGGGATGATCCGAGAGTGATTGCGGCGGCGTGGAAGCCCGCGCTCGATGCTTTCCGTACGAAGCGGGCGGGATATTTGCTCTATCCGTAGGTTCCGTGACGACACGCCCACCTTAGCGACGATGATGCCTGTCGCGAAGGTGGGGCACACGTTTTCTCTCGGCAGAAGCGGGCTGCGGAGGAAATTCATACGCTGCTCACAAATCTGGGTGAAAATAGGCTATGCCTCGCATCAATTTTCATCAGCAACTCGCGGCTCTCAAAGACAAGCTCCTCGCCATGGCCGCGCTCTCGCAGCAGGCGCTCGAGCTCTCGGTGGAAGCCTATGTCTCGCGCGACACCTCACTCGCCAACCATGTGCTCGAGATCGAGCAGGCCATCAATGCGGCGGAGACCACGGTCGACGAGATGGCCTATGAGCTGCTGGCCAAAGAGCAGCCGATGGCGGTCGACCTGCGCTTTATCCTGTCGGTCATCAAGATCAACGGCGACCTGGAGCGGATCGGCGACCAGGCGACGGGTGTGGCGCGGCGCGTGATTCTGCTGGATGCGCGGCCTCTGATCAACCTGCCGATCGACATTCAGGAGATGGGCGAGAAGGTCGGCGTGATGATGCGTCGCGCCGTCCAGGCTCTGCTCGAGGCCGATGCCAAGCTGGCAGAGAGCGTGCTGGCCATGGATGACGAGGTCGACATGATGAACCGGGCGGTGCAGACGGAGTTGGTGGAGCTGATGCAGCATCAGCCGGGCTCGTCCGAGCAGGCGCTTTCGGCGATCATCATCTCGCGTAATCTGGAGCGGGCGGCGGACCACGCCACCAATATCGCCGAGGACGTGATCTTCTGGGTGCGCGGGTCGGATGTGCGGCACAAGTTGTCGCTGGTGGAATCGGACTAGCCGAACGATTACTATTCTTCGCAGGTAACGTCTAAATTCCATAGAATCATTGACATCGTGCGAACGAGAATCAGCATCTCACGGAAAGACGCGTGTAAATAAACCGGAAATGATTACTCCGCCATCTCCCCTGGCGCAGGATGCGTACCAGGAGACCCCATGACGACCCCTCGCACGGCGAGCCAACACCAATACTCTCTCGCTCTGGCGATCTTTGTGCTGTGCCTGCCGCTGGCGGCCGGTGCCCAGCAGCTAGAACTTGCTTCCAATACACTGCCCAATGCTCCGAGCTTCCTCCAGCAGGCGGCACCGGCGCTTACGCCCATCCCGCAGGGGACCGCGGCCGTCACGGGCACGGTACTCGACATCACTGGCATCACGATTCCACATGCAGTGGTGACGTTGACCGGGCCGAACGAGATCCCCATCGTCGTTTACTCCGATAACGACGGTTTTTTTTCGATCACGGGTCTGCCTGCCGGAAGGTTCAACGTCATCATCACGTCGCCTGGGCTGGAGACGCTGGAGTTCCCGAACATCCACCTCTCCGCCGGAGAGCAGCGCGAGCTACCACGCATCGCCATGCCGCTGACCAGCGCGCAGGTCTCCGTGACCGTGATGGCGACGCCGGACGAGATTGCCAATGAGCAGGTGAAGGCGGAGGAGAAGCAAAGAGTCCTGGGCGTCCTGCCCAACTTCTACACCACTTACATCTGGAACGCGGCTCCGCTGAAGACACACCACAAGTTCTCGCTGGCCGCCCATTCACTGCTCGATCCGACCGCCTTTGCCATCACGGGGATCGTCGCGGGGGTCGAGCAGGCGCACAACACGTTTCCGGGATACGGCGACGGCCCCGAGGGCTACTTCAAACGCTACGGAGCCGCCTACGCCGATCAGGCCACGGGGCGTCTGCTGGGCTCGGCCGTCTTCCCAAGCATCTTCCGGCAGGATCCGCGCTACTTCTACAGGGGCTCGGGCTCGGCGGCATCGCGTACATTCTACGCCATTGAGTCGGGCGTGATCTGCCGTGGCGATAACGGCCACCGGCAGTTGAACTACTCCCGCATTCTGGGCAGTCTCGCGGCCTCGGCAATCGGGAACCTGTATCGCTCGGACACCGACCGTACTGTCGGGCTTACGTTCCGCAATACACTGATCGGTCTGGGTGCGCATGCCGCGACCAACGTGGTGCGTGAGTTCATCTCGCGGAAGGTCTCGACCAACGTACCCGACTACGCGAAGGGCAAGCCGGAAGAGGTTGCGAACAACAAGGAGTAGAAGCTACTTCCCGAGCGCCACGTGGACCATGGTACCGCAGGGGTCTATTCGGGTGGGTGGCAATACAGAAATCGATTTTCATCCTTTGTTGCGGGATACAGGCAGTCGGATTGAGACCACCAGCCCGCTAGCCCCCCGATTCCGGGCAAAGATCTTGCCCCCGTGAAGTTGCACCGCACGCTCCGCGATGGAGAGCCCTACGCCGAATCCGCCAGTCGAATCGCGCCGCGCGGCATCGGTGCGGTAGAACGCGCGAAACAGCATCTGCAAGCTCTCCTCCGGAACACCCGGCCCTCGGTCCGCAATCTCAATCGCAATCATGGGAACTGAGGTGCCTCGCCCGCTGTCTGGTTCCGTCGCAATGGAGATACAGACCTGAGTCTCCGGTGCCGTGAAACGGATGGCGTTGCGTGCGACGTTTTCAATTGTCCTGCGCAGGAGTTCAGCGTTGCCCTCCACATAGACCGCGGGCTCAGTGGCGATGAGCTGTACGCCACAGTTGCGCGCTGAAGCTTCAAACTGGAGATCCGGCAGAAGCAACTCAATCAACTCCACGATGTTGATGCGGTTCTTCGGGGAAAGCTCCCGCGTGCTTTCCATCAGAGAGAGCGTTAGCATCTGGCCGATCAGTTCGTTCACCCGTTCGGCCTCCATTTCCATCCGGTCCAGAGAGGCCAGAGGCTGTGCGCTCTCTTCGCGTGCCATCTCCAATGCAAGCCGCAGCCTCGCCAACGGCGATCGCAGCTCGTGGCTTACGTCACGCACCAGCATCTTCTGCGCCTGAATCAACGAGCTGACGCGATCCGCCATGTAGTTGAAGTCGAGCATCAGACTGCGCACGTCCGATCCGCCCAACCCACTCCAGCGACGCCGCTCCACCGGCAGGCGCACGGAGAGATCACCGGCAGAAAACTGGCGGAAGGCCCGCGACAGAGCTCGCACCGGAAGAGTGAGCACAAAGGCAAAGAGAAAGGTGACCGCGAGCGATACGGGAAGGGCAACGCCAGGAAGATGCGGGAGGTAGGGCCTACGTATGTAGGGTCTACGATGCAACACCACGTATGGTGCGCCATCGAGCGGAGTCGCCGTCACCCAAGTGGCTCCGTCGTGAGCGCCCTCGGTGCGGTGATGCGTGAAGGCGTTATGAATCGCCGTGTCTATCCTGGGCGTCGTCGCCTCTCCACACAGAAGCTTTCCTTGCGCGTCGGCCAGCAGGTAGCGTTCGCCTACCCGCTTCAGTCCTTCGCATCCGTGCCGCTCATAGGCCCCAACTACGAGCGCGTTGACCTGTGCCGCATCTTCCTGGGCGAAGGCAAAGATGTTTTCAAGCGAGCCGTGTTCTCCGTCCGGGTTCAACACCGTGGCCACCACGAAGATGCCAATCGTGGCGATCCAGAACGCGAGAAACATCTGCAGGAAAAAGGTACGCATCAGCTCTCCGCGGCCTCTTGATCCGTCACGAACATATAGCCGCTGCTGCGGATGGAGCGTATGCCTCCGCGAAAGCCGGAGACATCCTCAAGCCGCTTGCGCAAACGCGAAACATTCATATCCACCGCACGGTCAAAGGGGCGCGATGGTCTTTCAAACAAGGCCTGCGAAAGCTCATCCCGGCTGAGCACCTGATGAGGGCGGCTGAGGAAGAACTGTAGCAGCGTAAACTCGATGTCGGTGAGCGGGATCATGCGCTCGCGGTAGAGGATCTGTCGTTTCCTGGCATCGACGTGGAAGCCAGCTTCGCCGGGTGTAGAGGGTGCGTCCACACTGCGTTGCGAGCGGCGCAGGATGGCCTTCATCCGCGCCATGAGCTCGCGCGGGTTGAATGGTTTCCCGAGATAGTCATCGGCCCCCATCTCCAGACCGACGATACGGTCAATCTCTTCTCCGCGCGCGGTCAGCAGAAGCACACGGTAGGGCCGGGTCTGGTGCAGCCTGCGCAGTACCTCGAAGCCATCGATGTCCGGCAACATGACATCGAGGATGAGCAGGTCTGGGCTCTGTTCATGCGCGCGGCGGATCCCTTCTTCACCGGTATGCGCGGTGAGCACACGCCATCCGTGCGTGGTGAGGTAGCTGCGCAGCATCTCGCACAGTTGTACGTCATCATCCACGATCAGCACGGACTCAGCGGCACCCGCATAACTCGACACGGCTCTCTTCTCCTTAACGCTCGTGAATTATTGTGCCGCACCAAAGCGCACTCTGCCTTCTACGTTACAAAATGTTACGAATCGCGACGTTCGTAACGGCTGTTTTGCCATCTTCTAAGAGTGCGAGATCTCTCGCCGAAGGATAGCGAACGACATGGCAGAGCAGGCAGCCACACCCGCAATGGTTACCCCACCCACGACGCACCGCAAGCGCCACTGGCTTGCATGGCTGGTCGTACTCGTCGTCGTTGGGCTTCTTCTGCTGCCTCTGCTCCACAAGTCGCAGACGAAGCCGGCGGGCGGTCCTTCGATGGCTGGCACGTCGGTCACGGTCGAGCAGGTCCAGCAGGGCTCCATGGATATTTTCCTCGATGCCCTGGGTACCGTGACACCGTTGCAGACGGTCAACGTTTACAGCCAGGCCAGCGGACAGGTGCTCTCTGTGAACTATCGCGAAGGCCAGATCGTGCAGAAGGGCCAATCGCTCATCGAGATCGATCCGCGTCCTATCCAGGCGCAGCTCCAACAGGCGCAGGGCTCACTGGTCCGCGACCGCGCGAGCCTCGACCAGGACCGCATCAACCTGAAGCGGTATCAGGACGCCCTGGCGCAGAAGGCCATCGCGCAGCAGACCGTCTTCGACCAGGAGGCGACCGTGCATCAGGTGGAAGGCACCGTGCAGAACGACGAGGGTCTGGTCGCGTACTACAAGGTGCAGCTCTCCTACTGCCACATCGTCGCGCCCATCACGGGACGCATCGGTCTTCGCCTCATCGATCCCGGCAACACCATCTTCTCCGGGAGCGGCACCACCATCGCCACCATCACGCAGCTCAATCCCATCACGGCGGTCTTTGCTATCGCGGAAGACCACATGCCCACGGTGCAGAGTCAGGTCGCCGCACAGAAGGCGGGCCTTCGCGTCGATCTGTATGACCGTGCGCAAGCTTCAAAACTGGCAACCGGCAAGCTCCTCACCTTCGATAACCAGGTCGATACCTCCACCGGCACCGTGCGGCTGCGCGCGCAGTTCGACAATGCAAGCGGCGCGCTCTTCCCCAACCAATTCGTCAACGCACGGCTTGAGGTCAACCGCCTCGATAATGCGAAGCTCATCAGCACAGCAGCCGTGCAGTACAACGGCCAGCAGGCCTTCGTCTATGCGATCGATAAAGACAGCAAGGCGCACCTGCACAACATCACCGTACTCAACAGTGAAGGTGCAAAGTCCGCGATTGACGGGATCGATATTGGCGAACGCGTCGTGACCAGCAACTTCGATCGCATCCAGGATGGAGCGGCGGTCAGCCTTCCCGATGCAAAGCCAGGCAGTGCCGCGGCGAGGCCGACACGATGAACCTCTCGCGACCCTTCATCATGCGTCCGGTCGCCACCATCCTCTTCATGGTTGCGATCCTCCTGGTGGGCGTCGTTGCGTATCTGCAACTGCCCATCTCCGCGCTACCCGAGGTCAACTACCCCACCATTCAGGTTCAGACCTTCTACCCTGGTGCCAGTCCCGACGTCATGTCTTCGACCGTCACGGGTCCGCTTGAGAAACAGTTCGGCCAGATCCAAGGCCTTACCCAGATGACCTCGACTTCCTCGGGTGGAGCGTCCATCATCGTTCTCCAGTTCTCGCTTTCGGAAAACATTGATGTCGCTGAACAGGAGGTGCAGGCCGCGATCAACTCGGCCACCAGTTACCTTCCGACCGACCTCCCCATCCCGCCCACTTACAGCAAGACCAACCCCGCGGACGCGCCCGTACTCACCCTTGCGCTTACCTCGCAGAGCCTTACACTCTCGCAGGTTGAAGACCTCGCTGACACGCGCCTCGCGCCAAAGATCTCGCAGCTCTCCGGCGTTGGCCTCGTCACCATCCAGGGCGGACAGAAGCCCGCCGTCCGCATCCAAGCCAACCCAACCGCGCTGGCTTCCTACGGGCTCACGCTGGAGGAGCTTCGCACCAGCATCTCCAACGCCAGCGTCAACGGAGCCAAGGGTACCTTCAACGGTCCACAGCAGGCCTACACGATCGACGCCAACGATCAGCTCACCTCCGCCGATCAATATAACAACATCGTCGTCGCGTACAAGAACGGCAACGCAGTGCTGATGAAGGACGTCGCGAAGGTCACCAATGGCGTGGAGAACACCAAGCTGGCCGCGTGGTCCGGCGAAACACCAGCCATCATCGTCAACATCCAGCGCCAGTCCAACGCCAACACCATCAAGGTCGTCGACTCCATCCAGGCGTTGCTGCCCGAGCTTAAATCCAGCCTTCCCGCATCCGTCAACGTAACGACACTCACGGACCGGACGACGACCGTTCGCGCATCGGTTGAAGATGTCGAGTTCGAGCTCGTCCTCACCATCTTCCTCGTCGTCGCGGTCATCTTCGCCTTCCTGCGTTCCTGGCGAGCCACGATCATTCCTGCCGTCGCCGTGCCGCTCTCGCTCATCGGCACCTTTGCCGCCATGTACGCGCTTGGCTACAGCCTCAACAACCTCACGCTTATGGCGCTGACTATCTCCACCGGGTTCGTCGTGGACGATGCGATCGTGATGATCGAGAACATCAGCCGCTACCTTGAGGAGGGGATGAGTCCGATGGAGGCCGCGCTCAAGGGCTCGTCTGAGATCGGCTTCACGATCCTCTCGCTCACCATCTCATTGATCGCAGTGCTTATCCCACTGCTCTTCATGAGCGACATCACCGGACGGCTCTTCCGCGAGTTCGCCGTCACCCTCGCCGTCACCATCATCATCTCCGCGGCTGTATCACTTACCCTCACGCCCATGATGTCCTCCCGCTTGCTGCGCCACACACCACCCGAGCAGGAGAGCCGCTTCTATCGCTGGTCCGAAGGCATCTTCCAACACATCATCCGCTTCTACGGACGTACCCTCACCTGGGTCCTCGAGCGCCAAACCGCAACCCTCTGTGTAGCCCTGCTCACCATTGTCACCGCAGGACTCCTCTACTATTACATCCCCAAGGGCTTCTTCCCCACGCAGGATACGGGCGTCATTCAGGCAATCACCCAGGCGCCCGAGTCCACCAGCTTTGAGGCCATGACACAACGCCAGAAGAGCGTTGCGCGCGTGGCTCTCGCGGACCCAGCCGTCCAGTCGCTCTCTTCGTTCGTCGGCATCGATGGCACCAACAGCACGCTGAACAGCGGCCGTCTCCAGATCAATCTGAAGCCTCTGGCCGAGCGCAAGGAGAACGCCTCCGCCGTCATTCAGCGTCTGCGGCAAAAGATGAATCAGGTCGACGGCATCAAGACCTATCTGCAACCGGTGCAGGATCTAACAGTCGAAGATCGCGTCAGCCGCACCCAGTATCAGTACACAATCGAAGACCCTGATTCCGCCGAGCTTAATACCTGGACCGCGCAGATCGTGGACCGCCTTCGCCAGTTGCCGCAGTTGCAGGATGTCGTCACCGACCAGGCACCCAACGGAAACTCACTCGCCCTCTCCATCGACCGCGTGACGGCCTCGCGCCTCGGGGTTACACCGCAGTCGCTCGACGACACACTCTATGACGCCTTCGGCCAGCGTCAGGTCACGACACTTTACTCGCAGACCAATCAGTACCACGTCATCCTCGAGGCCGAGCCACAGTTCCAAAGCTCACCACGCGGCCTCGACTCCATCTACCTCCAGGGCACAAGCTCGACGTCCTCGAGTACAAGCGGCTCAGGCTCCTCCAGTACGTCGCAGCTCACCGCGAGCACCACCTCCGGCGTAAGCGCCACCACCTCCAGTAGCTCCGGACTGGCCACGACCTCGGCATCGTCGCAGCTCAGCAGTGCTACGGGTTCTACGTCACTCACCAACAGCACCGTGCTTCAAACCGCTTCCACCACGGCATCCTCCTCCGCGACGAGCACCAGCACCTCCGCAAGCTCTACAAGCAGTAGTGGCAGCAGCTCCTCTTCTACATCAACGCGCAACTCCATTCCCATTCCGCTCTCTGCCTTCACTTCGGTCGAACAGAAGCTAACTCCGCTGACGATCAACCATCAAGCACAGTTTCCGGTCGTCACCGTCAGCTTCAATCTTGCGCCCGGCGTCCACCTCAGCCAGGCCGTCGACGCAATCCACAAGGTCGAATCCGAGATGAAGCTACCGATCAACCTGCAGACCAGGTTCCAAGGCACGGCTGCTTCGTATGAGAACTCTCTCTCTAACGAAGGCCTGCTTGTGCTGGCCGCGCTGCTTACCGTCTACATCGTGCTCGGCGTGCTCTACGAGAGCTTCATCCACCCGCTCACCATTCTCTCGACGCTTCCCTCGGCAGGCGTCGGTGCGCTGCTTGCGCTCATGGTCTGCAAACAGGACCTCGGCATCGTCGGCATCATCGGCATCGTGCTGCTCATCGGCATCGTCAAGAAGAACGGCATCATGATCGTCGACTTCGCCATGCAGGCCGAACGCGAGGAGGGCAAGTCGCCTGAGGACGCCATCTACAGCGCATCGATCCTGCGCTTCCGTCCCATCCTGATGACCACGCTTGCCGCGCTCTTCGGCGGTATCCCGCTTGCGCTGGGCACCGGTATCGGTGCGGAGCTCCGCCGTCCGCTCGGCATCGCGATGGTGGGCGGCCTGCTCGTCAGTCAGTTGCTCACGCTCTACACGACCCCCGTGATCTACCTCTGGTTCGACCGCATCAGCCAGCGTCTCCGCCGCCATCATCCGCAGCAGCTCGACCTCCCTATGGAGCACGGCGCATGAACCTCTCAGCCCCCGCCATCCGTCGTCCCATCGCCACCATCCTGCTCACCGCGGCGATCACTATAGCTGGAATACTCGCGTTCCGCGTGCTGCCGGTGTCGCCTCTGCCCCAGGTGGACTCGCCCACCATCTCGGTCAACGCGAGCCTGCCGGGCGCATCACCTGAGGTCATGGCCGCCGCCGTGGCCACTCCGCTTGAGCGCCAGTTCGGCCACATCGCCGGCGTCACCGAGATGACCAGCCAAAGCTCCACGGGCTCGGCAACGCTCTCGCTCCAGTTCGAGCTTGGCCGCGACATCAACGCCGCAGCCCGCGATGTGCAGGCTGCCATCAGCGCCGCGCGCACCTACCTGCCCACCAACCTGCCATCGAACCCGACTTACCGTAAGGTCAACTCGGCGGACCGCCCCATCGCGATCATGGGTCTCACCTCCAACTCCGCCTCGAAGGGCGATCTCTACGACTCCGCCTCCACGATCCTGGTGCAGAAGCTCTCGCAGATTCAGGGTGTCGGGCAGGTCACCGTTGGCGGCTCTTCGCTTCCCGCCGTGCGTGTAGAGATCAATCCGATGCAGCTTGAGCACTATGGCCTGAAGCTGACTGATGTCGCAACCTTCCTACAGAATCAGAACGCGCACACCCCCACGGGCACCATTGCCGACGGGCACACCACCAGCTACATCACCGTCAACGATCAGCTCTCAAAGGCCGTGGACTACAAGCCGCTCATCGTCAGCACGAAGAACGGGTCCGCGGTGCGTCTGGAAGACGTCGCCGACGTGGTGGATGCTACCGAAAGCATCCGCTCCGCCGGCTACGTCAACGGCCAGGACTCCGTCAGCCTCATCGTCTTCAAGCAGCCCGGCGCCAACATCATCGAGACCGTCGACAAGATCAAGGCCGAGATGCCCGCCATGCAGCTTGCCATCCCGTCCGCGCAGCACCTCACGATGGTACTCGATTCCACCACCACCATCCGTGCTTCGCTGCGTGACGTCGAACGCACAATGATGGTCTCCATCGCACTCGTCATCCTCGTGGTCTTCATCTTCCTGCGCAACTGGCGGGCCACACTCATCCCCGGCATCGCGGTTCCGGTCTCGCTCATCGGCACCTTCGCCGCGATGTATCTGCTGGGCTACTCGCTGGACAACCTCTCCCTCATGGCGCTCACCATCTCCACCGGCTTCGTCATCGACGATGCCATCGTCGTCATGGAGAACATCACGCGCTACATCGAAGAGGGCATGGAACCCACGCAGGCCGCGCTCGTCGGGGCGAAGGAGATCGGCTTCACCGTCCTCTCCATCACGGCCTCGCTGCTTGCAGTCTTCATCCCCATCCTGATGATGGGAGGCATCATCGGCCGTCTCTTCCGCGAGTTCGCCGTCACGCTCTCGCTCGCCATCTTTATCTCGATGGTGCTCTCGCTCACTACGACTCCCATGCTCTGCTCACTGCTGCTCAAACACGAGAACAAGGAGGAAGAGCATGGACGTCTCTATCGTCTCGTCGAGCGTGGCTTCGAGCTGCTCGTGCGCGGCTACGAGCGCAGCCTGCGCTGGGTCATCCGCGACCACGCATGGCTCATCCTGATGCTCTTCCTCGTCACCGCGGCATTGAATATCACGTACCTCACACGCGTCTCCAAGGGCTTCTTTCCAACGCAGGATACTGGCGCGGTCATGGGCGGCCTGCGCGGCACGCAGGATGCCTCCTTCGAGAAGATGGACGCTGCACTTAAGCGTGCGGTCGCCATCGTTCGTGCCGACCCAGCGGTCAAGAACGTGGTGGGCTTCACCGGCGGGCAAGGCACAAGCAACAGCGGCTTTATGTTCATCGCGCTCAAGCCTCTGGAAGAGAGGAAGATCAGCGCGAGCCAGGTCGTCGACCGCCTTCGTCCAAAGCTGGCCAGCATCAAGGAAGCCCAGACCTTCCTGATGGCCGCACAGGATCTCAGCATCGGCGGCCGTCAGTCGAACGCGCAGTATCAGTACACGCTACAGGCCGACACGACAGCCGACCTGAAGAACTACGTCCCCAAGCTCTACGCCGCAATGAGGAAGCTTTCTTCGATCACCGATGTCGACTCGGACCTGCAATCGGGCGGCCTTGAGGCTTATCTCACCTTCGACCGTCTTACCGCGGCACGCCTCGGCATTACGCCAGCGGACATCGACAATGTGCTGAACTACTCCTACTCTCAGGCGCAGCCCTCGACGATCTACAAGACGCTGAATCAGTATCATGTCGTGCTCGAAGCACAGCCGCAGTTCTCCCTCAGTCCCGATGCGTTGAAGAACACCTACGTGCAGACCGACTCGGGCTCCGTGCCCATGGCCGCGATCACGACCTACAAGCCGCTCACCGGACCGCTCTCGGTCAACCATAACGGTCTCTATCCTTCTTCGACGATCTCCTTCAACCTCTCGCCCGGAGCCACCCTCGGCGATGCGACCGCGCAGATCCATGCGCTCGAAAGCTCACTGCACATTCCCACCAGCGTCCATGGCACCTTCTCCGGCACCGCGCAGCAGTATCAGGCCTCGCTCAAGACGGAGCCGCTCCTGATTGCGACTGCCATCTTCGCCATCTACATCGTGCTCGGCATCCTGTATGAGAGCTTCATGCACCCCATCACGATCCTTACCACGCTGCCGTCCGCGTCGCTGGGCGCGGTCATTACGCTTGTGCTCTTCAACTCCGAACTCGACATCATCTCGCTCATCGGCATCATCCTGCTCATCGGCATCGTCAAGAAGAACGCCATCATGATGATCGACTTCGCTCTCCAGATGGAACGCGAGCACAATATGGAGACGGCCGACGCCATTATGCATGCCTGCGTGCTGCGCTTCCGTCCCATCCTCATGACCACGGCCGCTGCCTTCTTCGGAGCTGTTCCGCTGGCCTTCGGTACGGGCATCGGCTCGGAGTTGCGCCGCCCCCTCGGCCTTACCATCCTCGGCGGCCTCGTGGTCAGCCAGGTGCTGACGCTGTACACGACACCAGTGATCTATCTCTTCCTCGACCGTCTGCGGAAGCGCTTCTCGCGCGACAAAGCCCCGGTCCACACTCCGATTCATCTCTCGCCACTCCCCCAGGAGGCACAATGATCTCTCCCGCCATCCGCCGCAAACAGCTCGCCGGCACCCTCCTGCTGTGCCTTGCACTCGCAGGCTGCCGCGTCGGACCGAAGTACGTCCGTCCCACCATGCCCGCCGCACCCGCGCTGACCTACAAGGAGAACACCGCCGGAACACCGGAGGCGCAGCTCAACGGCTGGAAGCAGGCGAATCCTTCCGATGCCATGATTCGCGGCAAATGGTGGGAGGTCTTCAACGACCCACAGCTCAACCAGCTCGAAGAGCGTCTCAACATCAACAACCAGAACATCAAGCAGTACTTCGAAAACTACATGGCTGCCCGCGCGGTTGTGCGCAATGCACGCGCCTCACTCTTCCCCACGGTCGCCGTTGGCCCATCGACCAGTGCGTCGGGCGCCGGGTCCTCCAGCTCCGCCAGCTCTTCCAGCCACAGCTATGAGCTTTCCGGCTCCGCGTCATGGGAGCCCGATCTCTTTGGCTCCATCCGCAACAACGTCACCGCACAGCAAAACGCCGCGCAGGTCTCTGCCGCCGAGCTCGCCAACGAGACCTTGAGCGAGCAGTCCTCGCTGGCCCAGTACTACTTCGAGCTCCGCGGTCAGGATGCCCTCCAGCTTCTCTACAACGACACCATCACCCAGTACAAAGAGTCGCTGCGCATTACGCAGAGCCTCTACTCCACCGGCATCGACTCCGAGCAGGACGCCGCCCAGGCCGAGACCACGCTCCGCACCGCCGAGGCCAACGCAGTCGCCGTGGCCACCACGCGCGCGCAGTACGAGCACGCCATCGCGTTGCTACTTGGCGAATCCGCCTCCAGCTACAGCTTCGCCCCCGCACCGCTTCAGGTGCAGGTCCCCTACGTCCCTACCGGCGTCCCCTCGCAACTGCTGGAACGCCGCCCGGATATCGCCTCGGCGGAGCGCACGGTCGCGGAGTACAACGCACTCATCGGTGTCTCCAAGGCCGCCTACTTCCCCACCATCTCGCTCTCCGCCAGCGGCGGCACGCAGACCTCTTCCATCTCCAGCCTCGTTTCGGCGGGGGCTCTCTTCTGGTCGCTCGGCGCCAGCGCCACGGAGACAGCCCTCGACTTCGGTGCGCGCCGGGCAAACGTCCAGCGCTACGAAGCCCAGTACCGCGCCAACGCTGCCTCCTACCGGCAGACCGTGCTCAACGCCTTCAAGGAGGTCGAGGACTATCTGGTCGCCAGCCGCCAGCTCGCCGAACAGGCGCAAAAGCAGAAGCTCGCCGTCAACTCCTCAACCCGCTACCAGACCCTGGCCACCACCCGCTACCAGACCGGCCTCGACTCCTACCTCAACGTCATTACCGCGCAGACCAGCCTGCTCAGCAACCGTCAGTCGCTCGTCCAGCTCCAAACCCAACAGATGACCTCCGCCGTGGAACTCATCGCTGCCCTCGGTGGCGGCTGGAACAGCAGCGACCTCCCCACGGAGGCGACCGTAACCAGCAAACCATAAATTCCCCACTTCCAAACCGCTGCTGGCGGACCTCTGACCACCAGCAGCCTTGACTCGGCTGACCCCGCACGGCTACCCTGATAAGCAGTGATATATTTGTCCAACGCGGCTTGTTGTCCCGGATGTTGTCCTGGATCCCAGGCGCCGTCTTCTTTGCTCTGAGCCACCCCTCCCGCAAAGCCGTACCCAAGCGCCCACGCCAGACGACGTGGGCTTTTCTGTATCACCACTCCTGAAGGAAACCGATGCCCGACGCTACTGCCACCGCCGCCCCAATCAAAGAGACCAAAGCCCAGAAGTCCGAGCGACTGAAGCTCGCCAAGAACCCCTGGGAGAGCTGGGACGAAGTGCGCGGCTACGCCAAAGAGGGCCGCGAGGCGGTCGCGCCGGAGTGGTCGAATCTCTACTTCAAGTGGTGGGGCGTCTACACGCAAGGTGATGGGCTGGGCGTGACCGGCGGCACTGCCGGTGAGGGTAAGGCGACTGAATACTTCATGATGCGTATCGGTCTGCCGAACGGCATTCTGACCAGTGAACAGACCCGCGTGATCGCCGACCTGACCAAGAAGTACGCACGCAACCTGGCCGACATCACCACCCGCCAGAACATCCAACTGCACTGGCTGACGATCTCCGCGCTGGTCGAGGTGACCGATGCCCTCACCGCCGTCGGACTCAGCCCCAAAGGTGCCTGCGGCGACGTCGTCCGCAACGTAACCGGCTGCCCGCTCGCCGGACTGGATGGCCATGAGATTATCGACGCCAGCCCCCTCGCGCTCGAGATCGCACGCAAGCTGACCGCGAACCCGGAGTTCTACAACCTGCCGCGTAAGTTCAAGATCACCGCGACCGGCTGCCCGCTGTGGTGCTCCTACCCGGAGATCAACGACCTCGCGCTTACGGCGATCCAACGCACCGTCGATGGCGTCGAAGAGATCGGCTACACCCTTCGCGTCGGCGGCGGTCTTTCAACTGAGCCGCACATCGCCGTGCGCATCCCGGCCTTCATCCCGCAGGACAAGGCCTACGATGTGGTCGAAACCGTCGTCCGCATCTTCCGCGAGCAGGATGACCTGCGCCAGAGCCGCACCGCGGCCCGCATCAAGTACCTCTTCATGAAGCACGGCTGGACGGCCGAGTCGATGCTCGAGGCCATCGAGGCCAAGCTTGGCTACAAGCTCGATCCCTCGCCGCTCTCAGCCGACGTCGTGCCGGATGATGTGTACCGCGACCACATCGGCGTCACCCCACAGTCGCAGCCTGGACTTAGCGCCGTGGGCGCAAGCGTCATGGGCGGACGGCTCTCCGGCGACCAGCTCGAGCAGCTCGCCACGCTCGCCGACAAGTACGGCGACGGTAGCCTGCGCGCCACCATCGCGCAGAACATCCTGCTGGTGAACATCAAGAACGAGAACGTGAAGGCGCTCATCGCGGACCTAAATGCGATAGACCTGCGGGTCGACGTCACGCCCTTCTGGCGCGGTGCCATCGCCTGCACCGGCACCGAGTTCTGCAAGCTCGCCATCGCCGAGACCAAGGCCTTCTCAAAGTGGCTGACGGAGGAGCTGGAGGGCCGTCTCCCCGGCTTCGACCAGCAGATCAAGCTGAATGTGACGGGCTGCACCAATAGCTGCGGGCAAAGCTGGATCGCCGACATCGGTCTCGAGGGAAAGAAGATCAAGAAGGACGGCAAGCTCGTCGACGCGTTCTACTTCTGCGTGGGTGGAGCCGTGGGCAAGTACGCTCGTGTTGCCCGACAGATCGGCTATCGCGCCGCCGCCGAGGACTGTCCGGAGGCAGTGGAGCGCCTGCTGCGCGGCTACCTCGCCCTGCGCGAACCCGCCGAGGACCTGCGCGCCTACTTTGCGCGTACCTCGGATGAAGACCTCCGCACGCACCTCGCCGGAGCCATCGTCACACCAGTTGAGCGCGACGCGCCACCAGCCGGTGGCCGCCACGCCGCCGACGCCTAAGAGCTATCGAGGAAGAGGATGCGGAGCACCGGAGTTCAGGTGCTCCGTCTCTGCTTTCTCCGGCGCTTCATCCACCGTGTACTTGCCATAGTCGATCGTGAGGGTGGCCTCGCCGCCCAGCCGGACGTGACTCACCGTGGTGTTCTTCGCCATCAGCCAGAACGGTCCCACGCGCTGGTACTCCGAGTCGAACTCCGTGCGGTTCACCAGCCAGGACGGGTTCTTTGCCGGATGACCCACCACCCGAACGATCGCCATGTCGTCCACACTGACCCAAATCCGCCCGCTGTAGTTGAACTTCGAGGGCTCCTTCGGCTTCACGTCGAGCACCCACGCGTCCACGCCGCACACCCGTTCGTGCCCCGTCACCTGCGCGTCGTACTTGTCGGGCGAGACCATCATCTGCACCTGATTCTCGGCCTTCGAGCTCTCCTCTTCGCTATCGATCAGACGCCGCAACACTTTGTCCCCAAAGGCCTTCGACCCAGTCTCGGACGTCACGGTGAAGTGCTTTGTGCCGGGTGCGCGGTACTCCGCGTGCACCTGCATCTGCGCGACGTGCAGACCACCCACGCCCCGATATTCGATGCGGTAGACACGGTCGGAGCGATAGGCCGCCAGGGCTGCCTGCCGCTCTCGATTCTTCATCACCACCTGAGACAGAATCTCCGCTGCACGACTGTCCTGGGCGCGTGCCACCGAACCCCACACCAGAAGAAGAACCACCGCCACACCGCTGAACCCTCGTGGATGCCGCATCGCAACACCTCCGCCTATGCACATTCCAGCACGTTGCACCGAACGCTGTGCAAAGACTCCGTAGAAGGACGGTCATTTCTCCGTAAATCCGTCATCCACGTGTGCAAAAGCAGAGAGGCCCCGCGCCTGGGCCGGGGCCTCTCGCAGCCAGACACTCTACTCCATAAAGATGCCTGTTGGCGATGAATGTTTGCTTGCCGACTTAAGGGACTAGCATTGCGGCCTCGGACAGGCTATAGCGGGGGCCCGCCCCCATCAATTCCTCAATCTTTTCAACGGTCTGAATGCCACCACGGGCGCCAACGCTCATGCAGTTCAGCGCCGCGGCCGCGCAAGCGAAGTCCAGGCGGCGCCCCATCTCCCAGCCCTGCAGCAGACCGTAGATGAATCCAGCGTGAAAGACGTCTCCGGCGCCTGTTGTGTCGACGACCGGCACCTTGTAGGCGGGCGCGGTGTGCATCTGCTTGCCGTCCCACGCGACGACGCCGCCCTCACCCAGCGTGGCCGCCGCCAGGCCGCAGCCATAGCGGTTCTGCATGGCCTTCAGGGCAGTCTGGAGGTCGTTTTCACGCATCAGCCGCAGCGGAAAGTCGCGGCTCACGATCAGGAAGTCGATCTTCTCGATCAGCTCCTCGACGCCGGGGTAGAGCTCGTCGAGATCCGCCACCACAGGCACGCCCGCCTCCCGAGCCCAGCCCGCCGCGACGGTCGCCGCCGCCGTGTCGTAACCGTCCACGTGCAACGCACGCGCGTTCACAATCCACTCTCGCTTCAACTCCGAAGGCTTCAGCGTCAGCCGCTCGTCGCGACGGCAGAGCACCGTGCGCTCGCCGCCACCGTCAACCAGGATCAGCGACTGCGCGCTCGCTCCACGCGGTACCGTCGCCACCCGCGTCTCCACGCCAGCCCGCGCAAAGGCGGCCCAGTGCAGCGCGGCGGCCTCATCTTCGCCCAATTTGCCGACGTACCGGGTCTTCAGGCCCCACTGCTGACAGGCAACGACTGTGGACGCCACCTGCCCGCCGGGCAGAAGCTCCGTTCCCTGGTACTCCGTCTTCGATCCGCGCCGGGGAAACTCCTCCAGCGCGATCACCGTATCCGTCGCATTCAGCCCAACACCGACAAGGTCAACCACATCTTCCCGCATCACTCCAGTGTAAACCTCCTCACCCCGGCTGAACTCTCTATACTGACTAGGTATGGACCTCTTTCCCATCTTCCTCAAACTGACTGGCCGGCCCTGCATCGTCATCGGCGCGGGCAATCTGGCTGAGTCGAAGATCGAGTCGCTGCGCGCCGCGCACGCCGCCGTCACCGTCATCGCCCCCGAGGCCCGGCCCTCCATCGTTGAGCTGGCCGAGGCGGGCGAGATCATCTGGCTCCAGAGACCGTACGCCCCCGGCGACATCACCGATGGCACCTTCCTTGTCGTCACCGCCACGAACATCGGCGAGGTAAACCGTGCCGTCTACTTTGAGGCGACCGGCAAGAACATTATCTGCAATGCCGTCGACGACCCACCGTTCTGCGACTTCTACTTCCCTTCCGTCGTCCGTCGTGGCGACCTCCAGATCGCCATCTCCACCGCCGGAGCCTCGCCCGCGCTCGCCCAGCGCCTGCGCAAGGAGATCAACGCACAGCTCCCGCTCGATACCGGCGACTGGCTGACCGACCTGGGCAACCTGCGTCGCGAAGTCACCCAGATGGAGCCTCTGAACGAGGAGCGCAAGCTCCTGCTCCACCAGCTCGCCCAACGCGAGGTCTGCGGCTACGACGGCTGCCCCTCCCGCCAGCTAGCCCGCCAGCACGCCCTGAAGAACCCCAAACATGAGTAACCCTGCGGCCCAACCCGGAACCGTCTACCTCGCCGGCGCAGGTCCGGGCGATCCTAACCTGCTGACCCTGCGCGTGCTGCGTCTGCTGGAGACGGCAACGACGATTCTGCACGATGACCTGGTCTCGGACGAGATTCTCGCCCTCGCCAACTCCGCGGCCGATCTCGTCTCGGTCGGCAAGCGCTGCGGCCAGCCCCGTGTCACCCAGCCCGAGATCCACGCCATGATGATCGCCGCCTCGCGCGCTGGGCGCTCCGTCCTCCGCCTCAAGTCCGGTGACCCACTCATCTTCGGTCGCGCCGGAGAGGAGCTCGAAGCGCTCCGTGAAGCCGACATCCCGGTCGAGATCGCCCCCGGCATCACCACCGCCTTCGCGGCCGCCGCGCAGTTGCTCACGCCCCTGACCGACCGCGCCGCCGCCAGCCGCCTGATCCTCGCCACCGGCCACCATAAGGCTGGCCACCAAATGCCTATCTGGACCGGCTCCCTGCCCGCCGAGGCCACGCTCGCGCTCTACATGCCCGGCCGCCACTTTCGCGCGCTGGCCGACGATCTCATCGCGACCGGTGTGGACCCCGCGACCCCCGTCGCCGCCATTTCTCGCGCCACCACGCCGCACCAGCTCACCCACACCGCTACGCTCGCGACGCTCGAGGACGAGCACGTCGGACCGGCTCCCGTGCTGCTGCTCATCGGTCACGCCATCAAAATCCAATCCTGACCAATAATCAGGAACTGTAGTGATACTCTCCCCAGGAGGTCGAAAGGCGATGGTCACCGCGTTCCCCCCACGTCCCAGCCGAGTCTTCGATCCTGCGCACGATCAGGCCTCAGACCCGTTCGAGCTCTTCCGCCTGTGGCTCGACGAAGCCACGGTCACCGAGCCCAACGATCCCAACGCGATGGCGCTCGCGACCTCCACGCCCGACGGCCACCCCAGCGTGCGTGTGGTGCTGATGAAGCGTCTCGACGAACGCGGCTTCGCCTTCTACACCAACGCCCAGAGCCAGAAGGGCGAGGAGCTGGCCGCGAACCCCTACGCCTCCGCCGTCTTCCACTGGAAGACGCAGCGCCGCCAGGTGCGCATCCAGGGCCCGGTCCTGTGCCTTCCGCCCGAGGATGCGGATGAGTACTTCCACTCCCGCTCGCGGGGCAGCCAGATCGCCGCCGTAGCCAGCCATCAGAGCCATCCGCTGCTCAGCCGCGAGACGCTGGAAGCCGCCACCGAGGCCCTGGCGCAGCAGTTCCCCGGTGAGATCCCCCGTCCGCCGCAGTGGCTTGGCTTCGCCATTCAGCCCGAGCGAATCGAGTTCTGGCAGGACGGTGCCGACCGCCTGCACGACCGCATGCTCTTCACTCGCGATGGAGAAGGCTGGGGCAGGACGCGGCTTTATCCGTAGTGATATTCTCCTCCCGATGAAAACTCAGCTCTTTCTCGGCGTCCTTCTTCTTCCGCTCGCGCTGCCAGCGCAGAGGCTCCTTGTCGCCAACCAGAAGGACCACACGCTGTCGGTGGTCGATCCGGCGACCAACAAGCAAGTCGCGGTGATCGACGTTGGCGCGTACACCGGGCACGAGGTCATCGCGAGCCCGGACGGAAAGACAGCGATCGTACCGATCTACGGCAGTTCCGGCGTCGGCAAGCCGGGCACCGACGGGCAAATTATCGACGTCATCGACATCGCCAGCGGAAAGATCGTCCGAACCATCGACCTCCCACACGGCGTCCGCCCCCACATGCCGCTCTTTGACCCCACAGGCAAGACGCTCTACGTCTCCACCGAGCTCGACAAGACCGTCACGGCCTTCGACCCCAAGACCTACAAGCCCATCGCGACCCTCCCCACCGGCCCGGAGCAGTCGCACCTG
>Ga0179596_10000252_pt1 | contig 20959 bp, 3 predicted proteins | sample CZODoug1_1_08_16_FD_155494 | JGI IMG/M metagenome (GOLD analysis project Ga0179596, IMG submission 155494) | Vadose zone soil fungal communities from Angelo Coast Range Reserve, California, USA - CZODoug1_1_08_16fungal (Illumina Assembly) | ecosystem: Environmental > Terrestrial > Soil > Vadose...
ACGGCAGTGGGTGTTGAGCCGGGAAGCCAGCGGGTTTAGGATCGGGTACGAGGACTTCCGGGGAGCGACGGATGCACGGGCAGCGGCGCGTGCCTATATAGCGCGGGACGGGGTGTCGCCATTCGACCTGTCGGAGGGCCCGTTGCTGCGGGCATTGCTGCTACGGGTAGGAGAGGAGGACTATATCTTCTATTACAATATTCATCATATTATCGGGGATGGCTGGTCGATGGAAGTGCTGGGCAAAGAGGTGCAGACCAGTTATGCGGCTTACGTAGCCGGGGAGACGCCTGTTCTGCCGGCGCTCCGGATCCAGTACAAGGATTATGCGGCCTGGCAGGAGAATAAATTAAAGAACCCGGAAATTGAGAATGAAACAAGATTTTGGAAAGACACATTTAAAGAAAAAATATCGCGCGTTCATTTCCCTTTCGAAAAAAACAGGCCCGGGACATATACCTATACTGGAAACAATATAACCTTCAACCTGGGTGCTACACTGAAGAGAGGGCTGGAAGACATAGCTATTTCCAATAGCGGAAGTATGTATGTTACTTTCCTCTTCTTGGTAAAAGTGATTATTCACAGATATACCGGTGGACAAAATATAATGATTGGTTCCTCCTTCTCGACCAGGGCACATCATGACCTGGAACAACAAATAGGATTTTATGTGAATAATTTGCCCATAGTTACGTCTATTAAGGACGACATAACCTTATCAGCATTTTATAAACAGCTTAGAGATAATGTATTTAACATTAGTGAAAAATCCTGGTATCCGCTGGAGGTATTGGTAGATCAAATTGGTTATAAATATGATCCTTCGTATTCCGGTATTTTTAACGTCTTGGTAGACTATCACGAAAATCGCAATCGCTCCCGTTATATTGTAAATGATCTGCCCGAAAAGGAGAATGAACATTTTACCAAATACAAATACAATATCCCATCTCAATTTGACTTATCATTGGAATTTTGTGATACTGATAACGATGTAATATGTATCATTAATTATAATAATTCCATTTACGATGAGATTCACATGGCATTGTTCAAGGACAGACTCATGGGAATGATCGGGCAACTAACCAGCAAGACCTCGGATTTTAATACTACAAAACTGGAAGCTTTAAACCTTGATGCTATTCCAGCCATTCCTTCCCGTCATCAGGAATCTGCCATGTTACTTCAGGAGAATTTTTAGACTTTAAACCATAAATAATTTAAGCTATGATAAGATCATTGATACACTCCATGATTGTGTGCCCCGATATGACTAAAAACTACCCGAAAATTCAATATGGCAAAGGGATTTATCTCTTTGATGAGACCGGTAAAAAATACCTGGATGCATCGGGCGGATCTTCCTCTGTCGCAAATATCGGACATGGCCGCCAGGAGGTTGCCGATGTAATTTGTCAGCAGGTGTCAAAGATATCGGTATTGCCAACTCATGCGTTCAGCTCGGACATCGTAGAAAAATACCTGGAGGAATTGGTGGATTTCGCTCCGCAGGGATTTAAGAAGGCCTGGACAGTCATGAGTGGCACCGAGGCCGCTGAGAATGCAGTTAAACTTGCCTTGCAATATCATCAATTAAGAGGCGAAAAGAGCAGGTATAAGATTATTTCCAGATGGAATACCTATCATGGCAATTCCGTTTTTATGCTGGATATCGGAGGGATGCGGGCCAGACGGGACATGTATAGTAAATGGCTGAATAATTTCCCTCATATTTCTCCGGCCTATAATTATAGGAGACCCAATGAATTTACGGAAGAAGAGTATACACAATCCTTGCTTAAGGAGTTCGAATCGACGATCCTGGAGACCGGACCGGAAACCGTAGCCGCCTTTATCGCCGAGCCCGTAATAGCTGCTGCCATGGGAGCTGTCCCACCCCCTAAAAACTACTTTAAGGGCATGTATGATATTTGCCAGAAATATGGCCTTTTATTTATATCAGACGAAATTTTATCGGGCTTCGGCAGAACCGGAGAGAATTTCGGGATAAATAATTTCGGGATTATTCCTGATATTATTGCCTGCGGAAAAGGGATAAGCGGAGGATACTTCCCTTTATCCGCAGTTTTGATAACAGAGAAGGTCGCTATGCCCTTCATAATAGGGAAAGCTCCATTTTTAGGAGGACATACATTCGCGTGCAACCCCATGGGAGCAGCGGTCGGTAGCTGTGTGCTTGATATCCTGAAGAGAGAGGATCTCATCCGGAATTCAAAAATAATGGGACAGCGCCTCCTGCACAAGCTCGAATCTCTGTATGAATTTGATATTGTCGGAGATGTCAGAGGAGTTGGATTGCAATGCGGTATCGAACTGGTACAAGACAAAATAACCAAATCGCCATTCCCGCCTGAGTTCGGACTTTCTAAAAAGATTGGAGAAAAGGCTATTGAAAAGGGAGTTGTCCTATACCCCGGCAAAGGCTCCGTGGAAGGAGTGGCAGGAGATCATATACTGATCACACCGGCATTGACGATAAATGAACAACAATTGGATGAGATCCTTGAAGTGCTGACCTCCTGCCTGCAGGAAGTTACTATGGAACTCAGAAAAGCTGTAGTTCGAATCTGACTCAGCCGCGCATAAAATCAATTGATACTCTTTAATAATAGAAGATATAATATGCACTATCTAAAATTAAATGTAGCTATTGAGGCTTTGATGGACAGGTGGTATGCCTGGTCACATTTAGTATCCCCTGCCACAGCCGCAATGAATATAAAAAACAGGCATCTGCCGATCATGGATTCCTATATAAAAAACCCGAAGATTCATTCAGCCGCTATAAAGAGACCCGAAATGCTGGGAGGGCCCTTTATTGATTATGAAGGAGGAAGAGTGGAAGAAATTAAGTCATTGCGCGATACAACTATTTCCAGCAGGGCAAATATGCTTGAATTCACCAATGCTGTCTATGAACTGAATGCTTTACTCCAGAAAGAGGCAGTCGGATATTCATTAAATGCCTTATACGACCGTGTGCCGGAGATCCTGAAGGGTTTTGTCGAGTTGTATTATGACCTGAACGATCATCCAAACTTCAGGTTTTTTGAGACTTTGTTGTATAAAAGTCAGTTTTATGACGAATCGGCTCAGTCGATTTCTCTTCAGTTGATCAGATCCGATGATGCAAGGCCTTTTGTTTTAAGTACCCCGAGACTCGACGATGAACATCTTGTTCATCTGGATATCCGGTTTAAAGACGATGTGATCGACAGATTATTCAGGATGAAACGCGTACCCGGTGACTATCATGCAATAAAAGATAGTCTGGGGATAAAACCCGAACAGGAAAGAGTATTTGAAAGCCTCTTTACCAGGGAAGAGCCAAAAAAATATTTGAAATACGAGGGCAACGGGATACGGACGAGATATTTCGGACATGCCTGTGTATTGGTGGAAACGAACGAAATGTCGATCCTGGTAGATCCTATCATCAGCTACGATGGTTATGAAACGGATGTCAATCGCTATACGGTGGATGACCTGCCCGAACAAATAGACTATGTCCTGATAACACATAATCACCAGGACCATGTGCTGTTGGAGACCTTATTGCAGCTTCGGTATTTGATTAAATGCATCGTCGTTCCAAGCTGCGGCAAAGGCAATCTGCAGGACCCAAGTCTTAAATTAATGTTTACTAATATAGGGTTTACCAATATTGTTGAATTGGATGACATGGAAACCATCAATATGGAAAAATGTACCATTACCGGCCTTCCTTTTCTTGGGGAGCATTCTGATCTGGATGTAAGAAGCAAACTTTGCTACCATGTTGAATTACATAACGATTTTAAAGTATTGTTCGCGGCGGATTCATGTAATGTCCAGCCGGAAATATATAAACAAATTCATAACATAGTGGGTGATATCGACGTGTTATTCCTGGGGATGGAATGTGACGGGGCTCCGCTTTCGTGGTTATATGGACCCCTTATGACAAATAAGATCGAAAGGGATAAAGACCAATCCCGTCGGCTTGCTGGGTGTAATTATGCTCAGGGGAAGGATTTGGTCAGCATTTTTCACCCCAGAAATGTATTCGTATATGCGATGGGGCTGGAGCCCTGGTTGAGATTTATCAGCTCTATTAAGTACACCGATGAATCCAGGCCCATCGTCGAATCAAATAAACTGGTCGATGATTGCAATAGAAATGGGATTGTTGCTGAACGGCTGTTTGGCGAAAGAACAATCGAATATTAAACCAACAATACCTGCACAATGAATAAGGTGGAACATCTCGACAAAGCTAGAGCGTTGGAGTTCTGGGACAAACATCTTCAAAAGATCAGCCAGGGCGAATCTGTTTTTTCAGGAGGGACAAACTTGAAAAACGAAGATATAGTTACGGTCGGGAAGACTGATCTTAATAAATCCGATCTTGAAAAGGTCTTCGGCCTTTGCAATAGTTCTGATGTTCTGATCTATAATTTTTATTCAAATGTATTAAGCGTATTATTTTTCCAGTATAAAGAAAATGTTGCCTTTCTTTCTCCTTTAAACCAGTTCGATCACGTAAGTGATAAAACAACCGTCTTTTTCATTCAACCTGCGATCGATAGTAAAGATAATTTCAAGAATTTATTTTCTTCTCAGAAAGTGCTCCTTCTGGAGGCTGCGGAACAATCTCTTGAATGGAATGTTTTAAATGATTTTCTCGGCCCGAAAGGGTTACTTGATAAAGTCACACGGTATGGATTGATCATTGGGAATGCGGTGGATGAAGAACAGGAAGAAATAAGTGCAGCCGTTAAAATATTATTCATCTTTGTACTGGATGGAGACCGGCCTTACCTTAAAGTACGCATCAAAGGTGAAATGTACGACCCCGGACTGGTGACAATATTCTGCGATAATTTCAACTGCCTGTTAAATCAGATCATTTCAAGGATTTATGATCCACTCGGGGATCTTAGCTATAGAGGCCCCCTGGAGACAAGTATCCTGGCTGATATGAGCCGGGTCGAACCCTATTTTCCACTGGATGAGAATATTGTTGACCTGGTGGATCTTGTTTGCCAGGGAAAGGAAGGGAATATTGCCATTTATCACAACGGGCAACAAATTACCTACGGAGACTTGTTTAAATATACAAACAGGTTATCCCGATTTATATCGAAAACGTTCGAACCGAAGAGAGATGACCTTATAGGCGTGATGCTTCCCCGGTCAGTTAATATGATAAAAGCTATTCTGGCAATATGGAAATCCGGAGCTGCTTATGTTCCCATTGCAACTTCCATTCCGGATGATGGGCTTTTACAGATCATTGAGAATTCGGCACTTAAAGCCATCATCACGGATAACAAGGAAATTCTGGCCCAGCTTGCCAGGATGGAAATGGACATACCTGTCGTCAATTTGAATGAAATTGGAGAGGAACTGGATCAATACTCAGACAGATTGGTTGAAAATGGCATCCATTCCAGTGATTTAGCTTATGTGATATACACCAGCGGGTCTACCGGCCTTCCTAAAGGTGTTATGATTGAGCATATCGGAATGTGCAATCATATCGGTGCCAAAATTACGGAGATCAACATAGGGCATACGAGTATTGTAGCGCAAAATGCGCCACACACATTTGATATTTCGGTTTGGCAGATGTTTGCTCCATTGGTAGTCGGAGGCCGGGTAATAATTTATGATGCGGATTTGCTTACGGATGTAAAAGGATTTGTTTCAGGGATTTCAAAAGATAAAGTGTCCGTATTGGAATTAGTTCCATCTTATCTTCTGGAAATGCTCCATTACCTGGAAAACGATCTGGAAAAAACGGAACTGACATTGAAAACTGTCATATTGAATGCGGAAACTCTTACAAAGACGACCGTAAAAAGATGGCAATCCTTGTATCCTTCCATACCTATCGTCAATACCTACGGCGCTACCGAAGTATCTGATGATATGGCACACTACTTTATAGGCAGGACTCTGGAAACCTATTCGGTTCCGGTAATGCGGAAGCCTATACAGCATTTTGAAGTATATATAGTTGATGAAAACAAAAAAATACTGCCAATAGGAGTTCCGGGAGAGATCCTGCTGGCAGGGCCTTGTGTTGGCCGTGGATATATCAATAATGACAAAAAAACAAAAGAAGCTTTTCTTGCCGGACCGCTGGAAGGTTTCCCCTCCCGGAACCGGATTTACAACACAGGGGATTCCGGCAGGTTATTGTCCGACGGGACTATGGAATTCCTGGGAAGAAACGATAACCAGGTAAAGATTTTAGGTCAAAGGATTGAGCTGGATGCAATAGAAAATATCGCATCGGCCATCGACGGGATAAAGAGTTGTAAAGCCATTGCCTATATGGAGAGGCAATTAATTGCTTTATATTATGTCTCTGACGGGCAATGCGATAAATACCGGATCGAGAAATGGTTGTTAAGAAAATTGCCCGGATATATGCTCCCTTCGGTATATATAAGCATGGAAGGGTTTCCGCTAACGGAGAATGGAAAAATTGACGTTAGATCATTCCCGGATCCGCAGACATTTGGTTATCTAAGCGAAGACGAATCCGCGACTCCGAAAAATGAGACCGAGGCAACCCTGATGTCGGTCTGGAAGAAAATTCTCGATGTGGAGAAAGTTACAGCGAGATCAAATTTTTTTGAATTGGGAGGCCATAGTTTAAAACTGATGCGCCTGAAGAATGAATATTTCAGGCTCTTTAACACCAAAATTGAAATAAAGGTATTTTTTGAAAATCCTACCTTGCAGCAACATGCCAAGCTGATCATCGATTCGGAGAAAAGCGAATATGAACAGATCAGGGGGGTAGAAGATGCGGAAAACTATGCGATTTCGGACGCACAAAAGAGGTTATGGATCTTAAGCCAATTCGAAGGCGGATCGGTGGTCTACAATATGCCATCTGTCATAAAGATGCGGACAGATATTCGTTTGGATATCCTTAAAACTTCGGTGAAAGCCGTTATAGAACGGCATGAGATTTTACGGACTGTATTTAAAGAAAATCCAGAAGGCGAAGTTCGGCAATGGGTTTTAAAAAGTAAGGAGCAGTATTTAAATATCCAATACCTCGACCTCGTTGATAGCGAGGACCAACAGGTAAAAGTAGAGGATTATGTCAATCAGGATGTTTTAGAGCCTTTCGATCTGGAAAACGGCCCTCTCTTCAGGGCAGCATTGTTCAAAATCGGAGAACGGGAGTACGTTTTTTACTATAATATACATCATCTGATTAGCGACGGCTGGTCGACCGAAGTACTTTTCCATGATATACAGGCTTATTACGAAGCCTTTGAACAAGGTAAGCCTCCCGGAATTTCACCATTACGGATTCAATATAAGGATTATACTGCCTGGCAATTTGAGCAGCTAATGCAGCCTTCCTTCGAAGAGCACAAAAAATACTGGCTGGAACAATTCGCCGGAACCATCCCCGTCCTGGATCTGCCGATAGCTCTGAAACGCCCCATAATAAAGACAAATAACGGGAGCAACCTGGGTATCTATTTATCCGAAGACCTTTCAGAGGCATTAAAGAATTTTTGCCGGCAGAACGGTGGAAGCCTGTTTATGGGCCTGCTGGCTTCGTTAAACGCTCTGTTCAGCAGATACACGGATCAGGAAGAATTTGTTATTGGTAGTCCCGTATCCGGCAGGGATCATAAGGAACTGGAAAATCAAATCGGTTTTTATGCTAATACACTGGCTTTTAAGAATCAGGTAAGGGCTGATGATACATTTAGAAGTGTTTTTCTGAGGGTAAAATACAATACCCTGGAAGCACACCAACATCGGCAATATCCGTTTGATCGGTTGATCGAAGATTTGGAATTAACCAGGGATATGAGTAGGAACCTGCTTTTCGACATTATGCTGGTGTTGCAGAATGAACAATCGAAAGAAACCCCAACACCCGGCACGACGGACAACATCATGGATTATGGCGTTGAAATGTCCAAATTTGATCTCCTGTTCACTTTTCGCGAAATGGGAAAGATTATTGGTCTGTCTGTTAACTATAATACGGATATTTTTCCTAAAGAGGCAGTAGAGAGATTGATCAGGCATTTTAGACAGATGTTATCCGCAATGCTTCAGTATCAGGATCGGGAAATTGGCAAACTTGGTTATTTGTCTGAAAAAGAGGAACAACAGTTATTGTATCAATTCAACGATACCCGGGTCATTTACCCCGCTGACCTGACAATGTTGGACTTTTTCAAACTATCTGTCAACCAGTTCCCTGAATCCATTGCCCTGGTGTATGAAAACATCCGGCTCACATACAGGGAACTTGACGAAAAGTCCAACCAATTAGCTCATTATCTGGCTTCCAAAGGAGTGTCACAGGAAGAACTGATCCCTATATGTCTGGATCGGTCGCTGGAGATGGTCATTGCCATACTGGCGATCATGAAGTGCGGTGGGGCATACGTACCCATCGACACAGGTTGTCCCAAAGAAAGAATTAATTATATGGTTAGCGACACGGGAGCAAAGTTTGTATTAAGCGTCAGCGCTTATAAAGATCTGTTTCAGACATGTGATCTGATTGATTTGGCCGACTTCCGGTATAATTCACATTCCGCGGCGCCTTTGTCCATAAACGTAAGCCCTGGCAACCTGGCTTATTGTATATACACTTCAGGTACGACAGGTAAGCCTAAAGGCGTTTTAAATCAGCATTCCGGCATATTGAACCGTTTGTTGTGGATGCGTGATTCTTTGCACATCGACAGAGAAGATGTTCTTTTGCAAAAAACACCTTATGTATTTGATGTCTCTTTATGGGAGCTGGCAATGCCTTTCATTACCGGTTGTAAACTTGTCATAGCCGTTCCGGGAGGCCATTCGGATCCGGAATATCTGCAGGATATCATAGCCCGGGAAAAAGTAACGATGATCCATTTTGTTCCCTCCATGTTAGGGGCCTTTCTGGAGGTTGCCGATAAAACCAGAGTACCTTCAATACGGCATGTAGTATGCAGCGGAGAGGCGCTGACCTCCGCCATCGTGGTCAAATTCAAGCAAGTGCTGCCCGACATTGGTATTCATAATTTTTACGGGCCTACAGAAGCGGCCATTGAGGTGACTTCAATAGACTTAATAGAGGTCGATACCTCCAGGGTAGGTGTAGGTATCGGAAAACCGGTTCCAAATACCCGGATATACATCGTTGACAAAGAAATGAATATCCAACCCGTTGGAGTGACCGGAGAGTTGCTGATCGGGGGTATCCAGGTCTCCCGGGGATATCTGAATAAGCCGGAACTAACCAAAGAGAAGTTCGTTCAGGACGTTTTCACAAATGACGGGTATCTGTTATACAGAACCAGTGATCTGGCAAGGTGGCAGCCGGATGGGAATATCGAATTCCTGGGAAGGAGGGACGACCAGGTTAAAATAAGAGGCCACCGAATAGAATTGGAAGAGATCGAACATTATCTGAGGTTAAAAAATGATATAACGGATGTTGCGGTCGCGGCCCGGGAAATGCGAACAGGTAATAAGGAACTGGTCGCCTATATCGTTTCCGGCAAAAAAGAAAACAGCGCTGATCTGAGAACCTATCTTTCGGAGCTATTACCGGATTACATGATACCATGGTATTTCCTGCACATCGAGCATATACCCGTGAACCAAAACGGCAAAGTTGATAAAAAAGCACTGCCTGACCCGGAAAGCCTGATACTATCGGCAGGGATAATCTACGAGGCCCCCGAAAATGAAGTAGAACAAAGACTTGCTCAGATTTGGAGCGGTATATTGGGGCGCGGCCAGGAAGAGATCGGAGTGGACGCGGGTTTTTTCACGATAGGTGGCAATTCACTGCGGATCATAAAATTAAGAAGTGAGATTTTACACTGGTTTAATAGGAAATTACCATTGGTATCTCTCTTTCAAAACCCCACCATCAAGTCTCAGGCCAAAATTATCCTCGCTGGGAACGATGTCGTACAAACCCCGGATGTTATATCAAATTCTCTTACAGGGCCCGCCCGGGAAAACTATAATATGGACGTTGCCGTAATAGGAATGTCCATTCAAACACCGGGGACGGAAGATGTCGGGGCATTTTGGAATATCCTCAGGGAAGGACTGGAAACCATCCGGCATTTCAGTGAGGAGGAATTACGGGAAGACGGAGTGCCGGAGCAACTGCTTGAAAATAAAAAATATATCCGGTCAGGTGGTTACCTGGAAGGAAAAGAAAACTTCGACGCGGCCTTCTTTGGATACTTGCCGGGGGAAGCAAAATCGATGGATCCCCAAACACGGATGTTTCATGAGATAGTCTGGTCGGCCATCGAAGACGCCGGATATGATCCATTGACTTATGCAGCGCCAATAGGGTTGTATGCAGGAGCCAGGGCCAATATTAAATGGCAGGCCCATTGTATCATCAACCGGCAGGAATATGACGACGCTTTTTCCTCCGATTATTTTAGCGACAAAGATTTCGCCCATTCTTTGATAGCCCACAGACTCAATTTGAAAGGCTCTGTCAATTCGATCAATACGGCATGTTCCACATCATTGGTAGCTGTGCACAACGCTGTCAGAAGCTTGCAGTCAGGAGAGAATTACATGGCTGTAGCCGGGGGTATCACTTTACGAAGCAATCTGAAAGAGGGATATCTGTATCAGGAAGGGATGATCTATTCAAGGGATGGTCATAACAGGGCGTTTGACCAACTTTCGAGCGGGACCGTTAGCGGCGAAGGAGCCGGTGCCGTAGTACTAAAATTATTGGACAAAGCACTGGAGGACGGAGACAATATACTGGCGGTCATTAAAGGAAGTGCTGTTAATAACGACGGCAACCGGAAAGTAGGTTTTACAGCGCCCAGTATCGATGGTCAGGCGGAGGTGATAAGGATGGCGCAAAAAGCTGCAGGAGTGGAGCCTGGAACGATAGCATTTATAGAAGCTCATGGAACCGCTACCAAATTAGGCGATCCTATAGAGATTGAAGCGTTGACACAAGTGTTTGGCAACAGTGACCATAAGTATTGCGCCGTGGGAACAGTAAAAAGTAATATAGGACACTTGGATATAGCCGCAGGTATTGCAGGGTTTATAAAAACGGTGCTTTGCCTTAAAAACAGAAAACTGGTGCCATCTCTGCATTTCAATACACCCAATCCGGAAATCGACTTTGAAAGAGGGCCTTTTTATGTCAATACGGAATATAAGGACTGGAAGCCGGACAGAGGGCCGCTGCGTGCAGGAATAAGCTCTTTTGGGATTGGAGGCACTAACGCCCATATTATCTTGGAAGAAGCCCCTCAACTGCCGGATGCCAGCCTGAATGAGAGACTCCACTTGATATTGTTATCGGCCAGGACCAGGGAGGCCCTGGAAAGACAACAAGTCAGGCTGAAAAAATTTCTGCTTCAAAACAACGGGACCAATATCGCAGATATAGCCTGGACACTTCAGACGAGAAGGGCGAAATGGGCCTATCGGTCATCGTTCGTAGCCGGCTCTATCGAATCTGCCATAGATGTATTGGGGGATACCCGCTATTTGTCTACACAGGAAAATGCCGTAAAACCAGGGAAGAAAGAATTAGTATTTATGTTCCCCGGGCAGGGCTCCCAATATGCTAATATGGGAAAAGAACTGTATGAAAGCGAGGCGGTTTTTAGGGCCACGATGGATTTTTGTTTTGTGATAGCAAAAGGCATCAGCGGAATCGAATACAAAAGTATTTTGTATCCCGTGGATGACAATATGGATGAATTGATAAACCAAACGAAATATACCCAGCCGATCATATTCATTTTTGAATATGCTTTGGCTAAACAACTGGAAGATTATGGATTACGTCCTGATAAAATGATCGGACATAGTATCGGAGAATATGTTTCGGCATGTTTAAGCGGCGTTATTACATTGGAAAATGCGCTAAAATTAATTATCCGAAGGGCAGAACTGATCCAGGCGCTTCCGGGTGGGACAATGATAAGTGTCGGTTCTCCGGCCAAAAGGCTTCTGCAATATTTACCTGAAGCCATAAGCATAGCGGCCGTCAACACTCCCGAAAGCTGTGTGCTGTCAGGAGAAGATACGGCTATCATGACTTTTTGTGAAACATTAAAACATAAGGGAATTCCCTTCAAAAAGCTTCATACCTCTCATGCCTTCCATTCAGAAATGATGGCGCCGGTAGAGGAGGAGTTTGCAGAATTCGTCTCCGCCATGGAAATCTCAGCTCCACGGATCCCTTACATATCCAATGTCACCGGCGAAGAAGTCAGTCTGAACGATATAAAAACCGGGAAATACTGGTCAGATCATATAAGAAAAACAGTAAGGTTCTCCGAAGGGTTGGAGGCAATACTTTCGAATGAAAATATAATTCTCCTGGAAGTAGGACCCGGAAAAGCATTGAGCGATTTGGCCCGGCAGCAGAAAAAGGCAAGGACAACTTTCCGCGTGTTCCATTTTATGAAACATCCTAAGGACACAATACCTGACGGGCTTCACTGGCTGACTGTCTTGGGGAAATTATGGGTTTGTGGAGTTGAAATAGATTGGGCGCAATTACATAAGGGGGAAAAACGGCGCACTGTTTCGCTGCCTGCTTACCCCTTTGAACGTGTCCCTTATCCTCTTGGAGAGGATGTTTACAAGCTCATATATGAGGGTTTATCCACTTTTCAAGGGTCAAAGAGGCAGGACCCATCGAATTGGCTTTATGAACCCGTCTGGAAGCGAATAAGACCGGCTGGCAGTACCGGGGGCAGACCTGAGGGCGGGTCAATGCTGCTTTTTATGGATAACCTGGGTATCGGCATGGCATTGGTCGATAGGTTGAAAAAAGAGGGTAGTAATGTGATCCGTATCTACCCTGGGGAGAGCTACGCACGCCTCGCTGAAGATCTTTACCAGTTGAATATGGGGGAGCAGGATGATTATTATGAACTCTTTAGGGATCTGGCGGAACAAAAAATGCTTCCCCGGAAGATCATTCATTTATTCAATATTCAACACCCGGAAGATACGTCTCCGGGCAAGGTCACACGAGATAACTTTTGCAAGGATTCCGGATTTTACAGCGTTTTATACCTTGCCAGGGGCCTGAATAAGCTGCCTGACCATAAGCCAATGGACCTTTATATGATCACCAATGATTTACAGTCCGTATTGGGAACCGAGCGCGGCAACCCAATGAATTCATTGACCCTCGGCTTGTTGAACGTCATCTCACAGGAGAGCCCTTCGGTAAGATCAAAAGGTATTGATATTACACTGGTAGGCGATATGACGCAAACGGGTAATGATCTTTTTCAGGAAATTAATACCGGTGACAGTGAAAAGTTCATTGCCTACCGGTTTAACAACAGATGGGCAAAGGGCTATAATGCTCTTGTAACAAAGGAAACCGAAAGATCCGATGAACTAAGTAAAAACCTGAAAATTAAACAGGGAGGAGTCTACCTCATTACCGGAGGACTGGGTAACCTGGGTTTCGAATATGCGAAATGGCTGCTGGCAGAGCATGCAGCGTCCCTCATATTAACAGGCCGTTCGGAAATTTCCATCCATTCAGACCATCATTCCGTTCCAGGCGAGGCCCCGGGAGATTCCCGATTGAGATATCTTCAGGAGTTGGGTAATGTAATTTATTGTCAGGCCAATGCCGCGGATTTTAAGGAAATGCAGCAGGCCGTTGAGGCTGGACGGGTGCGGTTTGGTAAGATCGACGGGGTAATTCATGCAGCCGGTATTATAGCAGGAAATTCCATCCGGGGAATTAATTTCCTTAAAAAGGAGGATTGCGAAAGACAATTCGAACCTAAAGTAGGAGGTGTCGGAGTCATTGCCGAGCTATTCAAAGGACAGGAGTTGGGTTTTTGCTTGTTTGTCTCTTCATTGTCTTCAGTACTCGGAGGAAAGGAATTTGCTTCCTATGCCGCAGCCAATACTTATCTGGATTATGTTTCCCAGATGGGAATGATCAAAAATAGTATCAGCATTAACTATGATGGCTTGAATTTTACCGACCAGAAAACAGATACGGCTCTCAATCCATCGGAAATGACCGGAATTCTTGAGAGGGCACTGGCTTCAGGAATACCGCAGATTGTCGTTTCCGTTACGGACCTGCATCGCAGGATCGACGAGTGGACCAAACAGCCCGTGGTCATAATGGAGCCTGACCGCCCTGCTGAAATTTATGGTCGGGTAGCCGAGATCGACAGGGCGGTATTAACGACTGCCTATGTCGCTCCCCAATCGCCAACGGAACTAAAACTGAACCAACTGCTTGAGGAATTCTTCATGCTGAAGGGTATAGGCATAAATGATGATTTCTTCGAATTGGGAGGCGACTCGTTAAAAGCTATGACGTTGGCAAATCACATATACAGATTGTTCGATGTTGAATTGTCACTGAAATATTTTTATGGGAACGCAACAATCGAAGCATTGGCCAAAGAAATTGACCTGGCGATAGCATTTCAAAATATAAAGGAAATGAATGCCGGTGGAAAATTTGAAAATGAAACCATAATCTAACTTCGTATGGAAGAATTATTGCAGAAATTATTGCAGGAAAATATTATCATATTTAATGAAAATGATAATATTAAGATCAGGTATAATGGCAATAGTATACCCGATGATATCTTGTATGAGATCAAAGAACATAAGGAAGACCTGCTAAAATATCTGAAACAGTACGATACTCAATCCGCTTATCAGTATATTGACACGGTATCTAAAAGCGAGAACTACCCTCTATCTTCTGCTCAACGCAGGTTATGGATCCTTTGCCGTATGGAAGAAAACTCGGTTGCCTATAATCTGCCGGGGTATGTCGTACTGGAAGGTGACTATAAGATCGATCTCTTTAAAAAAGCCATATATGCGACGATTGAACGTCATGAGATTCTGAGGACCGTTTTCAGGGAAGACATTTCAGGAGATGGCCGGCAATGGATCCTGGATACGGACAGCCTGGGCTTCCATATCGGGTACAAAGATTACCGGGACCTGGATATAGAGAGCCAAAATGAAAGATCGAAAGATTTTATTGCCAGGGATTCGATCAGGCCTTTTGATCTGGAAAAAGGACCGCTATTCCGCGCGTATTTACTTCAATTATCTGATAACCGGTATATATTTTATTACAATATGCATCATCTTATCAGTGACGGATGGTCTATGGAGGTGCTGGCTGATAATGTGTTGTCTTTTTATAATGCTATTGAGGCGGGAAATGGGTCTACCTTGCCAAAGTTACGGATTCAATACAAAGACTATGTTTTCTGGCAAATAAACCAACTGGAGAAGGAGTCATCAGAACTTTCCAGGATATACTGGATGAACCGGCTCTCAGGCACACTGCCGATTCTGAACTTGCCATCATTTAAAAAACGGCCTGCTCTAAAGACCAGCAATGGCAGCCGCCTGGTCACGTATCTATCGAAAGAGATGACCCGCGAGATCAGAACCTTTTGCCAGGAAAGAAAGGGCAGCATATTTATGGGCATTTTGGCATCCTTAAATGCTTTCCTTTATAGATACACCGGTCTGGAAGATTTTATCATAGGGACGCCTGTCGCAGGAAGAGATCATATTGACCTGGAAGATCAATTAGGGTTTTACGTTAACACCTTGGCCCTGAGGAACCAGGTTTCGGCCATTGACAGTTTTGAAGTTTTATTTGAAAGGGTTAAAAGATCCACGCTGGAAGCTTATGAGCATAAATCTTATCCATTTGACAACCTGGTAGATGCCCTGAAGCTTAAGCGGGATGTAAGCAGGAGCGTAGTTTTCGACGTCATGCTGACCATACACAATGTCAAGGAGAATGCCGGCTATGGTGAAACGGATACGCTTGACCCTGATCGGATCTCCGGATATGACGGACCCTGTTTAAGCAAGTTCGATATAGAATATAATTTTGAGGAGCAGGGAGATCTCTTGTACTTCGATGTAACTTATAATACGGACATCTATCAAAAAGATGCAATAGAAAGACTGATCCGCCACTTTAAAGGGATGTTGTCGACTCTTCTGAGGGAACCGGAACAAGAGATCGGTAAGGTTGATTACCTGTCTGCGGATGAAAGATATCAATTGATAAATGGTTTCAATGATACCCGGGTTGAATATGGCAACGAATCGACCTTATTGGATTTATTTTCCAACCTGGTTAAATCCGCTCCGGATTCGATCGCAGTCATTTATGAAGGCGTCCTGCTCACTTACCGCGAACTGGATGAACGATCGAACCAGCTATCGCACTATTTATTCACCAGAAAGGTAGCAGAGGAAGAATTGATCCCGATATGCCTGGACCGATCCCTGGAGATGTTGGTTGCTATTTTGGGTATATTAAAAAGTGGAAGTGCGTACGTTCCGATCGATCCCGCTTATCCAAAAGACCGGATCCGTTATATTCTGGAAAATACGGAAGCCGGATTTGTGTTAAGTACCCGTGCTTACACCGGCATGTTTGATTCCCTGGAGCTTGTCGACCTTCAGAATTTTGACTATAACCGGTATTCAAATGAGGCCTTGTCCTTAAAAATCCCTCCTGACCGGATAGCTTACTGTATTTATACGTCCGGAACTACCGGATGGCCCAAGGGAGTTCTAAATAAGCATGCTGGTTTATTGAACCGATTGATATGGATGCGGGATTGCCTGGAGATCAACCAACATTCTGTCATTTTACAAAAAACCCCCTATGTTTTCGACGTTTCGGTGTGGGAACTGACCCTTTTTATGATAACAGGATGTAAATTAGTGATTGCTGCACCGGGAGCTCATTCGGATCCGGAGCATCTGCAAGGGATTGTCGCCCGGGAAAAAATAAGCATCATTCACTTTGTTCCTTCTATGCTGAGGGCGTTTCTTGAATTTGCCAACAAGGCCCAACTTGACAGTATCCGGCATGTAGTATGCAGCGGCGAAGCGTTGTCTCCTGTGGTTGTATCGGAATTCAAAGAAAAATTGCCAGGAGTAAAGATTCATAACTTATACGGACCCACCGAAGCCGCAATTGATGTCACCTCGATAGATCTGACAGAGGTCGATACATTAAAATGCGGCGTAAGTATCGGAAAACCGGTAGCGAACACACAGGTATATATTATTGACCCGATGATGAACCTGCAGCCGATCGGCGTTGCTGGGGAATTGCTGATTGGTGGCGTTCAGGTAGCCAGAGGATATCTGAACAACCCTGGGCTTACCAGCGAAAAATTTATCGGGGATATCTTTACGGAAGGCGGCGGCTATTTATATAAAACCGGGGATTCAGCAAGATGGATGCCGGATGGTAGTATCGAATACTTGGGTAGGAATGACAACCAGGTAAAGATCAGGGGCTATCGTATCGAACTGGAGGAAATTGAAAGTTGCCTGGAACAGTTAAGCGGGATCAAGCGTGCCATAGTCCTGGCGAAATCAGAAGGAGACAGTCAACGTCTGGTGGCATATATCGTTGTGGAATGGGAAATAGACAAAACAGAAATACAACGGAAATTAAAAGACAGACTGCCTGCATATATGATCCCATCGATATTTATCGAATTGGAGAACATACCCTTAACCATCAATGGGAAAATAGATCGTAACAACCTGCCGGAACCTGAATCAGGGTCCGATGCCGAAGAATATGTTGCTGCGGGCTCCGCAACAGAATATCAGCTGGTGAAAATATGGCAGGACCTCCTGGGGAAAGACCAGATTGGAATAAACGAGAACTTTTTTAAATTGGGTGGAGAGTCAATTATTGCCATCCAACTTGTTAGCAGGGCCAAAAGGGAAGGAATTTTGCTAAGTGTCAGAGACATCTTCACTCATCAGACCATTGCTGAACTGGCTGGTAACCTGAACAAGGAAATAAAGATCATCGGTGAACAGGGGGTTCTGGATGGTATAAGCGGGCTGCTGCCTATTCAGCACTCCTTTTTTGAAAAAAATTACGCAGACCCCAATCATTTTAATCACTCGGTATTGCTAACCATACCCAAGAGCATCAGTACGGAATTTTTCCGGGAGGCGGTGCTGCATCTGCTGCGGCAACATGACGCACTAAGGTTTAAATTTGAATACGCGGACGGAATACCCCAGGCGGTATTTGATAAGGATATACCAGCTTGCTCGCTGGAAAAAATAGAAGAAGGACAGTCTTTGCCAGAAGTAGTATCTGCTATTTGTGCCCTCTATCAAAAGGCCCTTTCAATTGAAACAGGACCTGTAGCTAAATTCGTGCTGATTGAGACGCCGCCATCGGATGCCTCCAACCGGCTTTTCATCGCTGTTCACCACCTGGCCGTAGATGGTGTCTCCTGGCGGATCCTATTGGAGGATATGTCATTTTATCTGACCAGTTTGATGGAAGGTAAACCTGTTCTTCCGGAAGATAAGACCACGTCCTGTCGTCAATGGCAACATCGGCTGCAGGACTATACGAAAAGCCAGGAATTGTTGGCGGAATATCCCTATTGGAAATCCATCTGTGCAAAGGTCAAGACGTTGCCGCAGGATACAGATAATGGGCCCGCTGCTACCGCTGAAAACAGGCAGTACCTGATACAACTGACCAAGAGGGAAACAAAGGATTTATTGCAGGAATGTCATCATGCCTTTGGTACAGAAATAAATGATTTGTTATTAACAGCATTGGCTATCAGTTTAGGTAGATGGTCTGATAATGCCAACCTGGTAATAGGGCTGGAAGGGCACGGAAGAGAGGTCCTGTTCAATGATGTCGACCTCAGCAGGACCGTGGGCTGGTTTACGTCCTTATATCCCGTTCACTTACAGGTATTTAATGATCTGGCTGCAACGATCATTGAAACCAAGGAGACCCTCCGCGTAATTCCCAAAAAAGGTATAGGATATGGAGCCCTGCGCTACCTGGCATCGGAAAGTATAATACGCAGCGATCTGTCAGCCGATATAGAGCAGGTTATATTCAATTACCTGGGACAATTCGGCCAGGAATACATGGGGAACGGTTTTTTTGAATTCGCATCGGAATTTAAAGGATCGGAACTTAGCTCCCAAAACTTAGGCACCAACAAGATCTCGATCAATGGCATGGTTGTCGACGGAGTTTTGAGCCTTAGCTGGGCTTATGATGCTAACCGGTATAATGAACAGACGATAGCCGACATAGCCATGTCTTATCTAAAAGATTTACAGGACATTATATCCCTTTGCAAAAATACTGCAGATACCGTATTGACCCCCTTTGATTATGGGCTATCCGGATTGGTCAGCCAGCAGGCTTTGAGTTCATTTAAGAGAAGCCTGAGTGACGTGTACGTAGAGGATATTTATAAACTCAGCCCCCTGCAAAACGGAATATTGTTCCACAGTTTGTATAAACAGGACCCCAGGGCTTATATTATTCAATTAAGTTTCGATCTGATTGGGGATTTAAACATAGATATTTTTAAAACTACCTGGGATTTGCTGATTACGAAGCATAGCAATCTTAGGACCTCCTTTCACGCCGTAGAGATGGCGGTGCCCGTACAATGCGTGCACAGTAAAATAGAATTGCCCTTGATTATTATCGATAACAGGGACAACGGCCACCTTGAACTTGAAGGAGACATCAGCCTTTTTTTGGATAAAGATGCAAATACCCCCTTCGACTTGCGCAAAGCTCCATTATTCAGATTGACGTTACTCCTGCTGCCGGGACAAAGAACAAAATTGCTTTTCACCATTCACCATATTATTTCCGATGGATGGTCTCTGCCCGTAATTTTCGAAGAATTCATAGCCAGCTATCAACTTTTAATCAATAACAAGCAGCCTCCTATTACCTTTGAGAGAGACGACTATAAAGATTATATCGATTACATATTCAGGGAGGATATCCGAAAATCGATTTCTTACTGGAAAGACATCCTGTCCGGACTAGAGGCTCCTTCTATATTGCCATTTACTGGCCCCCGGGAGGATCTTAATAAAACTTTTGGGAATTGCCGTAGGACATTGAAAAAAGAAAAGGATTTTATCCTGAATCTGGAAAGGTTTTCAAAGACAAGCCATATAACTATAAATACGATTATACAAGGAGCATGGGCTTATCTATTGTCGAAATACACTAATAATCCAAGGGTAGTTTTCGGGACTGTCATTTCCGGAAGACCCGGGGGATTAAAAAATATAGAGACCCGGACAGGTCTATACATCAATAGCATACCATTGTGCACCACCCTTGCAGGCGACCAGGGGATAATCAGTTGGTTGGCGGATATTCAATCTACTTATACGGTATCGAGAGAAGAACATGGACATTCCTCCCTGGCAGAAGTACAAAAGCAAAGCGGTATTTCCGGCGACCTGTTTGATAGTTTAATTGTCTTTGAGAATTACCCGGTAGAATCCATCGAATCTGCGCCATTTGATTTACAAGTGGAAAATGTGCAGGTGAAACAACAAAATAACTATACACTCACAATATCCATCACACATCGTCCACAACAGGAATTGAGCATTGACTTCGAATTTAATTCGGAACTACTGCCACAGCCGAAAGTGGAAATGATATTAGCGCATTTTGATACTTTATTAGCATCAATGTTGACGGAAGAAAAAATAGAAGACCTGGAATACCTGACCTTATCCGAAAAATATCAGTTGCTGGAAACGTTTACGGACTCAGGAAATAACCGACCCATGAAGTCGACCATTTTAGACCTGTTTGGGGAGCAGGTGTCGGCTGGCGGGGACCGGGTAGCGGTGAGCTTTGGCGCAATGACCCTGACGTACGGAGAGCTGGATGCCTTATCCAATCAACTGGCTCATTGTTTACGGTCTGATTATGATATCCTTCCGGGGGACCTGGTAGGGATTAAATTGGACAGGAGCGAACGGGTCGTAGCGAGCATCCTTGCTATCCTGAAGCTGGGAGCAGCCTATTTACCGATAGACCCGGACGCTGTGTCCTCCCGGGAAG
>Ga0179596_10000253_pt1 | contig 20946 bp, 30 predicted proteins | sample CZODoug1_1_08_16_FD_155494 | JGI IMG/M metagenome (GOLD analysis project Ga0179596, IMG submission 155494) | Vadose zone soil fungal communities from Angelo Coast Range Reserve, California, USA - CZODoug1_1_08_16fungal (Illumina Assembly) | ecosystem: Environmental > Terrestrial > Soil > Vadose...
GCGCAACGTGCAGGAGGTGGCGATGGCCGCCAACCAGATCTCGGCCAGCATCAGCGATGTCGGCCAATCGGTGGACCAGGCGAGCCAGGTCGCCGGCGAGGTCCGCGAGGCCGCCGAACTGATGGGCTCCGAGGCCGATACCCTCAAGGGCGATGTCGCAGGCTTCCTCGGCGGTATCAGGGCGGCGTGAGCCGCTGGTACGATCAGGGCGGCGTGACACCGTCGGCACGCTAAGCACCTGTTAACCCTCGCCCGCCATGGTGGGGGAATTGCCACTTTGGGAGTGGTGCGCCGATGAGCGACCTCAGCCAACTCGACCTGTCGAACCTGACGTTGAAACAAATGACCGCCGACCAGAAGGCCGAAATGAAGCGCCGGCTGGACGTATTCGTCCGCTCGCTGACCGTGGCGAAGGTCCAGGTGGCCGCCGCCGGGCCGAAGAAGCCGGCGAAATGGATCCCGGGCACCACGGACAAGGGTGCCAAAAGCAAGAAGGAGAGCCGGGTGGCTCTCCCTCCTTCTAGACGGCCCTGATTGACTCGCTAAAGAATGAACTTCGACAGGTCGGTGTTCTTCGCGAGCGCGCCGACATGGTCGCGGACATAGGCGCGATCGATGGTGATGACCGTATTGGGCGACTGATCGGAGGCCGAGAAGCTGATCCCTTCGAGCAGCCGCTCCAGCACCGTATGCAGCCGGCGCGCGCCGATATTCTCGATCGAGGTATTGATCTCGACGGCCAGAGTGGCCAGCTCGTCGATGCCGTCCTCGCGGAAATCCAGCGTCACGCTTTCGGTTTCCAGCAGCGCCACATACTGCTTGATCAGGCTGGCCTCGGGCTCGGTCAGGATCCGCTTGAAATCATCGATGCTGAGCGCCTTGAGCTCGACCCGGATCGGCAGCCGGCCTTGCAGCTCGGGCAAGAGATCGGCGGGCTTGGCGAGGTGGAAGGCGCCCGACGCGATGAACAGGATATGGTCGGTCTTGACCGGTCCATGCTTGGTCGCGACCGTGGTGCCCTCGATCAGCGGCAGCAAGTCGCGCTGCACGCCCTCGCGGCTGACATCGCCGCCGGACCGTTCTGACCGGGCGCAGATCTTGTCGATCTCGTCGATGAACACGATACCGTTCTGCTCGGCCGCATGGATCGCCTCGCGCATCACCCGCTCGCTATCCAGCAGGGCGTCGCTCTCCTCGGCCAATAGCACGGCGTAGCTGTCCGCCACCGTCAGCTTCTTCGTCTTGGTCCGGCCGCCGAACGCCTTGCCGAACATTTCGCCCAGATTGAGCATGCCCATCTGCGCGCCGGGCATGCCCGGGATCTCGAAGGTCGGCATCTGGCCGGCGCCGCTGTCGCTTACCTGGATCTCGATCTCCCGGTCGTTCAGCGACCCCTCCCGCAACATCTTGCGGAACTTCGACCGCGTATCGGCCGCGGCACTGGAGCCGACCAGCGCATCGAGCACCCGCTCCTCGGCATTGAGTTCGGCCTTGGGCACCACCTCCTTGCGCAGCCGCTCGCGCGTCATGGCGAGGGAGATCTCGGTGAGGTCGCGGATAATCTGCTCCACATCGCGGCCGACATAGCCGACCTCGGTGAATTTGGTGGCCTCGACCTTGATGAACGGCGCTTGGGCGAGCTTCGCCAGGCGGCGGGCGATCTCGGTCTTGCCGACGCCGGTCGGGCCGATCATCAGGATGTTCTTGGGTTGAACCTCCTCGCGCAGCGCCTCGGGCAATTGCTGACGGCGCCAACGGTTGCGCAGGGCGATGGCGACCGCGCGCTTGGCATCGTTCTGGCCGATGATGAACCGGTCGAGTTCCGAGACGATCTCGCGCGGGCTGAACGAGGCAGTGGAGCCGGTCGAAGACGTGATGTTGAGTGTGGTCATAGCGTTTCGATCAAAACTTTATCGTTGGTGTAGACACAGATGCCGGCGGCGACCGCCATCGCTTTTCGGGCGATCGTCTCGGCATCCAGCCCGTCGACATCGATCAGTGCGCGCGCCGCGGCCAGCGCATAGCCGCCGCCGGAGCCGATGCCGATGATGCTGTCCTCCGGCTCCAAGACGTCGCCGTTACCGGACAGGATCAGCGAGACGGAGCTGTCGGCGACCGCCATCATCGCTTCCAGCCGCCGCAGATAGCGGTCGGTCCGCCAATCCTTGGCGAGCTCGACGCAGGCGCGGGTCAAATGGCCGGCATGTTGTTCCAGCTTGCCTTCCAGCCGTTCGAACAGGGTGATCGCGTCGGCGGTGGCGCCGGCGAAACCGGCGATGACGCTGCCATCGCCTAGCCGGCGCACCTTGCGCGCGTTGGATTTGACGATGGTCTGGCCCATCGAGACCTGGCCGTCGCCGGCCAGGACGACGCGCCCGTCCTTGCGCAGACAAAGGATGGTCGTGCCATGCCAACCGATCGGATCGTGTTGTGTCATCTTAACCTTGAGGTGGAGAGGTGCCGGATCAGCCGTTCGAGGCGCCGGTCACCCGGAAAGGAAACTTCCTGCGATGTGGGGCAGCCGGAAGCGAAGATCAAGCACCTCGGATAGACGGCCAGCTATCGAACCAAACCGCCAGCCCCAGCGGAAACCGCACTGGATAAGCCACCGCCTTCTTGATAGAACGCGACGGCGCATCGGAACGGACCAATGTGCTGAGCAGGAGCGGCCGCATGCGCCAGGCAAGCGTCGAGCGCACTACCAAGGAAACCCAGATCCAGGTGACCGTCGCCCTCGACGGCACCGGCCGCTATGACGTCGCGACCGGCATCGGCTTCCTCGACCATATGCTGGAGCAATTGGCGCGGCACAGCCTGATCGACATCACGGTCAAGGCCAAGGGCGACCTGCATATCGATTTCCACCACACCACCGAGGATACCGGCATCGCCCTCGGCACCGCCGTCGCGAAAGCGCTGGGCGACCGCAAGGGCATCCGCCGCTATGGCGAGGCCACCATCCCGATGGACGAAACCCTGACCCGCGTGGCGCTGGATTGCTCGAACCGGCCCTATCTCGTCTGGCGGGTCGCGTTCACCCAGCCCAAGCTGGGCGAGATGGACACGGAGCTGTTCCGGGAATGGTTCCAGGGCTTCGCCCAGGCCGCCGGGCTCACCCTGCATGTCGAGAACCTTTACGGCCTCAACAATCACCATATCGTCGAATCATGCTTCAAGGGCCTGGCCCGGGCATTGCGCGCGGCGGTCGAGCTCGATCCCCGCAACGCCGGGGCGGTTCCGTCGACCAAGGGCGTGCTCTGACCGGGTGATTGGTCCCTCGGGGCTCAGGATTTCATCATGCAACGCTGCGTCATCATCGATTACGGATCGGGCAATCTCCGCTCGGCGGCGAAAGCCTTCGAACGGGCGGCCACCGAGGCCGAGCTCGATGTCGAGATCCTCGTTTCGAGCGACGTGGCGGTGGTGCGTCAGGCGGATCGCCTGGTGCTGCCCGGCGTCGGCGCCTTCGCGGATTGCCGCCACGGTCTCGACACGGTGCCGGGGCTGGTCGAGGCGTTGGAGCAGCGCGCCCGGCGCGACGCCGTGCCGTTCCTCGGCATCTGCGTCGGCATGCAGCTGCTCGCCGAGCGCGGTCTGGAATTCGTCACCTCGACCGGCCTCGGTTGGATCGAGGGCGACGTCGTCGCGATCGATCCAGTACAAGCGGGGGACGAACCGCTCAAAGTGCCGCATATGGGCTGGAACGATTTAGTGATCGACCCTGAACAACCCGGCCATCCGGTGCTGGCGGGGATCGAGACCGGCATGCATGCCTATTTCGTCCACAGCTATCATGTCGCTGTGACCCGCGTCACCGATCGGTTGGCCTTCGTCGAGTATGGTAGCCCGATCGCCGCGGTGATCGGGCGCGACAACGTCATCGGCACGCAATTCCATCCGGAAAAGAGCCAGGCGACGGGGTTGCGGCTGATCGGCAATTTCCTGAGATGGGTCCCATGAGTTATTTGGCTTGGGCGATTTGAAGCCGACGACGTCGGTCGAGCGGCTGACCGGGTTCCGGCGCGGCGATCTCGACGATCTGTGCGATGCGACGGAGGCCGCGATCGGCGCCGGCGGCGGGTTCGGCTGGGTGACCGTGCCGAGCCGCGATCTACTGGAGGCCTATTGGAAGGGCGTCCTGATGGTGCCCGAGCGGCAGCTTTTCGTCGGCCGGCTCGACGGCGTGATCGCGGCCTCGGCCCAGTTGGTCCGCCCGTCGCGGCATAACGAGGCGCAGCACTTCACTGCCCAGCTGCAGACCAGCTTCGTCGCCCCCTGGGCGCGCGGCCACGGCCTGGCCAAGGCGATCACCCTGGCGGTCGAGGAGGCGGCCCTGCTGAGCGGCGTCGCCCTCCTGAACCTCGACATCCGTGACACGCTGACCCCGGCGATCGCGCTCTACGAGGCGCTGGGCTATATCCGCTGGGCGGAGCATCCGTTTTATGCACTGATCGATGGACGGCCGGTGCGCGGCCTCTACTACTATAAAGTGCTGGATGCCGGGCTTGAGGGACTTAAACTAGATCAATCCGGCCATCGCCAATCGAGTGGCCGGCCGATGGAGCGCCTGTCGTGATTCTGTACCCCGCCATCGATCTCAAGGACGGCCAATGCGTGCGGCTGCTGCGCGGCGACATGGCGGCGGCCACGGTGTTTTCCAGCGCGCCCGCCGATCAGGCTCGTAAGTTCGAGGCCTCGGGCTTCCAATGGCTGCATCTCGTCGATCTCAACGGCGCCTTCGCCGGCCAGCCGGTCAATGGCGACGCGGTGTCGGCGATCCTTGCGACCGTTGCCATCCCGTGCCAATTGGGCGGCGGCATCCGCGACTTGGCGACCATCGATTTCTGGCTCACCCGTGGCTTGAACCGGGTCATCCTCGGCACCGTGGCGCTGACCGATCCGGAACTGGTGCGCGAGGCGTGCCGCCGTTATCCGGGCCGCATCGTCGTCGGCATCGACGCGCGCAAGGGCCTGGTCGCGATCGAGGGTTGGGCGCGTACCTCGACGGTGCGGGCGCTCGATCTGGCGTTGCGCTTCGAGGATGCCGGGGCGGCGGCCATCGTCTACACCGATATCGATCGCGACGGCGCCATGGGTGGGGTCAATGTCGAGGCGACGGCCGATCTCGCCATGGCGCTGACCACCCCGGTGATCGCGTCCGGCGGGGTCGCCTCGATCGCCGATCTGCGCATGCTGAAGGCGGTCGAATCCACCGGCATCGCGGGGGTGATCTGCGGCCGGGCGCTCTATGACGGTCGGGTCGATCCCGCCGCGGCCCTGGCATTGTTGAGCGCCCCGGGCGATGGGCCGGCCGCACCAGAGTCCAAAGCACGGGGCTCCAAGGAAGCGGGGCCGGTCTGATGCTGAAACGCCGGATCATCCCCTGCCTCGACGTCAAGGACGGCCGGGTCGTCAAGGGTGTCAACTTCGTCGATCTCGTCGATGCCGGCGATCCGGTCGAACAGGCACGGATCTATGACCGGGCCGGTGCCGACGAGCTGTGCTTTCTCGACATCACGGCCAGCGCTGAGGATCGCGATACTCTCTACGATGTGGTCAGCCGCACCGCCGAGCAGTGTTTCATGCCGCTGACCGTGGGCGGCGGCGTGCGCCGGGTCGAGGATATCCGCCGGCTGCTGCTCGCCGGGGCCGATAAGGTCTCGATCAATACCGCCGCCGTGACCCGGCCGGAATTCGTGCGCGAGGCGGCCGAGAAATTCGGCGCGCAATGCGTCGTCGTGGCGATCGACGTGAAATCCATCGGCCCCGACGCCGCCGGTCGGCCGCGCTGGGCGGTGTTCACCCATGGCGGGCGGCGCGAGACCGGGCTCGACGCGATCGACTGGGCGCGGCGCATGGCCGAATACGGCGCCGGCGAGATCCTGCTGACCTCGATGGACCGGGACGGCACCAAATCCGGCTTCGACCTGGGCCTCACCCGCGCGGTCGCCGACGCGGTGCCGGTGCCGGTCATCGCCTCGGGCGGGGTCGGCACGCTGGATGACCTGGTCGACGGCATCCGCGAGGGCCATGCCTCGGCGGTGCTGGCCGCCTCGATCTTCCATTTCGGTACTTTCACCATCGCCCAGGCGAAGCAGCGATTGCACGAGGCGGGCATTCCCGTCCGGTGAGTGCCCCCGAATGCCGCGCGCGATCTGTCAAAAAAATTTCATAGGGGCCGCGCGGCCGATCGCCTAGCATTGGAGTGACATGCCTAAATCCACCGCGCCCGCGAGTGCCGACCCGTCATCCGACCCGCTCAGCCGCCTGTTCGCGGCGATCGAGGCGTCGCGCCATGGCGACCCGGCGAAATCCTATACCGCCAAGCTGTTTTCCCGCGGCCGCGCCAAGATTGCCCAAAAATTGGGGGAGGAAGCGGTCGAGGCGGTGATCGAGGCGGTGCGCGGCGACCGCGCGGCGCTGATCTGCGAAAGCGCCGATCTCCTCTATCACCTGATGGTCACCTGGTCCGATGCCGGGATCAAGCCGGCTGACATCTGGGCCGAACTGGCCCGGCGCGAGGGGATCAGCGGCATCGCCGAGAAGAACGCGCGCTAAACCGGACGCGGTATTCCAGACAAAGATCGAGGGCGCCCGATGACATACGATCCGACCAACATCTTCGCCCGCATCCTGCGCGGCGAGATCCCCTGCGCCAAGGTGTTCGAGGATGAATACGCGCTGGCGTTCCCCGATATCCATCCCCAGACGCCGACCCATCTCCTGGTGATTCCCAAGGGCGCCTATGTGTCGTTCGAGGATTTCTCCGAACAGGCCTCGGACGCGGAGATCGGCGGCTTCATCCGCGCGGTCGGCACGGTCGCCCGCGCCGCCGGCCTGGCCGAGCCCGGCTATCGTCTGCTGGCCAATCACGGCCCCCATTCGCATCAGGAAGTGCCGCATTTCCACGTCCACATCCTGGCCGGCCGCCCGCTCGGGCCGTTGTTGGTCAAGCCTCAGACGTAGATCTGGGCTGCCATAGCGCCGACCAAGCCACCGGCGCGAAATCCCAGACATCGACACCGACATCGATCTGCCGGGGCAGCGGCTTCAGCCGCCCATGGCTGTGGCCATGCAGGTTCAGCGCCCCTTTCCCCATGCCGCGCCAGGTGCGGAACGCGTAGTGGCACAGCACCACCAGCGTGCCGTCCAGCACCAGCTCCGCATAGGGCAGCACGCTCGCCCAGGCGGCTTGGCCGGTCGTCGCCTCGCCGTCATTGTTGCCGGTGACCAGATGTTTCTCGCCATTGAGCCCGGCCAGCAGCACTGCCACCTCCGCCGCCGACCGGCCGATCGCGACATCCCCCAGATGCCAGACCGTATCCCCCGGCCCGACCACCCGGTTCCACCGCTCGACCATCGCCGCGTCCATCTCCGCGACCGACCCGAACGGCCGCCGATACAGCCCGCGCGCGCCGCCATGGCCGAAATGCGTGTCGGCGGTGAAGAAGAGGGTCATGATACGCGCATGCGGTTGGCGCCCTTCGCTTCTGTTCGCGGGGCTAGCGCGGCGATAGCGGGGGCCAGACCCAATCAGCCGCTGCTTGGTTTTCATGGCATAGGCAGTATTGGCCGTCTTCCCGATAGGTGAAGACGTCACCGGATTTCATGTAGAGCATCCATTGGTCATCATTGCCGCCACCGTAAGGCCAGGTCTGGATCGAGAGTTCCTGTTCGAAGTGGAAGGTCGATGTGCCTTTGGTTGGATCGACGTCGACACCCGTCAACAATCGGCCGTCGAGCTCATGGGCCGCCGCACGGATTTCGGCATTGGAGGCTTCGTTATGCGCGATCTGTTTTATCCCTGAGAGCACGCGCCAATGGCAGCGATAGATCCAGAGGTGCCAATCTCCGCGAGGGGTCACCTGCCTGTGCGACAGCCTCGCACGAACCTTCTCACTTGCTTCCGGCGAAGCCTTGATGGGTTCGCGGATATTAAGGTGCGGCGCCCCAAACTCCATGGTCAGGAAGCTGCCGTGACCTTTGCGAACGAACCAAGCCGGCAGGCCGATGAAAGGAGCGAAGACGCGGCGAAGCGGATCGGTATCGCCTTCCGGAAGCTCGCTCATATGCACCCACCCTTTCCTCAAACCCCCAAGGCACGAGTACGCCGATCCGGTTGATCGGATGCTCTTCAGCGATCCTGATGGTACGAAATCCAGGTGTCATCGCTAAACTTCTCGGAATTATGTAGCAAACTCACCAAGTAGTTTTCTACTAATGTAGTGAATGCCTTCACGGGATCGGCCTGAAGCGCTCCCATGATTCTGATGAATTCCAGCAGGTCGACTCGACGCTGTCCCGCCTCGTAGGCGGAGACAAAGGACCGTGGCTTCTCCAGCCGAGCCGCCAACTCCTGCTGGGTCACGCCGGCCTGGATCAGAGCGACCAGAGATTGCTGCGGCTGATGACGAAGCGTGTAGGCGTAGCTCTACGGGATCTGTGCGAGCAGGGCCTTACCAAGGCTACGCAAGGCACCGGACAGTTCATGATCTGAGAGATCATCTGATAGTACTCAAGGACTATCGGACGGGAATTTAGGGCCGTGTTTCTAAATTTCCGAATCAAAACAGTGCCTTAGTTAAGGCATTGATTCTCCTGACAGAATCCTTGACAACGACGGAACAAGTACCTATATGGAGTTGTGGTAGGCAACGCCGAGCACCCTTGGTCGTCGTCAGGGCGGCAGTCGTGAATAACGATGGTACAAGGGCCGGGGGCCTACCACTTTTGCCGATCGTATCCATAAAATTCGAATATTTCTCGCTGGATTTTTTCGAGATCCATTTGTTTAGGTTGTGGCATCGGTTTGATACCTGCGCCAAGGTATCGTCCTGCCTTGGAACGATACATTCGACCTTTCAGCATTTTTGCAAATTGCGGATCGCACCCGCCTTTGTCATTCAATGCCACAGCCTGATAAAATGCACTGGCAACCGTATCTGCCAGTTGTAGCCCAGCCAAGGTCTTATGTGGTTTAGCATATATTTCCTCTACATCTATATAATCCCAATGTATATTTCTTGTAGAGTTATACATTGATCCGTTGCTATTTTGTTCCCTCAGAAGACTTATATAATCTCTAAAATGTGGATACGACATTCCCCCTCTATTAGAAAATATGATTTTGACGGTCCTCTTCTCTTTATAGAGTACCATCGATTTCCTATCACAGAATTCCGTTACTCTCTCCAACAGACAGCGAGAAAGCCACCAATATAACCATCTCCGATTATCATTAAGGCGTGGATTGATATACGCCGGTAAATTCTTTTTGTTGGACATGACAACGAATAAACGAACCGGCTTTTCAGCAAGAGATTTACACACGATTCTTTTTCGGGCAGTATGCAGATCTTTGAAATGGATGTCCTTTCGCTGTGGATTTCTGAACTTAGAAACAATCTCCTTAACCCAAGGCAATACCTCCTTATCATTTTCTACACTCAGGACGACACACGATAAAATTAACCATTCCGATGCACCATCAGGATGTGCCGGACGAACCCTCTTAATTCCATCATCTCCCGCCTCATCAATGTACGCGACGAACCCGACAGCCATGATGCTCACTTGTACATGCTCGTTCTTCTTCGAGAATAATACGTCTTACAACTGAACGTCGAGCAGTTTGGATTTTAATCGTCGCCTCAGCGATATGAAATGTTGGTGTATTTGCTACATAATACCGAAACTTCCTGCTTGCCAATCACATCCGATATCGGATATATTCCCTTCGTGAAAGTAAGGAGAAACCGCCATGAATGCCCGTGCCCTGGCTTTGTGGTGCTGGTTCCATGTGAGGGCCGGCGCCGCCGTTCAGCCGAGTCTGACCCAACCCGATGCATCCCCGGCCCTTTCCCTGCTGCGGGTGCGGGAGCTCAGCGCCCATATGCAGCGGGATCTGGGCCTCTATGAGGGTCCACATACGGCTTTGCCCGAAGACATCCGATATCGGAAGTTTTTCTAGGATAGATCATATAGCCCCTTGCATAGGTTCGGCGAACGGGACATGATGCGTCCCGTTCGCTCCCCGTTTCCCCGTTCTTCGCCTTATTCAGGAAAGGAGGCCGCCGTGAAGTCGTATTCGATGTCAACCCGCCGCGTGCTGCGTCAGATCGACGATTTCACCCACGGCCTTAACCCAGGGCCTTTCCGGAAAAAGTATCGATACGGGGTTGGTGATGCGTATTTTTATGAAGCTGGTGACGGGTCAGCAAGTTTACGCTGAGCGTGATCCATGGAGTGTTCCGCAAAGACCGCAGTGGCGGACCGAGCATCACGAGCTGCTGTTCTGGATCGGCCGTTGGCATGTGATCTGGACGCCGTCGCGCTGGACGCCGCCCAGCGCGGCCGCGACGGTATCGGCCGGAGCGACCGATGATGGGCGCGAAATCTGCCGCTGAAACCCCTGTGAGTCCCGATCCCGTGCCCGAGATCGACCCCGCGCGCGACCTCGACACGGTGATCCACCTGTTCGAGGCGTTCCGCGCCCTCGACCCCGACATGCCCATCCAATACGCGCTGTCCTTCCTGACCCTGGCGCGCAACGAGGGCCTGTCGATGGGCGAGTTGGCGCAGCGCCTGGGCATCGCCCAATCCTCCGCCTCGCGCAACGTGGCCGCCCTGTCCAAATGGCATTCCTTCGGCAAGGCCGGCCATGATCTGGTCGAGGCGCGCGAAGACCCGCGCGAACGCCGCCGCAAGCTCATCCGCCTGACCCCCGCCGGCCGCCAATTGGTGGCGAGCCTGAGCGCCATCGTCGCCGGCAAGCCATCCGTCCCGGCGGACCCGCGCGCCGCCGGGGATCAACCCGCCCGGCCACCCCGGCCGATCGGCCACCCGGTACGGGGCTAAACCCCCCGTCTTATCGGCTACCTTCTCCACCGACCCCAACCCGGCGATAGCTCAACGCTTCCGCCACATGGATGCGACGGATCGTGTCCGTGGCCTCCATATCGGCGAGCGTGCGGGCGACGCGCAGCACCCGGTGATAGCCGCGCGCCGAGAGCCGCATCCGTTCCGACGCCTCGGCCAGCAGCTTGGTGCCGGCCGGGTCGGGTGTGGCGATCTCGGTCAGCAACGCGCCATCCACCTCGGCGTTGGTGCGCGGCCGTCGCTCGGCCGGCAGACCCGCGAAGCGCGCCGTCTGGCGGGCGCGGGCGGCGGCGACCCGGTGTGCCACCGTGGCGCTGTCCTCGGCTGGCGGTGGCAGCGCCAGATCGGCGGCGGTCACGGCCGGCACGTCGATATGCAGATCGATCCGGTCGAATAGCGGCCCCGAGATCCGCGCCTGGTAATCCTGGGCGCAGCGCGGCGCCCGGCCGCAGGCCAGGCTGGCATCCTCCAGATGGCCGCAGCGGCACGGGTTCATCGCTGCCACCAGCTGGATCCGCGCGGGATATGTGACATGCGCGTTGGCCCGGGCGATCACCGCCCGGCCGCTCTCCATCGGTTGGCGCAGCGCCTCCAAGGTGGCGCGGGCGAATTCCGGCAGCTCATCCAGGAACAGCACACCTAGATGCGCCAGCGAGATCTCCCCCGGCCGGGCGCGCGCCCCGCCGCCGACCAGCGCCGGCAGCGAGGCCGAATGATGCGGGTCGCGGAAGGGCCGGCTGCGCCGCAGCCGCCCCTCCGCCAGCAGCCCCGCCACCGAATGGATCATGCTGACCTCCAGTGCCTCCGGTACTAGGTATCAAACGCACCTAGTGTAAATTGACGTAATTTTAGCCATCCGATACAACTACTTATAGAACTGGATCGGAGCGATACGATGACTCAATACGTACCACAAAGCCTTTCAGTCGAGATGAGACCCGCTGTAGTTGAATCGGTTCCTCCGAATTGGTTAATCGTCGTCGTTGATATCAATAACAACCGCGATTTGTTTACCATCACGGTTGACGATCCTAGCACGGCCGGCAAAGTCGGTAAGGGTCTTTCTGCAATCTTCCAAGATTCTCTGATGCTTGATATCTGATTTCGATAAGTCAGAAATTCTTATAGACAGATAACCAGTACTGGTTAATACATCGACGGTCATTTACTGACCACTCTTATTAATCAGCGGGTTAACGTTTCTTAGGTCGATTGGCTTTGATCTTGAGACATCGATTTTCTTTGGTTGTAACGCCTTCTTACGTCGTTCTTCCTGTCTGGCAATATACATGAGTTGCTGAAAGAGGTTTGTAGTTCGCTCAGTAGCTTCCGTCCCAATTTCATCGATTGTTGGAATTTCTTTCATTTTTAAATCCTCCGTTGGGTGCCTCCGTATTTAGTAAATACATGAAATAATACCGAGGATTTAAAAATGAAGGATTTTAGATGGAAGTTTGTATGGCTTATGGCGAAATTTCTTCGCGTGCCGATCGATATTCGTTTGGAGTACTGGAATGGGCCGCCTCTGGAATCAGAGATTTGTAGGAGTTTGGTAACGAAGTGATTTAAGTAATCACTTCGTTATTGTCCAAATTTTCCTATTTTGTTGACGGATAGGCGACAAGTCGCCACCGAACATGAGCTGGGGCATTATGAGAATGAGTTGGAGGAAACGTTCGCCCTTGTTCCGCAACTACTTCTACGCCACACCCCTCGCAACGATAAATTCCTGAGTGCGGTGGTTTGGAGCCCGGATTATGCAGGGCATTGAAAGCGGTATTAGCGGATCGTTTGAATATTTTTGGATTACTATAGAGAGGCATGGTCTAACTCCAAGTAAGCAGAGCCGCTTGACCATCAGCACAAATTCCCTCAGATTCAGGGTGTCGTAGCACTGCAACCCGCGTTCGGCTCAGGCCACGGGTTAAGATTAGGGCGTGGTTTGCCGACCACGCCCTTTTCCTTGGTCACCCAGACTCCTCTCATGGCTGTCAACCCCAAGCAAGCCACGCTGCTATTCATTCTTGAAAGCCCAATAATCGTCTATACCATTTCGATATCGTTCTGACTTCCAAGGAATATTCGAGCTTAAACTAGCTAGGGAATCGATGCAAAGCTCGTTGGCTTGACCACTTTTGGTTGCGCTCATTTGGTGGCATAGTCTCCGCTACAATGAGGTCTTACCAGATCGGGTTCATCTGCAATGTTATTGGATTTTGGAGAGTTAGATGGTTGTCTGCGAGACGGAGAGCTTTTATGACGAGATTAAATCTTTGATCCAGGAATTAGGGGACAATATAATCACGGACTCTCGTAAGAGTGAATTGATAGCGCTACTAAATAGGTGGGATTCCATTGAATGCCCGTCAGCTTGCCGGCCGAATGTTTGTCTATTCGGCAATCCAGAAGACTGGATATCCTACTATGGATACCATAATCTCTTTGATCTGATCGAAAGTTTAGAGCAAGATAAGACGCTGGACGGGATTCCACATGAGGATCCCGGTATTGATCCATTAAGTATCTCAGCAAAGAGGCGACCGGGGCATTTTAATCCCTGATATTCATTGGAGTTCCCGATGATGCACATGCCCGGCCATTATTTGACGATCTTCCAAGCCATAAACTGGCCTGTGGATTGATCGGCTTGAGTAAGCCCCTGATCCCGCATCCCTCGCAAGGCAACGCCAACCCTCTTGGTCATCAGCCGCAATAGCCGCTGATCGCTCTGATCCAGGGCGCGGGTAACCAACATCTCCAAGGCGATATCCCTGGTGGTCATGGGTTCCATTGCTTGCCTAAGGATACTGAGAACAATCCGGCTCATCTGCCCCCTATGAGCCCAATCTTGGGGCGGTCTGAACGCCTTCGGTTTGATCGTCTCGACCTTAAAATCAGGTGGGGCAAATTGCATGATTGTCGCGTCCAGGGCTTCCAGGTCCTGGACCATCTTCCTCAGTTTCTCATGCGTAAGCTCGATATCACCCGCCAAACGGGCGCGAGCCTTTATCAGCCCCTCAAACATGTAGTCCGTCATGCGGCCTTCCTTCGCTGCCAATATCCACACCACCGAACTGAAACCACATGCCTGGCAGCAGCGGCCGTCATGAGTTGGTATTGCTGTCCGTTGGAAACGTCCCGGTGGTTTTCGCGCCAGCTCATTTCGTCCGCATAGGCGGCGAGGTACGGGCCGGCGATATGATGATGAGTGCCAATCTCTGCCCGCCGGAGCCGGGAGAAGAAGCTTTCGGCCAGATTGGTGCAGGCGTCCCCATCGCTGTACGACTGGCTGTGATTGATGCGGTGCATGTCGAAATGGGCGTGTAGCCGGTCCCAATGAGTGGCTTCGTCGGCGTGAATTGTGCTGCCTTCCACAACCCGTGTACGGATGACATCCAGCGAGGCATCTTCCGTTTTGGTAACGAAGGTCATGACCTTGCCTTTGTGCTCACGGATGACGATCACGGAGCGACGCTTGCCGTTCTGGTTCTTGGCTAGCCGGCGGTCAACACGATCTTCCTTGTTGTTCTTCGGCTTCACATAACCGCCGAAATAGGCCCCATCGATCTCCACTTCCCCAGAGGCCACATGGTTCGGGTTCTCGGCAGCGATGGCTTCGCGGATCTTGTGAGCCAGGACGAAAGCCGTCTTGTATTGCACGTCCAAATCCCGGCTCAGTTGGAGGGCGCTATGGCCCTTGGCACTGTTCGCGAAGATGGCAATGGCGAGCAAGATGTCCCGAATGGCGAGCTTCCGACTGGAAAAAATCGTCCCAGAAGTCACCGTGAACTGATGCTGACATGCCTTGCACTTGAACAGTTTCCGAGCCGAGTAGGAGTAGATCGTGGTGCAACCACATCGGGGGCAATAGGGCTTGCCCTCGTTATCACTCCAGCGGAGTTGTGCGAACAGGGACGTGGCTTCCTCGTCAGACAGCCGAGCAACTGACGCTAACGAGAGCGTCCTTGCTTTAGCTGAGAGGAGGAAGTGTTGCGCCACGATTTAAGATAACCTCAACGATTAACGTTGAGATCACTTATATTGGTGGATTTATCCTACGTCAACGAAAAACGTTGGCCTTGACCAAAAAATCTTACATCGCTACTTTCCCAATATGCTGACACCCGAACAATGCCGAGCCGCCCGAGGCTGGCTAGACTGGAGCCAAGACGACCTTGCCAAACGGGCAAGCGTCTCTCTCAGCACCGTGCGGGATTTTGAGAAGGGTAGACGGGTTCCGATCGCTAACAATCTAAGCGCCATTGAGCGGGTGATTGCAGAGGCTGGCATCAAATGTGATGCGGACGAAGCCGGTAAGCCGGTGGGTATCAGCGTTACCGATCTGCGATCTTCGGATTCATAAATCCGATTGAAATTATGATTATCTACCTAAAATTATCACAAACTACTTGGATGGGCGTCTTCCTGCCTTAAGCGGGGCTGGTGGAATAGCTCCCTCTGGTGGCACGACGAATAGCTCTATGAGCGGTACCTTCAATGCGACCGCGATCCGCTCCAAAACATCGATGCTGGAATTGACGGCGCTTCGCTCGATCCTGGCGAGATTAGACGAGTCCACTTCGGAATCGTTTGCCAATTCCTCGATGGTTTTGCCTTGTTTCACCCGGAAACGTCTGATGTTCCAGCCGACGACTGCCCGTGCACGCATGCGTTGAAACAGTCAGCTTGCATGCACAGAATACAGGGCATATAATCCCTCTATTCTGGGTTGAGGGCCGAGCGCGAGGCATTGCCTCCACGCACATTATGGGATGGCGATGTTGAACCTTTGGATTGTTCCGGCCGGTGTCCTTTGGGTTGTCCAAACGACCAAACACCCTCGCAGAAAACGGTAAAGAGCGGTTACCCGGTGACCGGTGATCATCAAGACTGATCACTGTCCCTCTGTGTACTTACGCACTTTCGGAGAACATTTATGGAAACCAAAGTCATTCAAAAGACCGTCTTGGGGCGGATTGAGAGATGACATTTATTCTAGGCGGTGTTGCCGTCATCGTCCTTTTCGCGGCTGCATTCTTTCTCTTACCAAGCAGCCGATCCAATGAGAGCGCTTGGCATGATTGGGGCGACGAAGACTGATCAGATGGATTGTAAAGATCCAAAGCCACCTGCAAGGATTATACATGAGAACGTTGGGTTTGTTGCTGTCGCTTGCTTTGCTGCTGGTATTGCCCCAAAAGGCAAATGCCCAACAAAAGCCATCTGTCCTCGGTATCTTTGGTGACGTACTACATCAAGGTCAGATAGAACAGCAGCGACAAGCAGCGGCATCATGGGCCGCGACCGACTCACGCATTATCGGATGTCTACAGAATAATTTCCGCATTAACATTAATCAATTGATTCAAAACGGAATTCCCCCGACCGACCCACGTATCCAAAACACAATCGATCAATGCAATCAAGCTATTGCTGCTGAGATAGAACGTCAGCGTCAACAAGCATTGGCCCTACAGCAGCAGATATTAGCTCGACAACAAGCACAAGCCGATGCAGAACGGGAGCGCCATGCGCAAGAATTGGCAACTCAAGCTGCTATACTCAAGGCGCAAGCGAACGCGGAGCAGGATCGACGCACGCGTGAATTGGCTGCTCAAGCAGCGTTAATCAAAGCCAAGGCAGATGCGGACCAGGCTAAGGCTGACGCTGTGGCAAAGGCGGAAGTGGCTGCAAAACAACGTCAGGACGAACTTGCGGTACTCCGTGACGAATTATCGTTGGCTCAACTGGTCGGCGATGATCCTAAAGACCTGACAGTTTTAATCGTGACACATGATACGCCTAGAATAGTGCGTAATCTTTCGGGCGATGCTACCTTTCGTGGACGTGTGGACGCATGTTCAATGCTTGGTCCACTAACTCTTGATTCCAGCAATCCAGAGGGCCGATTTAATCGTGCCATGATGGAAACAGTTGTCCAAAAAGGTGGCGGAGGCGTTTTCGTCAGCCCCTGTTCGCGGACCGATTTTGGCCGCTTTGACCTTCTGGTTTTCTCGGCCGGACAATTAGCCAATACGGACCCCGATCTTCTCCGCTCGCTTGTTACCGTCGTTAAGGACGGCTCGTACGTGAAATATGCCATATACCATCAGGGCGATTATGAGACGCAGTTACAAGCCAGGAAGGCTAAAGTTGAAGAAGATGCCCTGCACCAGGAGCAGGCTAAAGCTGCTGCCAAAACTGATTTTCTAGCTCGGGATGATGCCGTAATTTCGGCGATTTATTCAAAGATTCCGGCATCCAGCGTTTGTTTGGCAGGTTCTTCAGATGGCGGTCTTCGTTACCTCGTAAAACGCAACGATTCGCCATTCGTTGATCTCATACCGCCGGGGGGCATGCTGCGAGATGTGGCTACTAAGGATGCGATGTTCCTCGCCTATAAGACGGGCGATTGTGCGGCCGTGGTTGGTCCTACGGGGATGATTAAGGAGATCCTGGCCGCGTTTGCCCGCGATAGCATTGCGGTGAATTTTCATCCCGGTACCATCACTGCGGATCGGCTTGCCCATTGGCGAGACGTTGCCAAGTCAGCCTCTCTAGCTCCCTAAAGCCAATCGAGCGCTTCAATAATCTTGTAGAGGCCGGGACGTTATGCAACCATAGCGATTAAAGCTATGGGGTGCTTAATGCGTAGAATATTCCGCCTTCTTGTCATTACCTTGTTCGTTCTCTGGGCTGCCTGGGCGTCCCGAGAAGCTGAAGCCAAGAGCTACGGGAATCAGGGCGGTCACTACGCCCATGGGAAAGGTAGCTCGCATAAGGGCGGCACCTACAAGAACCCCCGCACTGGCAATCACTACACTCATCACAAATAGATTTCGGGAGCCTCTGAATGTGCAAGTGGATTCTCGCTACCGCCTTGGCCTTCATGCTGGCGGTCCCGGCCTATGCCGATGGGATCAAAACGTATCCGAGTGAGGAAGCTGCATCCAAGGCGTGTCGTAGTCCGGTGGTATGGGCAAACCCCAATTCTGCTGGGGTGTACCACGTCAAGGGCGCCAAATTTTATGGCAACACCAAAGAGGGTGCTTGGGTTTGCCAAGCCGCAGCAGATGCCGGTGGCTGGCATGCCGCTAAGAACGGACAATAAGCAACGGTAGATACGATGGAGGGGCATCATGTCTGAATCCTGGGGCGATATGACGCCGGACAACAAGCTCGAATGGTTGCATTCCCGAGCCGAACGTTTAGACCGCGATATGGAAAAAGCCTTCACGGCATTAAGATCTGTGCAAAGAACCCTGAGTAAGCTCGCTGGAATTATAGATCAGCAAGACGAGTCCTTAAAAGATCTAGTTCGGGAAGCTCGCCAATCAGCGCCCGTTCTGGATGCTGTTGAAGCCGCTGGCGAGCCCTTTCTTTTAAAACGTCCCACAAAGAAGTAAAGTCATTCTTATTTGTATAAATTTTGTTTACTGTTGACTCGCACATTTAAACACCCTCCACGAATACCTGCGCCCCTATTTAGGGGTTTGGAAATAAAACGGCAAAGAAATACCAAACGCAGAAGCACATCGGTTCATACCAGCTACCACGTTCATCCAGGGATTGTTAAATGGAAAGACCCCGCGTGGCTAGCTGGCTGTTCCCTTTGTGCTTCGTATTAATATTGGCTTTTGCGCCAGATATAATTTTAGGTGAAAGTTTAGGAAAAACGACTGGCGTAAGCAAAATCTGCGAGGTAATCGCCGGTTTGGTAGGGAATATAGCGGCGACGTATTTTGTAGATTGGTCAAAAGAGCGGTCTGGGAAAGTATATAACTCGTATTTAGTAGGTATATGTATTGGGTTGACGCTATACGTAATATTTAATGTTATCGGAGCCATCGTAGGAAATATCTTGCTCTCATTCGAGATAGCTATCGGTTTTGATACGTCGAATGGTCGAGATAAAGCCTTTGATCTCCTTAATCTTCTTTCCTACTCAACTATTGCGCTAATCGCAACATATGCTCTTGCGACATGTTTTGGCGCCTTTTTATTGAATAATGCCCGAAGCATCGGTACGGCCGTCATGGTCACCACACTCGTATTTGTTGGATTAGGTCTTACCGTCCGACTTACATCGGAATCCGATGCTGCACATCAGCAATTTGAAATATTTGCTGGGCTCGGTTGGTGGAATATCGCCGAAGGCGTGCTCGCGGATGCGGCTATCCTATCCATGCTTCTGTGGATGGGAGCTTATCTTCGGCAAATTCGCAGAGTGTGGCTATGGCAGCGGTTAAGCTAGGGCTTTCCAAATCCAATTATCGCCGCAAATGGATGTCCCCGATCGGTCGTCTCGGAGCGAGTCGACGCAAAAGCATGAGAAATATATGCATGTCTGGTATGCAAAAATATCACTACTAGAATGCCTCTTGATCTGACTCGGTCAGTATCCACTATATATAGGCACTTACGGCTCCGAGCCGCATATGAGAGAGACCTATATAGTTAAAAAAGCGAAATTAACCAACGGTTAGTCCACTTCTCGTAATTTGACTCATGTCCCTAAATAGCTACATATAGGGTGTTATAAGACAAGAGGCACTGCCGGCATGGTTTTTGCTTTTGTCTATAGAGATTTTGTACTGAGGTTGTCTATGGAAAAGCTACAAGTAAGGATCACCGTTCTATCCTACAAGAAGAGTGATCTTCTTATGGCTATAAGCCACGATCTGAGTGGCTTTGTGGTACACGGCCGGTCAATAGAAGAAATTGAAGGTAAACTGACCGGTGCTTTAAAGGATTTCTTAGAGGCTAGCGGCTTCAACGTGTTCTCAATCGAGTCGCACAAAGAAGATATTCACGATTTTGGGCCACCGGCTTTCATAGCAAGCGCGGCGCTGAATAAGTCTTATTGTGCAGCCTGACGAATACTGGTCACGCATCAAACAAATACCGTTAGTGTTCGATAGAGACACTACTGACGGGGAGGCCGTTATATGCCGAGATAGACTTGGCCTCCCTGTTCGCGTGACTAAGCCAGAATCCTTGAGAGAAGACGAGCGAGAGTCTGTCGTGCAGTTTTACGAACACTTTCACTCTATTAATACTAATTAGCTTTAGCGTTTAGAACAAAGATATTTGGCTTAAATACGAGCCAACTTAATCGACTATCCAGCGCCCAGGGTTTCACGACCTCCGCTCTCTCAAATTATCCCCTCCCCGAGCGAATTCCAGGCAAGAGTGCCGTTGACCTAAGAACCGTTAAGCCTTTGATTAATAAGGCGGGTTCTACCTAGAATCTACTAGGTGCATTTGATACCTAATACCGAGTGCCTCCGTCGGGTCGAGCGGCGGCAGCAGCCCGGCTAGCCGTGCCGCCAGCATCGATTTGCCCGAGCCCGGCGGTCCGATCATCAGCAAATTGTGGCCGCCCGCCGCGGCGATCTCCAGCGCCCGCTTGGCGGTTTCCTGCCCCTTGACGTCCTTGAGGTCGGGCAGCGCGCCGGCCGGCTCCTCCAACCGGGGCTCGGGGGCGGACAGCACCTGGGTGCCCTTGAAATGGTTGATCAGCGCCAGCAGGCTGCGCGGCGCCAGCACCTCGACCTCGCCGGCCCAGGCCGCCTCGCCGCCGCAATCCGCCGGGCAGATCAGCCCACGCCCGGCCGCCGCCGCGCCCATCGCCGCCGGCAAGGCGCCGGCCACCGCGGTCAGCGAGCCATCCAGCGCCAGTTCGCCCAGCACCGTATAGCCGTCGATCTCATCCGCCGGCAGCACGCCCATCGCGACCAGCAGCCCGACCGCGATGGCCAGGTCGAAATGGCTCCCCTCCTTCAGCACATCGGCCGGTGCCAGATTGACCACGATCCGCTTGGGCGGCAGGCCCAGCCCGATCGCGGTCAGCGCCGCCCGCACCCGCTCCCGGCTTTCGGCCACCGCCTTATCGGGCAAGCCCACGACGATGAAGGCCGGCAGACCCGACGACATCTGCACCTGCGCCTCGATCGGCAGCACCTCGATCCCCTGAAACGCGACCGTATGGATCCGCGCGACCATCCACCACCCCCACTAAACCTATGCGGGAGTGTAGGGGAGGGCTGGGACTGTGGATAGAGAGGG
>Ga0179596_10000254_pt1 | contig 20595 bp, 20 predicted proteins | sample CZODoug1_1_08_16_FD_155494 | JGI IMG/M metagenome (GOLD analysis project Ga0179596, IMG submission 155494) | Vadose zone soil fungal communities from Angelo Coast Range Reserve, California, USA - CZODoug1_1_08_16fungal (Illumina Assembly) | ecosystem: Environmental > Terrestrial > Soil > Vadose...
GGTATCGGCGTCCACTGTGCCGTCCGGAAAGTGCAGCAGCCCGCCGAAAGTGATCGGCAGCACGAATATATTGATCGCAAGCAAGTAGAGCGGGAACAGCCAGATTGCCTTGGTCAGGTGACGCTCGTCGACGTTCTCCACGACCGTCACCTGGAATTGGCGCGGCAGGAACATGATGGCGGCCATCGAGAGAAATGTTAGCGAGGCCCACGTGGCGTAGCTGCCGCCCTCGCTTCCGAGCGTCAACAGGGCGCTCAACTGGGGCGTCTGGAGGGCGCGGCCGAAGATGTCGCCGAAACCGTCGTAGAGCCAGAACGTGACGAACAGCCCCACCGCGATGAAGGCAAGAAGCTTCACCAGCGATTCGAACGCGATGGCCGCGACCAGGCCTTCGTGGCGCTCGGTGGCGTCGAGGTGACGGGTGCCGAAGAGGATGGTGAAAGCGGCGAGCAACATCGCGATGTAGAACGTGTTGTCGCCTACAAACAGTGGCGCGCCCTGGTTTTCCGGCGTTGCGAACGCGGGATACTGGAGAACGATCAGGAAGGTGCCGGATATCGCCTTCAACTGCAGCGCTATGTAGGGAATGATCCCGACCACGGCAATGATCGTCACCAGGCCACCCAGCATCTGGCTCTTGCCGTAGCGCGAACCGATGAAGTCGGCGATGGAAGTAATGCGGTTCTGCTTGCTGATGCGGATGATCTTCAGCATCACGTACCACCACAGCGCCGCCATCAGCGTGGGCCCGAGGTAGATCGGCAGGAATCCGATGCCGCTCGTCGCCGCGCGCCCCACGCTCCCGTAGAAAGTCCACGACGTGCAGTAGACCGCGAGCGAGAGCGCGTAGATGTAGGGGTTGGCGATAATGCTGCGGCCCGCGTCGGCGCGCTTGTCGCCGTAGTAGGCGATCGCGAACAACAGCCCTACATAGGCGAACGAGGCGATGACGATGACAGGGGCGGTGAGCATGCCTCAAGGGGCGACGGGCCGCCAGCGCCTCTTGTTGACCTCAGTCATTGCGCTTTTCGACTACGAGCGCCATCAGTCCAATCAGCAGCGCCCACACTGCGAAAACATATACGTAAAGCACCGGGATGCCCCACACTTGCCCGGGGCCTGCGAACAGATTGAGAAGTGGATAGTTGAACAGTAGAAAGCCCAGCAGAAACAACGCGGCCAGGCGCTGCCCTTTGATGCTTGGCCGGATCATGAACCCTCCCGGAGTCGGCTCCTCTCGGCGGCTCGGCCGCACGGGCCGCGTTGGGGGTCAGTGTAGCAAAGCCACGGTGCCGATGCAGTTCACGGGTAAGGCAATGCGCTGTCTGAAAACAAAAAGCCCCGCCGGAGCGGGGCTTTGACCTTCCTAGGAAAGGGTAACTCGCTACACGAGTTACATATCCATTCCTTCCATACCACCCATTCCACCCATCCCGTGGGCATGGCCGCCGGCATTCTTCTTTTCTTCGACCAGCTCGGCAACCATCGCCTCGGTGGTGAGGAGCAGCCCGGCAACCGAAGCCGCGTTTTGCAGCGCGGTGCGGCTCACCTTGGTCGGATCGAGCACGCCCATCTCGACCATATCGCCGAACTGCTCGGTCTGGGCATTGAAGCCGAAGTTGCCCTTGCCTTCGGCAATCTTGTTCATCACGACTGAGGGCTCTGCGCCGGAGTTGGCGACGATTTGGCGCAGCGGTTCCTCGAGCGCGCGCGTGACGATTCTGATGCCCGCGTCCTGATCCGGGTTTTCGCCCTTGAGCTTGTCGAGCGCTACCCTTGCGCGGATATAGGCGACACCCCCGCCGGCGACAATGCCTTCCTCGACCGCGGCACGCGTCGCGTGCAATGCATCCTCGACGCGGGCCTTCTTTTCCTTCATCTCGACCTCGGTCGCCGCGCCGACCTTGATCACTGCCACGCCACCTGCGAGCTTCGCCACACGTTCCTGCAGCTTCTCTTTGTCATAGTCGCTGGTCGCTTCGTCGATCTGGGTACGGATGTTCTTGACCCGCGCCTCGATCGCTTTGGAATCGCCGGCTCCGTCGATGACGGTGGTCTCTTCCTTTGCAACCTCGATGCGTTTCGCGCGGCCGAGATCCTTGAGGCCCGCCTTTTCGAGGGTCAACCCGACTTCTTCCGCAATGACCTGGCCACCGGTAAGGATGGCGATGTCTTCGAGCATGGCCTTGCGGCGATCGCCGAACCCCGGAGCTTTGACAGCCGAGGTCTTGAGAATTCCGCGCAGGTTGTTTACCACCAGCGTCGCGAGGGCTTCGCCTTCGACTTCCTCGGCGACGATGAGAAGCGGTTTGCCGGACTTGGCCACCTGCTCCAGAATCGGCAACAGTTCGCGAATGTTCGAGATTTTCTTGTCGTGCAGAAGAATGTACGGCTCCTCCAGCACCGAAATCTGTTTTTCCGCGTTGTTGATGAAATACGGCGAGAGATACCCGCGGTCGAACTGCATGCCTTCGACCACCTCGAGCTCGTTCTGCAGACCCTTACCGTCCTCGACGGTGATCACGCCTTCCTTGCCGACTTTGTCCATGGCATCGGAGATGATCTTGCCGATCGCCTCATCTGCGTTCGCGGAAATGGCGCCGACCTGGGCGATTTCCTTGCTCGTGGTGCAGGGCTTGGACAGCTTCTTCAGCTCTTCGACGACGGCGACGACCGCCTTGTCGATCCCGCGTTTCAGGTCCATCGGGTTCATTCCGGAGGCGACGAACTTCATACCCTCTCGCACGATCGATTGAGCGAGCACAGTCGCAGTGGTCGTGCCGTCCCCGGCGACATCCGAAGTCTTCGAGGCGACTTCCTTCACCATCTGCGCGCCCATGTTCTCGAACTTGTCCTTCAGCTCGATTTCCTTGGCAACCGACACGCCGTCCTTGGTCACGGTCGGGGCACCGAAGGAGCGCTCCAGTACCACATTGCGACCCTTGGGGCCGAGGGTTACCTTGACCGCATCGGCGAGGATATTGACCCCGGCGAGCAGCTTGTGCCGCGCTGACTCATGAAAACGTACGTCTTTAGCAGGCATTGTTCACTCCTGAATTGGAATCGTTGAATTTACTTCGCGACGACGCCCATGATGTCGTCTTCGCGCATCACCAGATACTCGGTGCCTTCGACTTTTACCGCCTGGCCGGAGTATTTTCCGAACAGGATGCGGTCGCCGACCTTAACGTCGAGCGGACGCACCTTGCCGTCCTCGAGGATCTTGCCTTTGCCGATCGCGACGACCTCGCCTTGATCGGGTTTCTCGCCGGCGGTGTCGGGAATCACAATCCCGCCTGCAGACTTGCTTTCCGCATCGAGGCGCTTCACTACCACGCGGTCGTGCAGGGGTCGAATCTTGGTCATCATTGGATAATCCTCCTTCATATTGAACGAGTTGGGAGCCACTAACTGACGACGTGGCCATGAAAAAATAGGGGAAACTACGCGTTAGCACTCTTCTCCAGCGAGTGCTAATCATACGGGTGAGGTTGGCAAATTTCAAGCCCCGGCTGCGTGTGCCGTCCATAAAATCTTTCTGCGGTCGGCACGCGCCGGGAGGCTGGCGCACGCCCAGATGCCCCCTTCGAAATGGCCCCGACACGCAGGTGGCGCTATTGAATATTTTCCAGCGCGTTGCTGCTCGCGTATGCTGCAGCGATAAGTATCGAAATTCCGAGAATAAACCTACAATGTGCAGAAGTTGGATTACATAGGTTGGCCAAAGTCTTGGCTTGACACAAGTTTCCCCCTTGGATTACAGTGCCGCGGTATCGCTAAGACTCGATTTTCAGACTGGTTTTGGGCGTTAAGAGGGAGAAAGGGACCTGCTTGATGAAACACCCTGCTCTGCGTTGCGCGGTCGCAGCATTGCTGTTGTCGGGCGCTTGCTCCACTTATGCGGAGGACTCCTACTGGTACACGGGTCTGGGAGTCGGCTACTCCCGGGTTCAATTCTTTCCGGCGGATTTCAGCTCTGGAGGACTGTTCATCGAGAGCAAGAAGAATTTCGACGCCGGTTTCAAGGGATTTGTCGGTTACCAGATCAACAGGAACTGGGCTGCAGAGGTGGGCTATGCCGCCGTCGGCAAATTTCAGTACAAATACACGCTTGCAAATGTCACTCAGCAGGACGACTACAAAGTAACGGGCTGGGGGTTCTCTGCTTTGCCAACGGTTCATTTCACCGATAACTTCTCTTTTTACGGCCGCTTGGGAGCCTTCTTTTCCCAGACAAGGACAACTGTCTACAATGCGAACTTCGTCGTTGGAAATAATCTTGTCAGCGACATAGGTAACGGAACCAGTTTGCTGTCCGGCTTCGGGGTCCAATATTTTTTCGGAGGGGAGGACGGCTTCCGCATCGAGTACGAAAACTTCGGCGAGGTCAACAGCGCATGCATCCCCACCACTCCAAACTGTTCCCTCCGGGCCAATGCAAAAATGCTTTCGGTCAACGCCATCTTCAAATTCTGAGCCCGACTCGTGTCCCCCAAAGAAGCCGGGAAGTCCCCCGGTTTTTGTTTTCGGTCTTTCTTTTTCGGACCCGCTACAGACCGAGGTCCTTCCAAAGTCGATCGACGCGGTTTTTCACCTCGGCCTGCATTGCGATCGTCCGGCCCCAGGCGCGTGAAGTTTCAGCCGGCCATTTGTTTGTCGCATCGATACCCATCTTCGAGCCGAGCCCTGCAACCGGGCTGGCAAAATCGAGGTAGTCGATTGGGGTATTCTCAACGATGAGCGTGTCGCGAGCGGCGTCAACGCGCGTAGTCAGGGCCCATACGACCTCCTTCCACTCGCGAATATCGACGTCATCGTCGGTCACGATTATGAACTTGGTATACATGAACTGCCGCAATGTGCTCCAGATTCCGAACATTACCCGCTTGGCGTGTCCTGGATACTGCTTTTTCATGCTCACCACGGCAAGCCGGTAGGAGCACCCCTCTGGCGGCAGGTAAAAGTCCTCGATCTCGGGAAACTGCTTCTGCAGGATCGGCACGAACACTTCATTCAGCGCTGCGCCCAGCACCGCCGGCTCGTCGGGGGGTTTGCCGGTGTAGGTCGAGTGGTAAACCGGCTCGTGGCGCATAGTGACGCGTTCGACAGTAAACACGGGAAAGGTTTCCTTCTCGTTGTAATATCCAGTGTGATCTCCAAACGGACCTTCAACCGCCGTCTCCGCCGGCCGAATGGCGCCTTCGAGCACGATCTCGCTCGACGCCGGCACCTGCAGATCCGAGCCGAGGCAGTTTGCTACCTCGGTGCGCGAGCCGCGCAGCAACCCGGCAAATTGATATTCGGAAAGTGTGTCGGGTACCGGTGTAACCGCGCCGAGAATCGTCGCGGGGTCGGCCCCAAGCGCCACCGCCACCGGAAAAGGCTCACCCGGCTGTGCCTCGGAATGTTCGCGAAAGTCGATCGCCCCACCGCGATGGGGAAGCCATCTCATGATGAGCTTGTCCGGAGCAATCAGCTGCTGACGGTAGATCCCAAGGTTCTGGCGCGCCTTGCGCGGCCCGCGAGTTACCGTCAACCCCCACGTAATGAGCGGTCCTGCGTCGTCGGGCCAACATGTCTGGATCGGAAGGCGCGCAAGGTCCACGTCCTTTCCCTCCCACACCACCTGCTGGCACGGAGCGCCCGAAATTTCCTTAGGGGCCATGTGCATGACTTGTCTTCCGATCGGAATCCAGCGCTCGAGCACGTCGCGAAATCCCTTGGGCGGTTCCGGTTCCCTGAGGAACGCCAGGAGCTTTCCGACGTCGCGCAGCGCCTCGCGCGGGTCCGCGCCTATTTCTGCGCCCATGGCGAGAGCAACGCGGCGCGTCGTGCCAAACAGGTTGCCGAGCACTGGGATCATGTGGCCCTTGGGCTTTTCGAACAGCAAGGCCGGGCCACCCGCCTTGAGCACGCGGTCACAGACTTCGGTAATTTCGAGCTTCGGGTCGACCTCGGCGCGCACCCGCTTCAGCTCGCCCGCGCGCTCGAGCTGCGACAGAAAATCGCGCAGGTCCCGGTATCTCATTTCTCTAGGCGATCGTTGCCGCGCGGGCGCAGTCCGGCGAGATTCAGGTCCATGGGATTCCTCGCCTAGTTGCGAAGTCGGCAAAAATTCCGACGAAAATGATCGCGCCGACCCAATTGTTTTGGTTAAAAGCCTTGAAACAGGCTTCTCGGTCGCGCCCGCGGACGAGGCGATAGTGACGTGTCATGACCGCCGCCGCGGCGACGAGACCCAGATAGTAGACGAGACCCAGCCCGCGGTGCAGGCCGATGCCTGCGAGCAGCGTGAGCATCACGCCGTAGCAGACCATTACCGCAAGCACATCGTAGCGTCCAAGGGTGATCGCGGCTGTCTTGATGCCGATGCGCAAATCGTCGTCGCGATCCACCATCGCGTATTCGGTGTCGTAGGCGACCGCCCAGAAAATGTTGGCAAGGAGCAGCCACCCGCTTTCGGACGGGATGGTTCCGAGTATTGCGGCGTACCCCATCGGAATGCCGAACCCGAACGCCATTCCAAGATAGGCCTGCGGAATCGCTAGAAATCGTTTGGTCAGGGGATAGGTTGCCGCAAGGCCGAGCGCCGCGAAAGAGAGAAGGACCGTCAACCCGTTGAGCGACAGCACCAGCCCGAAGGAGGCGAGTGTCAGCGCGGAGGCGAGAATCCAGGCTTCGCGTCGGCTCACCAATCCCGCGGCGAGCGGTCGGTTCCGCGTGCGCTCTACGTGAGCGTCATAGCGCCAGTCGGCGAGGTCGTTCATCACGCAGCCGGCCGAGCGCATGAGGAGGGTCCCCAGCGCGAAGATCCACACGATCCGCCCCTCCGGGCTGCCATTACTCGCAAGCCACAACGCCCACAGCGTAGGCCACAGCAGCAGGAGCGTGCCGATCGGTTTGTCGAGTCGCATCAGGCGCTCGTACAGCGTCAGCCTGGCGGCGAGAGCGGCGAGATTCATGGCGAGCGCATTGTAGCTCGCGGGCCTCAAGCCCTTAAGAAATCGGCGCGTCCGCCGAGCCAGCGATCGAGGTGCCGTTCCGCCGACTCGGGGTGGTCGGCGAGGAGCGCCTCGGCCACCGAGCGCGCCGGGTCGATCAGGTCCGCGTCTTCGACAAGGTCGGCGAAACGCAGAAGCAGCGCTCCGCTCTGGCGAGCGCCGAGGTATTCGCCGGGACCGCGCAGCGCGAGATCCTCGCGCGCAATGACGAACCCGTCCGCATTCTCGAAAATCACCTTCAGTCGCTTGCGGGCGGCCTCACCCAAAGGATTCTGATAGAGCAGGATACACACCGATTGCGCCGCGCCGCGTCCGACGCGCCCGCGCAGCTGGTGCAATTGCGCAAGACCGAAACGCTCCGCGTGCTCGATTACCATGAGCGAAGCGTTGGGAACGTCCACGCCCACCTCGATCACTGTGGTTCCCACCAGCAGGTCGATCCGGCGTGCCAGGAAAGCGGCCATGGTCTGCGCCTTCTCGGCGGGTTTCAGCCGCCCGTGAATCAGTCCCACCTTGAGTCGCGGGAACTCCTTGCTCAGAGTAGCGTGAGTATCGAGCGCCGTCTGCAGCTGCAGCTGTTCGGACTCCTCGATCAGGGGGCACACCCAGTACGCCTGGCCCCCGGCTGCGCAAGCCTCGCGGATGCGTCGCACGACTTCCGCGCGGCGCGAATCGGCGACGAGCTTCGTGACTACGGGCCTTCTTTCTGGGGGCAGCTCATCGATGACCGACACATCGAGATCGGCGTAGTAGCTCATCGATAAGGTCCTCGGAATCGGCGTCGCGCTCATCATCAGCTGGTGCGGTTCCACTCCCTTTGTGCGCAGCGCGAGTCGCTGGGCGACGCCGAAACGGTGCTGTTCGTCGACGACGGCAAGGCCCAGAGAACGAAATTGAACTCCTTCCTGGAAGAGCGCGTGCGTGCCGATGGCGACCGCGGCTCTTCCAGAGGCTATCGCAGCGCGCGCTGCTTTGCGCTCTTTCTTGGTCTGGCTTCCCGTGAGCCACGCGATTTCCAGGCCGAGCGGTACTAGCCACTCGTTGAACTTGCGTAAGTGCTGCTCCGCCAGAATCTCGGTGGGCGCCATCACTGCAGCTTGCACCCCGTTTTCGACCGCGCGCAAGGCGGCAAGGACAGCAATGACCGTCTTGCCGCTGCCGACGTCACCCTGCAGCAGGCGATGCATGGGGTGCGGCTGCGCGAGATCGCGCTCGATCTCTCCCCAGGCGCGGCTCTGCGCACGAGTCAGCACGAACGGCAGCCGCCCGATCAAGGCGGAGGTATGGCGACGCGCCTTTTCGACTGGCACCTCAAGCGCGGATGCCCTGCGCGCCCTGCGCTCGCGGTAGTGCTTGCGCATCGAGAGCTGCTGCGCCAGCAGCTCGTCGAATTTCATGCGCCTCCAGGCGGGCGGCCTGCGACCGCTGAGAGCCGTCGGGTCCGCTCCGGGACGGGGATGATGCAGCGTGTCAACGGCTTCTCGAAAATCGCACAGCCCAAGCCGCCTCAAGACGTCCCCGGGCAAGGTATCCTCGAGCGAAGCCCGCGCGAGCGCGCCTTCGATCAGGCGCCGCAGCGCCGCCTGCCCGAGGCCGGCCGTGGTCGGGTAGATCGGCGTCAACGCCGTCGGCAGCGGATCCGCATGACGCAGCACGCGAAAGCGCGGATGGATCATCTCCCCGCCAAAAAAACCCGCGCGCACTTCACCGAAGGCGCGCACGTTCGCGCCCGGTTCAAGCGCCTTTGCCTGACTTCCATAGAAATTGAAGAAGCGCAGCGCCAGTTCGCCCGTGGAATCCTCTATCCGCGAAACCAGCTGGCGCCTCGGGCGGTACACGATCTCGGTCGAGCGCACCGTGCCTTCCACCTGGACGGGCAGCCCGGCAGGCGCATTCGCGATCGGTGTGACTCGTGTCTCGTCTTCGTAGCGCAACGGCAGGTGCAGCACCAGATCGAATTCGCTCCGGATACCGAGCTTTGCGAGCTTTGCGGCAGCGGTCCGAGTGCGCGAAAACCGAGGATTGATTGAGGATTGAGTATTCGGGGCCGTGGAGGATTTTTCGTCAGCTAGCGATTTCGAGGAAACCCCCGCCCTCGGTGCCCGGGTCGAAGCCTTCCGCACACCCGATCCCTCGATCTCCGGTCCTCAATCCCGAAGGGCGAGAATCGCGTCCGCCTCGACCAGTGCGCCACGCGGAAGCGCCGCGACGCCGACCACGGCACGTGCCGGGTACGGCTTGTCGAAGTATTCGGGCATGATCTCGTTGACGCGCGCGAAATGCGACAAGTCGGTCAGGTAGATGGTGAGCTTGACCACGTCGTCGAGCGATCCGCCACCTGCCTTCGCCACCGCTTTCAGGTTGCCGAAAACACGATGGACCTGGCTCCCGATTCCGTCCACGAGCTCCCCGGTTGCCGGGTCCAGTCCGATCTGTCCGGAAAGATAGAGTGTGTCGCCGGCGCGCACTGCCTGGGAGTAAGTGCCGATAGCAGCGGGGGCATCCAAGGTGGAAATTGTCGATCGTGTCATATTGAGCATGAAATCAGCGGGAGGCAAGCGGATATAATATCCGCGCTCGGCTGGGCGGCGCCAGCATCCCGGTATCCCCGATGACTTCGCAGCAGATAGTCAATCTCTTGAAGCTCGTGGGCACGCCCAGGGACGGCGCGCTCCTGCGTTTTTCTCTCGGAAGCGAATACTTGAAGTGCGCCGAATTCGAACCCGCGATCGCGCACCTTAATGCGGCAGTCGAAAAAGACCCTGGATATTCCGCGGCGTGGAAACTCCTCGGAAACGCACTCGCCGGAAATGGACGGCCCGATGAGGCGCTCGCGGCCTACCGCAAAGGCGTCGAGGTCGCGGAGAGCAGAGGTGACCGGCAGGCGGCCAAGGAAATGACGGTGTTCGCGCGCCGCCTCGAAAAGGCCATCGCATCGGGCAAGGCAAACCCCGCACGCTCATGAGCGAGTTTGCGAGGAGGCTGTTCGGCAAGCCGCTCGACCCCCTGGATACGAAGGCAAGACGGCATATCGCGCTCGTCGCTTTTTTCGCCTGGGTGGGCCTCGGAGCGGACGGGATTTCCTCCTCCTGCTATGGACCCGAAGAGGCGTTTCGCGCGCTGGGCGAGCACACGGATCTGGGCCTTTACCTCGCGCTCGCCACGGCGGCGACCGTGTTCATCATCGCGCTCGCCTACAACCAGGTCATCGAACTGTTTCCCACGGGCGGGGGCGGCTACCGGGTCGCCACGCGGCTGATCGGCCCTTACGCGGGCCTCACGTCGGGTGCAGCGCTGATTCTCGATTACGTGCTCACTATTTCGATTTCGATAGCGAGCGGCGTCGATGCGTTGTTCTCGCTGTTTCCGCTCGGCTTCCAGCCGTACAAGCTTGCGGCCGAGGTTGCGTTCATCGTGGCGCTCGTGCTGCTCAACCTGCGTGGGATGAAGGAAGCCATCACAGTTCTGCTGCCGATCTTTCTAGGTTTTATTCTCACGCACGCGTTCCTTATCGTATACGGAGTGCTCTCCCATGCGACGGTGCTGCCGACCCTGGTACCCGACGTCTGGCGCGGAACCCTGGACCTTTCGCGGCAGGTCGGCTGGACGGGCGTCGCAGCGTTGCTCCTTCTCGCCTATTCCCAAGGAGGCGGCACCTACACTGGGATCGAAGCCGTGTCGAACAACGTAAACGTACTCGCTGAGCCGCGAGTGCACACTGGCAAGGTCACCATGCTCTACATGGCCCTGTCGCTGGCCTTCACGGCCGGCGGGATCATTTTGCTGTATTTGCTGTGGGACGCGCGTCCGGTGGAAGGACAGACACTCAACGCGGTCGCTTTTGGCGCGATCATAAACAGTTTCGGCTGGGACGCCCACATCGGCCAGGCCGCATTGCTGGTGGTGCTTGCCCTAGAAGGGGGGCTTCTTTTCGTCGCCGCCAACACCGGCTTCCTGGGCGGTCCCGCGGTGCTCTCCAACATGGCCGCCGATTCCTGGGTGCCGCACCAGTTCCGCTATCTGTCGACGCGGCTCGTGACCCAGAACGGCATCCTGGTCATGGGGCTCGGATCTCTCGTCATCCTTCTGTGGACAGGCGGCAGCGTTTCGACGCTGGTCGTTCTCTACAGCTTGAGCGTGTTCCTGACCTTCGCCGTGTCCCTCTTTGGCCTGTGCCTGTACTGGGCCCGCCTGCGCGCCGGGCGAAACTGGCTCGGGAGGCTCGCGCTGTCTGCAGCGGGGTTCCTGGTGTGTGCGGGCATTCTACTCATGCTGCTCGCCGAGAAGTTCCTTGAAGGTGGATGGCTGGCGGTTCTCATCATCGCGGCGATCATCGCCGCGTGCGTGACCATCCGCAACCACTACGACTGGACCAAGGCGCAGCTGAAGAAAATCGACGCCGACTTTTCCGGCATTCCCTTTGGCAGCGTTGCCAATCCGCCGAAGCCTGACCCCAACCGGCCCACTGCGGTGTTTTTGGTAGGCTCCTCGCGCGGCGGCGGGCTGCACGCGTTGCTCTGGGTACAGCGGATGTTCCCGGATCACTTCAGAAACTTCATCTTCGTCAACGCGCGCACGGTGGACGCGCAGAGTTTTGGCGGGCGCGAGGACCTCGAAGCGATGAAGGTGGAGGCGAACGCTTCGCTTTCCTACTTCGTCAACTTCTGTAACAGCAAGGGTTGGGCAGCAAAGTCATACCTGTCCTTCGGCACCGACCCAATCGATGAATTCACGCGGCTCGCCGAGCGCGTTCGGGACGAGTTCTCCAACGCCATTTTCTTCACCAGTAAGCTCATCTTCGACGAGGACAACTGGCTGACGCAGATACTGCACAATCAGGCGGCGATGGCGCTGCAGCGCCGCTTCCATCTGCGCGGCATGCAAATGGTCATCCTGCCGATGAAATTGAGCGTCTAGTGGTTGGCGCTATTTGGGAGATGAGGGGAGCGTCCCATTCTTCGAGCGATAGGTGCGAGAAGCCTCTCGCACCTCCGCGCGCAGCCGCTCCCTGTCCCAGTTTTTCATGATGAACTTGTGAATGCCAGCTTCGTTGACCGCGTCGGCGAACACCTTGGGATCCTGAGAGCTGGTGAAGACTATCCTGATCACGTCGGGATAGAGCCTTCGCACCTGGCTTAGGAACTCCACCCCGGTGAGCCCTGGCATGTTTTGGTCGGAGATCACCATCTCGACAGGATGACTCGCGAGCATCTCGAAGGCGCGCGTCGGATCGGTCGTCTTCAGCACCTGGAATCCGTCGGGGCGCAGAATCTGCTCGAGCAACGTCAGATCCCTTTCGTCGTCGTCGAGCAGGAGGACGGCCGGCTTTGACCCAGTCTCGCTCGCGGAAAGGCCGAGCCGGCGGTCTTCACGCGGCATGGAATAGCCGGTGCTTGCGCGCGTCTACGCCTTCGCGCTTCAAGTCGATTATCCGTCCCATGGCCGCGATTCCTTGTTGAAGCTCGATGAAGCGAACAACAAGTCGAGCACCGCATGGAACCCGTGGGCGAAATCATCCTTAGGCAAGAATGCATCCGCACCTGCCGCTATCGCGCCGATGCGACGCTCCTCGCTGTCCTCCAGCGTCATCATCACGATCTTGGTTGCGGCTTCCCGCTCCTTGATCAAGGAAGTCACTGCCAAGCCGTTCATGCCGGGCATGCGGATGTCGATGAACATGAGGTCGGGCCGCTCGGTGCTTGCGCGCGCCAGCGCCTCGCCCCCGGAATTCGCGCACGCCAGCACTTCGAAGTTGCCGTTGCAAGCGAGAAACTGTCCGACCGCGCTTGCAAATTGCAAGCTGTCGTCGACGACCATGACCCTGATGCGCTTCAACGTCTCCCCTCTCGACCATGAGCAGGCGACGTGCTGTTCCGGCGCGTGGCGAACCGCCTGCGGGTGATTTCCGACACCTTAGAGCGAGCTGCGGGACGAGCCAATCGGGCCGGCCCTGAGCACGGCCCGCTAAATACCTTAAGAGCAAGCCGGAGTTAGGGAGAAACTCTTGATTTCAAAGCTTATTATTTTGCGGTGGTGACGAGGCCGTTGCGGATCGCGTACTTCACCAGACCGGCGATGTCGCGGATCTGCAGCCGATCCATCAGCTGGGCGCGATGGGTCTCAACGGTCTTCACTGAAAGCTCAAGGCGATAGGCGATTTCCTTGGTGCTGTGACCCCCGGCGATAAGCTGCAGGACTTGGCGCTGCCGCGGCGTAAGGTTGTCGGACTTGGGCTGCTCGCCCCCGACCCGCTGCACGTAGCCCTCCACCATCTGCTTCGATATGCGCGGGCTGAGATAGGTTTCGCCTTGCGTCACCGCCTGCAGCGCGAGCTCCAGTTCAGCGGTCGCGGAATCCTTGAGCATGTAGCCTGAAGCTCCCGCGCGCAGCGCCTGCAGCACGTATTCCTCGTTGGCGTGCATGGAAAGCATCACCACGCGCACCTCCGCAAGCTCCTGCTTGAGCAGCGCGCTCGCCTCGAGTCCCCCGAGCCCAGGCATGGAAATGTCGAGCAGCACGACATCCGGGCGATGCTTGCGCGCAAGCTCCAGCACCTCGCCACCGTTGCCTGCTTCGGCCACGACCGTGACCCCTTCCAGACCCTCCAGGAGCGCGCGTATTCCGGCGCGCACCAAGGCGTGATCATCCGCGAGGAGGACGCGCACCGGGATCATACTTGTACCGAGCCGACCCGGACCAGAGGGAGCGTGAGGCTCAACCGGGTCTCCCGCGAGAGCGCCGAGTCGATCGCGAGCCGCCCGCCGGCGAGCGTCGCGCGTTCTTCCATGCTCAGCAGCCCCATGCTCCTGCCGGCCGTCGCCCGCAGCCGCGCGGCCGCGACGTCGAAACCCCGACCGTTGTCGCGCACCTCAAGACGCAATTCCTCCTCCGTGCCGGCGAGCGTAACCCAAACTTCGCTCGCCTGCGCGTGGCGCGCAATATTGGTGAGCGCCTCCTGCGCGATGCGAAAGCACGTAGTCTCGATCTCGGCGGCGAGACGGAGGGGCACCCCCGCGTGCGTGAAATTCGGCTTGAATCCGGCGCTGTTTGCCTGCTGGTCGAGATGCGATCGCAAGGCCGCCAGCAGACCAAGATCATCCAGCTGCGAGGGTCTCAGGTCGCGCGACACGCGACGCACTTGCTCGAGCGCATCGTCGATCGCCGCAACGCATTCGCTCCGGCGAGAGGCGTAGTCCGCTGAGGACGGATTGAGGCCCGCGAGGCGCAATTTAACCGCAGTGAGCAGCTGCCCGACGCCGTCGTGCAGTTCGCGCGCGATTCGGCGGCGCTCGGTTTCTTCCACCTGGAGGAGTCGCACCGAAAGCGCCTGCAGCCTGCGGTGGGCGTCCCGCAGCGCCTGTTGCGCGGCGCTGCGATTGGCCCGCTCAAGGCGGTCGTTCAAGGCGCGGGTGACAACCGGCGCAAGGCGCTCGAGCCTTTCCTTCATCACGTAATCGGTGGCGCCCGCTTTGAGGCTCTCGATGGCGCGTTCTTCTCCGAGCGTGCCGGAGATGAGGATGAAGGGGATGTCCAGTCCGCGCTCCCTCAGCAGGCCAAGCGCGCTCAGCCCGTCGAAATTCGGAAGATTGTAGTCGGCGAGGATCAGCTCGAATTCCGGGCGATCCAGTGAAGCCTCGAATTCCTCCCGGGTCTGCACTTGCCGCCAGTCGCAATCGTAGCCGGCGGCCTGAAGCTTCCCTACTTCGAGGTCGGCGTCGAAAGCGTTATCTTCGAGAATCAGGAGTTTAAGGGGCGTCGGCATGCGTCAATGAGGTGTGGGCTTCGGCCCACAATACGTCAAATCCACGGGACGGTGGTGGAGTTGAGGAGGATCGAACTCCCGACCTTCGCATTGCGAACGCGACGCTCTCCCAGCTGAGCTACAACCCCACGCCGCGGTAATTTTAGCCGCAATCCCCCTCTTCCTCAACGCCGCGCAGCACAAGAACCTGATCCGTAAAGGCACGGCTTGTCAGACCGAGCCGGCGCGCATGAGCCGGTCCCGGACGGCAGCCCATTCGAGAGTATCCGGCGGCTCCTCTACCAGAATCCGATCGCAGCCGGACGAATCTAGCGCGCGCAGGTTAGCGTAAAGGTCGTGTCCATATTGCTGCGGCTGTCTGGACGCTTCAATCCACATCGTGCTCATGTCACCTTCCGGCTGCGAACGGAAGGACAGCACGCCTCGGCCACGCGAAATGCCTACTACGCTTCGGTCCCACCGGTCCGATTCGATGAGCCGAAGGGGCTGCTGGGGCGCATAGTGCGCCGCGAGCGTTCCGGGCGCGCGCGGGGCATCCGAATCGCGCGATAGGGGCGCGACGCCGAGCATAGCCGCGATGTCCCCTGCACCGATCCAGCCCGGGCGAAGCAGCAGGGGCCGCCCGCCAGAGAGATCCACGATGGTGGATTCGATGCCGATCTCGCATGCACCTCCGTCCAGGACCAGATCGACTTCGCTCCCCAGATCGCTTCGCACATGCTCCGCCGTCGTCGGGCTGATCCGGCCAAACCGGTTGGCCGACGGGGCAGCTATGCCTTCGCCGAATTCCCTGAGGAGCTGGAGAGCGACCGAATGCCCAGGGACGCGCAGGCCGATCGTATCCTGACCGCCCGTGAGTTGACTACCGACACCTGGCGCACACCTCAGCACCAAGGTCAGCGGCCCCGGCCAGAAGCGCGCTGCGAGTTTCGTCGCAGCCTCGGGGATATCGCGCGCCCAGCGAGCCAGCTGCCCGATATCGCCGATATGAACGATGACCGGATGGCCCGCGGGACGGCCCTTGACCTCGTAGATTCTCGTGACCGCTGCGGGATTGGACGCGTCGGCGCCCAATCCGTAGACCGTCTCGGTGGGAAAGGCAACCAAGCCGCCGCGTCGCAGTATCGCCACGGCATCCCGAATCGGAACGGATTGGAGCGCGTCGACTTTCGCAGGCAAGGAAAAGCGGGACGAAGCCCGTGTCAACCCGGCAGCTTGGCGTTCTTTACCGCTTCGGCCTGGCCCGCGCGGAACTGCGCGAGAAGGTTGGCGAGTTTCGCGTCCCCCTGGGCAAGCATCGCGACGGCAAAGAGTCCCGCGTTGGCGGCGCCCGCCTCGCCGATCGCAAAAGTCGCCACCGGAATCCCCTTGGGCATCTGCACGATCGACAGCAATGAATCCAATCCATGCAGATACTTGGAGGGCATCGGCACGCCGAGCACGGGAAGCGTCGTTTTTGCCGCGATCACACCGGCCAGATGCGCCGCACCTCCGGCACCCGCGATGAAGCAGCGGGCGCCTTTCGCACTCAGTCGTTCCACCCATTCGGTGAGCGCGTCGGGCGAGCGGTGCGCCGACAGTACCTTGGCTTCGTAGGGCACGGAAAAATCGGTGAGCTGCTTTGCCGCCTCGCGCATCACCTCCCAGTCGCTTGAGCTTCCCATGACGATCCCGACAAGAGGCGAGCGACTGGCCACCTTCATATTCCCAATTTTCGCCCGGTGAGACGGAACAGGGCTTCGCGATACTTTTCGGAGGTCTTCGCGATCACTTCGGCGGGAAGCCTGGGCGCGGGGGGTGTCTTCTTCCAGCGAAGCCTCTCCAGGTAGTCGCGCACGTACTGCTTGTCGAATGAAGGAGGGCTGATTCCGGGCTGATACTCGTCCACGGGCCAGAATCGCGAAGAGTCCGCGGTGAGCGCCTCGTCGATTAGGACGAGATTTCCCCCTGCATCCGTGCCGAACTCAAACTTGGTGTCGGCGATGATGATTCCGCGCGCCCGCGCGTATTCGGCCGCTTCGCGGTACAGCCGGATGCTGACGTCGCGCACTCTCGCGGCAAGTCTCTCGCCGATGAGCTTTTCCACCTGATCGAACGAAATGTTTTCGTCGTGCGCACCGGCCTCGGCTTTGGTGGCGGGCGTGAAGATCACCTCGGGCAGCTTGTCGGCTTGCTTCAGCCCTCTGGGCAGCGCAATGCCGCAGATGGCACCCGTGCTTTGGTAGTCCTTCCACCCCGAACCGATGAGATAACCGCGCACGACCGCCTCGACAGGCAGCGGCTTGAGTTTCTTCACGACGACCGCTCGGCCGGCGACCTGCGCGGCTTCGGCTGCGTCCTTGGTCACCGTCTCGGGCGCCACGCCGTTCAGGTGATTGGGTACGATGTGCGCGAGCTTCCTGAACCAGAAGTTGGACATCTCATTCAGGACTTCGCCCTTGCCGGGAATAGGGTCGGGCAGAACGACGTCGAAAGCCGACAGGCGATCGGTCGTGACGATGAGCAGGCGGTCATTGCCCACGGCGTAGATATCGCGGACTTTGCCTCGCCCCAGAAGGGGCAGGCTCTCGATGCTCGATTCGTAGAGCGGGGTTGCCATCGCTACGCCACCTGCTTCTCCAGATCCGGACGGTATTTACCCTGCGCCGCGAGCCCGTTCATGCGAGCCCGGTGGTGGAACGCCCGCTGCGCGGCAGCGACGCTAGCGGGCGCCCCACGCCAAGCCTTGAGCGCGCAATTCTGCAGCGCCCGGCTGTAGGAGAAGGTGAGCGGCCAGGGGAGCCCCGGCGTCTTCGCCATTTCGTTGAGGTGTGCTGTCGCCGCCTCGTCGCTCTGCCCTCCGGAAAGGAACACGACACCCGGCAGGGCCGCAGGCACGGTCCGCTTGAGGCAACGCACGGTCTCCTCCGCGACCCGCTCCACGCCGGCTTGTTTCGGACAATCCTTCCCCGAGACCACCATGGACGCTTTCAGGACGGTGTGCTCGAGCGACACGTTGTGAGCGCGCAGCGCGGCAAACACTGCGGAGAGCGTCGCCTCGGTCGCTTCGTAGCAGCGTTCGATCGTGTGGTCGCCGTCGAGCAGGACCTCGGGCTCGACGATGGGAACGATCGAGGCTTCCTGGCACAACGCCGAGTAGCGAGCCAGGGCATGCGCATTGGCATAGAGGCAGGGGTGGCTGGGAATACCGGGACCGATGGTAATGACCGCGCGCCACTTGGCGAAACGAGCGCCGAGCTTGAAATATTCCTCCAGCCGGCCTCGCAGACCGTCCAGCCCCTCGGTGATTTTTTCTCCCGGCGAAAGTGCAAGATCGTGCGTACCTTTGTCCACTTTGATGCCGGGGATGATACCTTTGCCCGCGAGAAACTCCGGAAACGGCTCGTTTCCGGCGAGCGTGCTTTGCCGGACCGTTTCGTCGAAAAGGATCACGCCGCTCACGAATTCCTCGAGGCCCTTGGTGGTAAAGAGCAGGTCGCGGTACGCACGGCGGTTCGACTCGGTGCTCTCGACCCCGACCGACTTGAAGCGCCTATCGCAGGTACCGCTCGATTCGTCCGCTGCGAGCAAGCCCTTGCCCTTGGCAACCATCGCGGCGGCAGTCCTGGAAAGCAGGTTTCGGTCCATGGAGCATTTCCTGTTGCGGGATTGAAGAGGCGAGGGCGGTGATTTTACCCTGCCTGGCGCCTGCTCGGCCAAACCCGGGCAAGTCACTGAAACTTAGCAGGCGGTCTGATGACGCACACGACAGCTCGCGAGCACTTCATCCGGGTCCCGCCGCCACCAATTGCGCGAAGACAGGATCTCGACTTCGTGGAAACCGCGGTACCCGGCCTCCTCCATCCACGCACGGATGAGCGGAAGATCGATCACGCCATCGCCCATCATTCCCCGGTCGGTGAGCAGGTCGGCGGTGGGCACCAGCCAGTCGCAGATATGGAACGCAAGCAGGCGCTTGTCGCCCGCGCGCTCGATCTGAGTCTTGAGCGAGGGGTCCCACCAGACGTGGTAGGCGTCCACCACGACGCCGAGGGCTCCGCTTCCATTGCCGTCCAGCTCGTCGCACAGATCGAGCGCGTGCGCGAGGGTGTTCACGCAGGCCCGGTCGGCGCAGTACATCGGGTGCAACGGCTCGATCGCGAGCGGGACGCCCGCCGACCGCGCGTGATCGAGCACGCCGCCGATACCGTCCCTCACCATCGCTCGAGCGCCGGCTAGGTCTCTCGAGCCCGGCGGCAGACCGCCGACGACGAGCACCAGGCACCTTGCCTCGAGCGTCACAGCATCATCGATCGCGCGCAGATTGTCGTCGATTGCGGCCTGACGCGCCCTGGGGTCTGCGCCCGGGAACATCCCTCCACGGCAAAGCCCCGTCACCACGAGGCCGTTGTCGCGGATCGCCTTGGCCGCTTCCTTCGCCCCCATCTCCGCGAGTTTGTCGCGCCAAGGCGAGATTCCCCGGATGCGATGGCGCGCGCAACCCTCGATCATCTGGCGCAGGTTCCACCTTTCCCGCACCGTGGCGGTATTGAGCGAAAGCAGCTCGGGATCGGGCGGATTGCTCATCCGCCGACGCTGTTCACGGCGAGCAAATGCCTCATCCTGGACGCTGCGAGCTCGGGATCACGCAGCAATCCGGCAGCGTCCGCTAGCCGGAAGGTCTCGGCGAGATCCACCACCGAGCGCGCCGATTGCTGGCCGCCGACCATGACGAAGTGCTCCTGGTGACCGTTCAGCCAGGCAAGGAACACGAGACCGGTCTTGTAGAAGCGAGTCGGCGCGGCAAAGATGTGACGTGCGAGCGGTACCGTCGGCGCGAGGATATCGTGAAAACCGGGCGCATCGCCGGATGCCAAGCGATACAGGGCAGCGGAGGCGGCCGGGGCAATTGCGTCGAAAATGCCGAGCAGCGCGTCAGAGTGGCCTGCGTGGTCGCCTTCGATCAGGTCCGGGTAGTTGAAGTCGTCCCCGGTGTACATGCGCACTCCCTGCGGAAGGCGCCTGCGCATGTCGATTTCCTTTTGCCGATCGAGGAGCGAGATCTTGATGCCGTCGATTTTGGCGTGGTTTGCCTCGATCACCGCGAGTGCCACGTTCATCGCCCTGCCGTGATCCTCCTCGCCCCAGTAGCCGGTGAGCTGCGGATCGAACATCTCGCCGAGCCAATGAATGATCACGGGCTGCCTCGCCTGCGAGAGGACGCGCCGATAGACCCGTTGGTAATCGTCCGATGAGCGTGCGCACGCAGCAAGCGCTCGGCTCGCCATGAGGACGATCCGCCCGCCGAGCCTTTCGATCGCTTCGCATTGCTCTTCGTACGCCGCGACGACCTCATCGAGTGTGACGCCACTGGAGGGCGCGAGTTGATCGGTGCCCGCGCCGCTGAAGAGCACTGCGCCTTCTAAGTCTCCTGACACCTCGATCGAGCGGCGGATGAGCTCAAGCGAACTCTTCCAGTCAAGACCCATGCCGCGCTGCGCCGTGTCCATCCCCTCGGCCACGCCGAGGCCGAGCGACCACAGGTAGCGCCGATAGGCGAGGGTCGCATCCCAGTCGACTGCAGCATCGAGCCAGGGGTTCCCTCGAGCGAGGGGATCCGCGACCACGTGTGCCGCGGCGAGCGCGATGCGACTGAACGCTTTCCTTCCGGCCGTGCCGAAATCGCGGGGCGCGCTCAGCCGGAACTCTTCGAGATTCCCGGCTGCGGAAGGCAGCTTGATACGCACCGTCAGCTTTTCGGGCGCATTCATACTCGCTTTACAATTTCAGGCCGGGAACGTCGACCCAGCGTCGCGAGCGCCAGGACTTCAGCGCGCACTCCACAAGCTGCAG
>Ga0179596_10000256_pt1 | contig 20340 bp, 45 predicted proteins | sample CZODoug1_1_08_16_FD_155494 | JGI IMG/M metagenome (GOLD analysis project Ga0179596, IMG submission 155494) | Vadose zone soil fungal communities from Angelo Coast Range Reserve, California, USA - CZODoug1_1_08_16fungal (Illumina Assembly) | ecosystem: Environmental > Terrestrial > Soil > Vadose...
GCCTCGTGCGCGACCTGCTCGGCGCCGCCCCGTTCTACGGCGCCGAAGCCAAAGCGAAGGTCACGCGACTGATCGGCGCCAACGGCGCGGCCCAGATCGTGCTCGGTGCGATGCAGGACGCTGGTCTGATCGACCACGGCGCCTCGTCCATGTCGTCGTGGATCACCGGGAAGGGCAGGTACGTCCGCTACCTGATGGGGCGCCACGCGTGGGAGCACTCCGCGCCGGGCGCGTTCGACGGGGTGTGCGAGGCGGGCTACCCGCACTACGAACCGGGGCGCGGCGGCGGCGAGTGCACCGACGCGTGCTGGGTCGCACCGCCGGGCGTGCTGCCGCCCGGGCCCACGGCGGACGAGTTGCGCGAGGCGGCGCGGCGTGAGGCGCAAGAGGCGCGCTCGCGCATGGGCCCGGCCGGGCGTGAGGCGTCGGACATGGCGACGAACATGATGCTGTACGGGCAGCACCCCGCACCTGAGAACCCGCCAGAGTTCACCGGCTTCTCGGGGCTGTTCGGGCTCGACGACCCGATCGCGTTCAGGCCTGCCGCGGCGGCCGAGCGGGGCCTGCCCGCCTCGGCGCGAGAGGCGCCCGAGTACGGATACATCCTGCCGCCGCTGACGGCGGGCGACCCGGTGTGGAACGCGATGCTGTACGGTCCGCCGCGCGCCGCGAAACCGGCGGGCTCGAGCGTGACGGGCCTGTTCGACGCGCTCGGCGGCGTCACCCCCGCTTCAAGGGCCTGGCCGGGCGGCCTAGACGGCGCGGCGGGGGTACTGGACTGGGCGCTGCGCACCGACGCGGCCGCGAACGGCCCGCTGGGCCGCGCGAAATGGGCGCCGCCGGACTGTATCTGCCCGTGGCCGTGGCCCACCGCAGACGGGCACGTGCGCCTTGACTGCCCGCACCACACCGCCCCGCCGAGGCCCCTCGTGGGCCGCAACACCCGGGCCGGCTGCCGACGGTACGACTCCGGCACCTGGGTGCACGGGTCGCCCCACGACTGCCCGAGGTGGGCGCGGTGACTGAAGCCGCAGTGACGCTCGACCAGCTCCACGCCTACCTCGAAGGCCACGACTGGACCCGGCAGGCCGACGGGTTGCGCGGTCACGAGAGGTGGCGGCACCCGAACTACGGCGACTGTCCCGAGGATGGGATCGCCTTCCCCGGCGGCAGCGCCTGGGGCGCGGGCGGGACGGACGTCTACCTGTCCGGGATGCTCGAGTCGTTCGCGCGCATGGAAGGCTGCTGCGAGCACGAGATCCTCGCCGACATGCTCGGCCGCCCCGACTCGGCGACGCTGCTCAAGCACCTCGCGCTGGCCCGCGAGGATATTGCGATCCTCGCCCGCACGGGACGGCTCTATCTGGACGCGCTCGACCAGGACCCGCAGAACGAATACCTGACGCTCGGCGCGGCGATGCTAGTGACACAGGTGCGCGAGGCCGTCGAGCGGCACGAGGCGGCGCAGTGAACGCCAGCGATGAGGCCCCTCACCCTGCGTATGGCGGGGGTGACCAACGCCCGCCGCACGACTGGGTGCGCCCCACGCCGCAGCGCATCGACAACGCCGTCGAATCGCTGACCGAGGTGATCCGGGTGTTCCGGACGATGGACCAGCCGCTCGACAGCGAACCCCGGTGGGAGCCGAGCAAGGCCGGGCGCAACCGGCTGCGCACCACCGTCGAGCACGCGCTGCGCGCTGATGCGAAATGGCGCTGGGAGCACCCGGACGAACCTGCGTGAGCTACGGCTGGCAGCCGTTGGAACCCGAACTGCCGAACTGCCAATGGCTCACCACCGGCCCGGACGGCGATCCCGGCTACCAGTGCGGGCAGCAAGCGGGCCACGGGGGCGAACACTGCTGGTGGACGCCCGGCCAGTACGCGCTGCCGCCGATCCTGCATCCGCTGGACGAGCTGCTCATGCTGAGCGGGCTGTGCGCGGGAGTCGGGCACTGCCCGAACGGGCACGGGGCCGGGCGTAGGGCGCACCACTCGTTCACCCACGGCTGGCGGTGGCTCTACCGCGAGGTCTCGGTCGACTACGAACTTCCGCCGACCGTGATCACGGATCAGTGGGGGGAGATGTGGCGGCCCGACTACGCGTGCGAGGCGGTGTTCCGCCCGTGCGGATGCCGCTTCCGGATCGAGTGATCAGACGGGTTGAACGTTCTGCGCCTCGGGGCCCTTGCGCCCGGACGCCACGTCGAAGGTGACGCGCTGCCCGGGCGCAAGGGTCCGGTAGCCGTCCGCCTGGATGGCCGAGTGGTGGACGAATACGTCGGGCGCGTTGCCGTCCTGCTCGATGAAGCCGTACCCGATCTCCGCCTTGAACCACTTCACAAAACCTTGAGCCACTGTCGTACCCGTCCGCGTTGACGATCTCGTGGCGCCATTGTGCCATCGGCGCGGGCGGGCCCGCCAGCGATCACTTCGCGCGGTCCGCCTCTGCGTGGCGCATGGTCACCCCCGGCTTCGGCCGCGCGACCGCCGAGAGCGGCGGCACAACTCGCAGTCGCACTCGCCCGTGAGCCCGAGCTCGTGCGGCATATACAGCCGGCCCGTCGCCGGGCACCGCAACTGGTCCGACGGCCCGACCGGCGCCAGCGCCGTACCCGGCGCGTAGGAGCCTGCGCACCTGGGGGGCGCCGTGTTCAGTTGTCTGAACTCTTGCTGACCCCGCCGGAGATCAAAACGGTGAAGGCGACGTAGCATGCTGCCGTTACACCACAGCCGCCTTGCGGCGACCGCCGAGACTCGAACTCGGACCGCCGGTGAATGAGACCGGAAGTAGCCCTCTCCTGCGCACCCGGCGGGGTCAAAGCTGCGGCCCGGAGGTCAGGTATGGGTTCGGCTTTCATTCTCCAGAGGAAGGAGCCGATCCCGCTCGCACCCGGGCCTGGTCCACACCGTAGCGGCCGGCCGCGCCGCAGGCGAATCGGTTTCCAGTACCCGTCGCGAGCGGACTGTTGCGGGGCCGCAACGCCGGTCACGCGGCCCTGGCGGACACTCCCGGCCCGGTCCACCCGGCCTCGAGGACCGACGCCAGTTCGCGCAGCAGCCCGGGACCCGGGCAGGTGCAGATCGCGGGTACCTCCTCGCCGGCCTCGTCCCGGGGCTCCGCGTACAGCTGGCACGCCCAGTGGTGGTAGGAGTCGGCGTCCTGCGCGGCGGCCGCGAGGTCCGCGCGCAGGCCCGCGGACAACTCGGTCGGCACGGCACTGTTGTACCGCAGGCCGCTGACAAGATGTGCCGGATCCCGGAATCCGCACTGCCCGGTCAGACGCTGCGCGCGGTCGCGAGGATCTCCGGCGGCCAGTGGCCGCGCTGCACGGCAGTGTCCCGCATGCCCGCCGGAAGGGACTGTGCGGCCTCGATCATCGCCGCCGCCAGGTGGCCGCCCGCGTCGGGGCCGAACCAGCGCCCGCCCCATGGATTGGGCTCCGGTTTCGCCTTGAGGACCGCGAACAGGGCCGGGTCCCATGCGGCCCAGGACCAGCGCGCGTCCACCCGTGGCTCCCTGTCGTCGCGCTCGCGCATCCCCGACCAGGCGAGCAGGCACGCCCAACCTCCTGCGGGGATGCGCGCCCAGGCGAGGATCACGCCGTAGTCCTGGTGGAAGTAGCCGTCGGGGCGTTTGCGGGCGGCGCACGTGTACAGGCCGCCGGGGTGTTCGACCAGGCGCCCGGGCGGGGCTGGGAGCAGGCGGGGGACGACCACGTCACGCCACCCTTGCGCATCCTCGTACACGCCCCGACGATACCCGCGCGGCGCTACGCTGGTGATCGCGCGCCCGATCCCGCCGGGCCGGGCGCGACGCGCCGGGCCCGCGACTGAGCGCGGCGCCGGGCCGGCCCGGCGCCGTCCCCCGTGCGGCGCCGGGCCGCCGACCGATTCCGGAGGATCCGTGGACAGCGCGAGCGCGACGACGCCCCAGCCGGGGCCGGTGGCGGACACGCGCCGTGTGCCGCTGCGCTCCCTGGCGGCCCGGGACGCGGTCGGGTCGGGCGCAGACCCGCTGCGCCGGGTGTTGCCGGACGTCAAGCGCATCCCGAAGGCGGCCTTCACCTCCGCGATCTGACCGCCCGCTGGCGCGCTACGGCGCGCAGGATCCGCTCGTGGTGCCACGCCAGCAGTACCGCCGACGCCAGGGCCACGGCGCCCCACACCGGCAGGAACCACCACCCCGGCACCAGCGCGGACGCCAGGGCCCCGAGCGTGGCCGAGAACAGGCCCGCGCACAGCGCGAACCGCCAGCCGGACGTCACGCGCCAGCCTGCGCATCCGGGTCGACATAGGTGGCGTAGGTGTCCGAGTTCGCACGACGCCCGGGAATCACCCCGCACACCCACAACTGCCCGCCCCGGGCGAGCGCGTCCGCCTGCGCCATGCCCTCCGCGGTGCGCGCGTCATCGCTCGGGTAGTACTCCAGGAACCTCTCCCGGGTGGCCGGCCACACCCCGATGACGGTCGACCAGGCCACCTCCTCCTGGAGTTCTTCGGCGAGGATCTGCGCAGCGTCCCGCGCGGGCGTCACTTGCGGCCCGCGCTGCGCGGCACCGAGTTGCTGTTCTTCGCCGCCGCGCCGCCGTTGCGCGACCCGCCGCCGTAACTCTGACTCGAGCGACTCCCCCCGCCGAACTGCGCGGCATTCACCTTCGACCCGGCCGCGGTGCCGCCCTTGGACGAGGTGTACACGGCCTTCGACGACAGGGACGTGATCTGCGTGCTGTGTGCGCGGCTGAAACTGGCCACGGTGACGCGGGTGTAGCGGGTCCGGTACGAGACCGGGACGTACGTGTTGTAGTAGGCGGGGCTTGAGTAGTACGACCAGTATTCGGCCTCGCGGTCGGCGGGCATCTGGGTGGGCATCGATCCGGCGGGGCACAGGCCCGCGTCCATGAGGCTGTACGCCTCCTGGGTGTCGTCGACGTAGAAGCACTCGCGGATGTTGTCGACGCTCTGCCAGTACGCGGCGGGGGTGTAGGTCGCGGGCGTGTCGCCGCCTACGCTGCACGCGGTCGGCGCGGCGCCGAGCAGCGCGGCGCCCGACAGGGCGCAGGCGAGTCGGTTGTGGCTGCGGGCGGCGGTCATGGGGTCCTCGTCTCGTGGGTCTGGTCGTCTGGTGATGTATGCGGGCGCGGTGCGGCGCCGCGGTTGTGCGGCCCGGGCCTGCTAGGCGGCTGTGGGCGTGCCCGCGGGCGCCACCCACGGCTGCGGCGTCAGGTCCCCGCGCAGGTACAGGGGGTGTTTGGGCGCCCCGGACTTGGTTGTGCCGAGCGCGCGCACGCGGCCCGCGCCCGGCTGGCGCCCGATCACGGCCAGCACCTCGGCGACCCGGCCGGGCTTGGCGTTGACGCCCCACGCCGCGACCACCTCGTGGCAGGACACCGCGCCGGCGATGTGCGCGCCGTTGTCCGGCCCCACCGGGTCGGTGGCAGTCCACAACTGGGCCGGGTCGGTGGTTCTGAGCGCGTACAGGTTCGCGACGATCAGCCGCCCGAAGCCCCAGCCTCGCGAGAACGCGCTTATGCGGCGCAGCGTCGGGTCGTCGGCGTCCGCGTCGGCGGTGGACGGGTTGAGCATGACCCACGCGACCGTCGGACCGGACGCCCACCGCCGGTCGAGCCGGTACCGGTACAGGCCGTCGTTGGAGATCACGGCGGAACGCTCGGCATCGAATGGGGCCAGGTCGAGCGTCTGCTGCTCAGACATCGCGCCGCTCCAGTGCGGCGGTGAGCCGCTCCACCTCGGCCAGCGCCGCGTCCCGCTCGGATTCGGCGTTGAGCCTGGCCCGGTGCGGGGTCAGCTTCCCGGCTCGCTGCACCGTCAGCACGTACTCCTCGGGGGACTCGGCGACCTTGACCGTGAAGTGCACCGGGGTCTCGCTGTAGTTCGGGGCGTCGCCGAGCATCGTGCGCGCTGCGGCGACCCACACGGCCGTGATTTCCCGTGCGGCGTCGAGTTCCATGTTGACGCCGTTGCGGAAGTCCATCGTCCGGATGCTGGTGCGCGCCATCATGTCGTCGACCATCCGCTGTTCGATCGCGCCCTCGAACACTTCGAGCGCGGCGTCTGCGAGGTCGAAGCGCAGCGGGCCGAGTCTGCGGCCGTTCGCCGTCGCTGTCTTCGAGAACGCCTGGGCGAGCTGCGTGCGCAGGTCGGTGTCACTCATCGTCGTCCTCGAAGTTCTCGGGGTGGCACACCGGACAGGGCCAGCACGCGCAGCCGGTGTCGCACTGCACGCGGATCGTCCACGAGTTGCGTGCGCAGACGTTGCGGCACCCGCACTCGCACCTCCCGTCCGGCGGCAGGTCCGCTGCCGCATCGGACAGGCGCGTCACGGGGCGTCCTCGGCTTCGTCCGGTTCGCTCTCGTGCCCGTCGAACAGCGCGAACACCGGGTACAGGTCCGGCCACGCGCGGATCGGCTCCAGCGCCCGCGCGAAGATCTCGTTGTCGCCCGGGTCTGCGGTGTCGCGCAACGGACGGCGGGGCGCATGGCGGGAGCCCTGCACGTACGCGGCCACCGCGGTTTCACGGACCAGTCGCGCGACGAACCCACCGGGCGTCGCATCCTCGCGGTGTGCCTCGACGAACGCCCGCATGTCTGCCTCGAAGCGCGGATACGCCTGCTCGATCTCCTGGCGGCGCTGCTCGTCTCGGTCCGCGAAGTACCGCAGCAGACCCTCGTCCATGGTCGTCACCATGCCACCTCGTCCGGCTGCTGCGCGATCTCCAGCAACACTTCCGTTACTGCCGCTACTTCGGCTGGCTCCGCAACCGGCGTCGAGAACAGCACTCCCCTCGCCGCCCAGATCACCCGATACACGACGACCCGCACGACCCCCGCGTAGTTCGGCAAGTCGCCGCGCAAGGGTGCGTCCAACTCGATGCCGCACGGATGAACCCAGCGCATCTCATCCGGTGAAGGCGGCGACCAGAACACCTGATACTTCGGCTTCTGCGGCGAGTCGATCCGCTGCCAGCCGTGCTGTTCGAGGTGGTTCGCGATGCGCGTCGGCGTGTGCACCTGCGGGTGGGTGGCGCCGGCCTCGGCGAGGACGCGCGCGACTGCGGCGTACTTCCAGCCGAGGAGGTCGTCTACGAGCTTCTCGTCGCCGCCGTCCAGCAGCCGGACGAGTTCCATGCGGCTGCCTGTGGAGATGCCGTGCTGGTCGCCGCCGGGCATCGTCAGGACCCCGTCTCGGCGAGCGGGCGGATGTCGGAGCGGGCGATGATCGCCGCGACCTTACGCTCCAGCGCGCCGCGTACGGCACCCTCGCCCGGCTGTAGGTGCTCGATCGTGCAGGCTGCGGCGAGGATGACGTCGGCGAGTTCTTCGAGCACCTGCTCCAAGGTGTGCGTGACGCCCTTGCGGCGGCTCTTGCCCTTCATTCCGGCCAGGGCGTCTATGGCCTCGCCGAGTTCGGCGCCGATCTTCAAGACGTGATCCTCGTCCGTGAGGTCTTCGCGCGCGTCGAGCCACGCGGTGATGTCCGCGACGTCCGCGAACAGATCCCAGGCCTCGCGCATCACTCGCTCCCCTCGGGCCAGACGATCTGCGGCGCGACCTTCACGACCTCGAACCCCACGACGCCGTGGGGACGCACCACCCATCGGTGCGGCGGCTCGCGGAATCCCGGGTCGGGGTCTTCCTGGATGTAGCCGGTGAACTCGTGGCGGTCCGCGTGGAGGGCGACGAGCGTCTGGATCTGCTGCTCAACGTCGTAGCCGTTGCACGGCTCCTCTGGGCCGACGATCGCGTCTGCGGTGTAGGCGACGGCGGTGCCGTCGGCGGTCTCGGCCTCGCGCCGGTCGACGCGCAGGTGCGCGTCCCAGGAGCGGTCGAGGGTGGGCGTCTGGCGGATCTCGGCGGCGGTGAGCGGCGGGGTGATGGTGATCTCGCCGGAGAAGCGGTTGCTGTAGGACACGTCAACCTCTTTCGTTGTCGGTGCTGGCTGGTATCGGGTGCTCTCGGTCCTGGATGCGCTCGGCGAGCAGGACCCGCGCGGCGCCCCGTGCAGCCTCGACCGGCGCGAGCCCCGAGCCGGAACACCGCAGCAGCCCCACGTTGTGCGAGCGCAGCAGCCCGGAGCCGGTGAGCCGGTACGACCTGCCGCAGTGCCCGCAGCCGCCCACGCCCGTCTTCGGGTGCATCTGCGCCTGGTGCTTGTCCACGGCGTCGAGGATGTCCGCGGCGGTGAGGGTCGTGCCGGGCGGGGCGTAGGCGTTGAACGGGCTGCGGCACCGGTCGCAGTGCAGGTGCACCAGCCGCTCGGGGTGCAGGAAGATCTGCGAGAAGTCCGTCACGTCCGGCCCGCCTCGACCGCGCGCGGGTAGTCCGGCAGCAGCGCCGGAACCTGCCCGGTCGCGTACGCCTCGGCGATCCGGGGTCGGGTCGCGTCGCCGACGGTCTGGCCGCCGGGAAGCACCAGGAACGCCAGGAACTCGTCCTCGAAGCTGATCAGGTTCGACTCGACGGCCGCCAGCTTCGCCTTGATCACGACGACGAACACGCGGTACGCCTGCCGCACCGCAGCCTCGTACTCGGCCATGGCCGCGACCGCCGTGCGGCTCCTGCCGGTCGGGGTGCGCTGGAACTGGCGGTCCTTCGGGTCCGGCATGGGCAGCACGAACCGCACCTGCCTCTCGTGCACGACGAAGCCGATCACGGCCCGGGTCTCGTCCTCGGCGAACACGAACCCGGTCGCGCCGTAGTTGCGCAGGATCCGGCGCACCTCGGCGATGGACCGGTCCGCGGGCACGTCCGTCCCGGCCGCGTAGCGGGCCGTCACGACCGCTCCTCCAGGAACTCGTAGACCGCGCGGATGACCTCGTCGTCGTGCGCCCACCCGCGCTCGTTGGCGATCTCGGCCACCTCCCACGCGAACGAGTGGGAGTTCGTGGGCACCGACACGTGGCGGCCGTCAACGGTGACGGTGCCGAGCTGTTGGTTGCGCAGCCACGCCGCGAACGCCTCGGCGCACTCTTTGTCGGCGCAGGGCAGGCGCAGCTCACGCACTCGCATCGGTGGCCCCCGGGTTGGTGTCGTGGCGGGCGTGGGCGGCTTCCCGCCGCGTCGGTACCTTGGTGCGGCCCCGGTTGTACGGCGGCAGCGGCTCGGCTACGTGCACCAGGACGCGCGACCAAGACTCCAGCTCGTCACCGTTCTCGTCGTGGTACACGAACTCGCCGTCCTCCTCGTCGCCCTCCCAGTCACGCGTCACGCCCATGGTCTTCAACTGGCCCTCGGTCAGGGAACTCGCCTCGACCTCGATCGCGGCCTGCACGTCGTAGCACTGTGCCTGGTCGAGGTGGCTGAACGCGTCGTGGAGCTCGCGCAGCAACGCCACCATCCGCTGCTGCCACACGGGCGGCATCGACTGCATCAGGACGCGGGGCAGCACCTGGTAGCTGGAGTAGGTCAGGCCGAACCAGCCGTGAACCGCCTCGGGGTCGAGGTCGGGGTCGCCGTGGATCGGGCACGCGGGGTCCGGGTCGAACTCGGCCGGGATCGTGGGCGCGCAGACGCACAGCAGTTGGGTCAGGCGCTCGTTCTCGGCGGCGAGCCGGTCGATCTCGGCCTGCGCCGGGCCGGGCAGCGTCTCCAGGTCGAGCGCGTCGGTGATGCCGGGCAGTTCGTTCACCCGTCCACGTAGGGAGTGCAGCAGCGAACGGCGAACGGCGCCTTCAGCGGGACCGGTCGCCATCACGCACCTGGTCCAAGGTCCGCGTTGATCTCCTCGAGCGCCGCCAGCGCGTCCGCGAGCACCTCCGGGTCGTCGACCAGTGCCCGCAGCCATCTCGGGACCAGGTGACGCAGCAGGGTTTGCGGCGTCCCGCCGCCGCTGACGTCGGCGATGGCGCGCTCGAACAGCAGCGGCAGGTCGATACCGGCGCGTTGGGTACCGCCTGCCGCCGCGATCTTCGGGTAGAGGCGTTGGACGTTCCAGGGCTCGGCGCTGACGGACGTGAGCCGTCGGATGATCTCGCCGGATTCTGGCAGGGTGGTGAGCTTCACGGTCTCTCCTCGGTTGTCGAGCGGGCAGGCTCCCGGCCCGGCGTGGCGGGCGGGCGGGGAAGAACGGTTAGGCGTCGCGGGGCACGACCGGCGCGATGTACGTCGTATCGCTCAGCACCGCCCAGCCACCGAAGTTCCCGGGCTTGAAGTACGCGGCCGGCGCGAGCATGTAGCCGTGTTCGATCAGCCGGTGTCCGGCGGACGCGGGCCGGAACTCGTCCCACTCGGGCAGGCTGATGCGGCACCTCTCGCTCATGTCGGACGTGTCGAGGACGGTGATGGCGATCGGGGAGCCGTCGTTGACGCAGGCGATAGCGATCAGCGTGCTATCCGCCGGTGGCTGCGGCTCATGCGCCGACGCAGGCGAGATCGGTCGCCACGAGTAGCCGTAGTCGCCGGTCAGCTCCTCGACCAACTCGGCCCGGTCCGTTTCGGTGAGCAGCCGCACGGACTTGACCTGCGCCGGGTCGGCCATGACATCGCCCGCGACGTCCCACGGGCGGCCCTGCTTGAGTAGGCCGTCGATGTACCGGATACGGGTGACGCCGCGCGTGAACAGGGTGCCGGTCGTGAAGGTCAGTTCCAGGGCGTGCGGGGTGGCGGCGGGCATGTCAGTCCCTTCCGGTGCTGTCGATCGCGGCTTGCCGCTTGCATGCGGACACGGTGCGCCCGTGCCCCGTGGCGATGCGCGCCCAGTCGAAGCGGTGCGCGACCTCGGCGGCCAGCCGCTTGCGCTCGATCTCGGACCAGCGGGTGTGCGAGTTCGGGAACTGGGCGCGCCGGGCCCGCAGCCACTCGCCGAACGTCGGCCGGTCCACGAACCAGGTCAGCGCCCGGAAATAGCGGCGGTCCAGGCGGTAGACGGTCTCGCCGTTGACCAGGAAGCAGATCTGGTGGTCCTCGACGGCGACGCGGTCGGCGCGCAGCACGAGCTCGCCCTCGGTGGGCGCGGCCTGGACGACGGACTTCGGGGTGGCCAGGCGGACCCGGACCCAGGTGGCCTTCTCGGTGGTCTTCGCGGGCATGTCAGTGGCCTTCCGGCGGTTCGCAGGTGCAGAAGTCCTCGCCGTAGAACGGGCAGACCTCCGCGGCGTCGCCGTTGAGTCCGGCGACAAAACACGGGGACAGGCCGGCCGGATAGTTGTCGTTCTCGGCCAGGTAGTTGGCCAGCCGCTCCGCGTCCTCGACGGTGGCGACCGGGACGTGGAAGGCGGGGGTCGTCGGACGCCGCCTGCCGGGGGCTTGCGGGAGGTAGCCCGCGGGCGTCGACTCGCCGATTACGGCCATCCCGGCCGCGGCGCCTTCGCGCTTTGTGCCGCCGCGACGGTAGACGGCTTGCGCGGCGTCGAGGGCTCGCTGCTGGGTTGGGGTCGGTTCGGGCATCTCAGCGGCCTTCCGGGGTCTCGGTCTTGCGCGCGGCGATCCACCCGGCGGTCTTCAGCGACTCGTGCGCCTTCACGGTCAGGGCGCGCAGCGCCCACGCGGTGGCCTCATAGTCGGGGCGCTCGGGCGCGGTACCGGTCCGGGTCCTCATGACCGGGCCCTCGTCCGGCGGGTGTAGCAGCCGCAGGACTTGGTGCCCGGCGGACACGAGTGAGACACCTGCCACATCGCGTCCCAGTCCATCGGTGCGCAGCCGTCGAGCACGACCTCGGCGCACCGGCACAGGGACACGTCCAGCCACGGGCTGTAGGTGATGATCGGGTGGCCGCGCTCGGCACACCAGAGCAGCACGTGGGGCGAATCGCTGCGACCGAACAGGCGCGCGTTCGAGGTCATCGGGAGGCTCCGTTCAGCAGGTGCGAGACGCGGCCGTAACCAGCCACAGCGGCGCGCAGGATCTCGGTGTCGCCCGCGTCGTAGGCGAAGGCCCGCACGATGCGGCGGCCGACGACCGCGAGGCCGCCCCGGACCGGCTCGGCGGAGTACTTGGCCTGGTGGGCGGCCTTGACGTGCTTGCCCGACGTCGCGGCGTAGCGGCGGATCGTGTCGGCGTCCGCGCCCAACTCCGTGAGATACGAGGCGACGGTGACCTTGCCCCGGTTGAAGCGGGCGACCAGCGCGGCCAGGTTGAAGGCGCGGCGGGTCGCGCTGTCGTGGCGGCCGGGCTTGCGGGCCGGGCGGTGCGCGGTCTTCCTGGCGTACATCGGGTTCCCCTCCGGTTCAACTGCTCCTGCTTCACCTCCATCATCAGGCCTACGCGTCGCCCTGTCAATGGGCCAAGTAATAGGCCACCATGGTTGTTCTGGGGGTCGGGTTGGAGCCGGTCGGCCAGGCCCGTAGCACAGCTCTGGCGTTGGCCTACCCGTTGTGCAACCATTAGGCCCATGGCCACCGACTATGAACCCGACGCCGAGCTGGCGGCCCTCTTCGCCCGCTTCAAGCGCACCCACCAGGCGCACAAGGAACTGCTCAAGCTGGTGAAGAAGTGCGCTCCCGACGAGATGCGTAAGGGCGCGACCGTCGGCGATCTGGCGCGCCTGACCGGGCTGACGGACGAGGTGTTTCGGCGCATCGGCCGCGACAACGACATCGAGCGCCTGCGCGAGCCGACGGTCGGCCGGGACGCCAAGCCGAAGGACTGACCCGCTCACCGGATCCCCACCCATCGCAGTGCTTCGGCGACCAGGACGGCCGGGGCGGCGAGCGTGAGCGGCAGCCCCACGGCGGTGGCCCACCACGGCATCCGGCGGCGCGGGCGGGTCATCGCCGTCCCCAGTTCGGATCGATGTCGGGCGCAGGGCCCGGCGGCCGGGGATGCCGGTGCTCGCGGATGCGCCGCGCGGTCCGGCGCGGGTGGACCAGCAGGGCGCCCGCGAGCATCACGGCGCTGACCGCCTCGGCCGCGAACCAGCCGGGGCAGTGGCGTTTCGGGTCCGAGGCCGCGAAGCCGTACGCGTAGTCGAACAGGCGCTGCGGCAGCCGGTAGTGGCCGGCGCAGTACCCGGCCGCGAGGGCCCCGAGGACCGCGATGACGAGGATCACGATCCGCTCCCGGCTTCGAACACGCGCACCGGGATCCCGGCCTTGCGCGCACGCCGAGTGCAGTCCCAGGTCCCGGCCGAGGTCTCCAGCGGGAACGCGATGCACAGCCGGGCGCCGGCGTCCACCATGCGCTGGTTGCGCACCGGGCCCGCCGACGCGCCCAGGCGTTTCCAGTCCGCCGGGTGCGGGTCGGTGCCGATGCCTGTGGACTCGGCCCAGCGGTGCGCCTGCCAGTCCGCGCCGAGCAGCCGGTCCGGGTGGGCGCCGCAGGACTGCGCGCGGTCCCAGGGGATGCGTCTGCGGGTGGCGGGGTGGCGCGGGTCGCACTGCCCGTGGACGATCATCAGGTGTTCGCAGAGTTCCGCGTCGAGGGCGTCGAGGGTGGCGCGCACGAGCCCGTTCGGGGGCAGGAACCGGGAGCCGGTCACCAGGATGATGGCCGTCATCGCGGTCCGCCCTTCGCCGCGGCGGTCAGCAGCCACGTCCACAGCCCGACGCTGAGCCCGCCCGCGACGGCGGCCCCGACCCGGGCGATCCGGTGCGCGGTCACGTCGCCTGGTCGAGTGCGTCGCGGATCTGCTTGAGGACCCGGCGCCCGCCGGCGTCCTGCGGTGCCAGCAGCCGGCCGAGCCGGCCGAGTTCGGCGCGCACCGCCTCGATCCGGGCGACGGCGGCCTCGCGCTGGGCGGCCTCCCCGTGCCAGATCTCGGCCTGCGTTCCCTCGCGCTCGGCGCGGGCGATCGCGGCGTCGAGCAGCCCGGCGGCGGCGCGCGGCGTGCACAGCGGCAGGCCGGCGCGGATGAACCGCAGGTCCACCGCGAGGGTGCCGCGCTGCGGGGCACCGTTCACCGGGACCCTCCTCGCGGCGCGAGGAGCCCGAGCCCGAGTGCGGCACGCACCGCGCCGAGACGGCTGTGCACGCCGAGCAGCGGGTAGAGGCGCCGCAGCCTGGAACGCACGCCCTCGGACGACAGGCCTAGCCGGGCGGCGATCTGGTCCTGGGTGAGGTTCTCGGCAAGCAGCGGCAGGAGGCGTGCCAGGTGCGCGGGGATGCCGCATGGGCGGGGCGACAGCGGGATCCCGAACGCCTCGGCGAGGGTGGGCGCGTCCAGGCGCAGGGGAATGGAGCCCTGGAGTCCACCGGACGCCCGTTGGGGCGCTTCGGGCGGCCCGGTGGGGGCCGGGCGCTCCCAGCCCCCCAGAGCGCCGCACAGAGCCCCTGCGGGGCGTCCGGACGGACTTGGGGGCGGGCCGCCGGAACGGTTCGGCGCCGAGGCGGGCACCGCCGGGGCTGTGGGCGCGTCGCTGACCCCCGCCCGGCTCCGGCCGACGGGGGCGGGCGGGGGACGCAAGGGGGCGCTCACGCCGCCCACCCGGCCAGGCGGCGCGACGCCTTGCTCTCCGTGCCGTTGCAGACGCGCGAGATGTGCGACGAGTCGAAGCCGTACCAGGCTGCGAGTTCCGTCTGAGGTACGCCGAGCGCGTAGAGACCGCGGATATCCTCGCGCTCGGATGCAGTGAGCCGCTTCTGTTCGGGCACCGCGTCGGCGGCCACGAGCCCTTTGCGGATCGCCGCTTTGACCGCGCTGGCCGCACCCCCGCCGTCGGAGTACTCGAGCACCTCGGCGATTTCCTCGTAGGTCAACCCCATTGTTCGAAGTTCAGCGGCGAAGCGGTGCAGGTCGTCCTTGCCGAGCCTGGCGAACGTGCGACGGGCGTGCTCAACTTTGGTCACGGCTTCTAGGTGCTCAGGATTCACGCAGACCGTGACCCGGCAGACGTGATCGACCTCGTGCCGCGTCGGGATTAGCCCCTTGTGGCGCTCGTAGAACGCGCGGTGCGCCCACTCAGTCCTTCGCCCCCGAGGCCGCGTGCCGTCGTAGATGCGCCCATAGCCGTTCCGGTCCGCGTACCCCTGCCATAGCCAGCAGCCGGTGACCGGGTCGGCGACGTAGTTCGCGTATGCCCCCTCGTAGTCTTCGGACGGCGCCCGATCGGCAAGCGCCCGGGCGAAGCACGTCCGGCTGCAGTACCTGCGCGCAGTCCACTTCTTCAGGTTTTCGGCGCTCCGCCGCACAAGCGGGCGAGTGCAGCGCTCACAAGCGCGCACAGCTGGAACAACCGCGGTCGGCATGGTCAGTCCCTCCGTGGGGTGGTCGCGGGGTTGGCCCGCTGCAGCAGGGTGTCGGCGTGGCACGGGTCGGTCGCGCGGCACCAGCACGCCAGGTCGCGCCCGGCCAGGTCGGGCAGGTGCGCAAGGATCCAGGCGCGGCGGGCGGCCGGGTCCGGGCCGGAGAGGGTGATCTCGCCGTCGAGCCACAGCGCGAACAGTCGCGCGCACGCCTGGTGGGCCTGCGCCTCGGTGAGTTCGGGGTTGTCGGCCAGGGCGTCGGCGACGGTGAAGGGGTTGCCGTACCGGGTGGTGCGGTCCACGCAGCGCGCGCCCGGGGCCAGCCGGGAGCCCCTGGCGCGCGAGCGCTGCACCCGCGCCGGGCTCACGGGGTCTCCCGGGGACGGCCAGGACCGGCGGCGGGTGCGGGTTCCAGCGGCCCGCAGTCCTCGATCACGCGGATGAGCACGGACACGTCCGCCCACCGGGTGCCCAGCAGTGCCCGGTCCGGGGACGGGGACCACATGACCAGCGGGATCGGGCCGTCGGGCGGGGTGAGCCAGCCGATGTGGTGCCAGTAGTCGCCCTCGGCGTCCAGCAGGGGCTGCGCCAGGTCGTAGGTGGCGCCGGTCTCCGGGTCGGTCCACGCGGTGGCCGTGGCCTGGTCGGGCTTGTGGTCGCCCGCGAATTCGGCGAGGTACGCGGCGAGCTGCTCGTCGGTTTCGGGGCGGTGTGGGTCGCGCTCGATCCACGCGCGGGCGGCGGCGATCCGCGTGTCGGGTGTCTCGGTCATCGGGTCGGCTCCTCGGGCTCGGCCTGGACTTTCGCCCACAGTTCGGCGGTGGGCTGGAGCGTGTACGTCGGCAGGTCGCCGTCGTCCCCGAGCGGCAGCGGGCCGACCAGGAGCAGGCCGCGGGTCTTGAACCATGCGGCGAGGGCGTCCCACAGCGGGCCCGCGCTGACGAGGATCTGGCGTACTTCGGGCAGCGGGTCGCGCCCGGGAGTGTCGGTCATGTGCGGGGTCCTTCGGGGCGGGCGGTGGCGAGTGCGGCGCGGTGGCGGGCGAGCAGTTCGTCGGGTTCGGGCTGGCCCGCGAGCGCGGACGGGGTGCAGGAGCGGCAGCGCAGACCCACGACGAAGAACCTCACCCCGTCGGTCGCGCCGCAGCGGGACAACGCGCATCGGGTCGGCTGGGCGGTGTTCACGCCATGTCTCCCTGTGGGGGGTTGTCGGCCTCGTACGCGGCCCACAGCGCGGCGAGTTCGGCCCGGGTGCCGCCGCGCTCCAGGAGCGCCCTGCGGTCGGCCAGGAACCGCGCGAACCGCTCGACCTCCCACCGGTCCCGGGCGGTCAGCGGCCTGCCCGCGAGGCCGCACACCGCGCCTACGGGCAGATCCGGGGGCGGGACCGGGCGGCCGGGCGGGGCGTTCACGGCGTCGGCTCCGGCCGCCGGACACGCGGCGTCAGGTCGTCGTTGATGCGCTTCCAGACGTCGCCGGGCGCGTCCACGGTCGAGACGCTGGCGCGGCGCTGGAACTCGGCGAGGCCGACCGGATGGCCCCGCGCGCCCATCTCGTGCTGCCCGTCGCGCCAGCCGTCGGGGCCGGTGATGCGCATGCCGTACACGCGGCACCACTGCTCGGGCGTGCGCAGGCACTCAGGGGGCCGCTGAGAGCCTGCGGGGCGCCCGGACGGCTCCGAGTGCGCCGAAGCGCTCCCCGGGCCGCCAGGGGGCCGCTGCGGGGCTCCTGGCGGGTCCGTGGCGACTGCGGGCCGGTACTCGGGGCCGACCAGGTGGGCTTCGATGGCCGTGAGCGCGCTGAAGGACAACTCTCCGTCGCTGTCCATTTCCTGCCGGGTGATTTCGGCGCGGGCGGCGACGATGACCCCGGCCAGCTCGCTGACCTTCGCCCGCAGCGCCTCGCGCTCGGCCTTGAGCGCGGGCACTTCGAGTTGAAGTCGGCGCACGCCGGCGGTGATCGCGCCGTTCGCGACACCGAGCTCCGTGCGCAGGCGCCGGACCTCGCCGACCAGGTCGGGCACGTCACGGTCCGCCAACTGGAGCAGGTCGTCCGCGCACTCGGCGGCCCGATCGGCGCGTGCCAGGACCTCGTCGAGTTCCGCGTCCGCCGTGAACTTGGGCGCGGTCACAGGACGCTCCCGGCCGCGTTCGCATGCCGGATCTCGCCGGAGTTGCACCACACCGTGCCGGGGAAGCCCTCGACGGTCAGGCCGATCGGGTACCCCGGGTTGTCGTCGATCTCGGTGACGACGCCGGTGCGGCCGCCCAGCCTCAGGCCGGGCGGCGTGTGTTCGCCCTCGCCGTCCCGGGCGGTGATCTGAACCAGGTCGCCGACGCGGAAGCCGCGCACGGGCTCGACCGGGACGGGGATGCCGCGGCGCAGCAGCACCGGGTGCGCCACCGGGCGGTACTCCTCGGACGGGTGGTGCTTCTCGGAGTACTCGCGGTCGATCCGCCGGATCTCGGCCACAGCGGCCCGCGCGGTGGCCTCGGTGTGCAGCGGGTTGCCTGGGTCGTCGTCGCCCAGTTCGGGGTTGACGTGGGTGTGGATCTCGTCGGGGCCGATGACGTGCGCCGCCCACTCGGTGTCGCCGAGTTCGCGGGCGAGCCAGGCGAGGTCCTGCGGGGTGTAGCCGGTCCACCCGTCTGCGGTGACCGGGGGCTCGTCTTCCGGTTCGCTGCGCATCTCGTTGAGCGGTGTGCCGCAGTCCAGGCACTTGCCGCCCACGACCGTGCACCCGTCCTCGCAGTCCGAAGGGAACTCGGACGCGATCCACCGCGCCTGGTTCAGCGCCTGCTGCTGCCGCGCCTCGGCGTCGATGAGCTTCTGGATCGCTTCCTGCGATGCCGCGACCGACGGCAACTCGGGCGCGTTCTCGGACTCCTCGCCGTCGATGGCCTCGACCAGGACGGCGATGATCCGCTTCATGCGCTCGGTCTCGCACCACAACTCGTGCAGCCTGCGCTGGTCGTGGACCAGTTCGCGCACGTCGCCCGCGAGCAACTCCTGGCCGCCGTCGGGGGCGCCCGGGTTCTGGCGGCTGATCACCTCGCGGGTGCGGCGCTGCCGCACCGGGGCGGCAGCCCACGCCCGCAGGAACACGGCGGCGCGCCGGCCGGCCGGGGACAGGACCAGGTCGGCGAACGGGTCCGGGTTCGCTTGGCCCGGGGCGGTGCCGACGCGGCGCACGCGGCCCGTGATCCGGAACATGGGCTCCGGGTCCGCAGCGGCCTGGTGCTCGTCGACGTACCCGTTCCACTCCTGCGTGGTCCAGTTCTCGCCGCCGTACGGGCCCTCGACGAACACGTGGGCGTACTCGGCGGGGTCGAGGTGCTGCGGGTCGGCGGTGGTCTCGGGCTGGTCGGCCATCAGGCGGCCCACCACGTCATCGTCGGCAGCGCGCCGCCACCCTCGCCGGTGGCCTGCGTGGCGTACCAGGCGCCGGGGCCCTCGTCGCACACGCACCAGTCCCCGGGGTCGCGGTCCGGGTTATCGGCCGTCGCCGCGTCGGCGTGGGTGTAGAACACGTGCCAGCCGGCGGCCTTCTCGGCGAACGCCGCGTCGAGGCGGATCTCGCCGAGGTGCCACTCGTGCGGGCTGTAGCCCTCGCTGCGGGCCCAGGCGAGCATCGCGGCGAGGAAACGCCGGGGCTCGTGGTGGCCGAGCGCCATGATCAGGTCGCCGTCCTCGCCGATCCGCAGCAGCGGGACGCCGTAGAAGCTCTCGGCGAACGAGCGGTCGAGGTCGGCGCGGGTGATGGTCTGGGGCGGGTGCTTGGCGGCGGTCCGGGTGGTCGTGGTGTCGGTCATGGGGTCTCCTTGGGTTCGGTGGTCGGTTCGGTGTCGGTGAGGTCTGCGAGGGCGGCGCGGATTGCGTCGTCCCATACGCTGCGGCTGGTGCGGTGGGTGCGCCCGCGGTCGGCGCGGCGGGTGGCCGCGAGCAGTACGGCCCGCCGGCCGGTGATCTCGCCGGGGGTGTCGGTGTACGGGGGCGCCCAGCCCAGCGGCGTGGACGGGCGGGTCAGGGGGAGTTCCTCGGCGGGCGCGCGGCCGGGATGCGTCATGCGGCGCCCGCCTCGACCTCGAGGTCGAGCACGCCCTGCTGGAATCGCTTGGCGGCGAGGTCGTGGTAGGCGGGGTTCAGATCGATCCCGACGTACTTGCGGCCGAGCATGCGCGCTGCGGCACCGGTTGTACCGGACCCGGAAAACGGGTCGAGCACGGTCCCGCCGGGCTTGCACCCGGCCTTGATGCAGCGGATCGGCAGGTCGATCGGGAAGACCGCGAAGTGCGCGCCTTCGTACCGGCGCGTGCCGATCGACCAGACGGTGCCCGGGTTGGCGCCGACGGGGTTGAGTTCCCGCAGTCCTCTGGCCATGTTCGACTGCGCCCGCTGGCCTGGGGCCTGAGCCGCCTTTCCGGGGCGCACGGGGCGCTTGCGCGCTGCCTCTTGCCTGTGGAGAGACCGCTCGGTGTGCGGTTCGCGGATCGCGTCCAGGTCGAAGCGGTAGGGTCCGTTCGGCGCGAGCAGGAAGAGGGTTTCGTGGCGTCTGCTGAGACGGTCGCGGACGCTCTCCGGCATGGCGTTGGTCTGCTCCCACACGATCTCGTTGCGCAGGATCCAGCCGTCGTCCTGGAGCGCGAACGCGACGCGCCAGGGAATGCCGATCAGATTCTTGTCGGGCAGTCCGCCTCCGGGCACCCCCGACCAGGCGTAGCTGTCGCCGAGGTTGATCCAGCAGGTGCCGTCCTTCGCGAGCACCCGCTTGGCCTCGGCGAACACCTTGCGCATGGTCTCGACGTACTCGGCCGGGCTGGCCTCGAGCCCGTACTGGCCGTCGATGCCGTAGTCGCGCAGCCCGTAGTACGGCGGGCTGGTGACGATGGCGTCCACCGACGCGTCCGGCAGGGTGCGCAGGACCTCGAGGGATTTGCCGAGCAGGAGCGTGACCTGCTCGTCCGCGTAGTACTCGCGCACGGCGGGTCCGGGCCATTCGCCGCGGTCCGGGCCGCGTGGGTTGTCGGTGTCGGTCTGGGATGTCAAGGGGTTCTCCGGTGGGGTGCGGGCGGCGGACGGGGGCGGGTGGGGTCGGCCATGGTCTAGAACGGCGGCGGGTCGTCGTACCCGCCGCCCCATCCGCCCTGCGCCGCAGACTGGGCGGCCCGCTGGGCCTGCTGCGCGCGGGGCTGGGCCTGCTGGC
>Ga0179596_10000257_pt1 | contig 20292 bp, 18 predicted proteins | sample CZODoug1_1_08_16_FD_155494 | JGI IMG/M metagenome (GOLD analysis project Ga0179596, IMG submission 155494) | Vadose zone soil fungal communities from Angelo Coast Range Reserve, California, USA - CZODoug1_1_08_16fungal (Illumina Assembly) | ecosystem: Environmental > Terrestrial > Soil > Vadose...
TGAACCACACCGGCGAGTTGAACGCCACCTTCTGGTTCAGCAGCAGGTGCGCAAGCTCGTCGTAGAAGATCGCCGCGTCTTCATCGGTCTTGAAGTACCCATCGCGAATACCCCAGTCGCGAATCGACTCCGCCACGCGCGTGATAAGAGCGCGGACACCCGACTCGCGCTCCTCCGAGCCGTTCAGGCCATGCAGGTACTTCGAAGCCACGATATTGGTCGCGGTCATCGACCAGTCCGCGGGCACTTCGACGTTCTTCTGTTCGAAGATCAGCTTGCCCTTCCAGTCCTGGATGATGGCGTCCCGCTTCTCCCAGGTCACCTGGTCGTAGGGGGAGATGCCGGCGGTCGTAAAGTGGCGTGAGAAGCTCAGCCCAGCGCCACCGCGCTTGGCTGTGCTCTGGCTCTCGGTCTGGGTGCCGGTCTTAGTGGCGGTGACGGGTTCGAATGGGGACATTGGCTCGTTCTCCTGAATTTTCCTGGTGCGAATTCTTGTGCTGCGTCGTTCTGCTGCTTCGGATCTGTCGTACAAAAGTCGGATTGAATCGCCGTGTGAGGTGCTCCAAGGGAGTACTCGGCTCAACCGGCCTCCATAGTTCACCTCGGCGTGGGGGAAACTGAGCCGGGCACGGGAAGAGCGGCGTTCAAAAAGCGCGTATTGTCTAGAAACGAAAGGCCTGTCTGGGTGCGTTGTGTTAATGCAGTGTTGCTTCGTTATGTGAAACTAACGCCCCATATGGGGTCTGTCAACAATTTTAAGTCTACATCTAGTGTTGTCATTGAAGATACTGGTAGCCGGGTCAAAAAAAACCGGCCAAAACAGGAGAAATCGGTAAAAAAACCGGAGCAAACCGGAGAAAAACCGATGTTCTCTCCTACAGGGCGGCAACTTTCACCCCCAACATTGCCGCTTCTATGAGCCTAGGCCCCTCTCCGCCGCCGCGCAAGGGGGCCAATCCGTGGAAATGTGGGTATTCGGCTCCGTATCAAAAAGCATCGGACGCGGGTGCCTGGGCGGGCCCGCGTCCGATGGGGTTTTACTGGCTTTTCCCTGCTATTGCGGAGGCTGACCCGGTCCAAAACCCATCCGTTTTTGACCGGACAAATGCCGCAGGTACGGTGTCAGCTCAATCCCGGTCTGCTCCACCTGGATCTGCTCCCGTCCTGCTGCGTGGGTCACCGTCAATTTCACCGGTGCACCAGCGCAGACGGTATATGCACGCCGTTGTTCCGGCGACTCCTCACTCACGTTGAGCCGCCAGTCATGGGGCAGGATGGGATCGAACGCGTACAAGCTCGTCTTGTACTCCATGATCGCGATCGCGGCCTTGGGCGGAGATGCCGGCGCGCTGCCACCGAGTGGGCACGGCTCATCGAACGCCTGCGTCTCGACGATGCTCGTCGGCATCCGCAGAGCGTAGCGGCATACCGGGAACGAGAACCCGCTGTCTCCGACCAGCGAGCAGACGCCACCCGGCACCGCGTGATCTTCCTCGCCCAGGGCAAACGTGATCGGACGATCCAGCGCATCGCGGTCGACTGCCAGCGCGAGCCGTACCTTGACGGTATCGCTGCCCACGCGCTCGATCACGGACTGCGGGATCCATACATCGACCTTCGCCGGTCCATGGAATGGAAGTTCAGACAGCCTCTGCCACGACGATTTCCAGTGAAAGCCGCTGGCCGAGGTCAGCTCCATCTGGAGCGCCTTGCCGTGCAGCGCACCCGTATCGGGCTCGCCCGAGATCTCGACTGGCAGGCTCATCACCATGCTGCCGTTGACGTGCAACAGCGGTCCGGCAGAGGGTTGTTGCTTCATGGGGTCGAGATCGACCGTAGCCGATAGGCGGTTGGACACCGGATAGGCATGGGCAAAGAGTGCGCCGGCAGGAAGCACCAGAAGCACAACCGCGATCACCACCGGAGTTGCAATCAGGATCAACTGCGAGAGCCCTGTCTTGCGCTTGATGTACTGGTAGACCAGCGTGCCGGCCAGGATCAGCACCAGCAGCACGAAGCATCCGATATCCGCGTACGGAGGCAGCACCCGCGCGCCCGACAGATACGTCTCCAGCAACCCAACCACGCCAATATAGAGAATGCCGCCCAGCACCAGCAGGACCAGGGGCCCGAAGCTCGACGTCACCGCGGCCAGCACCGTGAACGGCAGCAAAAAGCACAGCGCAATCATCCCGATGTTCGCCACGAGACCCGGCAGACTCGCCAGCACCGGCAGACCCGCATAGTGAACCAGAAACATCTGCGCCAGCAGCAGAGGCAGACAGATGAAGCTCGCGATGAACAGCAGCTTCGCCGCCAGCAGCGAGTACCAGGTATAAGGACGCGTCACCCAAAACTGCTTGTCCCCGACGAGCGACTCGTCATGCACCACACGAGAGATCAGGATCAGCCAGCTCAGCGGGATCAGCACATGCAGCAGCCCGCCGATCATAGCCGGTGCGCCAAACTGCGCCCCCGGATAGGCCATCTTCGTCAGGTACCCAGGCCATGAGGCGGGTGCGATCCAGCCGAAGATGGCGACGAGGCTCAGCGAGATCGTGATCTCCGGCAGCAGGTGCCGCACGTCCTTGCGCAGAATATGCAGTGTCTGGTTGAAGCTGTTCATGCGCGCCTCCCGGTCTTGCCGTTTGCGGTGCTGTCGATGGGCACGCGGCCGGAACGAGCCAGCGCGAGGAAGATGGTACGCAGCGTCATCGGCTCCATCGCCGGCTCACCCGCGCCCGGAAAGACAGCAGCCACCTGCTCGGCAATGGACTCCGTATCCGCCTGGCTGTGGACGAACTTCGCCATCGAAGGGCCACGCTCGACGAGCAGCCATGAAGAGGGAATCGCCGCGCCCGCCGTAGAGCCGTTGAGTGTCGTGGAGCCGCTGAGGGTCACCGTTACCTCGCGAAACCGCGCCGTCAGCGCCGACATCTCCTCGGCAAACAGCAGCTTGCCCTGGTGCAGATAGCCGATATGCGTCGCGAACGATTCAATCTCCGCCAGATCGTGCGACGAGATCAGAATCGTCACTGGCGGCTTGCCCGTGTGCCCGCCCACCGCGTCGATCAGCGCCTCAATCAACTCATCGCGCACCAGCGGGTCAAGCCCGGAGAACGGCTCATCCAGCACAATCAGTTGCGGCGAGAACGCCAGCACGCTCGCCAGCGCGGCCTTCATCAGCATGCCGCGCGAGAGGTTCTGCAGCTTCCGGTCCATCGGCAGGTCCAGCGTCTGGACCAGCGAATCGCTCTCCCACTCCGGATAGAACGGCCGCAGATAGTCCAGGTACTCCCGTACCGTCATCCACCCAGGCAGCTCCTGGTTCTCCGACACATACCCAATCCGCTCGAACGACTGCCCTGTCAGCGTATTCGACCTGTGTCCGCACACCGTGGCCTCACCCGCGCTCGGATGCAGAATGTTCATCAACAGCTTGATGAGCGTCGTCTTACCCGCGCCGTTGTGCCCAACCAGTGCAAACACGGAACCCTCGGGCACATGCAGCGTAGTCGGCAGCAGAGCCTTCGTCTGCCCATAGCCCTTCGCCAGTCCGGACGTCTCAATCACATGCGTCATCGTCATCCCTCGTCTTCTTCGGAGCTGCTCAATCTCTGCCAGTGATCGGCAAGCGCGCCGGTGATATCGTCGAGCGGAATCGACAACCGCTTGGCCTCAACCACCAACTGTTCGATCTCATGCGTCAACAGATGCGCCCTCTGCTTGCGTGTCGAATCCGGCAACACCGCGACGACATTGCCAATGCCCGGCGTCGTCTCCAGCAACCCTTCGCCGACAAGCTGCGAGACGATCTTGTGCGCCGTATTCGGATTGATCTTCAACTCCTTCGACAGCGCACGCACCGAAGGGAACGGATCCCCCGGGCGAAGCTGTCCGGAGATCATCGCCTTCCGCGCAGCGTAGACCACCTGCTCGAAGAGCGGAACGCCTGGCCGGAACTGAACGCGAAACGGAATCATGTCTGTACTATCACACGCAGTACACCTAGAGCGCAAGAAGAAAGAGCGCCCTACGCGGGCGGCGGGCGTTCGCACGCCTTTTTACAGCTTCGCGTGGCTCTTCCGTTGGTCGAGAACAGAATTCATTGCCGACCAACGGAAGGCCCGCACGATATTGCAGCGCCACGACCGGTATACACGTCACGAAGTGACCGCCGCCCGCGCAGGGCGCTCGTCCGGCAGGACAGCCTCTAGAAGCTCTCCTTCGATCCGAGGTGCTTCTCAACCGCCTTGCGGTTGAGAAGCGCCTCCCGCATCGTCTTGTTCTCGAGCATCGGCAACTGGTTCGTGTGAAACTTCGATCCAGGCTGCGACGAGTTGCCATAAGAGAGGCTCATCATCGCATGCACCGGCGAGCTGAACTCGATCGCAGCGACGTAGCCGTCACCATGCACCGGGGTGCGCGTACCATCCTTCAGCGGCCCGTACGTCACCACGCGGAAGACACCGATGTTGCCATACCCACCGTTGCCCGGCAGGCTCACCCCATCGATCGCCGCGCCACGCGGCTTGGTCACACCACCATCGGACTGCCCATTGATCTCGAACTTCATCACCTTGCCCCACGCCACGTCGAGCGAGCCGAAGTCATGCATCGTCTCCGTCGCCGCCGCGTCGAGCATCTCCGCAGCCTTCGCCGGATCCTTCAACCCACCCGGCGTATGCATTGGATCGGCCAGTGAGTAGGGCACCGCGAAGTTAGCCTGGATCGCAAGCGTCGGACCCATAAACTGCCGTGCCCAAGCATAGAACAACACCGCGCCCTTACTATCGGCCTCGGTCAGCCGATCCCACTTCGCAAGCACGGCAGCAGCGTCCTTAGCCTGCGGTGTGCCATACTGTGCAGCCGCCGCCAGCAGGTTGGGCAGAATGCGATCAGCCAGCTCAGCCCGCGTCGAAAGCTTCTTCTGAATCATGCTCTCGAAAGAGATCTTCTTATCCTCCGACAGCATATGCAGCGAACGCTCCGTGCGGAAGCTGGCGAAGGTCGGTGCCGTATACGGCGGATAGTTTTTGGGATCGAGGTTATTCGGCCACGCCGCATCCCATGGCGGCTCGTTCGTGTTCTGCACATAGCCGTTGGGCGGATCGATCACCTTCGGCAGCTCCTCATAGCTCAGGTACTCGTGCCACAGTGTAGCCGACGTATCACCTGGAACGATGCCCGCCCAGTACGCTACATCGCCCGAGGCCCGCTTCGGCACGTCGCCGCCAAAGAAGTACTCGATATGCCCGTCCTTATCCGCATAGATCACGTTGTACATCGGCGGCTGCAGCCTCTTCAGCGCCGTCTCGAACTCCTTGAAGTTGTGCGCGGTCGACATCTGCCAGTACTGCTCCAGCATGAACGGCTTATCGAGCCCGCCCACGCGCAGCGCAATCGGATCACCCTTGTCTTCCTTGATCACCGCGCCATGCACCGTCCGCCGAATCTCCATCGGCCTCTCAGCGAACGTGCCATCGGCCTTGCGAATCTTCAGCGTATGCGTCTCATGCTCGAAGGCCACCGCCTTACCGTCGAAGAGATAGCCCTCGCTGCCATCGGGCATCTTCGTCGTCTTGATCCGATAGAGGTCCGCCGCATCGATGGTGTTCACCGTATGCGTATAGCCGAGAGAGTCGTTGAAGGCAAAACGCAACACCGGCAGCCCCACCTGCGTCGCGCCGTACATATGCACGCCCGGTGCTGTAAACTCCGCCTCAAAGTAGCTCTGGTTGCCCGCCCACGCAAGATGCGGATTGCTCAACAGCATCGCCTTGCCACTGGCCGAGTGCGACGGAGCAATCGCCCATCCATTCGAGCCCGCGTCGTCATCCACTTTGAATCCCTCGTTCAGCATCGCCTCTTCATGCGCCACCGGCTTCTTCGCCTCGGGTGCAGCCGCCCCACCACGCGGAACCTCCGGCATAGCCAGCCTCGCCCCTGCCACAAAGGTGAAGTGCACAAAGTGCTGCGAGTGCTCCATCGGGTCGAGCGCGGTCACCGGCAGCACACGCTTCGCCTCATCCGACAGAGCCTCAGGATGCTTCGCCGCATACGCGTTGATGCCAGCGGCAAACGCCTCCAGATAGCTCCGGAAGACCGGCGTCTGCGCATCGAGCCACTCCTGCGATCGCTTCGGAATCCCATTCGTCCACACCCAGGAGTCGTTGCGGATGTTCGCGATCGCCGCCTGTGTATCGGCCGCGTCAAAGTACTCCGCCGCCCGCCCACGCGATTCGCCATACGCATGCAACAGCAGGTTCCCATGCGCCTCAGCCTGCGCGTAGCCGTAGAGGAAGAAGAGGTCCGGCGTCGACTTCGCATACAGGTGCGGAATGCCATACGTATCCCACAGAATCTCCGTGCCTTTGGCAGGCGCGTACGGCTTCTGGGCGACGGCAGCGGAGACAAGAGGCAGGGCGGCAAGGGCGAGAATCAGGGAACTGAGACGCACGGGCACTCCGGAACACTAAATGGATGATGGTTTCCCGATCATAGCGCACGTTGCCGCAGCCGCAGTCGCAACCGCGCCGTCTCCTCCCGATGGCACGGCAAGCACAGCGTCCTCAGGTTATCGAGATCGCACTGCCCTCCGCCCTCGGCCACGGGACGAATGTGGTCCGCATCCCACAGCGACCGCCGCGCATCGATCGAAGCCAGCCCATACAGCGATAGCCCCGCCACCCGGTTCGCCCCACGCGCCCGCTTCAGCGCGTTGTAGATCGCAACCGTATCGGCCTCGCACAGCGCGCAGACGCCCTTGTCCCGCGCAAACACCTGGTCCCTCAGATACCCCGGATCAGTCCGCAGACGCCACTGATGCACGCAGTAGTCGGAGCAGAAGGTGCGCCGCCGCTTGGCCATGATCTCGAAACAGCACCATCGGCACAGCGGCAACCCATTCGGCCCCACAGGCAGAGCCCCGCGCCGCACTCGCCCACCGGTCATCGTCCGCGTCGTTACCATGCACTCAAAGCATAAAGGGGGAACCACCCCGCCGTGGAGTAGTTCCCCTGATGCATAGCTGCCGATTGTCTATAAAAATACTTCAATCGCTGGAAGTGTCTAGGAAGGTCACGGCTTCACTGGCTAATGAAAAAGGCCGTTTTGCTTAAGGTCACGGCTTCAGCCGTGCCGTAAGTGCTGCATTTGCCCCTTCGGCTTCAGCCGCTGAGGTACGCTTTTGAGCTTCGCCTCAACTCTTTCCGCACCCTCTTCAGCCGTACCGCAAAAGTAGGTAGTGTCTGACGAATCCCAATCACCGGAGAAAGCAGTTTCTTGGGATTAGCGTGGGGCTTCAGCCCCACGAAAAAGGGATACAAGATGAGGGGCTTTAGCCCCGGGTCGTTGTCTTTGCGCTTACAGTTGCACTGCGACGGGCGAAACCTCAAAACTATATCGAGTGTCCCAAGTCTGAAGTTGGTCGCATTTACTTCAGGGCTGAAGGCCCGATCCAATCCATCCAAGGACTTCAGACTAGTCCCGGAGGTACGCTCTCTCTTTCGCTAAACAGCTTCCTACTGCACAGTCAACGTCACCGTCCCCGTTACCGCAGTCCCGGCTGCGGGAGTAGCCGTAATCGTCACGGTATAGGCTCCCTTGCTGGTCCCCACTGGAGTGGTCGTCGCCGTGGAGGTCGAGCTCCCGCCCGATCCACACCCCGTCATCGCCATCATCCCCACACCCAGCAGCACCAGGGGCAGCACCGCAAGCAGTCCCATCTTCCTGCGCCGTCTTGCAGGAATCAACACCAGCAGCAGAGCCGCAAAGCTGATCCCACCCACAGGCGCGAACAGAGCCTTATTCCGCGCCGCCTGTCCCGGCGAGGAGATCGCATGAGGAACCGTCGTCGCAATCGTCAACACGCTCCAGCCGGAGAGCCCTCCAGTAAAGGTGAGCGAAGCCGGCGCAAAGGAGCACGTCGGAGCATAGGTCGCCGTCCCTCCGCTATACATTACTGCGCAGGTGAGCGCCACGCTGCCATAGTAGCTTCCGGTCGTGATGACGGAGACATTGGTCGTATTGCCCGTCGCCGCTCCAGCCGCAAGCGTGAGCGACGACGGAGAAGCCGACACACCAAGCCCCACCGGAGCCGCAGCCGAAACCACAAAGCTCAACGCCGCCGAGGTCGAAGCCGCATAGGTAGTGTTCCCGGAGTAGGTCGCCGTAATCGAGTACGTTCCTGACGCATTGAAGGCCGTAGCCGGTGTCGCGGCCTTGCCGCTCGCAATGGTCACAGGCGAACCGAGAGCCGTGCCATTCGAGTAGAACTGCACCGTCCCGGAGATGGTGCCCGAGCCCGAGCCGGTGACCGTTGCGGTAAACACCGCCGTGTTGCCCACGACAATCGTCGCCGGCTGCGCGGTCACCGAGGTCGTCGAACTCAGCAACGCGGGAACAGCAGCATTGAGAAAATTCGCCACATCCAGCGATCCCAGTCCCGTCGCCTCGTCATAACCCACCTGCAACGGATACCCGCTCAGCCCTGTCAGACCCGAGGTACCCGGCGTGCTGTTATTGCACATGCTCGCAACCGACACCGAGCAGGAGGCAACGCCGCTGCTCACCGGTGTCGCGTCGTGAAAGGCCGAAGAAGTCGTAGCCGCCAGAGAGTACAGCACCGGGTTCAGATTGCCCTGCGACTTACCCGCCCTCTGGACCAAAATTGCCGCCACCGCCGCCATTCCCGGTGCCGCCGCCGACGTACCCGAGAAGACCGCGCCACCGCCCGTCGAGCAGTCGTACGCCGAACCCTTGAAGGACTCGCAGCCATAGTATCCGTCGTGTGCGGCAGAGGTGAACGAGATGTCCGGGGTATCGCGCTTGCCGTCGGCTGGCACACCGGTCCCTGTCTGCCACGTCGGTTTCGCAAGGTAGATGCTGGCCCCCCCACCCGTACTCGCGAGCTGGTAGGCCGTCGACGTGACTCCACCCGTAGTCGCCTGGTAGGAAGGCTCATTCCACGCACCCTCCGGAATGTACCCAAGCGCGGAGGTGTAGGTGGTGGAATTCGTCGTCGACCAGTAGAGCGCATACGCGGACGCATCGCTGAACTCCGTCCCACCCACGCACGTCACATACGAGCTCGAGCACAGGAAGTTGATGCCAAGCACCTCCTTGCCTGTAGGCGCGGTGAACGAGGCCGAACAGCCCGCCGCACCTGAATCCCCCGAAGAGACGAAGGTCGAGATCCCTTCAGCCGCCGCCTGCTTGAAGAGCGCGTCGAAGTAGTTCACGTTCGAGAGTCCCGCGGACGTCTCGCACGCTCCAAAGCTGATCGACATCACCGGGTCGAGCAGCGTCTGCACGTTGTGCTGCATGGCCAGCGTCAGCCCATCGGAGGTGGAGGTGCTCTTTCCAAGCACCAGATCAGCCTGTACTCCCGGCGCCGTCGTCAGAACCCTTTGCACGTCGAGCGTCGCCTCGCTCTGGTCATCGGTCTTCGTCTGTCCTGGATCGGCGCTTCCAGCGGCAATGACATTGTTCGGCACGCTCAACGGCAGACCCGCCAGCGATTCCAACTGTGTAATGTCGACCGCCGCAACCTGCGACCGCCCAATAATCGCCACCTTCACCCCGGTGCCCGCATACACCCCGCCGGAGGTCGTCGGTATGTCGTAGATCTTTGCAAAGTCGCCCGGGAATATGTAGTGCGTGGTATTCGAGGAGTTCGAATACATGGGCCGTACTCCATTGCCTGTGGCGCGAGGCTCCGCCGCAGCCACAGTGTGGAAGGGCCGCAGCGGAATCTCCGCCATGCCGTCGATGCCGCTCACCGCCACGGCCAGCGCCGTGGGAATCGCCGGCTCACTCGACGCCGCCAGCCGCGCCTGCCCGTCCAGAAGATAGTTGTGAAAGCTTGTATTGAGCGCGGTCCCCACCGTACCCGTAGTTCCCGTCACCTCCACGAACACCCGAGATGGTGCCACCGAGACCACGTTCAGGTTCTGCCTGGTCAGCCACTGGGTCACGGCGTTCACGTCGTCCATCGAAGGCCCAAACTGTTCGCCGACCTGAGCCGGCGTCAACCACTGGCGGTAGCGCGGCGACGAGGGATTCTGCTGATCCACCAGCAACTGAGTAAATGCAGCCTCCTGCTCCGCGCTGCGCGAAAGCACCAGCGTAATCCGCACCGGCGTCGAATCCGGCACGGCGCCCGCATCGGCCGCGGGCGTCACCCAGCGCGGCATGTGCCCGGTCAGCCGTGTCCTCGGCGTCATGTCGGCATTCGCCGCAATCCGGCTCGCCGGCTTTGGCACGGCACTCTGGGCCGCGAGCGAACCCGCAACGGTCAGGCTAAGGACGGAGAGAAGGGAAGCGTGGAGACAGACCAGTATCTTCATGGGGATGCGAAGACAATAACCCCTTTATCCGCCCCCGGCAACTCCTGAATGGGAGATACTTTGCCTTGAAATCCCACAATGAACCAGGCCCCGTCATTCTTGATACCCTCGAAGCAGCGCCGCCCACGGTCAGCCCCGTACTGCCAGCACCAAGGAGAACCTTCACATGTCCAGGACGCAATCCACCATGGTCGAGCTCGGAACCCCCGCTCCCCCCTTCGAACTCCTCGACGTCGTCTCCGGACGCGCCCTCGGCCGCGACGATATCGCCGCCATGGCCTGGGACGACGCAGCCTCCGACCAGGCCAACCGCACCCCCACCGAGTGCTCCCCCACCGGCTGCCACGGTCTGCTCGTCATGTTCATCTGCGTCCACTGCCCCTACGTCAAGCACGTCGAGCAGGAGCTCGCGAACATCGGCCGCGACTACCAGGGCAAAATCGGCATCTGCGCCATCTCGTCGAACGACGTCGACGCCTTCCCGCAGGACGGCCCCGTCTATATGAAGGAGCAGGCCCAGCGCCTCGACTTCCGCTTCCCCTATCTCTTCGACGAGACCCAGGAGGTCGCCCGCTCCTACGACGCCGCCTGCACCCCCGACTTCTTCCTCTTCGACGCCGCCCTGAACCTCGTCTACCGCGGCCAGCTCGACGACTCCCGCCCTCGCCGCGGCGACTTCGGCAACGACGCCCCAGTCACCGGCAATGACCTCCGCAGGGCCATCGACGAAGTCATCGCCGGCATCCGCCCCAGCCCCGACCAACGCACCAGCCTGGGCTGCAACATCAAATGGAAGGATTAGGCACTGGCTGACGAATCATCTTTGTCTACGTTTTTGCTTCTAGGTAGCCCAAGGCTTTAGCCTTGGGTCTCACACGATGCCGAACGCGGGCTTTAGGTAGTGTCTGGCGAATCGTCCTGGTATGCGTCTTTGCTTCTAGGTAGCCCAAGGCTTTAGCCTTGGGTCTCACAGGATGCCGAAAAATGGGCTTTAGCCCCTGGGGTATGCTCTCGCTTCACGTCCGCAACCCTCCAAAGGGATCCGCCAGACCCCACCTGGAGCCAACGCCAAACCCATTCCGTGCGATTATCGAAGCAAAAACATACCACTTTCCCCACACCACCCGCTAACCAGCTTTTCCATACTTTGGCCCACTAACGAACCACAAAAAAGCGACATTCTGGCCACAAAAAAACGACCAAACGTTCCTGGTGAAACATTGGGAATTCCGCATCGCCAGCCCATAACCCCTTTAGAAAACCATAGATCCGCGAAATGCACCATAAACGGTGCACTCCATACCACTTTTTAGGGCGAGAGGTCCAACCAATCGCCCCAAAAAGGATCAGGCATCTCCCAACACACCCTCCACTGGAACATCCCCTGGCGGGACAACTAGACCGACGCGGCAAACCCGCGTCCAGCCTCAATCCCCGTAATCTCACCGTCACGCATGTACAGAATGCGATCGGCCACCTGCGCGGCCTCGGGGTTGTGCGTAATCATCAGCACGGTCTGGTTCATCTCGCGGCTGGAGGTCCGCAGCATATTCAACACGGCATCCGAGTTCTTCGTATCCAGATTGCCCGTCGGCTCATCCGCCAGCACAATGGAAGGCCGCGTAATCAGCGCTCGCGCAATGGCCACCCTCTGCTGCTCGCCGCCTGAGAGCTCATTCGGCCTATGCCCCAGCCGCCCGGAGATGCCCAGCAGGTCCGAGAGATGGTCCAGCAGAGCCTTGTCCAGATCGACCTTCGTCTCGCGCCCCAGATTCGCAATCTCGTGTGCGATCTCTATGTTCCCCATCGCCGAGAGCGTCGGCAACAGGTTGAATCGCTGGAACACAAACCCAATCTTCGCCCGCCGCATCTTCGTCCGCTCCGCATCCGACAACTTCGCGAAGTCGGTTCCGTCGATCAGCACCGAGCCGGAAGTAGCCGCCGTCAGCCCACCCAGAATGTAAAAGAGCGTCGATTTTCCCGAACCCGAAGGCCCTACCACCGCGACAAACTCACCCGGCTCGATCGAGAAGCTGACATTGCGTAACGCCGGGACCTGCAACTTGCCCGACTTGTAGGTCTTGCCAACACTCTGAGCGACAATAATAGGCATTGATTCGGTGACTCTCTCGTCCGCGCTCCCATTTCTTTCGGAAGCGCATAGGGTAAAGTCTACCCGAGTGAGGTCTCCTTCTGCCTGTTCTTGAACTTATCCCTGGCTTTCTCGCCGCCTGGTCGCTCCTCGGCATCATCGGTACCTTCATCGCCCATCGTCAGGGCGACCGTCCCCGCACGCGCCGTTACGCGCTCACCATCGCCACGGTGTGGGTCGTCTACGTCACGACCTGGCTCGTTACGGCCCAGCTCCAACCCCAGCGCATCGTCCCGCAGGGACAGCCGCAGTGCTTCGGTTCAGTCTGCTACACGGTCGCATCCATCCAGACGGTAGGTGAGTTCAAAGGCAAAGGCGGGGGACAACTCGTCCAGGTCTCCATCCACATGGCCAACCGGAGCGACGAAGTCCGCAACGTCCCAGGGATCGAACCCTACCTGATCGACGCGGCCGGACACATCTGGCCGCAAACCACCGGCCTAGGCGGCGTCCCCATCACACAGCGCCTGCCACGGAGCCACAGCAACCAGCCAACCCATCTTCCGCGTCCAGGATACCCCCGCAGGCCTGGCATTGGTCCTATCACGTCACCACGCCGGCTGGCACTGGCTCGTCATCGGCGACCCCGACACCCCTGGCCACAAACCCACCCTCCTGGCCTTACCTCACTAGGCCACATTGGTCTCGCTCATCAGCAAGGAGTGCAGCGTCACATCGTCCAGAAACGAGAGCTCCATACGGATCGTCAGCAGCCCTTGCTGATCCACCTCCATATGCTTCCGGCGTGTGCACAGTTCCACGAACGTCTGGTGACCATCACGCCCAAACTCGACCCCGACCGATAGAAACGCCGCATAAAGCTCCACGATCATCCGCAGTTGGATCTCCAGCCGAAACTCCACCGCCGTCGCCGACAGCGTCTTCCTCTCGACGACCCACGCCCCGCATAGCGAGACCGCAGTGGTCAGACCAGACAGCAGTCCGTGCCGTTCTTCGTACGTATGTGCCTGTAGTTCAATCGCATCCATGCAGGTCCCCGTCGGCGTAAATTGTCGGCCGCCAGCCTGTTCATCGGAGACCGGCCCCCATGCGTGACGCCTGCCTCGTTCCAGCCAGCACCATCGTCACAGTACCTCTGGACAACGAGTGTATGTGATACGTTTTGGCGATGATCCTCGGCATCGGCACTGACCTTATTGAGATCCCACGCATCGCCCGGTCCATCGAGCGTTACGGAGAGGGTTTCCTCCTTCGCGTCTACACTATGGAGGAGATCGCCTACTGCCAGCGCAAGAAGAAGACCTCTGCCGAGAGCTTCGCCGCTCGTTTTGCCGCGAAGGAAGCCGGAGCCAAGGCGCTCGGCACCGGCATCAGCCGCGGCGTCGTCTGGACCGAGTTCGCCGTCACCCGCGAGCCCAGTGGAAAGCCTCTGCTGGAGTTTCGCGGACGCGCCGCCGAGATTGCCAAGTCGATGGGGATCGCTCGCGTCTCGCTCTCCCTCACCCACACCAAAGACATGGCGATGGCCGTCGTCATCGTCGAAGACTAAGAGAAGTCCTGCCGGACGGGCCCGCTGCGCGCGGGGCGGTCACTTCGTGACTCGTAACTGCTTCGCGTGGGCCTCCCGTTGGTCGGCAATGAATTTCTTTCTCGACCATCGGTCCTGCCGTAGGCCCCGGGAGAGCCACCCGAAGGTGTAAAAAGGCGTGCGAACGCCCGCCGCCCGCGCAGGGCGCCTGTCCGGCAGGACAATTTTTTACAGGTGTTTTACTGCTGAGGCGGGTCGCCCGCTTTATGACCGGGAATATAGGGCTCAACCGACATAAGGTTCGACATTGTGTTCCGTTCCTGATCGTTGAACTGGCTGTGAAACGCTGGCGAGCTTATGTACTGCTGCCTCTGCGCCTCGGGCATGGCACGCAGATCGCGGAAGGTACGGGCCACCAACTTGCGCCGGTCCTCCGGCAGACTTCCAAGCTGTAACATCGCACCCCGAACCTGCTGCCTCTGCTGCCCCGTCAGATGCTCGATCGCCTCATTGTGCTCGAGCATGCGGCTCCTCTCTTCCGGCCGCATGTTGTTCAATTGACTGAGCTGTTCCCGCATTCTCTGCTGTGTCTGCGAGGGAAGCTCACGGAACCCAGGCTCGGATTCAAGTGCCCTCTGCTGCTGCGCGAGCGGCAGGTCGCGGTGCCGGCTCATCCACTCGGTCAAATGAGGGTTATTGCGTACGTTCGCCCCTGCATTGTTCGGATTCGAGTTCCGTGGCGCTGCCCCTGAGTTCCCTTGAAAGTTGTTCGAAGGCCGCGGAGTCGGCGCAGACTGCTTCGGCGTGGCACGGAAGATGGGGGGGCGCTGCTGGGCGGAGGCACTAAGAGCAAACGTGAGCAGGAAAACGCCGCAAACCTTCGTCCCGTGCCCGGTCAGCGAAGCAAAAGTAAAGCTTCCGCTTTGGTCAGACCAGCGAGTTGGGAGAAAGGTCGGCATAGAGAAAGAAACGAAGAGGATGCCATCAAGGCGATTTTGGTTTCATGACTGTCTGATATATTTTCGCCGGGCTCAGTGTATATGCAATTTCCTGCGTATGTAAGACAAAAAACATCAACTTACGTCAAAAAGCGCAGGTTAGCTCGGAGCGTTTGCCTCGTCGTTCGAATCGTCCTCCTGGAGAAGCTGGTCCATCTGCTGTAGGGTGGTCTCATTTTTGTCGAGAATCTGCAGATCCTCAACCGTAGCCGAAACCTGAGGCGTGCCGATGTGATTCAACCGGATCATGCTCGAATAGCTGCCGCCACCCAGCAGAAGCACCAGAGCCAATCCTCCGGCGACCGCCGGACGGAACTGGCGGCCCGTGTTGAACAGGATGTGGTCGCGCAGACGGGCAAAGAAGCCAAGCTTCGGAGCGGCCTGCTCCTCGCGAAGCAGCACGGCCATCTTCTGGTCGAAGTACGGGCTCAGCTCCGGGGCCTGCCACGCATCCATCGCGGCGACGGTCGCCATCAGCGAGGTGTAATCCTCCTCGCACGGGGGGCAGGTCACCAAGTGGGCAACGGCGGCTGCGTTGGAGGCGGCGGCCGGGTTCAGCACAAGCTCGGGGAGTTCTTTTTGAAACGTTTTGCAGTCCATACAGCTCTTCCTCTCTCGTTCGACGCGCCAGTTTCGCGTCTGTACTACTCATCGATCGTTATACGAAGCCCTTCAACTTCTCCCGCAGCGTCTGGTAGGCGCGGAAGAGCAGTGATTTAGTGGCCGATTCGGACAGTTTCAGGACCTCGCCAATCTGGCGATAGTCCATGCCCTCGTACTTGTGCATCAAAACGGCCATCTTCTGGCGTTCCGGCAGTGCCATCACGAACTCGCGTATGGCCTGCATGCGCTCACTGCGCATAAGGTCGGCTTCGACGTTGGGCGTAGAGTCCGCCACATCCGGCGTGGAGCCCGTCTCCGCATCCGGCTCGTCCAGGTAAACAGTCGCGGCAGAGCGCTCATGGCGCGTATCGCGAGCGTGGTTCACACCCAGGTTCGTCGCAATGCGGTAGAGCCACGTGCTGAACCTGGCCTCGGCCCGATAGGTCTCGCGCGACCGGTATACCCGGAGGAAGACCTCCTGGGCAAGCTCTTCGGCGACAGCCTGGTTGTGCGTCATCCGGTACATAAAGCTGACGATCGGCTTGCGGTACTTGCGCAGCAGATAGTCGAACGCGACCATATTCCCCGCGCTCAGCTCCAGCATGATGGCGGAGTCCTCCATAGCGGCGAACTCGGCCGGCGCGTGGTGCGTGGTCACTTCGGGGAAATCCTGCAGCATTCCGGGATGGATCGCGAGCGTGCCCATATCTTTCGTAACCCGGTCTGTGCCGTCAGGTTGCGCGGAAGGACTTTTTTCCTCGTGATTTCCTGCGCCATTTACCGAATTCGGCTCATTTCCCGAGGCCACGGACTCCCTGGCACCCGGTTTTTGGGCGTCTGGATTGGGGTTTCGGGGAGGCGGGATGGGAGAAGGCGATGGCATGGTGCTGGATCGATACTACTTAGGATGCTGCTGGAGGGGAATTGACAGTTTCGAGCCATCGATTTTGGAAGCCGTCCTTCCGGATGGTATGATCGAATCACTCGCGGGAGGCTCCTTTCGTTTGGAGCGTCGCGCATGGGATCTGGTTCTGAAGCTTCAGGATTGGGCGCATAACTCAGCGGTAGAGTGCCACCTTCACACGGTGGAAGTCGTAGGTTCGAATCCTGCTGTGCCCACCATCAAAACAACAACTTAGCGTCCTGCCGGACGGGCCCACCGCGCGGGCGTTCGCACGCCTTTTTACTGCTTCGCGTGGCTCTTCCGATGGTCGAGAAGGGAGTTTGGTGCCGACTGGAGGAAAGCCCGTACGAGATCGTTCTTGTCGGCTAGTGGTCCAACCTCTCGTCCGAAAAAGTGGTATGGAGTGCACCGTTTATGGTGCACTCCGTGGATCTATGGTTTTCTAAAGGGGTTATTGGCTGGCGATGCGGAATTCCCAATGTTTCACCAGGAACGTTTGGTCGTTTTTTTGTGGCCAGAATGTCGCTTTTTGGTGGTCCGTTAGTGGGCCAAAGTATGGAAAAGCTGGACAGCCGCTGGTGAACGGAGAGTGGTCTGTTTTCGTTTCGATTACCGCACGTCGATCAGACTGAGCCCATCCGGCGGCTGTGGCGAATCGGCTGAGTTGGGCGACGCGCGCAGACTCAGCCGGGCGGACCTGAGCGCGGTCGGGGACAGAAGGGAACGATGGGTGTGGCGCGACGCCAGCCGGTTAGTTTTGCGGAAGTGGCTGGGCGCTTGTCCTGGCCTGCTGACTGCTTGTCAGGATTGCAGGAGACTTTTCACGTTCCTTGGTGCTGAGGATGGAGGAACGCTCAAAGAGGCTAATCTTTTCGGCCAAGGCGATATCCACGAAATGGCTTAGGGATACGCCTTCGAGCTTAGCCATCTGCCTGACTTCTTCTCGGAACGAAGGGGAAAGGCGGAGAGAGGTGGTGTGCTGTCCAGGAATTCGATTCATGAGGCCCCGCTAAAGGGAGAGATAGATGCCTTGTATATGAGAAAACGAATGAGGGGCGAAAACAGATTTATGGATTAAGAAAAAAATTTGATACGGGCGCATCCGTCATCTGGCTATCGACATTCCGGATCGGAGTACCGGGGATGTCGTGTGCATCATGAATTGTTCCGATAGCCGCAGCACTGATTTTTACGGGCCTAACGGTGCTTCTTTCGTTGCGCGACATCGTCGTGTGAGCCATCCCCGGATACTGGGTCGTTTCATCCAACCTGTCGGTCGAACGTTTACTTTGACGGGCAAGATGACCCCCTATACGACACCAGAGATGTTTCTCCAAGCTGCGAATGATATCCAAATCGACGTGGCACTGAATGCCCATCCTTGAGATGTGTGATTCAGACAGCGCCCAGTGATCTTTCTAAGTTGCCGTATGCATGGCTACGGTGTTCAGGGTTCATTCTGTTCATCTTTTCGGCGAGGGCAACGCTGATGAAGTAGTTCAGAGAGACACCTTTCAGCTGAGCGATGTGGGCTGCCTGTTCGCGGATCGAGGGGCAGATTTTAATTTGCACGTTTTGATGGTGTTGGAAGCTCGGCCCCATGGAATTGTCCTCTGTTGTTGTGGTGGTTACGACCGAACATTACACGAGCTTCCAGGTACCACGCAAGATATTTTTTGTAACTTTAGTAACCATTGAAATTTCATGCCGGAATCTACCTTGCGGGGAGTGGTCATTGTTCCTCCTCCTTTGGACAGACGGTCGATTTTTTGTTGTCTTATGTTGTCTTACACCCGAAAAAATCCTTTATTTCCGGTTAAGCGCCTGGGATATCCATGGTGATATCAAAACAGCGATATATCCGTTTTGCCCATCCTTTTCGACTCTTAGCCGCCCCTATAGTAAGCATCTAGGCCGAAATACAAAGTTACTAACGTGCTGACGCGGTAACGCGCCGTGGCGTGTTTTGGGAGGGGAAAATGCAAAGTTTTTCTGGACGCTTGCTCGAAACGATTTTTCGCTTACAAGTAAGCCCTTCCGTATCACCGTCGGCGCCTCAGGACTTCCCGTCCGCCCCTCCCCATGCGTCGCTCCACGCGATGCGTTCCTCATTTTCGATGTCAGTTTCCAATGTTTTTTAGTCCCCAGGAGTCTTCCATGCAGATGCTCGTCTCGTCCCGCCTTCTTGAGTCAGAAAAACCCTCCAATAAACGTGGATTGACTCTTGGCAGGGGTGCTGCCTTGATGTCACTGCTGATGTTCTGTTTTGCTTTCGTGACAGGATGCGGCTCTGGAGGCTATGCCGGCGGCGGCATTGTGAGCCTGTCGGCTTCCTCGGCGACGATCGATGCTGGGCAGCAGTTCTCCGTCAGCTCGACTCTTTCAAGCTCGTTGCCGGTGAGCTGGTCGCTAGCGAGCTCTCAGTGCTCGGACGCGGCGTGCGGAACACTCTCCGCGGCGACCGGGACGTCGACCATCTACACGGCACCGACGGCTGTTACGTCGCAGATGAAGATCACTCTGACCGCTGCGATTGCAGGGACGAAGAGCCAGAGTGTTATATCGATTACGGTTAACCCTTTGCCGACGATTACCGGGACTCTTCCGGCGGGCACGGTGGGATCGGCCTACACGGCTACGCTGACCGCCGCGGGTGGTACGGGTGCGTTGAAGTTGAGTTTGTCCGCTGGCTCATTGCCGGCCGGTCTTTCGTTCAATGCTTCCACGGGTGTGATCTCCGGAACGCCGACCGCCGCAGGGACCGCGAGCTTCACGGTGCAGTTGGTCGATACGAGCGATGTGCCGTTTACGCTGACCGTCCAGAAGACGATTGTTATCTCTGCTGTAACGCCTCCGACGCTGACTGTGGTGAATGGCAATCCTCCCGCGGGCACTGTCGGTGCGGCTTATTCGAGCACGCTGACGGCGACAGGCGGGACATTGCCTTATACGTGGAGCGTTCTTTCGGGCTCGCTGCCGAGCGGTCTCTCCCTGGGTGCTGCGACGGGCGTGATCTCGGGGGTACCTACGGCCTCGGGTACCGCAACGTTTAGCGCGCAGGTGACGGACGCCTCCGGGACGAAGGCGAGCGCATCCTTCTCGATCGCGGTCAACGCGGTGGCTCCTGCGCTTTCGTTTACGCTGAGCTCGCTGCCGAGCGGAACGGTTGGCACGCCGTACACGGGTACGATCGGTGTGACGGGTGGAACTTCCCCCTATAGCTGCGTGATTACAGCCGGAACCTTGCCTGCGGGGCTTTCGCTCTCCGGTTGCGTTGTGAGCGGTACGCCGACGGTGGCTGGTACGTCGAATCTGACGGTGAAGGCTACGGATTCGAGCAGTCCTGCGGGGACGGTGACGGGACCGATCAGCCTGACGATCAATCCAGCTGGAAGCCTGACGATTACGGCTCCGCCTCCAGCAACGGCAGGAACGCCTTATTCGGGTCCGATCGGAATCACGGGCGGAACTGGACCGTACACCTGCTCGATTACGGCTGGGACGCTTCCTGCCGGACTGAGCCTGTCGGGCTGCACGATCGTTGGAACACCGACGACCCCCGGGAAGACGACGGTCACGGTCAAGGTAACGGATTCCGGATCTCCGGCGATTACGACGTCCACTGCCATTGTGATTACGGTGAATCCGGCGACGCTGACGCTGACGTTGACCACGCTTCCGAATGGCACGGTGGGTACGCCCTATAGCCAGGTGATTGGTGTATCGGGCGGAACGGCACCGTATGCCTGCTCTATTACGGCCGGAACACTTCCAGCAGGCTTGACGCTGACGGGTTG
>Ga0179596_10000258_pt1 | contig 20271 bp, 15 predicted proteins | sample CZODoug1_1_08_16_FD_155494 | JGI IMG/M metagenome (GOLD analysis project Ga0179596, IMG submission 155494) | Vadose zone soil fungal communities from Angelo Coast Range Reserve, California, USA - CZODoug1_1_08_16fungal (Illumina Assembly) | ecosystem: Environmental > Terrestrial > Soil > Vadose...
GTGGGACGAAGCGTGGTTGTGCACCGCCCACCCCGGCGCGGAGAGCATGAGGTCCCCCGCGGCCCATTCGTAGCGATTGCCCGCGACCGTCGAATACCCCTTGCCGTGGAAATAGTAGTTGATCGCCGCGGAGACGTGACGGTGGGGCCGGTCGACGATCTTCGGCGGGCGAATCGTCATGGTGGCGAAGAAGTTCGGCGTGATGCCGTTGGTGCGGCCGGTGACGGGGTTGTACATCATGTAGAGTCTGCGCCCGGCGTACTCTTTTCCGAGCGCCTCGAGCTTGTCGAGCTCGCGCTTCACTTCCTTCCAGGGAAAGTGCAGAGGCTTCGACACCACCGCTTCCGGATTGATGAGGATCTCGTACGGCATCAGCATGCCGCCGTCCGCGCCGACGCGGATCATCCCGTAGGGACTCTTGCGGCCCGGATCTCCCGACCGCGCTTTCTCCTCCGCGTCCTCCACCGGATGCAGCCCGGCGGCCGGCTCGTCCTCAGGAAGATAGACCTGCATGTGCTGGAGAAGCGGCACGTTCGAATAGGTCAGGCGCACCTGAAGATCCTTGCCGTCGTTGACGTGACGGTAGACCGCATACGAGGGATGATTCCACACGTCGTATTGCGCGAAGGCGACGCGCTTGCCCGCAACCAGCGTATGGCCAGAACCACGAATGCAGAAGTTGACCTCGGTGGCGTTGTGCCGGAACGCGGCGGTCTTCTCGCCCGGCTTCAGCACGGATAGCTTGACCTGGATCCCGGGGGCGAAACCCGGCGCATTGGCCTCGGCGAGCGGATGCACGATCAGCGACTCGCGCCGGCCGTTCCCGGGCAGGGGCTGGCTCGCCAAGCGCTCGATTTCGGCATCGATCTCGCGCTTGGTGACGACGATGGGCGTCCAATACAGGTTCTCGTCCCGCGCGCGCTCACCGGAGCGGTCGGAGAAGCGACCCTGCATGTCCTGGAAATCCTTCTTGAACTCGTTCATGAGACCTCCTCGGCCGAGGATCAGATCGTACTCCCTAGACGGGGTTTTTGGCTCTCGCCCCCGCCAGCCGCGGCTTCGTCTTCGTCGGCTGGTGGATTGCACGGCCCGCACCGCGCGCTCTCGCCCGCTTGAGCAACTCGACCCCGAGAGCAAGATCGGAAATGCCCATGCCCATCGCCTTGAAGAGCGATACATCGTCCCGCGCGGTGCGCTTACACGCGGAGGCGATAAGCCTGGAGAGCGGCATCACTTTGTCCCATCCGGACGCCCCGTACTGCGTCATGAATTCGCGCGAGAGCTGCTGCACGCCCGGAAGATTGTCCACGGCCACCAGCGTGGCGCGCGCAAAGACGTCCTGCGCGAATTCCTCCCGGTCCGGAGCGATCGCGCCTACCGCATTCAGGTGAGCGCCTCTTTCGAGCATCGCGGCTGCGAGGAAAGGCTGCGCCGCCCGCGTCACCAGCGTCACGATCTGTGCTCCTTCGCATGCGTCGCCAACCGAAGCAGAGACTTCGGTTTCGATGCCGAACTCCTCGCGCGCTTTCGCCGCGAACGCCTGGCGCGACTCCGCGTGTGGACTGTAGATCTGCAGCCGGTCGATGGGCCGCACCGCGAGCATCGCGCCGAGCTGGGCGAGCGCCTGTTTACCCGTCCCGACGATCGCCATCACCCTGGCATCCTGCCTCGCCATCCAGTCGGCGGCCACGCCCGAGATGCCGCCGGTGCGCAAGCTTCCCAGCGCGAACGCCTCGATCACTGCAACCAGGGACCCGTCGTCGGCGCTCCACAGAAGCAGAAGCGGACAGGTGCCGCCCTGCGTGTGAGTCCATGTTTTGGTGCCCACCAGATTCCCGAGCTTTCCGCCGATTGCATGCAGGTTGTTCTTTCCATATTGGAGCAAGGTCTTCGTCATGTTCTGCGCTTCGCCGCGCGCTTCATCGCGCAGGGCGGCCTCGAGAGCGACGATCGCGTCCTTGAGGTCCAGCAGCTGGACGACTTCCGCCTCGGCGATCCAGATCGCGTCGCTGCCCATTTTCATACCTTGAACGAGGTCAACACCTGCTTGGGAAACAATTCCTCGAGCTCCAGGCGCCTGTGGCACACACCCTGTTCGAACGCAAAATCGACGAAAGCCTGAAGCGTGGTGCGGTTCTTCTCGAGCCCGTAGGGCCAGAAGTCCTCGCCGAAGACGCTTTTCATGCGGTCGGTGTACGGCGCAAGCCAGGCGAGGGGCGCGTGCGAAGCCGTGATGTCGGAAAGCCGCTCGACCGAGCGGCGCTTCGCTTCCTCGAACGCCTTGTAGAGATTCATCGCGAGCCAGGGGTGGCGCTCGAGCACGTCGGTCTTGATGACGATCACGTGCATGATAGGAAAGATCCCGGTCTCCCTGAAATAGGCCGCTTCGACCGCTTCGTAATCCGGGAACAGCCGCCGGATCCCGCTGCCGAAGCCGCGCGGGGGCCGTGCGGAAAGCACGGCGTCGAGATCCCCTGCGAGCAGCATGTCGTTCAGAGAGTGTTGGGGCTCCGGGCGGAGCCGCACCCCTTCGGGCAGCTTCGGCTTCACTTTCTCGACGCGGCCTGCTTGGTTCACTCCTGCCTGGACCCAGTCGACCGAGGCGAGCGGCACTTGGGCCTGGTGGGTGAGGTAACCCCGCGAGTAGATCACCGCCGTCTGTGCCCACTCCGGAATCCCGATGCGCTTGCCCTTCAGCTGCTCCGGGCGGTCGATGCTGCCGCCCTCGCGCACGTAGATCATCGATTGCCGGAACACGCGCGACGGAAATACGGGTATCGCGGCGATGCCGGTGTCCTCCTGCGAGCGCAGGGACACGTACTTGCCCATGGACATTTCCGATACTTCCCATTCGCGGAAGAAGGTGAAGCGGAAGAACGCTTCCTCCGGCGGCAGGTTGAGCACGTTGAGGCTCACGCCCTGGACGGGCACTTGTCCCGTGGCGAGGTCGCGCGTGTGCTCGTAGTCGCCGATGGCAAGGGTCAGAGACAGTCTTTCCACGAGTTCACTATTCCTTGAGGAGAACCGCGCCGTTTTCGATTTTCACGGCATAGGTGCGAATGTCCTCGGTGCAGGGGACGCCGACCGCCTTGCCGGTCGCGATGTGAAACTTCCCCTGGTGCAACGGGCATTCGATCTCCTCGCCCTCGATGAAGCCGTCGGCGAGGCTCGCCTGTCCGTGCGTGCAGGTGTCGTGCGTGGCGAAAATTTTTCCGCCGAGGTTGTACAGGCACACCGGCTCCGCGCCGAGGCTGACGAGCAGCGTTCCGTCTTCGGGAACATCGGAGGCGTCGGCGATTTTGACCCAGTTCTCGCTCATGTCAGAGAGGATAGATCAGGCTGTTCGGGACGAGCAGGCTGTCGAAGATGCAGAGCTTTTCCTTGAATTTTAGCCTGCCCTCCTCGACGACGAGCTTGTCGCGATATTGGCCGGTGTTGAAGACTCGCGTGAGCTCGTCCTGCAGCGTCTCGAGCGCGACATAGTTCGCGCGCACCTCGAGCACCCTTTCCTTCCAGCCGAGGACGCGAATGCCGCTTACCATGCGGCGCATGTAGCGTGGCGCGTACACGGCGGTCTTGCGGATTGCCGTGACCCGGTCGGCGAGATAGCCCTTGCTCTCGCAAAGCCAGGTCGCGAGTGGCAGCCCGCGCTCGAAGTTCTCGCGCGGAACGATCTTGTAGAGACATTGCTCGACGAAGAATTCCGGCCATTCCTCGAAGCGCTCCTCGTCGAGGCAGGCGGTGTAGGCCGCATAGAGCTCTTCCAGCTCTAGGCGCAGATCCCGGGAATTCAGGGTGAGATAGCGTTCTGACGCGCTCACGATATATAAAAGAACGAACGTTCGATTTCTTTGTTTTATTGATGATTAAACAGTTTCTTAAATCTCCATGACCTGCCGGTAGTAGGCGTAGAACGCCCGGATCACGGACTCCGTGACCATGTGCTGCTCGTCCTTCCAGTCGCGCCCTCCCATCTCCATAACGCCGGCCCCCTCAGGATACGGACCCACACCGCTCTGAGAGAATTTCATTATTTCGCTGTCGTCGATCGAAACGAATCCCGCCGGTCCCATGAGGTTCGCCTGCCGCAGCCTGCGCCGGGTCATGTCCTCGTCGTCTTCGGCGTAGCCGAAATAGGTCCAGGCGAGCTCGAACGCCGCCGGGCCGCGCGTGATGAGCTGACGCATCGCCAGAGTGTTCGACTGTTGCTGGATGATGAGGTTGGGCCAAAGGGTCGTCATCACCACGGTGTACTCGGGAAATTCGCGCACCGGCTCGAGCAGCGTCGGATCCTGCAGCTTGAAGTTGTCGATCAGCGACTTCATGTCGGCGTTGTCCTCGGTCTTCTTCTGATCCCCTCGCCAGGAAATCAGCGCACCGTGACGACCGGTCGCATCCATCTGCACTTTCGAGGGCTGATCGGCCCGAAACAGCCCGAAGCTCACCAGGAAAACGTGCAGCAGGCTCGCGTGATAGGGGTCCTTGATGTTCTCGAACATCAACTTCCAGTTGGCGGGTGTCAGTTGGCGCGAGTAGCCGAGCACGCGGAGTTCCCGGCCGTCGAACACGCGGTCGTAGAGGGCCAGCATCGAGGGACCGAAATATTCTTCGAGCGGCTCCAGATCCGACGCAAAGGAGGCGAAGATCACGCCGTGGCGGCGCGCGACCTTGAGCTTGCGCAGCCCGTGGTTCTTCGGATCGAAATCCGCGGGCATGCCGCCCTGCTTCTTCACGCCGCGTCTGAACGGCACGCCGATCAGATTGCCCTTCAGGTCGTAGGTCCACTGATGGTAGGGACACATGAATTCGGCGGCGCTGCCGAGATGCTTCTGGCAGAACTGCACGCCCCGGTGAGCGCAACGATTCTCCACCACGTTGATCGAGCCTTCCTGGTCGCGCACCACCACGACCGGCTTCTCGCCTATGAAGGTGCGCTTGAAATCGCCGGGGCGCGGGAGCTCCGCCTCGAGAGCGACGTAGCTCCAGCTCGGACCGCAGAAGATGCGCTCCTGCTCCAGGGAATAGATCTCCGGGTCGGAGTAGATCCAGTAAGGGATGCGGGAAACGCCTTCTTGGGGCCACACGTGGCGCGCGCCCATGGATTTCTCTCTCGGCGTTGGCGCCGCTCGTTAGGACCGCCTGCGGCGGAACTTGGACAGGAGGTCGTCCAGATGATCGTGACTCGAATAACTGATGACCAGTTTCCCCGCACCTTTTTTGCCCGGCTTGATCTCGATTTTGGTGCCGATCTCCCCGGACAATTCTTCCTCGAGGCGCGCGATGTCGCGGTCGGTGCCGGCTCTGCGCCTGGTTTTGACCGTGGGATGAAGGATGGCGTTGACCATGCGCTCCGTCTCGCGCACGGAGAGCGCCTGGTCTGTGACCCGCTTCGCGGCGCTCTCCTGCTGCCGTCCGTCGAGCGCGAGAAGCGCGCGCGCGTGTCCCATTTCGAGCTTTCCGTCGAAAACAAGCGCCTGGACCGACTTTTGAAGATTCAGTAACCTGAGCAAGTTGGTGGTTGCGGTGCGGGAGCGGCCGATGGCCTCCGCCGCTTCCTGGTGCGTGAGCTTGAACTCGCCGATCAGCCGCTGCACGCCGCCTGCTTCCTCGAGCGGGTTGAGGTTTTCCCTCTGGATGTTCTCGACCAGCGCCATGGCGAGCGCCGACGAATCCGGGACGTCGCGAACGAGCGCTGGGACTTCCGCGAGACCGGCGATTTTCGCCGCGCGCCAGCGCCGCTCGCCCGCGATGATCTCGTAGCGGTTGTTCTCGATCGGCCGCACGAGAACGGGCTGCATCAGTCCTTGCGTCCTGATCGAGGCTGCGAGCTCCTCCAGCGAGCTGTCGTCCATCTTCGTGCGCGGCTGGTAGCGACCACGCTGCAGCTGATCGATGCGCAGCGTGGCTTGACGCTCGGAGACCGGCCCCCCCTCCCCATCCTTGTCGAGGAGGGCGTCCAGGCCCCTGCCCAGTCCCTTGAGTTTCATCGGTATTTCCCGTTCATGCTGTCGCCGCGATGCCGTTCCGGGAGAGGATCTCGCCCGCGAGGGCGACGTACGCTTGCGAGCCTTTGCATTCGCGATCGAGCTTCACTGCGGGCGCGCCGAAGCTCGGCGCCTCGGCGAGCCGTACGTTGCGCGGAATCACGGTCTCGTACACCTTCTTGCCGAAGTGTTCCTGCAATTGCGCCGACACCTGCTGGGCGAGCGCATTGCGCGGATCGTACATGGTTCGAAGGAGCCCTTCGATATCGAGCTTCGGATTCAGGTGCTGGCGGATCTTTTTGATCGTATTCACGAGATCGGAGAGCCCCTCGAGCGCGTAGTACTCGCATTGCATCGGGATCATCACCGCATCGGCTGCGACCAGTCCATTCACCGTGAGCATATTGAGCGCAGGGGGGCAGTCGAGCAGGATGAATTCGTACTGGCTGGCGATCGATTCCAGCGCGCCTTTCAGGCGCGACTCGCGGTGCTCGAGGTTGACCAATTCCACCTCCGCGCCGGCAAGGTCGCGGTTGGCGGGAATCAGATCGTACCCGCCTGATTCCGACTTATGGCGTGCCGAATCGGCCGTGGCCAGTCCCAGCAGCACCTGGTAGATCGAAGTCTTGAGCGTGCGCTTGTCGATGCCGCTGCCCATGGTGGCGTTGCCCTGTGGATCGAGATCCACCAGCAGCACGCGCATCCCGGACTGCGCGAGGCCCGCCGCGAGATTGACGCTGGTCGTGGTCTTTCCGACGCCGCCCTTTTGGTTGGTGACGGCGAGGATACGGGTCATGCGCGCTCGATCAAGACAAGATGCCGCTCGGCGTCGAGCCCCGGAACGGCGAAGGCGTGCACCTGCCGCACGCGGAAGTCTGGCGGCAAGCGCTCGATTTCCTCGAAGGGGTGGACACCCTTCATCGCCGCGAACACACCGCCCGGCGCGAGCAAATGCCCAGCCAGCGCGATGAACTCGGCGATCTCGGCAAACGCGCGGGAAATGATGCAATCGAATTTTTCACCGGCGTGCCAAGCCTCGAGCCGCTCGCATATCACAGTCACGTTCCTCAACTGGAGGTCCGCTACCGCCTGCCGGAGAAAGGCCGCTTTTTTGTGATTGCTGTCGAGCAACGCGACCTGAATGTCGGGCCTCGCCACCGCAATGGGAATCCCGGGAAATCCCGCGCCACTGCCTGCATCCAGCACCCGAGTTCCAACCAAGTATGGGATTACGGCGAGGCAGTCGAGCAGGTGGCCGCTGACCACCTTCTCCCTGTCTCGTATGGCGGTCAAGTTATATACCTGGTTCCATTTTTCAAGCAGCGCGAGGTACTGAAGGAGTTTGTTGGCGCCGTCACGACCCAATGAAAGACCTAGCTCCGCTACCCCTTTCTCCAGGCGCCGGTCCAACCCGGCTTGCGCCGGCCCCGCCGTCAACGTCGTCATGCGGCCGATCTTTCTGGCGCGCCCACTCGACGCTTCAAGTGGACGAGCAGCAGCGAGATCGCGGCGGGTGTAATGCCTGAGATGCGCGAGGCTTGTCCAATCGTCTCCGGTTTGTGTTGGTTCAATTTCTGCTGCACTTCGATCGACAGGCCGCGCACGCTTCGGTAATCGAGATCGCGCGGCAGTGCCATCGTCTCGTAGCGCTCCTGGCGCGCGATTTCTTCGTGCTGGCGTTCGACGTACCCCTGGTATTTGGCTTGAATCTCCACCTGCGAGGCGACCGCCACATCGTCGACGGGTGCACCCCGATCAGAAAGCTCGGCCAGCGAGGCGTAGCCCACCCCCGGACGCTTCAGAAGATCCATGAGGGAGTATTCGCGCTCGATCTGCTTGCCGAGCACACGCGCGGCAACGTCGGGAGGCAGGGACTTGGGACTGACCCAAGTGGACCTGAGCCGCTCCTGCTCGCGGCCGATCGCGTCGCGCTTGCGGTTGAACGCGCCCCAGCGGACATCGTCCACCACGCCGAGCCTGCGACCGGTCTCGGTGAGTCGCAAGTCCGCATTGTCCTCGCGCAGCATGAGCCGATATTCCGCGCGGCTGGTGAACATGCGATATGGCTCCGAAACACCGCGGGTAATGAGGTCGTCGACCAAGACACCGATATACCCTTCGTTGCGCCGCGGGCACCAAGCATGCTCGTCGCGGACGAGGAGCGCCGCATTGATACCCGCGAGGATTCCCTGCGCCGCCGCTTCCTCGTAGCCGGTAGTGCCGTTGATCTGTCCCGCAAAGAACAGGCCCGAGATCGACTTCGTTTCCAGCGACGACCTTAGGTTGCGCGGATCGTAGTAGTCGTATTCGATGGCGTAACCCGGCCGCAGGATATGGGCTTGCTCAAGCCCCCGGATGCTGCGCACGAGCTCGATCTGCACATCAAAGGGCAGACTCGTCGAGATTCCGTTCGGATAAAACTCGTTGGTGGTGAGCCCTTCGGGCTCGAGAAATATCTGGTGACTCTGTTTGGCGGCAAAGCGATGGATCTTGTCCTCGATCGAAGGGCAATAGCGGGGGCCGATACCCTCGATCACTCCTGTGTACATCGGCGAGCGGTCCAAGCCCCGGCGGACGATTTCGTGCGTATGCGGATTGGTGTGGGTGATCCAGCAGGGCAGTTGGCGAGGGTGCATCCCTGTCGTTCCGACAAAGGAGAAGACGGGCACCGGTTCATCGCCCGGCTGCGCTTTCATCACCGAAAAGTCGATGGTGCGACCGTCGAGCCGGGGCGGCGTTCCGGTTTTGAGGCGACCCACCGGAAGCTGGAGCTCGCGCAGTCGCGCAGCGAGACTGACTGAAGGTGGGTCCCCGGCCCGACCAGCCCGGTAGTTCGCCAATCCGATATGGATGAGTCCGGAAAGGAACGTGCCCGTGGTCAGCACCACGACGCGGCTGGAAAAGCGAACGCCGAGCTCAGTCACTACCCCGACAACGCGGTCGCCTTCCAACAGGAGGTCGTCCACCGCCTGCTGGAATAAAGTCAAGTTGGCCTGGTTCTCCAGCCGCGATCGAATCGCGTGCTTGTACAGGAGACGATCGGCTTGCGCGCGCGTCGCGCGGACTGCAGGACCCTTGGAGGAATTCAGGATGCGAAACTGGATCCCGGCTTCGTCTGTGGCTATCGCCATGGCACCGCCCAACGCATCCACTTCCTTGACAAGATGTCCCTTCCCAATGCCGCCGATTGACGGGTTGCAAGACATCTGTCCCAGCGTTTCGATATTGTGGGTAAGCAGAAGAGTCCGACAACCGGCCCGCGCCGCCGCGAGTGCGGCCTCGGTCCCGGCGTGGCCACCGCCGACCACGATCACATCGAACTGGGAGGGAAATTGCATCGCTTTGAGCAGGAAAATAGAGCGAAACCAATCGAATTCTAAAGGTAATCCAGGACGAGAGACAGTGTTTCACTGTGAACCTTCGAGCGTTCAGAGAGGACTCGGTCAATCGCGGGATAAAGGGGGACTAAACCCATAGACAGCCGGACGTTTCACGTGAAACGTCCTTTGAGAGACTCCCCACTGGAATTGCACAGCTTGTTAGGCCGCAGAGACACAGCTTACTAACAGGGTCTAAATCGGATATTCACAACGACTGCAGCTCAGCCGTTTTTATCATTAATATAAATATAAACAACAGCTTATTAAGAAAGCGCTCTTGCAGCGGCTGCGGTGGGAATACTCGGAACCTCAGCCCAGGGAACGCCCGAGCGTCTCACGTCGCGCAGCGAGCTCACGCGGCAAACGGCTCCCCAGCATCTGCAGCAACTCATCTTGCAGTTTCAGTTCCCGCTTCCACTCCCCGCCGTCGATCGAGCTCACGCGCTTGAATTTCTCGCTGTCGAAGCTTTCCAGTCCCTTCCAATCCAAATCCTGGAAATCTGGGACCTTGCCGATAGGTGTTTCAACCGCGTTGCCCCTGCCCTGACAGCGCTCCACAATCCACTTCAGTACTCGCATGTTTTCGCCGTAGCCAGGCCAGATGAATTTTCCATTGGCATCGGTGCGAAACCAATTGATGCAGAAGATACGGGGCCGCTGAGGCACCGAGCGCCCCAGTTTGAGCCAATGGTTGAAGTAATCGCCCATGTTGTACCCGACAAAAGGGATCATTGCCATGGGATCGCGCCTTACCACCCCTACCTTTCCAGTCGCGGCGGCCGTGGTCTCCGAACCCATCGTTGCCGCCATATACACGCCAGAGTCCCAATCGACTGCCTCGGAGACAAGCGGCACGGTGTCGGAGCGCCGGCCTCCGAACACGAAGGCAGATATCGGAACACCCTGCGGATTTTCCCAATCGGAATCGATCGAAGGACACTGCGACGCTGGAACCGTGAATCGCGCATTAGGATGCGCCGCTTTCCTGCCGCAATCGGGTGTCCACTCCCTCCCCTGCCAATCGATGAGCCTAGCGGGGGGCGTATCGGTCATTCCTTCCCACCATACGTCTCCCTCCGGCGTCATCGCCACGTTCGTGAATATCGTGTTGCTCCTGATCATCGCCATGCAGTTGGGATTGGTCTTCTCGGACGTGCCCGGCGCAACGCCGAAAAATCCCGATTCGGGATTGATCGCGTAGAAACGACCGTCCTTGCCCGGTTTGATCCACGCAATGTCTTCCCCGACGGTCGAGACTTTCCAACCCTTGAACGCCGGTGGGGGAATCAGCATGGCGAAATTCGTCTTGCCGCACGCCGAGGGAAACGCCGCACTCACGTAGAGCTTCTCACCCGAAGGCGGCGTCACACCGAGGATCAGCATATGCTCCGCGAGCCAACCTTGTTCCCGCCCCATGATGGAGGCGATGCGAAGCGAAAAACACTTTTTCCCGAGCAGCGCGTTGCCACCATAACCGGAGCCGAAGGACCATATCTCCTTGGTCTCCGGGTAATGGACGATATATCTGTGCTCCTTGCTGCACGGCCAGCGCGCATCCTTCTGGCCGGGAACGAGCGGCGCACCGACTGAATGGACGCAGGGTACGAAGTGTCCGCTTTTGCCCAGAATTTCCCACACCTTTTTCGACATGCGCGTCATGACGTGCATGCTGACCACTACATAGGGCGAGTCGGTCAGTTCGATGCCGATATGCGCGATGTGCGACCCGAGCGGCCCCATGGAAAACGGAACCACATACAGGGTCCGGCCGCGCATACAGCCATCGAAGAGCTTGCTCAAGGTCGCGCGCATCTCCCCGGGATCGACCCAGTTGTTGGTCGGGCCCGCATCTTCCTTTTTCTGAGAGCAGATGAAGGTCCGATCTTCGGTGCGCGCCACGTCGTCGGGATCGGAGAGTGCGAGGAAAGAATTCGGACGAAGCTTGGGGCTGAGCCGCTTCAGCATTCCCGACTTGACCATCTCGTCGCAAAGCCGGTCGTATTCTTCCACCGAGCCGTCGCACCATTGAATTCGGTCCGGCTTGGTCAGCGCGGCAAAGCGCGCGACCCATTCCTTGACGCCGTGGTGCTGAACGTAAGCCGGAGCGCCGATATCAATAGCGGCAGCGTAAGGTTGATTCATCCTGGGGCCTCGCGATAACGACTTGGCAGCATGTAAGTCGAGGCTGCTGGTCGTGAAAGAACTGTTAGGCTGCGAACTCTATCACGATCCGCGAGGCGCGGAAAATACCGTGATAGAACTGGTACTTAAGAGATAATCCGTCCGTTTATGTCCGCCACCTGCGCCGGAGGTGTTTCGCAAGCCGGAACATAGGCGCGGTCGTGGTCACGAGAATAATCACCCGCGTGACGTGGGCCGCGGTGACGAGCGGCACCCCGAGTTGGAGGACCTTTGCAGTGACACACATCTCCGCCATGCCCCCTGGCGCCGTGGCGAGCACCATCGTCGAGATTGGGACCGCATCTGCAAGCGCGAGGCCCCACGCGAAGAGGGCGGAGACCAAAACGGCGAGAACCACGGAGGCGCACACCATGGCAACGAAGCGCGGTGCGGTACTAAGCGATTTTCGATCAAAACCTGACCCGAGCGCGCACCCGAGCAGAAGCTGTGCCGAATTAGACAGCCATGCTGGAATGACCGACAACCCCACCTCGGCAAGAGTCAGCGCGACCGCTACGGCGAGCGGTCCCAGCATCCAGGCGTTTGGCACGCTCAGTTTGGCAAGCAGCGCACCGGCCGTCGCCGCCAGCACAAGCAAGGTAACCAACCCCGCGGCCTCCACGCCGAGTTGCGCCGGGCGATAGTCGTCCGCTCCGTGCACACCGAGCAAGGTGAACAGGAATGGCACCACTACGACGACAATCATGACGCGCAGCGACTGCGCGAGCACCACGCGATCAGGCCTGGCGCCGAAGCGCTCGCCCAAGATAGTCATCTCCGCGGCTCCTCCGGGAACGCTGGCGAAAAGTGCTGTCGTCCCATCTAGCCCCGTGGTGCGCGTGAGGAACCATCCACTTGCGTACGCGAGGAGAACCGCGAAAGCCGCCGCTGCGATCAACAGATACCAGTGCGCTACGACCTCATGGCCCACCACCGGGGTGAAGTACAAGCCAAGCGCGCAGCCTATGATGAGCTGTCCGGTCGCTCGGCCCGCCTTCGGTGAAGCCAGATCGGCGCCCACGAACTTTCCAAAAGCCATGGCCAGCAAAGGCCCAAGCATCCATGGGAGGGGTGCCCGCACTGCGCTGAAGAGCGCCCCGCCCGCACCGCAAATCACGAGCGCTTTCAAGACCGGATAAGGTCTTATGCGAGACGGGATCACTTTCACTTCCCAACGCAAAAGCGCGCGAAGATTCGACCCAGCAGGTCATCCGCCGAAAACTCCCCCGTAATCGAGCCGAGCTCGCGCTGCGCTAGACGAAGTTCCTCCGCGAAAAGTTCGCTCTGTTGCATCGTCTTTCCGGCCCGCTCGAGAGCCTGTGCGACACGCTCGAGGGAAACGAGGTGCCGCTCGCGCGCCATGAATACATCTTCTTCCCCCGATTGCCAGCCGGCAAGCTTGAGCAGGGCCTGACGCAGCGCGCCTAAGCCCTCACCGGTCTTAGCCGAAACATGAATGTGCCAACCGCGCGTGCTCTCCTCCGCCCGCGCCGCGTCACCGGAAAGATCGATCTTGTTGAACACCGTCACCGCCTTCAGTTTCCCCGGCAGCCGGTCGACGATGGACCCGTCGGCTGGGGTAACGCCGGTACGGGCGTCGACGACAAGAAGGAGCGCATCGGCGTGTCCGATCACCTCCCAAGTGCGCGCGATGCCAATTGCCTCAACCTCGTCGGCAGCGTCTCGCAGACCGGCGGTATCGATGATATTCATGGGCACGCCGTCGATCTGAATCGTCTGGCGTACTGCATCACGCGTGGTGCCGGGAATTTCAGTGACGATGGCGAGGTCTTCTCCGGCCAGCCGGTTGAGGAGCGACGATTTTCCTACGTTGGGCTGACCTGCCAACACAACCTGAAGTCCGCTGCGAAGGACGCTGCCCTGACGAGCTCGAGCAAGCGAACGGCTAACCTCTTCCCGCAGATGCCCCAGGCGCCCCCGGGCCTCCTCTCGGTCCATTTGATCGATTTCCTCCTCGGGAAAATCCAGGGTCGCTTCCACCAACGTGCGCAGCTCAACGAGCCCCTTCGCAAGGTTTGCGATCACCTGCGAGAATTCCCCGCGCAGCGACCGGAGCGCGCAACGCGCCGCAGCCTCGGTAGCGGCGTCGATCAGGTCGGCCACGCCCTCGGCCTGCGCGAGATCGAGCTTGTCATTCAGGAAAGCGCGACGGGTAAATTCCCCGGGCTCGGCGAGGCGCGCGCCAAGCTCCAGGCATCGCTTCAAGACCATGTAGAGGACCACGGGCCCCCCGTGACCCTGTAGCTCAAGCACATCCTCGCCGGTATAGGACGCCGGTGCAGGGAAAAAAAGTGCGATGCCGTCGTCGATCGGCTCACCGGCCGCGCCACGGAACGTCGCACGCACGGCCAGTCGCGGCGCTGGTACGACGCCGAGTAAGCGTGACGCGAGCTGCTCTAGCTTCTTCCCGGAAACGCGCACAACGCCGATACCCGCCCTTCCCGGCGCAGTCCCGACAGCCGCGATCACATCGGTATCGGACGGTCCTGCCATGTTTGTTCCCGCGCATTATCGTCTGCCCGCTGTCGGGCAGCGGTTCAGCGTTTGACGCTGGCGGCGGTTTTTTCTCCCCCGATCATGCGGGTGATCTGCCACTGCTGCAGGATCGACAGGATATTGTTGACGAACCAATAGAGAACCAAGCCCGAGGGGAAGAAGTAGAACATCACCCCGAACGCAAACGGCATGATCATCATCACCTTGGCCTGAACCGGATCGGGCGGCGTGGGATTCATCTTGGTCTGAACGAGCATGGAAGCCATCATCAGCGTTGGAAGCACGTACCAAGGATCGGGTGCCGAAAGATCCTCGATCCACAGGTAGAACGGGGCGTTACGTAGCTCCACGCTTTCGAAGAGGACCCAGTAGAGCGCGATGAAAACCGGAATCTGCACGAGGATCGGCAGGCAACCCCCGAGCGGGTTGATTTTCTCAGTCTTGTACAGGTCCATCATTGCCTGGTTCATCTTCGCTTTGTCATCCGCATACTGCTCGCGGAGCTTCATCAGCCGCGGCGTCACCAGCTTCATCTTCGCCATCGAGCGGTAACTCGCGGCCGAAAGCGGAAAAAAGATCAGCTTGATGACTACGGTAAGCAGGATGATCGCAAGACCCCAGTTCCCCATCCACCCATGGAAGAATTTGAGAACCCAGAAGAGCGGCTCCGAGATCATCTTGAAGTTTCCGTAGTCGACCACGAGCTGCAAGCCCGGGGCGACTGCGTCGAGGTTATCCTGATACTGCGGACCCGCGTAAAGCGCGACTGCGACGCTCTCAGCGGCGCCGGGCGCGATCGGCCCGACCGGAATCTTCACGCCTACGGAGTAAAACTCCTCCGCGAGTCTGCTCGCATAGAAATCGCGCTGCACCTTGTCCGGCGGCAGAAGCGCAGCCACAAAGTAGTGCTGAACTATCGCGATCCAGCCGTCGCTAGACTTTTTCGACGGAAGCTTTCCCTTGTCGATGTCGCTGAACGGCAGTTTTTGAAACTTGTCCTGCTCGGTGTACAAGGCGGCACCCGTATACGTCTGCGCCATGCGGGGATCGCCTGCGGGAGCTTTGCCGTCGCGCGTGAGCTGGAAATAGGCGAAGGTCGAGAGGGGCGAAGCAGTGCCGTTTCTGATCTCCTCGGTCATGTCGATCTGGTAGCTAGCGCGATGAAAGGTGAGAATTTTTGTCACCTTCACTCCGCCCGGTGCGCTCGCCTCGAGCCGAACCTCCAGGTGGTCTTTTCCCGAAGCGAGAGACGTTTCCAGTTCCGCTGTCGTGAAGAGCGTTCTGTGGAATGGCAGGCCGCCCGTCAAGCCACTTTGCGCGGAATAGCGATGCTCGGGTCCAAGCAGCACCAGATTTTTGCTTCCATCGAGCGTATCTCTGTGCTGCAGAAGTTCCAAGTAAACGAGGTCGCCACCCAGTGTGTCGATCTCCGCGGCCATGGTGTCGGTGCGTACGTGCACGCGTTGGCCGCTTTGGGGAGCGTTGACCGCTGGAACGACGCTTGCACCCGGGGCTGTCGCAGGAGCGCTCGGCGCGGGAGCCGATAGGGGCGAAGGGGGCGCGGCAGGGACAACCGGCCGATGCTCCTTCTGCCACTCTTGCCAAAGGAACAGCAGCGAGAACGAGAAAACGAGGAAGAGGATCAGACGCTGAGTGTCCATGAGGCGAGCAGACAATTACGGGACCGGGTCATGGCCACCTGGGTGCCAAGGATGACACCGCGCTAGGCGCGCGAGAGCAAGCCACGCGCCCCGCGCCGTGCCGTGGCGTTCGAGAGCCTCCAGCGCGTATGCGGAGCAGGAGGGATGGAAACGGCAGTGCATGCCAAGCAGCGGACTCAAACCGTAGCGATAACTCCGAATCAAGAGCGATAACAGTCTACTCACGACGGTCCCACCAGGCATCGCTCCACTTCCGCCAACGCAACTGTACCTGCGGTTAACCGAATCAGAATATCGCGGCTTCCAAGTCGCGCTTGTTGAGCTCGAAACAACTCCCGCAACGAGCGCTTCATCCGGTTGCGGTCGACTGCACGCGGAAAGACGCGCTTGGAAACGATGAGACCTAGTCTGGGAACACCGAGCAGGTTTGCTCTGAATAGCACGCTGAACCCGGGACGCTTGAGTGCTCGCCCGCCGGAAAGCAGCGACGCAATATCGGCCGTTCCGAGCCGCTGCCTTCGACTGTAGCGCTTGCGAGCGCTCAAACGCTCAAACGGGCACGCCCTTTAGCGCGGCGTGCCCGAAGCACGGCCCGACCCCCGCGCGTGCGCATGCGAACAAGAAACCCGTGAGTACGCTTCCTGCGAACGACAGAAGGGTGAAAAGTACGTTTCATTAGAGGGATTCTCTGGAGCGGACAATAACCTTTAATTAGACGATATTTTAGCCAGAATTGTCAAAGAATTAAGCGCTCTCCGGCTGTGGATAACTTTCCAAGAAACGGGTAAAATCGCTGGGCTCTTTTCCTCGAACCGAACCACATAAGTCTCCATGCAGGGTTTCTGGGCCTCGTGCCTGAGTCGCTTCGAAAAAGAGCTTCCCGCTCAGCAGTTTAATACCTGGATCCGGCCGCTCAAACTCGACGCTTCGGCGGCGCCATCTGGGGAGCTGCGTATACTCGCTCCCAACCGCTTTGTGCTTCAGTGGGTGAAGGAGCGGTTCGTTCCCCGCATCGAGGCGATGGGGGCGGAATTCTTCTCGTCCCCAATCCGCGTATCGCTCAATCTCGAAACCGCGAGCGCAGCGGAGCCTATTAAGGCTTCCGCTTCCGCTTCTGCCCCCGCGATCCGCGCCGCGCGCACTCTCGCGCCTCGATCTCCGCACGCTGAGCGTTCGAGCCTGATTCCAGAATTCAGCTTCGACGGCTTTGTCGCCGGAAAAGCCAATCAGCTCGCGCGCGCCGCGGCACTGCAGGTCGCCGAACACCCCGGCACATCGTACAACCCGCTCTTCATCTACGGTGGCGTGGGTTTGGGAAAGACCCACCTGATTCACGCGGTCGGCAACCTTGTTCTCGCGCAGCACCCGAGCGCCCGGGTGCGCTACCTCCACGCCGCGCAGTACATCTCCGACGTCATTAGAGCCTACCAACAGAAATCCTTCGATGAGTTCAAACGTTATTATCACTCGCTCGATCTTCTACTGATCGATGACATCCAGTTTTTCACCGGGAAGGACCGCACTCAGGAGGAATTTTTTTACGCATTCAATGCCTTGATCGAGGCACACAAACAGCTCATCATCACCTGCGATACATATCCCAAAGATCTGGCGGGAATCGACGAGCGCCTCAAATCACGCTTTTCTTGGGGCCTAACTGTGGCAATAGAGCCCCCAGAGCAGGAAATGCGAGTCGCAATCATCTTGAAAAAAGCCGAAGCAGTGTCGCTCAAGCTCTCGGAGGAAGTCGCCTTCTTCATTGCCAAGCACATCCGCTCGAACGTACGCGAACTGGAAGGCGCACTCAAAAGCGTCATCGCTTATTCGCGCTTCAACGGCCGAGATATCACGCTTGACACCGCCAAGGAGGCCCTCAAGGACCTCCTAACGGCGCAAAACCGGCAAATCACCGTCGACAACATCCAGAAGACCGTCGCCGATTACTACAAGATCAAGATATCCGACATGCATTCGAAAAAGCGCAGTCGAAACGTCGCCCGGCCCCGCCAGCTTGCAATGGCGCTCGCGAAGGACCTCACCCAGATGAGCCTACCGGATATCGGCGATGCGTTCGGCAACCGCGACCATACAACCGTCCTCCACGCGTGTCGCACTATCGCAGCGCTGCGAGAGAAGAACCACGACATCAACCGCGATTATCACGTACTCGAGCAGGTACTCAAAGGGTGAACAAGCTGCGCACAACCGTGGGACGAATTGTGAGCAAATGGCGCCGCCGAGAGGCGGCGGTTTCTTGTTCATGTCAATACCACAATTTATTCTGCTCTTTACTAACAGCTTGCGAACGACGAAGCGTCGTTCCCCAAGGGACTGAGCAGAGTTATCCACCTAGAAGATCGTGATCATCATCATCATCAAGGAAATTAAATGAATCTGTTGAAGACCCAACGCGAAGCGCTGCTCGCGCCTCTGCAGGCGGTCACTGGAATAATCGAGCGGCGCCACACACTGCCGATCTTGTCCAACGTATTGCTTTCTAGGACGGACACCCACATCGAGTTTGTCGCCACCGACATCGAGATCGAGATCACGACGAGCATGACCATAGAAGGGCCAGGCGAAGCCAAGAAATTAACAGTCGGAGCACGAAAACTCGTCGATATTCTGCGCGCTCTCCCTGAGGGATCGGAGATTACGCTCGCGTTGCAGGACAAGAGACTTCAGGTAAAGTCAGGCAAAAGCCGTTTCAACTTGCAGACGCTCTCGGCAGAGGATTTCCCGAGGTTAATACTGGTCGAAGCCTCGGCGACGAACCTATCGGTACCTCAAAAGTTGCTGAAATCGCTTTTGGGACTGGTTCAGTACGCCATGGCTCAGCAGGATATCCGCTATTACCTCAATGGCCTCCTCATGGTCGTCGAGGAGGGGCAGCTCAAGCTGGTGGCGACCGACGGGCACCGGTTGGCCTACGCAAGCCGAGAAGTCGGGGGAAAGAATCTCCCGAAGCAGGAAGTGATACTTCCGCGCAAGACGATTATCGAACTCTCCAAGCTCCTTGAGGACAGCGATGATCCGGTCGCGATCGAATTGTCCTCGGCCCAGGCCAAGTTCAAGTTTGGCAACGTAGTGCTCGTGTCGAAGTTGGTAGACGGAAAATTTCCCGACTATGTCCGGGTGATTCCGCAAAACCATCCGAAGAAACTGAAGCTCGAGCGCATTGCTCTCTTGCAAGCATTGCAGCGGGCCGCGATCCTCACCAGCGACAAGTTTCGCGGAGTGCGGTGGGTTCTGGGCGACGGAAGTCTCAAGATCAGTTGCAGTAATACCGAGCAGGAGGAAGCTCAGGAAGAGCTCGATGTGCCGTACAAAGGGGAGACGCTCGACATTGGGTTCAATGTCGGGTATCTCGTGGACGTGCTCAACAATCTCGACGTTGCCGAGGTCGAGTGCGGATTGGGCGACGCCAATTCGAGCGTGCTGTTTACCCTGCCTGGGCGCAACGATTTCAAATACGTCGTGATGCCGATGCGGATCTGAGTGAAGAGAAAATAAATGTCTGAAGCAGAAAAGAGCGATCACCCGCGCGGCCAGTACGATTCCGACAGCATCAAGGTACTGAAGGGTCTGGACGCGGTCCGCAAACGTCCGGGTATGTACATCGGTGACACTTCCGACGGGACGGGTTTGCACCACATGGTGTTCGAAGTCGTGGATAACGCCATCGACGAGGCACTAGCGGGATTCTGCGACGAGATAACTGTCACGATTCACACGGATAACTCGATCAGCGTCATCGACAACGGGCGCGGCATTCCGACCGGGACACACGAGGCCGACGAGCAGAAGCGCTCGGCCGCGGAGATCGTGATGACCGAGCTTCACGCCGGCGGGAAGTTCGACAACAATTCCTACAAGATCGCCGGCGGCCTGCACGGCGTCGGCGTGTCCGTGGTCAACGCGCTCTCCGATTGGCTACGCCTTACCATTCGACGCGACGGGAAAAGCCACTTTATGGAATTCCGACGCGGTGTACCTGTGGCGCCGCTCAAGGTAACCGGCAAGACCGAGAGACGCGGCACCGAGGTGCATTTTCTGGCTAGTGCGGAGACCTTTCGGGTGGTCGAGTACCACTTCGACATCCTGGCGCGGCGGCTGCGCGAGCTTTCGTTTCTCAACAACGGGGTCAAGATCCAGCTGGTCGACCAGCGCTTTGGAAAGGAGGAGAACTTCGCGCACACTGGAGGGGTGAAGGGGTTTGTCGAATACATCAATCGAAGCAAAAACGTGCTGCACAGCACACCTTTTCATGCAATCGCACAGAAGGAAGGCATCACGGTCGAGGTTGCGATGCAGTGGAACGACTCTTACCAGGAGCAGGTGCTCTGCTTCACGAACAATATTCCACAGCGTGACGGCGGCACTCACCTGACGGGCCTGCGGGCTGCCATGACACGTAGCTTGAATCAATATATCGAAGCGAACGAAGTCGCCAAGAAGGCCAAAGTCGAGACCACTGGAGACGACATGCGCGAAGGTCTGTCATGCGTGCTCTCGGTGAAAGTGCCCGAGCCGAAATAATATTCGCAA
>Ga0179596_10000259_pt1 | contig 20246 bp, 12 predicted proteins | sample CZODoug1_1_08_16_FD_155494 | JGI IMG/M metagenome (GOLD analysis project Ga0179596, IMG submission 155494) | Vadose zone soil fungal communities from Angelo Coast Range Reserve, California, USA - CZODoug1_1_08_16fungal (Illumina Assembly) | ecosystem: Environmental > Terrestrial > Soil > Vadose...
AAAGCCGCCACATCGACAACGTGGAGGACATCGCGCGCACCGTTCCGGGCATATCGTTTGGCGCCGGCGGCAATGCGGGCAAGGACACCATCACGATCCGCGGCATCAGTTCGCAGGGCGGCAACGCGACCGTGGGTCAGTACTTGGACGAGGTACCCATTGTCACCCAAAGCTCGTTCGCGCCCCCGTCGCCAACCTCCGGTGCCGCCGAGCCCAAGATCTTCGACCTTGATCGGATCGAAGTGCTGCGTGGACCGCAAGGCACACTGTACGGCGCAGGATCCTTGGGCGGCACCATTAGATACATCACCAAATCTCCGAACCTTCAAGAAGATTCCGTGAGTGCGAGTGCAGACCTCTCCTACACCAAACACGCCAATGAGGCGAACTACGAAACCACCGCGGTATTCAATCTCGCCGTGGTGCCGGGTGTGTTCGCCATCCGCGCCGGCGTCGATGTCGGCGAGCTAGGCGGCTATATCGATCAATACAAGCAGATTCCGCTCACCGAGGCCGACGTGACAGCTAACAACTATCTCGCTCAGCCCGGAGCACTGCTCAATCGCGGAGTCAACACTCAAAGGACAATTGCTGCACGGGTCGCTGCAGAATGGCGGCCCACCGATAAGCTAGTCATCACGCCCGCGGTGTTCGCGCAGCGCTTTACTGCGGGCGACACCTCGGTTTTCTATCCCACGCTCGGCCTCTACGTGCAAGACAAGCTCGTGTCCGAACCGAGCACCGACACCATGGCGGTACCCAGCCTTACCATCCAGTACGATTTGGGATGGGCGGACATGACATCGGTCAGCAGCTATTTCTTCCGACAGAACGCGAATACCAGTGACGGCACGTACTTCAACAGCGACTTCATCCAATACTTGGCCGATACCTCGCCCGACCTGGGCCCTTGCCAGTGCGGAGCTGCATTCACCAGCCTGCCCGGTCCTTCCTATTCGCACGAACAGACGGAAACTACTTCGCAGGAGCTGCGTTTCGCGTCGAAGCTCCCGCAGGATTCAGGTATTCCAATCAGTTGGGTAGCCGGTCTCTTTGCCTCCGACCGCAAGATCAAAACCAGCGAGTACGACTACATTTCGGGCATCGGTCAAACATTTCTCAACCTGTACGGCAAGCCGCCCGAGCAGACAAGCTTTGCCGACCCGTTCACCAACGATTTCGCCGGCTACAACACCGGCAAAGAAGACCAATCGCAGATCGCTGCATTCGGCGATTTCACGTATTACGTGCGGCCTAGCTTGAAGGTCACGGCCGGCGTGCGTGAACTGCGCGCGAACACGTCGTTTGATTTCAACACCGGAGGATACTTTGCCCAGGGCATTCCCCCACACACTCAGGCCAGCAACGGATATACCGCGACAACCCCTAAGGTCTCAATCAGCTACGACATTTCGAATGAGGCTACGGTTTACGCCGACGCGTCCAAAGGTTACCGGATCGGCGGTTACATCGTGCCGATCGACCTGACGACCGGACTTTGCCCTGCTTCCCTCGCGGCGATTGGCATTGCAAATCCGCAATTGAGCTACAAGCCGGACAGTCTCTGGAGCTACGAACTCGGCGCCAAGACCGACTGGGTGGACAACCGCTTGTCGGTGAATGCTGCGGCGTACTACGTCAATTGGAAAAACGTCCAGCAAACGTTCGCCTTGTCGTGCGGATCGTTGTTCACGGCGAATTTCGGCGATGCCGTAAGCTATGGTGGGGAATTGGAAATATTGGCAAAGCCGGTGCGCGGCTTGTTGCTCGGCCTCGAAGCGGGTGCGACGCACGCGACGCTGACCTCCGTGGCTCCAGATGTCGGAGCTTCAGTCGGCCAACACCTACTGAACTCCCCGTCGTGGACCGCCACGGCAAGCAGCGAATATCGTTGGACTTTCGCGACGCACCGCAGCGCCTTCATCCGGGGCGACTATGATTGGATTGGCCCGTCGCATGGTAGCTATAACACCAACGATGCCGCATTCAACTATCCGGCTTATTCGACTTTGAATGCCCGTGCAGGTGTCGATATCGGCAATGTGACCCTCTCGCTGTATGCGAAGAACTTGGCGAACGACCAAACAATCATTCAACGTGTGACGGTCGAGTTGCTCGAGGACGCTTATGTTCCGCGGCCCAGAACCATCGGGATTCAGTTCAAGGTTGCCCTTTGATGAGAGGTGGCCCTTTGAACGAGTACCTCATTGGAAGCTCGGCATCGCGGGATAAGCGTCATTGCGGAGCAAGTGCGCCATCGCGGGGCAAACCCGATGTCAGGTGATCGCTTTGAGCAACAGCTCGAAGAATCGTCCCGAATCGATGGCCGAAGCTACATTGACCAATGGAAGATGGGTCCACAGAAAATGTTCGCGGCGGTCCACGACGGTCTGACCGACGGTCAATTCGCCCTGCGTCTCGATGCCCACGCGGACCGCCTCGGTATTGATGATGGTCGGATCGAGCGCCACTGCAACCGCCAACGAATCGATGAGAGCACAATAGGAACCAAAGCCGCGGCCTTCGACGAAATCAACGACGCCGCTTAGAAACCCCGCAGCCTTGTTCGTCGATGAGGCGAGGGTCGCTCGGTGCTGCCGATCAAGCGCAATTGAGTGGTGGGTGGCGACGTCGAGGCCGATGGCCGTCAGATGGAAACCGGCATTGAATACGGTTCTGGCCGCTTCCGGGTCAACGTAGATGTTCCACTCACTGACGGGGTTGTCACCGGTGGCGCGCAACGAACCCGCGCTGTCGAAGCCGTAGGCGCCGCCGACGATGATGAGTTCCTCGACCTTGCGCGGTAGCTCGGGATCTTTCATGACGGCCAGAGCCAGATTGGTCAGCGGCCCAATCCCAAGAATGCTGATGTCGCCCGCGTGTTCGTTCACCACATCGACCAACAGGTCCGGTGCGAATCGGCTATCTTCCTGCAAGGCGGGTTCCGGTAGGCCAAGATTTCCCAATCCGTCGTCGCCATGCGAGAACGGGTCCTTCGGATAAGCGCGGACTAGCGGAGATTGCATGCCACGCGACACCGGAATGTGTTCGGCCCCGATGAACTCGAGTACTTTCCGCGCATTCGCAGAGCAGCGATCGGCGCGCAAATTACCCGATACGGTGGTGATGGCCTTGACGTCGAGTTGGCCGGATCCGATCGCAAACATGATGGCCACGGCGTCATCGATGCCCGGATCGGTGTCGAAAATAATGTTTCTCAAAACTACAACCTTATTTAACTTAGAAGTGAGACAGCGGAATCTCGTCTATACCTAAGCCACGCGCTCGCTCTTTGGCGAAGACGCGGTCGGCCCTCATCAGCATTTCACGCGGAGTTTCCTGATCGAGCCAAACAACCTCCAAATCCTGAACCAAGAGATCCTTGGTCGCGTTGGGAAAGTAGGAAGCGGCGTTGTAGCCGAAACCGCCGGCTTTAACCGCGGCGGATATGTCGGCCATGGATTGATAGTAGGATTTGGCCACGCCCGTTGCGGTCTGATCGCTGGGAAAGTTCTTGAACGGAATGGACCAATAGCCGGGCCACTGTTTCGAGACGGCCAGAACGAACTCGGGCGATAGAATCATATCCAGGACCTGGGCGGCGCCATCCTTGACCAGTGAATTGGCGTTGATCGACAGGGTGAACGCGCTACCGACATCGTAGATCGGGTAGGGCAGGGCGGGGTTCAAGCGCGGGAAGGGAGCAAAACCCAGGTCGTCGGCCTCGGATCCCTTGAAGTAGTTCACGGCCCACTGAAAGCTGAACGAGGGCGCAAAAAAGAACGGTGATCTTTTCTGATGCAACAACGCCAGCGAGGACTCAAAGTCGAGTACAAAATAGTCGCTGCCACCCAAATACCCCGCCTTGTACCACCGATCGAGCTCCACGACGGCCGCTTCGACCTCGGGAGAGGACCACTTGAGTCGTCCGGTGAGCAGATCGTGGATCTTTGCCGGACCGACGAGTTGATTGAGGAAAATGGAAATATAATCCTCGTTGACCGGCTGCCACCCGCTATTGCCGGTGACTGAGGCGTACATGCCCTTCGCCTGCGCGGCCTTCATGACCGCTTCGACTTCCTGCAGAGTCTTAGGTATGGGCCAGCCGTTCTCCCGTAGCACCGCCTTGTTGTAGAACATTCCGTTCACACACAGCGAAGGCGTAACGCAATAGAGATGAGTGTATTGACGGCAAGCGTCTAGAACCGGGGCCAGCAGTCGATCGTCCCACCCGTATCGCTTGGCGTATGTTTCCAAGGGTGCGAGCTTGCCGGCCTTTCCCAACGGCGAAACCGTGGCAGGTCCTGAGGTATAGATGATGTCCGGGCCGCGGTTGGCAATCGCCGATATACGCACGTCGCTATCGACTGTGGTGCGGTACTCGATCACCAGCCGGTATTTGTCCTGGCGGCTGTTGAACGGATTGACCAGCGCCTCTTGCAGCACCTGCCGATACGCGGGTGAGGCGCCCCAGAACCACATGGTGATAGTCGCCCGTTCGTGGCCCGCCGCTGGCCGTTCACCGCCCGCTGCGAACACCGGTTCGATTGTCGCGAGCAAGATGACTGCCAGCAGGATGATTGCCGGATGGGTCCAGCGCAGACGCCATGACATCGGCCGATGGGGTCCCAACGCGGATGCCTGATAGTAGCGCGGCCTCATGGGGGAGCAATCCTGCCGCATAGAGAAGTAACGCGGTCTCATGGGGAAGCAACTCTGCCTGACCGGAAAGCAACGCTGCCTGATAGGAAATTGCCCCCTCATAACCGCGCGCCTGTCTCCGCGAACGCGAATACACATTCAGGCATCAATCGCAGCCGAAGAGTATTCCCGACGTGGTCCTCCCGCTGCACACGACGCTCGACGCAGAGGTGCGCGCCGAGGGCTGTCTCGACATACGCGTAGGAGACGCTCCCCAAGCGCTCGACGATGCTGACTTGCGCCGGGAATCCCTGGTCGGCGCCGACTTCTTCGATATGCTCCGACCGGATCCCCACCGTGACCGCCGCGCCCACCGCGGGACGGGAGTGCAGCGTTCGGCACTCGTAGTCTCCCGGCGAGAGCGTCGGAATGCTCAACCAAACACGATCCGCGTCCACTGCACTGATACGGGCGTCCAGAAAATTCATCTTGGGCGAGCCCACGAAACCCGCGACGAACCTATTCGCTGGATCGAGGTAGAGTTGCATCGGTGTTCCAACCTGTTCGATGCAACCCTCCCGCAGCACCACGATTCGATCCGCCAGCGTCATCGCCTCGACTTGATCGTGGGTCACGTAGATCATGGTGGCGTCAAGATCCTGATGCAGCTTGGCGATCTCCAACCGCGTCTGAAAGCGCAGTTCGGCGTCCAGATTCGACAGCGGTTCATCGAACAAAAATAGCTTCGGTTTCTTGACGATGGCGCGGCCAATCGCTACGCGCTGACGTTGCCCGCCGGATAACGCCTTCGGCTTGCGTGCCAGATAGGGTTCCAATTTGAGTATGCGAGCCGCTTCCGCGACCTTCTCTCGACGCTGCGCTTTGGGCACGCCCGCGATGCGCAAACCGAAACCGATATTCTCCTCTACCGTCATGTGCGGGTAGAGAGCGTAGTTCTGGAATACCATGGCCACATTGCGATCCACCGGCGGTAGATTCGTGACATTCCGGCCGTCGATGCGTATCTCGCCGCTCGAGACGGGCTCCAAGCCCGCGATCATGCGCAGCAGCGTACTCTTACCGCAGCCGGACGGACCGACGAAGACGACGAACTCACCATGCGCGACCGACAGATCCAGGGGCCGGATGACCTGCACAGAGTCAAAATGCTTCCCGAGTTTCTGCAACACCAAAGTGGCCATGGTTTCCGGTTAACCTTTGACCGCGCCCGCAGTCATGCCTTCGACGAAGAGACGCTGCAGGAATAGGAAAAACGCGATGATGGGAACAATGACGATGCAGGCACCCGCCATCATGATGCCGCGGTCGGCGGACATCACACCGGCCATTGCGCGATAGCCCAGTGTCATGGTGAATCCCGCATCTCCTTGTTGAAAAGTGGATGTGATCAAGAATTCATTCCAGGTGTTGAGCGCTACGATGACGGCGACCGTGACGCAACCCGGCTTCATGAGGGGCAGTATCACGTAGAGAAAGGTCTGCCACGGTGTTGCGCCATCGATGAACGCGGCATCGTCGAGTTCGGCCGGAATGGTGAGTACATAAGTGCGCAACAGCATCACTGCCAGCGGCAAGTTGATCGCCGCAATAATCAGCGCGGTGGCAAAGACATTGCCGATGAGACCCAGGCGTGCGTACAGGAAGTACAACGGAAATAGGAACAATTGGATCGGTACCGTCACCGAGCACAGGAAATAGATCGTCATCAGCTTCCAAATGACGATACGGCGGCGGGCCAGCGGAAAAGCCGCCAATGAACTGAACGCGACGGTCACCAGCACGGTCGTGCCCGTGAGCAATATGCTGTTGACCAGCCCGACCGAGAAATTGCCGCCTATCCAGGCCGCCTTGAAGTTCGTCGGCGCCAGTGAACTGGGTAGCGACAGGGGATTCTGCACGATATCGGCGTGCGGTTTGAAGGCATTCATGAGCACCAGCAACAGCGGAGCGAGCGAGACCAGAACCATCAAACCCAGCAATAGACGGGCCATGATGGCCGCGCGCGAGCTTGAGGGTGAGCCTGAGCCTGAGCCTGAGTTTGAGCTTGAGCTTGAGCTTGAGCTTGAGCTTGAGCTGGAGCTGGAGCTGGAGCTTGAGCTGGAGCCGGAGCCGGAGCTTGAGCTCGAGCCGGAGCTTGAGCCTGAGCCCGAGCCCGAGCCTGAGTTTGAGCGCGAGCGGATCATCGCCGCACGCTCTCGCGACTCATCCAGACATAGGCAACCGCCGCGATGAAGCCGAACAGGCTCATGAACAGGCCGACGGCCGCCGCCTTACCCACTTCAAAGGCACGAAAGGCAAAGCCATAGGCGAGCGTCGAGAGCAGCTCGGTGGAATGCGCCGGGCCGCCGCCGGTCATCAGGTACACATAGTCGAAGGTCAGAAAGGAAAATATCGTGACCATGACGAACATGAGCGCAATGGTCGGCAGGATATTGGGCAGCGTCACGTGACGAAAGATCTGCCAACCACCGGCACCCTCGAGATACGCCGCCTCCAGCTGGTCGGTCGGCACCTGACGCATGGCCGCGAAGAACACCACGGCCAGATAGCCCCAGAAATGCCACATATCGACCGAGGCCACGGTATACAGCGCCGTAGACACATGACCCAGGGGATCGTGCAGCGGCAGCAAGTGTCGATTGAAATACCCCAATACGCCGGACCTCTGATCGAAAATCATGTTGCTCCAGATACTCGCGTTGGCAATCGGCGACAGCACATAGGGCAGCAGGAAAATGATCTGGTAGATCGCTTGGCTGCGACGGCGTGTGAGCAGCAGCGAGGCCACGACCAGTGCAATGGCCATGGGTACCGTCAAAAATATGATGGTCCATTTGACGTTGTTGAATATCGCTCGCCAGAAAGTAATGTCGTTCAAAAGATCGCGGAAGTTCTCCAATCCCAGCCACACCGGCTTTGAGACCCCATCCCAATCGGTAAATGCCAGTATCAATGTCAGCACCGCCGGCACGAGTATCACGCAGGCGCTCAGCAACAATGCCGGGAGAACAAAGAGGGAGTAGCTCCATTGCCGCTCGGTCGCTTGACTCACCGTTTCAGTTCCGGTGTACCGGGCGGTTCCGGTGCGCCGAGCGGTGCATCCTCGAAACCGTCCGCATCGTTCGTGCTGAGAGAGGGCAGCCATTCGTCGACGCCGAGGCGCGCTCGCGCCCGGTCCATGCGTCCGAGGATTGCGATGCCCTCGAGCGCGACATCCACCGCCGCATGGTGACCCGCGCCCGCCTGAAAGGCTTCACCGGTGACGATATTGTCGGCCACCGAGCAGCAGGCGCCGCCGCGTCGGCCGAACAGAGTGGCCATGGTCACGATGGTGGACGCCTCGCGCTCCCCATTGAGAACGCCCGAGCGGCGACATTGGTCGACGATGCGGGTTTGGTCAGGCCGCAGGAAGCCGCCTACGGAAGGCCTTCCGGCACCACACAGATCGGAATCCGAAGAGCGGGTCAGGCCAATGTGATAACCCGCCTTGAGGGCCCGGGCCGCCTCGGCCAGCGCCATGACGAGATCGGGACTGCAGATCGCGGGCCACCCCGGATCTACGTACGCGGAGCTCACGCCGTCGGCTCTGACAATGCCGCTGGCAATGACGATATCCCCCGGGCGCACCCGCTCGTTCAAACCACCGGATCCGCCGACGCGCAAAAAGGTGGTGGCAGTCGTATGCTCCAACAATTCAAACATGCAGAGCTCCGCCTCGGGACCCCCGCTGCCACCACTGATGGCCGTGATGTGGGCGCCGCGATAGTATCCGGACCAGCTTGTGAACATGCCGGTCTTGCCCGCGAGTTGTGGCCGTTCGAGGCGGTGAGCTAACTGCGTTGCCGGATCCTCGTCGTAAGCGCACAGCGGGTCACGCACGAACAACAGCACGTAGTCGCCCACGAGCGACGGCGTAAGACCTGTCAACGCCGGCCTGCCATCGATCTGCAGGCCGCGTAGCGGCACATGGTCGCGGTACTTGTAGCTCGACCAGACTTCTTTGAATAAATCGCGATCGTGCGAGCGATCCTTCATTTGCCGATGACCTGAGTGTGGAAGGTTCGATGTCGGGGGCCGTCGAATTCCCAGAAAAAAATCTTCTGCGATGAACCGAGCACCAGCTCGCCCTTGTCCACGCAAAACATCCGCGAGTGCCCGACGATGGCGGCTTTGACGTGGCCTGCCGCGTCCTGTGGCGTGTCAGCCTGATGTTTGAAATCGACGCGTGTCGGTACCAGCCGGCGTATCTCATCGTCGATATCCTCTAGGCCCAAGGGATCCCAGTGGGAAACCACCGTGACAGCCGCCGTGGTGTGCGGTATGGAGACCAGCAAAAGTCCCTCCGTGATGCCGGACTCCTGAAGGGCCGCCAGCACTTGGGGCGTGATGTCGAACAGACCGTTGCGATCGGTCGCGAGCTGGTAGGTGTTCACCCCTTATTCCTCCTTAAGTAAAGGCTCGATGGTGCTGCCCCGGACCAGTGCGCCCGACTGCGATGCGCGCCAACGGCCAGAGTGACCGCGAAAGTAGTCAGCGCCGATACGATCGGCCCACAATGCGGCCAGTAGGGTGGCCGGGATGACGGCGAGCAGTGGTGATAGCCATTCAGGCACGACCGGCAGCACCAGCGAGTGCTCGGGTGGACCGAACGTCGCATCATCCGTCAGCAGGAGAAAGGGGCGACCGAGATCCTGCAGAGTTCTGCACAATTCTCGGGCGCGGCTGGAGCCCGCGGACCCTGCGCCGGCGAACACCAGGGTGGCGACTTCGGTCGGGTCGGCGACGAAGTAATTCAGATGGAAAAATTCCTCGATATCCTGCGAGACCGCATGAATGCCGGTGGCTTCGATGAGTTTTGCCGCGCTGTAAGCGGCTGCGCCGCCGGACGGGCCGCTGCCGAGGATATCGGCAACGCGGCAATGCGCCCAAGCTTGCGCGCGAGCCATCAATGGCTCCTCGCAAATCCCAATCGCGTGCGCCATTGGCGCTTGCAGTTGGGTCAACGCGCTGCGTAGCGCATTGGCGGTATCCATGCTGATGCACAGACGCACTTCAGCGAGGCGAATCCCAAGCAGATACAGTCCGAGCAGCGAGGCGCAGTAGGAACTGGTGCCCGGCACGGCGCCGGCATCCGGTACCGCGAGGGCGAGCACGTTCGCGGCGGCGCGGCCCAGACGGCTATCGGGATGCGCTGTCAGGGCGAGCGTTTGCGCGCCCGCGGCGCGAGTTCGTTGCGCCGCTTCGACCACGCGCGCGGCCTCGCCCGAATGACTCACGCACACCACCAGTGTTCCGCGCAGGCGTTCGCTGTGTGTTTTGATTCCCTGAGTCAGATAGCGGGCGGCGTCCATGGCCTTGAGCGCCTGCACGGGTAATCCGGTCCAGGTGCGCAGCGCCGATGCCGCCGACTCGGCCGCGATATAGGAGTCTCCGCTGCCGGTGAGCACGATCTGACGAATACCGTAGATGTCTGGCGTGGTCAGAACCTGGCGCGCTCTGGGTTCGATCGCCTCGACCAGCCGCGGCAGCAGCTCCGGAAGGCAGCGAATCTGCTCGAGAAATGTCGGCAAGGCTTGGCTCATGTGATCACATCCACGGGCGTGATCGTGGTGGCCGCGAGGGTGATTGTGGTGGCGCCGGCCAGCGCCCTCAGCGACTCATGATCGATTTGATCCGGGGGACCGTAGTCCAGCATGGTTTGTGCTGCTGCCGCTGCTGCCGCGCGCGCGGCCCACTCCAGATCCTGCGTGCCGCACCAGCCGGCCAGGAATCCGCCGCAAAACGCGTTGCCGGCTCCGGTGACGTCCACGACGCGCGATGCCGGTGGACGCAGACGCAACTGGTGCCGGTGGTCAGCGATCACGGCTCCCGCAGCACCCATGCGCAGCACGACGATATTTGCGCCTGCGATCAAAAGTTTACTCACGATGTCCTGAGGCTCCTGGGTGCCGAGTAGGTCCCGAGCTTCGCTCAGTGTCAACGAGAACATGTCCATGGTGGGGAGGAGCGCGCGTACCGAGGGCCAGGCTGCCGGCGTGACGCCTCCCGTTGACGGCGCGGCGTCCCCCACTGACGGCGTGGCGCCTCCCGCTTGCCACTCCCACAGGGTCGCTCCGAGTTGGGCTCGCCTGCGTGCAACGCTGCGCCAGAAGTCGGGTGAAACATCCTGGAAAAAATAGGTACCGGCTGCCGGCAGCAATGAGTCCGGCACGTCATCCGGCGTGGTCTGCATCTTGTCGAAGTGTTCGATGCCCAGCATGGGGGTTTCGGTGCGTTCACCGTCCGCAAGATAGACCAGGTGGTTGCGAATGGTGTGTGGGTCGCGGATCAACAGGCCCTCATCGCGCAATCCCAGTCGAGCAAGCCGGCCGCCCGTGAGTTCATCCAAGTCGCCTCCGACACCGGCAACGATGGCCACCTGCGGCCACCAGGAGGCGGCACCGATCGCGCTGTAGGTGGCCGCTCCGCCCAACACGCTCGAGCGCCGCGCGCCGCCGGCCAAAACGATGTCGTCGATAATGATGTTCGAAATCACCACGATTGGGCGCGGTTCGATCATCCGATCCGTCTCACCGAGAACCCATGTGCCGGCACGGTCCCTTCCTCGATGACAAAGCCAGCTCCTCCCGAAGCGTAGCTCTCATCGCGGGCGACGAGTAATTCTTTGCCGTCGATGGTGAATGCAAGCCGCGCACCGGCTACTGACAATGCGAAGCGCAGTTTGGCATTCTCTTCGTAGGTGAATTTTACCTCGGCCAAGACCTCGACTCTCGCGTCTTTCCGCTTGACGAGTTTGGCGGTTTGGTTTTCGACAATCGCGGCATAGTATCGGCGGTGTCCGCGTGCCCGCGCCACCAGTCCGACTGCCTTGTGTAGGTCCAGCGTCAATTGGGACGACACCTCATAGTCAACCCAATCCCGGGTGCCGGTGGTCGCCACGCCATTGGTGCCGGGGTGCGACAAGCAAAACGTCGAGAAAATGTCCGGCCCGAAATGCCGTGCCGAACTGACGAAGGATTTGATCCAGAATGTCGAGGTGTCGAACGGTGAGAGTTTTGGCGACAGATCGAAAGCGCCGCCCATGACGAACGCCTCGGGTGCTCCCGCCCAGTCCATGTCGACAAGGGCGATCCGGCCCGAAAGACGGCGATCCGCAGCCAACTCGAGACCGATCCGGTAAATCGGCAACCCACCGACATCGGGCACGCGCCAGCGGAGTTTGTTGTCACCGGATTCAAGATGCCGAAAGTCGCCGACGACTCTCTTCAGTTCTCCGGCGCCGTCGTAATGAACGATGTAGAAACGCACGTCGGGGTTCGCGCTCGCGAAGGTGCGAAGCGTGGCCCGCACGGTCTGGGTGCCGTAGATCGACGGACTGGCAATGACTTCGAAATAGCTCGTCTCGCCGATCGATCGCGGTTTCGGATCGATGAAAGTCGGTACGGAGACGGAGCCCGTGACGCCTCTTGCCAGAGCCTCGTAGCGGATTTCCAGGCCGTTGGCCGCGCTGCTGGTGTTCAGGTTGCCGACCCCAGTGACGACTTGTCGCCCGTCATGTAGCGGACACGGCTGGAAACCTTGGACCGAGCCGGAATATTCGAAGGCGAAGCGAGCGGCCGGTGATTCATAGCTCATCCCCGAGAGCGCTGCGGCCGTGCGTCTTACCCGCCGAGTCTCGATCACCGCGTCGCTCATGCACTCGCCGCCGTCGGCATTCACGGCGTACATGAGGTCCGCCACCGGCCCACGGAAATCCGGGCCCTCCTCCAGCGCCTTGAGTCCCAGACGGATACCGTTGAGGCAGCCGAGGTTGCCCGCATTGCAGTCCGTATCCCAGCCCGAGGAGACGGCAATCTTCAGTCCCTCCTGAAAATTGTCCCGGCCGAGAATGAAAGACGCGAGGAGCAGGGCGTGATTCGGAACCATCGGACAGCAGCCGGGGTAGTGGGCATAGCTGTGGTTGTCTCCCAACCAACGCCGCACGACTCGCCAGTCGCTCGCCTTGGCGCATTGTTCACGTACATCACCAATGATCCTGCGGAGATTATCGTCACGGATCATCGAGCAGCCGAGATCCAGCAGCTTGTCGATATCGGATTCCACAAATGCTTGCGCCTGCATCGCGGTCAGCAGCACCGCAGCTTCGACCGCAACGCCATCATGGCTCACCGAGGCGGCCGCGCGCGCCATCGCCGCCGCTCGCTCTGGGTTCGCAGGATTGGACATCGCCCAGGTATCAATAAATATCTCGGCGCCGATCGCTTCCGCCATGGCCCGGCTGTTGAGCTTGGCCGAACCGCTTTCCGGCGCATGCACGCCGCCTTTGAGCCGTAGGTACGCAGTGTGCTCGGTCGAACGACCAAGACCACCCCACCACAACACGGTCTTGTCCTCGACAATGTAGTTGAGCCAGGTGTCGCCAATGACCTTGGCCGAGATATCGCTGGGGTAGCCATTATCTTCCAGTGCGCGATAGAACAGGAACGTGCCGGAAATATCATCGTCCGGGACTATCAGCGGCCAGTGGACCTTGTCGTTGACGTAGTAATCGATCTCCCCGAAGGTGCTTTGAATGGCCGAGTAGGGCCATCCTTCGACGGCGCGACCGAGATAGACGCCGATGAGCTTACCGAGCACACCCGCATAGGTCTGTTCGGCGAAGCGGTCGCCCGTGAATCCGAAGGACTGGGATGGGGACACTAGCGTGGGCATATTGGCGTCTCGAGTAAGTTGGGCTGGGGCAATTTGGAAGCCGGTACTGATCAAGGGAAGCCGGTATGCGCCAGTGTGCAGACGATGAGGAGTACGGAGACTCTTGCGCTAACCTGACTGGACTTCACTTTGTCTTCTCCCTAGGTGGCAAACCCAAGGGTTCCCCGTCTCAACCAGCACCCGCATCGACCTCAACTACCTGTGTTTTAAAGTATATGTATATAAGTCTATACTACAATACCAATGGACGTGACATCGTGCAACAATTGGTGAAGCTTGCTTGGTGGCCGTACATTCAAAGAGTTGCACGGGGGAGAATGATGTCCTCTGTGTTTTAGACTGATCATCCAGTCTAAAATACCTATTGCCCCCCATGGGCTGGCGGAGAGCGGCTGCGGTAGCCGAATGGAAAGGGAAAACCGGGGAAGAGCCTTGCAATCAAGCGCAAAAAATATTCACCAGTTCCGTGCGGTCAAGGTTGACCCGACTTCGCCCGTACCTGCCTATGTGCAACTCGAGCAGGATCTGAGGCGGCAGATACAGTCGGGTGCGCAGCCTTTTGGCTCGCGATTGCCGCCGGAACAAACGTTGGCACGCCTGTATGGCGTAAGCCGCGTCACTCTGCGGCAAGCGCTGCAAAGACTTGCGGATGCGGGTCTGATTAGCCGGCGCCGGAACATCGGTACGATCATCACGGCCATACCGGAAGTTACCCTGGACCTCCGGCCCATGGAGAGCGTAACCAGCCAACTGCGTCAGGCTGGGTACCAAACTCGCGTCGACATACTGGACCAAAGTATTCAGATCGCGCCCGAAGAGACGGCCTCGGCGCTGCAACTCGACGCCGGCGCGTCCGCGATCGTGGTTCGACGTCTGCTATCGGCGGAGGGCTCGCCGGTATCGTTGATTACCTCTTGGCTGCCGCCGCGACTATTCCCGGGATTGGAATCCGCACTGCTATCGTCGGCCGAAGACTCCTTGTGGAGTGTGTTGGCAACGACATACCAACGCACGCCCACCCAAGGGAAAAACGTTCTGGAAATCATTTCAAGCACGGTGCAAGAGTCAGAGACGCTGCACGTCGGCTTCGGCTCACCCCTGATCAAGTTGGTCTGTTTGATCACCGACCCCAGCGGAGTGGCCATCGAGCATTCGACGGCGTTGTGGATCACGTCGAAAGTACGATTGCACTTCTGACGGCCCAGGACCCGAGCGGCCCTGAATTCAATGGACGTAAAAGCGGATATCGTCGGTGGCGTGAGCGCCGGAGGCCGTGTCTGTCCACACCAACGCCTTAACGCTATGCGTGCCGCGCTGCAGTGGCCACGGGTAGTGAGTGTCCGTGGTGCTCGCGGTGAGCTTGCCATCGACATACCAATCGACTCGATCAAACCCGGGAACCTCGGCGATCTGCATCGGCAGCGCCTCGAATTCGGTCGGTATTCGCGGGTCATGCGCTATTTGCAATCCCGCCGTGGGCTGCAGCAGTCGGTATTGCGGTGTCGCGGCTACCTTGAGAATGCCCGCGGGTGGCGGCAGGGTACCCGGCACAAACCATTCGGTCGTTGATTCGCAACTGTCGTTGGCCAGACGGCCATCGTGCCGGCAGATCGTGGCAAGAACGAGATCGCGGCTCAGGGGGAGCGGCCGTGTGTCTTGATTGCGATTGAGTTCGGAGAACAGCGATCGCAGCACCATCGCCGGCCCGACGGCGCCGGTGACGCCATCCATCGCGGACCCATCGAGATTGCCCATCCAGACGGCAACGGTGTGTTGGTAGTCGAACGCAATCGCCCAGGCGTCGCGATAGTCCGTGGAGGTGCCGGTCTTGATTGCGGTCTCGACGGGAAATTGCAGTCCGCGCCCGAATTCGAGCATGCGTGCCTCGGGATCGGCGAGGATGTTGCCGACCAACGTGGCGACCGCCGGGGTGAACACGCTCACCTCGGGTCGCGGAACGGGGTCATTCGCCAGCAGCGTGAGCGGCTGATAGCGGCCTGCACGCGCCAACACCGTGTAGGCCTGTGCCATCTCATACAGCGATACTTCGCCATTGCCGAGCGCGAGGCCATCGCCATAGAACTCCGGGTGCTGCGTAAGGCTGGTAATGCCGACCGCGTGCAAACGCTCCATGAAGGCGTCGTCGCCCACGAACTTGAGCGTCTTCACCGCCGGGATGTTGAGCGAGTTGCCGAGCGCCTCGCGTAGCCGCAGAGGACCGTAATGCCGGTGGCTGTAGTTGTGAAAGGTGTGCTGACCACCGCCGATGGATTCCGAGAGTTCGGCATCGTCGATCAGAGTGGCTGCGGTCCAACCGCGCTCGAGCGCAAGCGCATAGAGCAGCGGTTTCATGGTCGACCCCGGTTGTCGCGGCGTGAGCACGGCGTCGTAGCCGGTGACCGCAGCGTCAGCGGTGGTGTGGGTTGCGACGTCGATTGCAGCGTGCGTTGCGGTAGCCGCCGCAGCGCGGGCCGGCGTCGTTCGTCCGACCACCCAGCCTAAGATTTCGTTGCGCCGGTGATCGATGATGAGGACCGCGCCATCACGAACGTGGCGCTTGGCGAGATCCTTGAGTGCGCCATCGAGGATGTTTTGCGCGGTGAGTTGTACATGGGGATCCAGAGTAGTGTGAACTTGTGCTGCGACCGATCCGGCCGGTATGACCGACCCAGCCGCCGATGGGAGCGATCCAGCCGACGTGACCGATCCAGCCGCTGTAGCCGGCCCTTCTGCCCATCCGCGCCCCGCAACCGGCCCGGCTGCGGTGCCAGCTGCCGATCCGCCCATCGAGCCCGATCCGGCTCGAGACACGTTGAGGGCATGACTCACGAAATGGCTGGCTTCAAGAGCAGTGGGCGCGTCGTTGAGAATCCAGGGAGCGTTCTGCACTTGGGTGCGCTGCGCGGCGGTCAAATCGCCGCGCTGCTGCAGCCTACGGCTAAGCTGCTCGAGCGCGCGCCGCGCCCTGGCAGCATTGTGCCGCAGGTCCATGCCCGCGGGTGAGCGCACCAGCACCGCCAGCGCCAGTTGTTCACCCGGTGACAGGGTGTCGAGCCCGCGATCGAAATAGAAACGCGCTGCCTGAACCACGCCGCGGCGACGTTCGGCGTATGGCACTTGATTCAGATAGAACTCGAGGATTTGCGTCTTGGACAGGCGCGCGTCCAGCCGAGCGGCCTCGAAGCCTTCGACCCACCGCGACCATAGATTGCGCGGCCGCGGATGAATCATGCGCACCACTTGTTCAGTGATGGAGCTGGCGCCGCGGAGCGCGGCACCCGCGCGCACATCGAGCCAAAGTGCGGCACAGCGTGCCGGCCAGTCGACGCCATGGTGTTCGTAGAAATGCTGATCTTCCGCAATGATGAAAGCGGTTTGCAGCAGTGGGGGAACGGCCGCGAGCGGCACCGAATCGGTGGTATTCCAGGCATTCTCGAGGGTGTAGCTCAACCGCGTGCCATCGCGCGCCAGGACCTGGGATTTGACGGCCGCGCCGGTGAGTGTGTCCAGACTGTCCGGGAAATCGCGTAGCGACAGCCGGGTTGCAACGGCGAGTACCAGAGCAGCCGCCAGCATGCAGCCGAGAATTCCGAGCGTTGCTCGCCGGATCCGCGGGCGCAGCGGACGCGGTTGCGAGGACGGCGGCGAGTGCTGCTCTGAGGCCGGCGACTGCTGAGAGCCCGGCGCCAGGTCCGCCCCGGCGTGCTCACCTCCAGACTTCTCATTCATGGCCAGCTGCCCCTTTGCGGACCGCCGCCGCCGCACCATCGGCTCCCTCCGCGCCAACCGTCAGCTGCGCGGGCAGGCCTTTGCCGTAGACATCGGGGTCGTACATTTCCTCGGCCTTGGTGGGGGAGGCGCTGAATTCGCCTTCGGCCATGGCCTGGGCGCCGTAGCTCAAATGATAGTGTCCCGCCGGGAGGTAGTCGGCGTAGAAGCGCGCTGCTTCGTGCTTGAGCTCGCGATGATAAAAAGACCACAGCTGAATCCCATACTCGCTCCAGTCCGAATACTTGAACCAGAACGATCCGCCCGCTGCTTGGAACTCGGTGGCGTCCGCATCCACGGTGGAAGCGGTGGCAAGCTCGCGATTGACGGGTTCGAGGCCGCCGGGCACGGGATCGTCGACCACGACAAAGTTACGCGCGGCCGCCAATGAGAGATAGACATCGACGCGAACCAGCTCGCCACGCTCGAGGGTGAGAGGCGAGTTGACCGCGAGCGATGAGTCGACGCCGAGAGGCGAGCCGAGAAGCTGCCAATGACCGTTGCGCTGCACGCTGTATTCGCGGTGTACCTCGATGCCTGCATTGGTCTCCTTGGCCGCCTGATCATTCAGCGAATATGAAAGGCGGGTGGCGTAGTAGAGCCGGCCGGTGCCTTGACGGTCGATGTGCAGTATGGCCTTGCGGCCGGTATCCGCCGCGTCGTTGGGGCGGCTGACGAGAGCGGGCGGATCGCGCAGCTCTTTGAATTCGGCGCTGCCGATGGCGGCCCCGTCCAGTGACACGCTGGCCCGCAATGCGGGGGCGCCTTTCTCCGCCGGTGCGTCTTTCTCATAGAGCGCGGCATAGTCGGCGAGCGCCGACGTGCAGAACACATTCTCCTGGGTGTTCTCCCAGTGATCGCGGGCGCCGCGCGTTTGTGTGATGACTCGAACCAACTTGAACGGCACGTCGCCCACGAGGGCGGCGCCTTGCGGCGTCTCACCGTAGTGCAGAAGCGCGCTCAATACTGCGCAGTTGCTGCGCATGGGCGTGCTCAAGATTTGATAGTAGCCGTCATCCCAGGTTTCGGTGAACTGAAACTGTCCGCCGCTTTGATTGGCGTGTCCCAGAATCCGATCCGCCAGCGAACGGGCCAAGGCGTCGGCGCCCTTGACCTTGACGGCCGCATCGAGATACGCGGCGAGACCGAAGAGATCCATCTGCGGTGCGTACTTCTCGTAACGCTGCAGGTCGGCGAGGGACACCTGCATCTGCGGTGCATACTTCTCATCGCGCTGCCGATCGGCGCGGAGCGCGCGGTTGCGCTCGGCGAGCGCCTGCAGCGCAACGGCCCGCACGCTCGATACCATGCCTTCGCTGTAGAAGGTTGGCGTGGTGTTCGAGCGCAGCAGCGCCTGCAGGTAGTCATCGAGGTGCTTGTCGACATCGTCTGGCACGTGGTAGCCGGCGGCGCGCAGACGGTTGAAGGCGAGCGCGGTCGCAGCCGACAAATACGGGCTCACACGGGCGTCATCCGGAGTCCAGAATGCCATGCCGCCGTTGGGTGCCTGAAAGCTCGAGGCATCGTCGAGCATGGTCTGCGGCAGGGACTTCGCCTCCGGCCAATCGAGGTCGGCGGCGAGATAGCCGCGAAGCTTGAGATAATTAGATGCCATGAGCGCTTTGGTCAGCCGCTGCTCCCAGCACAGATACGGATAGTCGCGGACGTAGCGCATGGCGCCATCGAGATTGCCGAGGACGCTGGGTGCCAACGTCACCGAGACCTCGCCAACGTTCGGGATGATGTTCGAAGGAAACTGCAACTGCTCATCGATTCCCTGGCCAAGCGTGGTGCCATAACTTGCCGCGACGTCGAGAGACACGCGTTTATGGACCGGCAGCACTTGAGCCAGCGCATCCTTGTCGAGCGTATCCCCGGCCATGGCGGTGAGCCTCAGGCTGCCGTCGCTCAACGTGGTGACGGGGAGCCAGACTGTTTCCCGCTTGAAGGGTCCCAAGGTGACGGCTCCATGAACTTGCGCCGTGCCTCCTTCGACGGGTCCCTGTGCCTTCAGGTCGACATCGATGGTGCGAGTCTTATCGGAGCGGTTCAGCACGCTGAAGCCGGCCGTGAAACGGTCGCCCGAGGTGAGCTGATTCGGCAGCACGGGGCGCAGTTCAGTGAGTTTGGTGCTCTTGAACTTGGTGTCGCCCAGGCCCAACCGGTCGCCTGGCGTAACGGCGATCGCAAATACGCGCCAGCCGGTGAGATTGTCGGGCAATGCGAACGACACGGCCGCGCGTCCATGTTTGTCGGCAGTCACCGAGGGGTTCCAATAGGCGACGTATTTACTGACGCTGCGCATGTCGAAGCCCGCGCCGCCGTCGCCGCCGGAGTTCGCGCCTTTCTTCTCGAATTTCTGCAAACCGATGAGCCGGGTGAGCAGGCTGTAGTTCACCAGATCGAGATTGTCGAGCTTGTACAGGCCGCGATAGGGGTCGAAGTATTTCTTGCCGTCCTGAATGAGATCGAATACGGCCTCATCCAGAACCGCGACCGCAAATTCGACGGGCTCCTTCGAGGACGGCGCGGCATGCGGCGTCGCGCTTAAACTGAGCGTGACCGTGTCGCGCGGTTTGTACGAGGCGCGGTCGCTCTTGATGCGGACGTCGAGTGCCTTGTACGGATCGGTCACCGGCACCTTGAGATAGCCGATGCGGTAGGTGGGGCGGCCGAGATCGACGCCGTCCTTGTCGAGCGGCGAGGCACCGGGGACCGCCGCGACGCGCGGCGACATGACCACCACCGACAAATAAAACCCCGGCACGAAGTCGGGCTCGACGGTGAATTCGACCACGGGGGTATTGCCCGCGAGGGTTTGTACCCAGTGCTTGATGACGCCGAATCGCTCCACGGTGATGAGTGCCTTGGCGCCCGGAAACGGATTCTTGACCAGGTAACGCGCATGGTCGCCGACCTGGTACGACTCCTTCTCCGGGATGACGCTCAAGCTCATGTCGGCGGGTTCTTCCCAGAGTACTCGGCCTTTGCCGGTCACCCACACGCAGAGCTCGGTGGTGTGCGAACGGCCGTGAGTGTCGGTGATGGAAGCGGTGATGCTGTAGAGGCCGGGACGGCTGGGTGTGAAGGTGCAGGCTTGCGGG
>Ga0179596_10000260_pt1 | contig 20219 bp, 17 predicted proteins | sample CZODoug1_1_08_16_FD_155494 | JGI IMG/M metagenome (GOLD analysis project Ga0179596, IMG submission 155494) | Vadose zone soil fungal communities from Angelo Coast Range Reserve, California, USA - CZODoug1_1_08_16fungal (Illumina Assembly) | ecosystem: Environmental > Terrestrial > Soil > Vadose...
ACATCCAGCTCATCAACTTCAGCCGCCCGGGTGAGGCGCTCCAGCTTCAGCTCCAGCGGTTTGCCCACAACAGCACATTCGAGCAGGCGTTCGTGGGGCGGATTCACGGGATCAATCGCCCCGTGGATCTCAAGTTCGGGCCTGACGACTGCGCTTACCTCGTGGATTACGGCGCGGTGCGCGACTTTGGCCAGTCCGACCCGGACAGCAAGTTCCTAGTCGCAGGCGACGGCCCGCTTCTCCAGATTCCCGGGACTGGCGTAGTCTGGAAGATCTGCCGGGTAGGCGAGAGGGAGCCGGACAGCGACCGGGACGACTAGGCAGACCTAAGTTATAGTCATGGGGCGGCTTCGGCCGCCCCCTTGACCATCGCAACAACGCCCACGCCGTTCTTACGGATCGCTCCGCAATTCTTATCTGAGGCTGAGGCGGTTGCGCAGGCGCTGCGTAGAACCGCGGCGATCAAGTGAAATGCCCGCAACGCGAGTTGCGGGCATTTTTTTATCCGACTCTAGTCGATTTTCGATTCGTCCCGGTACATCACCTTGTGCCGCGTCTCCTTGATCCATTCGCCGATCTGATCGAGAGTCATGAATTGCTTCATGTCGAAGCGGTCCCAGCTGCGGATCTCATCGAGGTTTTTCTTCCAGCGCTTGTAGGGCACCTTCGCCGCGGGACCGAAGCAGAAGATGTCGATGATCGAGAGCTCTTCCGGTACGCCGAGCAGCGGGCGCATGGCCTTCTGCGCCGTCTCCTGGCCGATCGCCGTCACCCACCAGACGCTGTAGCCGAGAGCGGCCGCGGCGAGATGCGCGGACATAGTCGAAGCCGCCACGCTCTGCAGCAGGATACGCTCGGCGTTCTCGTGGTACTGGCGGTCGAGATCGCTGCCGTCCATGAGCACGGGAAAGGCACGAGTGAAGCGGAAGTCCGCGACCACCACGATCATCCCTGGGGCCGTCTCCAGCCCGCGGTAGTTCGGCGTGGGGAATTTCATCTTGAGCTTGGCGCGACGGCGCTGCTCCTCGACGAAATAGTCGGCGATCTTCTTCTTCGTTCCGGGATCGGTGACGATGATGTAATGCCATGGCTGGGCGTTCGCCCCCGAAGGCGCATGGCGCGCAGCTTCGAGGATGAGGTCGTAGTGCTCGCGCGGAACGACACTGCCAGGATCGAACTGGCGCGTGGTGAGGCGGTTGCGCATCACTTCGAGCAGGGCTTGGCAGCGGGCGAGCGTAGCGGTCTGGGTCATTTCATGCCCTCGATCACTTCCTGTCGGGCTCCAGCCGCACCACGTTGGCCGGGGGCCTCTCCTCGATTTCCGCCGCCTCGATCTGCTGGAAGCGCTGCGAGATCTTGCGGCTGGAGACCTGCACGTCCTCGGCGTCCTGGTGCGCCTGGCGGATATGGTCGGCGAGCCTCTTCATGCGCTCGTCGAACCGCTGGAAATCCTCGCCGAGCTTGCCCAGCTCTTCCTTGATGATGTGGATGTGCCTGCGCGTCTCGACGTCTTTCAGGACGGCGCGCGCGGTGTTGAGCACGGCCATCAGCGTGGTCGGAGAGACGATCCACACGCGCCTGCCAATCGCGTACTCGACGACTTCGGGATGGTAGGCGTGGATTTCCGCGAACACGGCTTCCGCCGGGACGAACATCACCGCCCCGTCTGAGGTCTCGCCCGCGATGATGTATTTCCTCGCGATGTCGTCGACGTGCTTCCGGATATCGGCCTTGAACTGCTTCTGCGCGAGCGCGCGCTCCGCCTGGTCCGCCTCGCGGTCGAACATGCGGTGGTAGTTCTCCAGGGGAAACTTCGAGTCCACCGTCACCAACCCGGTGGGCGGGGGAAGGCGCAGCGCGCAATCGACGCGCATGCCGTTGGAGAGCGTGTACTGTAGCTCGAACGCCATGGGCGGCAGGACGTTCCTCACCAGGGCCTCGAGCTGCACCTCGCCGAACGCGCCGCGACTGCGCTTGTCTCCGAGCAGTTCCTGCAGGCTCACTACGCTGCCCGTGAGGCTCTCGATCTTTTTCTGCGCCTCGTCGATGGTCGCCAAGCGCTGCATGACGTTGACGAAGGTCTCGTTGGTTTTCTTGAAACCTTCGTCGAGGCGCTCGTCGACTTTGCCCGCGATCTGATCGAGCCGCTGGTCGATCTTGGCGGAGAGCCGCTCGCTCGAATCGGTGAGGTGGCGGCCGAGCCGATCGCCCTGCTGGGTGAGCCCGGTGTGCAGATCGGTGAGCATCGCGCGGTGCTTTTCCTCGAGCAGCGGCGCCACGGCGGCGACGGGGTCCTTGAGCGAGTTCCGCAAGCGGGCGAAGCCGAGCGCGAGCCAGACGAGAACGGCCAAGCTTGCGGCGGCAACGATCAGCGCGATTTCAGCCATGGACCATTGTAACTCCGGGGCTCGCTCAAATGACCTCGCGCAGCGCCGCCATCGGCGGACGGCTCAAGGCCGCGCGTGCGCCCGCCCAGACGTTCAAGAGGATGCACGCGAGTCCGAGAGCGGGGCCGGCGAGCCAGATCCAGCCGCTCCAGATGAAATCGAGCTGGAACACGCGCGTCGCGAGCGTCCAGCCGATTGCGGTCGCGCCGAGCGCGCCGAGAAGCCCTGCGATCGCGCCGAGAACGGCGAACTCGGCGCGCTGCGCCGCGAGCACCTGGGCACGGCTCGCCCCCAGCGCCCGCATCACCGCCGCCTCGTGCGTGCGCTCGTCCTGGGTCGCGAGAAGCGCCGCGTACAGCACCAGCACGCCGGCGCCGAGCGCGAACAGGAATACCAGCTGCACCGCGCCGATCAGCTGGTCCATCACGAACTGCAACTGCCGCAAGATTACGCTCACGTCGATAACGGTGAGGTTGGGAAACGCCTGCGAGAGGCGCAAGGTGAGGAGCGCGTCGCCTGCAGGCGCATGGAAACTCGCGATGTAGCTCGTCGGGAAACTCTCGAGCAATGCCGGGGTGGTGATGAAGAAGAAATTCGGGCGCATCGAATCCCAATCGAGCTTGCGCACGCTCGTGACCGGCGCGGAGAAGCTACGGCCGGCCGAGAGAAATTCGAGCGCATCGCCCATCCGGATGCCGAAACGCTCGGCGATCCAGTGCTCCACCGAAACCGCGCCGCGCTCGAGATCCCCGGGGCCGAACCAAGCGCCCTCGGTGACCTTGTTCTCGGGCGGCAATGCCGGCAGATAAGTCACGTTGAACTCGCGCTCGATCTGGCGCTTCGCGCGCTCCTCCGAAAAATCCTCCGCACCGACCGGCTTTCCATTGATGGCGACCAGACGCGCGCGCACCATCGGAAAGGTCTGCAGGCGCTCCACGCCGTTGCGCTCGAGGAATTGGGCCAGAAGCTGTCGTTGCTCGGGCTGGATATTGACCAGAAACCGGTCGGGCGCGTCCGGCGGGAGCCGCCCGCGCCAAGCGTCGAGCAAATCGCCCCGGATCAGGGTGAGGAGCAGGATCGCGGTGAGCCCCACCGCGATCGCCACGATCTGCACGGCGTTGGCACGCGGGCGCCGCAGGAGGTTCGCGAGGCCGTAACGCCAGGAGACGCTGCCGGTCCGACCGAACCGACCGATCAGCCGCAGCGCTCCGTAGGCGATCGCCGCGAAAAGGCCGAAGGCCCCCGCAAAGCCGCCGAACACGTAGCTCGCGAGCTTCAGCTCGCCCGCCTGCCAGAGAAGCAGCCCGAACACCGCAGCCAGTCCCACGACGTATACAGCGAACGCCCCTTGCCTCGGGGGGCCGACGTCGCGCCGGATCACGCGCAGCGCCGGCACATCTTTGAGCTGCAGCAGAGGCGGCAAGGCAAACCCTAGCAACACCACGAGCCCCGTCGTCGCGCCCTGCAAAACAGGCGAGAGGCCCGGCGGGGGCAAGGTGCCCGGTATCAGGGCGGCGAGCCACCAGGCGACCACGTTCTGCACGACAAACCCGAGGGCACAGCCCATAAGCGAGGCGGCGAGCGCGAGCGTCAGAAACTCCCAGGCGAACAGGGCGAAGAGCTGCGAATGCGTCGCGCCCATGCAGCGCATCACGGCGTAGCCGTCTAGGTGCCGTTGCGTATAGCGCCGCGTGCCGAGCGCGATCGCCACCGCGGACAGGACCACGGCAAGCATGGCGGTGAGCCCGAGGAAGCTCTGGGCGCGGTCCAGTCCCGCACGCACTTCGGGCCGCGCGTTATCCAGGCTGTCGATGCGCTCGCCACGGGAGAGGCGCGTCCTCGCCCATTGCTCGAACTGTCGGACTCCCTCGCGCTCGCCCGCGACGAGCAGCTGATAGCTGATGCGGCTGCCCGGCTGCACGAGGCCCGTGGCGGGCAGATCGTCGAGCCGCATCATCAGGCGCGGGGCGAAGTTCATGAAGGACACGCCGCGGTCGGGCTCGAGCGTCAGCACCGCGCCCGCGCGAAAGCGCGCTCGGCCGAGCTCGACCGCGTCCCCCGGGCGGAGCTTGAGCTCCGCCATCATGCGCTCGTCGAGCCACACCGTGCCCCGCGGCGGAACCGCATCGGTATCCGCGTCCGGGAGATTCAGGCCGGGGGCGGTTCGCAGCCTGCCGCGCAAGGGATATCCCGGCGTCACCGCCTTCACCGCCGCGAGGAGCGTCTCGTTGCCGGCGCGCGCCATGCTGACGAAGTTCATGCTCTCGGCACGGCTCAACCCGCGCTTCGCGATCTCGTCGCGAAGTTCCGGGGCCCACGCATGGTCGGCCGTCATCAGCATATCGGCCCCGAGCACCTGGTGGGCTTCGCGGGTGAGCGCCTGCCGCACGCGATCGGCGAAGAAGGCGACGCTGGCTACGCCTCCCACGGCGAGCACGAGGGCGAGCGCGAGCACGCGCAGCTCCCCCGCGCGCCAGTCGCGCAGGAGCATGCGGAGGGCGAGACGCAGCATCGCTTCAGCCCTCGCCGTCGATCCGGCCGGCGGCGAGCCGGATCTTCCGGCGGCAGCGGCCGGCGATCGCCTCGTCGTGGGTCACCAGCACGAGCGTCGTGCGCGCTTCCGCGTTCATCTCGAACATGAGGTCGATCACGCCGGCGCCCGTCGCCGCGTCTAGATTCCCGGTGGGCTCGTCGGCGAGAAGGAGCTTCGGCTGGGTGACGAAGGCGCGCGCCAGCGCGACGCGCTGCTGTTCGCCTCCCGAGAGCGTTTTCGGGTAATGCCGCAGCCGCTCGGCGAGGCCCACACGCGAGAGCATTTTCGCCGCGCGGTCCGCAGCGCCCGCCTCGCCCGCGAGCTCGAGCGGCAGCATCACGTTCTCCAGCGCGTTCAGCGCCGGGAGCAGCTGGAAAGACTGGAACACGAAGCCGAGCAGCCTCGCGCGCAGCGCAGCGCGCCCGTCCTCGTCCAGACCGAAGAGATCCGCGCCGTCGAGCTGCACGGAGCCTGAGCTCGGCGTATCCAGCCCGGCGAGCAGGCCCAGAAGCGTCGATTTGCCGGACCCCGAGGCGCCGAGGATGGCCACCGCCTCGCCCGGCATGACCTCAAGCGAAATGTCCTGCAGAATAACCAGCTCGTTCGCACCCGGTGCGCCGTTCGCGAGGCGGACGACTTTGGAAAGCCCGGTGGCCAGGACGATGGGGTGGGAAAAATCAGGCATGAGATCGATTCTGTTTGCGGTCCTGCTCTGCGGCGGAACGGCGCTCGCCGCGCCGACCATCCTGGTATACGGGGACAGCCTCTCCGCCGCCTACGGGATCCCCCAGAACGAGGGCTGGGTGGCCTTGCTGGTCGAGCGGCTCAAGCAAGGAAAATCAAATTATACCGTGGTCAACGCGAGCATCAGCGGCGAAACCTCGGCCGGCGGCGCGGCGCGCATCGGCGCCGTGCTCGCCAAGACCCGGCCCGCGATCGTGATCGTCGAGCTCGGCGCGAATGACGGCCTGCGCGGGCTGCCCATCGCGCAGATGAAAGCCAATCTGGCAGCCATCGTCCAGGCGGCGAAGCGCCAGGGCGCGCGCGTGATAGTCATCGGGATGCTGCTACCGCCGAACTACGGCGCGCAATACGTCAAAGAGTTTCGCGCAGCGTTCCGCGATGTGGCTCGCGACGAGCGCGTTTCATCCGTGCCCTTGCTCTTCGAAGGCGTCCCGGATAAACGGGAAATGTTTCAGGCGGACAATCTCCATCCCAGCGCCGAGGCGCAGCCCATCATGATGGAGAACGTGTGGCGGCGACTTGCGGCGATGGTGATCGCGGCGCCTAAGTGATGGAGAGCGTCGGCGCGCCCGCCTGCATCAAACCGATGCGGCGAGCGCGGGGAAAACCCTGCCTGAGAAATTCCTCGATCACGCGTTTTTCCGCCGTGGGAGCGCACGCGACGAGAAGCCCCCCGCTCGTCTGAGGATCGCTGACGAGCTTGCGCTTCCACTCCGGCGAACCCGCGGGCATGCGCACTTCGTGGCCGTAGCCTTTCCAGTTGCGGTCCGACGCCCCGGTCGCCGTGCCCTCCTTCACCCATTCGAGCGCGTCGGGCAGGACAGGCAGGTCGTCGAAGCGGATTTCCGCGCCGAGCTTCGAGCCGCGGCAGATCTCGAGCAGGTGCCCTGCGAGGCCGAAGCCGGTGACGTCGGTGAGCGCGTGGACGTCCTCCAGCTCTGCGAGCGCGGTTCCGGGCGTGTTGAGTTGCGTGGTGACCTCCACCATCTGCTTGTAGCCTGAGGCGGAGAGCTTGCCTTTTTTGAGCGCGGCGGAAAGGATGCCCACGCCGAGCGGCTTGCCGAGTATGAGAACGTCGCCCGCACGCGCTCGGTCGTTCCTTTTCACCTTTTTCGGGTGCACGAGGCCGAGGGCCACGAGGCCGTAGATCGGTTCCAGCGTGTCGATGGAATGGCCGCCTGCGATCGGAATCCCGGCCTGAGCGCACACGGACTCTCCTCCGGAGATGATTCTTTGAATCACCTCGACCGGCATTTTTTCGAGCGGCATGCCGACGATGGCGAGCGCAAAAATCGGCTTTCCGCCCATCGCATACACATCCGAGAGCGCGTTGGTCGCGGCGATGCGGCCGAAGTCGTGGGGATCATCGACGATCGGCGTGAAGAAATCGGTGGTGGCGACGATCGCCTGCTCGTCGTTCAACCGGTACACCGCCGCGTCGTCGCTCGATTCGATCCCCACGAGGAGGTCCTTCGGCAATCCGCGAATCGGGGTCTTGGCGAGGATCTCGGAGAGGACGGCCGGCGCGATCTTGCAGCCGCAGCCGCCCCCGTGGGAGAACTGCGTCAGGCGGATAAGATCGGCGGGGGCGTTCATGGATAAAATTGGGGATGGAACTGAAACGCCTGGAGGCCGTTACGGTAGCACAGCTCGACGCCTTTGACGAGGTGATCGACGTGCGCTCGCCCGCGGAATTCGCGCTCGACCACGTACCGGCAGCCGTGAACTGCCCGGTGCTCGACGACGCCGAGCGTGCCCACGTGGGTACGCTCTACAAGCAGATCTCCCCGTTCGACGCAAGGAAAATCGGCGCGGCGCTCGTTGCGAAGAACATCGCGCGGCACATCGAGGAGCGTTTCCGCGGCCGCGACCATGGCTGGCGCCCCCTCGTCTATTGCTGGCGCGGCGGCCAGCGCTCGGCGGCGATGGCCCATGTGCTGCGCCAGGTGGGCTGGGACGCGGCGACCCTCGAAGGCGGCTACCGGGCGTACCGTCGCGAAGTCATGGCGCAGCTCGACAAGACGCCGCAGCGTTTCCGCTTCCAGGTGGTGTGCGGTGCGACCGGGAGCGGCAAGAGTCGCCTTCTCGCCGCGCTCGCGACGCAGGGTGCGCAGGTGCTGGATCTGGAGCGCCTCGCCCGCCACCGCGGCTCGCTGCTGGGCGAGCTTCCGGGAGAACCGCAGCCCTCGCAGAAGATGTTCGACAGCCTGGTGTGGAGCGCGCTGAAGCATCTCGATCCCGCGCGCCCCGTCTTCGTCGAGGCGGAAAGCAAGAAAATCGGCCAGCTGCAGGTGCCTGCGCGGCTCCTGGCCCGCATGCGCGAGGGGGAGTGCCTGCGCCTCGAGGTGCCTCAGGGTGAGCGCGTGCGCTTTCTGATCGAAGAATACCGGCATTTTCTGGAGGAGCCCGCAGCGCTCAAGGAGAAGCTGCAATGTCTGACGAGCCGTTACGGCCGCGCCGTAATCGGGCGCTGGCTTGCGCAGACCGACTCGGGCGCGTGGAGCGAGCTCGTCGCGGACCTGCTCGTCACCCACTACGACCCGTCCTACCTGCGCGCGGCTGCGCAGAACTATATGCATTATGATGAAGCCCGGCGCATATCCCTCGAGCGGCTCGACCAGACCGGGATGGCGCACGCCGCCACAGAGCTGCTGAGAGCCCAGCCTTGAGCGGGCGGACGCGTCCGGATGCGGAGGATCCCATGTTCTTCAAACAGCTCTTCGACCCGGCCTCATCCACTCTCACCTATCTCATCGCCGACGACTCGAGCCACGAGGCCGTGCTGATCGATCCGGTCGCCGAGCAGGTCGAGCGCGACGTGCGCCTATTGCGCGAGCACGGCCTCGCGCTCAAGTACACGCTCGAGACCCACGTGCACGCCGATCACGTGACCGCCGCGCACGCGCTCAAAGAGGCCACGGGCGCGCAGACGGCGGTGTGCCGGGACTGCCATGCGCAGGGCTACGACCGCCTGCTCCGTGACGGCGACGTGATCCTCTTCGGCCACGAGGAAATTCTCACGATCGCCACCCCCGGGCATACGCCGGGAAGCGTCTCGTACCTGTGGCGCGACCGGGTCTTCACCGGCGACACTCTGCTTATCGGCGGCTGTGGACGTACGGACTTCCAGAACGGCAGCGCGGAGGCGCTCTGGACGAGCATTACCGAGAAGCTCTTCGCGCTCGACGAGCAGATCCTCGTCTATCCGGCGCACGACTACAAGGGGCGCAGGGTGAGCAGCATCGGCGAGGAAAGGCGCTTCAACGGACGCGTCGCGGGCAAGACCCGCGAGGAGTTCCTTTCCGTCATGAACAATCTCAACCTGCCGATGCCTGCGCGCATCCACGAGGCGGTCCCGGCCAACCTCGAAGGCGGCGCAGGCCAGCCTGCGGTCGCGAGCGCACTCGGACAGCCGAAAGTCGCGGTGCAAAGCGTATCGGCGAAACAGCTCGCCGAGGCGCTGCGCGCGCCCGGAATCCATCTCCTGGACGTGCGCACGCCCGAGGAGTTCAACGCCCTGAGAATTTCCGGCTCGGTCAACGTCCCGCTCGATACGCTCGATCCTCCGGCGCTGCTCGCGACCATCGACGCGAACGAACCGGTTTATGTCGTGTGCCAGACCGGCACGCGCAGCCAGTTTGCCGCAGCGGAGCTGCGCGCGGCGGGTTTCCGCCGAGTCGTGCACGTGGACGGCGGCACCAACGCCTGGACGGTGGCGGGATTGCCCGTGGTGCGCGGCAGTCCTGTCCGCGCCTGAGTAACAGTAACTTTGAGGACAACCCCCAAGTGAGTTCCGAAGACAAACCCCTGCCGCTGGTTCTTTCGCTCGTCAATGTAGGCGCCGACGAGGAACGCTACCTGCGATCGCTGCTCGCGCTGCTCAAGACCTACCTGGAGCCGTCATGGTGTATCGCGGCGCGCTTGGGCGATCTGCCCGACGCGGTCCTCGTGGATATGGACAGCAAGGAGGGGAACCAGGTCTGGGAGAACGTGAATTTCGGCGGCACCCCGCGCATTGCCCTGAGCCGCGACCAGGTGCTGGCGGCGGAGTGGACGCTGCTCAAGCCGATCCGCCCGGGCGGCCCGCACAGCCTGACGGAAGTCCTGACCGCAGTCGCGGGAAAGCTGCAGCTTTCCGCTCCGGCGTCGTCGACACCCACGTCCAACTGGAGACCGTTCGCAAGTATGGTCCGCAGCGCGTGCCAACAGCGGTATCCCTCCGATGTCGTGCTCGCGACGGGTTCCGCCCTGGTGATCGATCCGCAGGGGCAAGTTTTCTACTCGTCGCGGACCACCGATGAGCTGACTGCGTTGCTGCGCAACCGGCGCCGTATCGACGGGAAGGTTGTCGATGTCCCCGACGCGGGCAAACTCGCCGTGCGCCTTGCGCGATGGGGGATCAGGCCGCGCCCGCTCGAGGAACTGCTGTGGCTGAAGGGTCTGGTCACCGGCGCGGGGGAATCGCTGGGCACGTGGGATCCTCGCGAGCCGGTGCGCCTCAAGCGCTGGCCGAATTTTGCCTCGCTTCCTCACCGGCAAGTTCACTTGAAGATGGCGGCGATCCTGAGGGACCACGGCTCCCTCGCCAGTGAGCTGGCCGTTGCGTGCGAGGTGGCTACAGGCGACGCGGCGGATTTTCTGAATGCGTGCGCTGAAATCGGGATACTGGAGACCCGGGCCGGATCCGCGAGCGGGCCCGCTCCGGAGGATTCGAAGAAGACGGCGAAGGATGCCTGACGGAACGTGGTCGGCAGCCTGAAGCGGCAAGATCCGCAATAGCAAACACTCATTGCCTCACGATCCGCAGCGCCCGATTGTCGTTGGTGAGCACGTAGATCTCCCCGAAGCCATCCTGCCCGAAAGAGAGCGGAGTTCCGACGTTCACATTCGGCGCCTGTCTAACGTTGACGACGCCGCTCGCGATGAGCAAACTTCGCAGCCACCCGCTGCAGAGATCCGAAAACAGGTACGAGCCCTCCAGTTCGGGTATCGCCGCACCGCGATAGACGTAGCCTCCGATGATCGCGCAACCCTGGCCGTGATCGTAGTCGTAGACCGGCGCGGTGAGCCCGGGTGTGTTGCAAGGGCCGCCAATGGCGAGGCACAGAGTGCCCTCCATGATGCTCCAGCCGTAGTTGAGGCCGGAGGCGTTCGCCGAAACCACGTCGATTTCCTCACGTGCGTCCTGGCCGACATCCGCGATGTACAACTGTCCAGCGTCGAAGGCGTAGCGAAACGGATTGCGCAAACCGATCGCCCAGTTTTCGTTCCGGCCCACGTTCGGCCAGACCGGATTGTCGGCGGGTATGGAGTAAGGAAGTGCGCTGACGTCGATGCGCAAGAGCTTGCCGAGGTGCGAGGCCGCATCCTGAGCGTGCATGAATTGGTTGTTTCCCCCTCCGCCATCTCCCGCCGACAGATACAGCATGCCGTCCGGCCCGAACGCCACCCGGCCGCCGTAGTGATTGTTGGCGTCCCGGTGGGAGATCCGGATCACCTCCGTCCGCGGCGTTTGAAGAACGTTCGGGTCGGAAGACACCTGATAGCGCTCGACGACGACGTCTCCGGTTGTGCCGGGTATGTTCTCGATGAAATGCACGTAGACGAACCCGTTCGTCGAGTACTGCGGATCGAAGGCGAACGAAAGCAGTCCCGCTTCGCCTTGGACGGTCACACGGCTCGAGATGTCGAGGAACGGCGTGGACAGCAGCACGCCTCCCTGCGCGATGCGAATCCGCCCCGGCCGCTCTGCGATGAAGAGACGCGAGTCCCCGGGCGGCGCCTGCAAGTCGATCGGACTGGAGAGGCCGTCAGCGCTTCCGAAGACTTGCTGCAACCCCACCGCGAAGGGCGGCAAATCAACGCGGGTGCCGTCTCCGCACGCAGCGGGCAGAAGCAGCCCGAGAGCGACCGCCAGCGAACGCCACATCGGCATGGGGAGATTCCTACGAAGCGCCCAGCACCTTAAGATGCGTCACCACGCTCCGCCCGAGCGCCGAGAGCGCATAGCCCCCCTCGAGAACCGACACGATTCTACCCCCGGCATATTTGTCCGCGACCTCCTTGATCCGCTGCGTGACCCAGGCGTAGTCGGCTTCGGTGAAGCGCAGGCCAGCCATGTCGTCCTCGACGTGCGCATCGAAACCCGCCGAGACGAAGATCATCTGGGGCTCGAGCTCGTCGAGCGCCGGCATCCAGATTTTCTCCACCGCAGTGCGCAAGGCCTTGCCGTCCGAGCCCGCAGGCAGCGGCACGTTCGCCATGTTCGGCGCTACATGTTCAGTACCGCTGTACGGGTAAAACGGATGCTGAAAGATGCTCGTCATCACGACGCGCTCGTCGTCGCTGAAGATGTCCTCGGTGCCGTTGCCGTGGTGCACGTCGAAGTCGATGATCGCCACGCGCTCGACGCCGTGACGCTCGAGCGCGTGCTTGGCTCCGACGGCGACGTTGTTGAAGAGGCAAAACCCCATCGCGCGGGTGCGCGTCGCGTGATGGCCGGGCGGGCGCACCGCGCAAAACGCGCTGTCGGCGCGCCCCCCGACCACGAGGTCCGTGGCGAGCACCGCGGCTCCCGCCGCGTGAAGCGCCGCGTCCCAGGTATGCGGGCACATCGCGGTGTCGGGATCGAGGTGCACGATCCCGCTCCGCGGCGAGGCCTCGCGGATCGCCTCGATGTATTCGAGGGGATGAACGCGTGCGAGCTCGCTCATCTTGGCCGCGGGCGCATCGTGGCGCTCGACGAGACCCGCCACACCCGAGGAGATAAGGTGGTCTTCGATCGCGGCGAGCCGCGCCGGGCTCTCCGGGTGGTGGCGGCCCATGTCGTGTCTTGCGCAGTCGGCATGGGTGATAAACGCCGTCGCCATGAGCTTTATTCCTTCCGTCCAATCATAGCGGCTTTCCAGTAAACTTACGACTTTAACAGCCGGTATACAGGATCGAGCCGCATCGGATGTCCTATCCGCTCATTCAGGGCGTCGTACAGCAAGCGGGAAAAATAATCCTTGGCAAGGAGCGCCAGATCCGTCTCGCGCTCGCCTGCCTGCTCGCGAGCGGGCACTTGCTGATCGAAGACCTGCCCGGCGTCGGCAAGACCACGCTCGCCCAGGTGCTCGCGAAGCTCCTCGGGCTCAATTTCCACCGCATCCAGTTCACGAGCGACATGCTCCCCGCCGACATCATCGGCGTATCGGTGTACGAGCGCGAAAGCTCCACCTTCAAGTTCCACGCGGGGCCGATTTTTTCGCAGCTGATCCTCGCGGACGAAGTGAACCGCGCCACGCCCAGGACCCAGTCGGCGCTGCTCGAGGCGATGGAGGAACACCAGGTCACGACCGAAGGCGAAACGCGCAGGCTCCCCGAGCCGTTCTTCGTCGTCGCGACGCAGAATCCCTCGCACCTCGTGGGCACGTTTCCGCTGCCCGAGTCCCAGCTCGACCGGTTCCTCATGCGGATCGAGCTGGGTTACCCCGACCGCGACGCCGAGCGCACGCTGCTGCAGGGCGCGGACCGCCGCGACATGATCGCCGGGCTCGATGCGTGCCTCGCGCCGGGCGATCTCATGGATCTGCAGGCGCTGGTGAAGACCGTGCACGCCGCGGCGCCGCTTCTCGATTACATCCAGGCGCTCGTCGAGCATTCGCGACGCTCGCCCGAGTACGCGACGGGCCTCTCTCCGCGCGCCGCGCTCGCGCTGCTGCACGCGTCGCGCGCCTGGGCGCTGATCGAAGGCCGCGACAAGGTTCTCCCGGAGGACGTGCAGGCCGTGCTCCCCGGCGTGGCCGGCCACCGCCTGCGGCCCGTGCACGACGGGGCTCGCGTCTCGAGCGTCGACAAGGCTGAGGGCCTGATCGCCGCCGTGCCCATCCCATGAAACTCGACCGGGTGCTGCAGTATTCGCAGGCCTACAATTTCTTCCAGTGGGTGTTCGGCAAGCACGCGCCTGAACCGGGCGTGGTGTTCCTCAGCCAGCGCCGCGTCTACATCCTGCCCACGCGCCACGGCTTGACCTTCGGCCTCGCCGTGATCCTGATGCTGATCGGCTCGATCAATTACAACCTGTCGCTGGGGTACGTGCTGACGTTCCTGCTCGCGGGCCTGGGCATCGTTTCGATACTGCACACCTTCAGGAATCTTGCGCACCTTTACGTAAGCGCCGGGCGCGTGGCTCCCGTGTTGGCGGGGGACACGGCGCAGTTCGAGCTCGTATTCGAGAATAAGGGCGACTTCGACCGTCATTCGCTCGATCTCGCCTGCCGCGGAGCCCGAGTGAGGTGCGACGTCCCCGCGCGCCAGCACCGCTCCGTCGCACTGCCGGTGAAAGCCGAGAATCGGGGCTGGCTGCAGCTCGAGCGGGTGACCGTCGATACACGGTTTCCGCTGGGCCTGATGCGCGCCTGGAGCTACGTGCAACCGGACCTGCGTGCGCTCGTGTACCCGCGACCCGATTCCGCGCCGCTGCCCCTCGCGCATTCCGACGCGGAAACCGGCGACGCGGTCTCGGCGGGCGCCGGCACCGACGATTTCGCGGGCCTGCGGCCCTACCACGCGAGCGATTCTCCGCGCCACATCGCATGGAAGGCCTCGGCCCGGAGCGAGCTCCTGCTCACCAAGCTGTTCGCGGGGCGAGCCGCCTCCGAGCTCTGGTTCGACTGGGATCGGCTTCCCGCCGGCATGCACACGGAGGCGCGGCTGTCGCGGCTCGCTCGCTGGGTCATGCTCGCCGAGGAGCGCGGCCTGCGCTACGCGCTGAAGCTCCCGGGCGTCGAGGTGCCCCTCGGCGAAGGATTCCCGCACCGGGAGCGTTGTCTGAAAGAGCTTGCGCTCTACCGTGGCTGAGCCGAGAAACGCCGAGTCGCTGCCGCCGCTGCCGCTCGCGATGCTGATCGCCGGCGCGACCCTCACGGTGGCCTCGCACACCGTGTGGCTGCCCTTTTGGGTCGACGTCACCGCGGCCGCGCTCCTCATCTGGCGCGCCATCGTTTCGATTCGCGGCGGCGCCCTGCCCGCGCGCTGGATGCTGATTCTGCTGACTTTCGGCGGCGCGATCGGCGTCTTTTTTTCCTATCGCACGATCATGGGCCGTGATCCCGGGGTGACGCTGCTCGTGCTGCTTTTGTTTCTCAAGCTGCTCGAGACTCGGGCCCGGCGCGACGTCTTTGTCGTGGCTTTTCTCGTCTACTTCGTCGCTCTCGCCAACTTTTTTTACTCTCAGTCCATCCCGATCGCGGGGCTGATGCTGCTGACCGTGTTCGTCACCACCACTGCGCTCGTCGGGTTCAGCGCGCCGCAGCGGGCCGTCGTCGACGATCTGAAAACAGCCGGCCGCATGCTGGCCCAGGCGGGGCCGGTGATGTTGCTGCTGTTTTTCCTGTTCCCTCGAGTGCAGGGGCCCCTGTGGGGAATGCCGCAGGACGCCTACAGCGGCGTGACCGGCCTGTCGGAGACCATGAAGCCCGGCTCGATCAGCGACCTGTCCCTGTCGGACGCGATCGCATTCAGGGTGAAATTTCAAACCGACCCGCCCCCGCGAGCCCAGCTCTACTGGCGCGGCCCGGTGCTGTCGGATTTCGACGGTCTCGCCTGGCGCGTGGGCCTGCCCCAGCTGCGCCGGAACATGAGCGTCGAGGCCGCCGGCTCGCCGGTCGACTACGAAGTGACCCTCGAGCCGCACAACCGCAACTGGATGCTCGCGCTGGAAATGCCGACGCGCATCCCGCCGGCCGCTCGCCTCACGTCCGAGTACCTCGTGATCTCCCTGACGCCGATTCGCAGCCGGATGCGCTACGAGGTGCGCTCCTATCCCCAATTCCAGGCGCCGAGCGGAGGCAGTCCAGAGGACCTCGCCATCGCACTCAGGCTCCCGCGCGGCATCAATCCCCGTTCGCTCGCGCTCGCGAGCGAGTGGCGCGAGTCGCTGGCGGACAATTCCGCGATCGTGCGTCGCGCCATCGAGTTCTTCCGCGGCAGCCGCTTCGAGTACACGTTGCAGCCGCCGGCGCTCGGCAGGAACTCGGTGGACGAGTTCCTGTTCGACACCAAGCAGGGGTTCTGCGAGCACTTCGCCTCGAGTTTCGTCTTTCTGATGCGCGCCGCCGGCGTGCCCGCGCGCGTGGTGACCGGATACCAGGGAGGCGACACCAATCCGGTGGACGGCTACATGGTCGTGCGCCAGGCCGACGCCCACGCCTGGGCCGAAGTGTGGCTTGCCGGAAACGGATGGACTCGTGTCGACCCCACTGCGGCAGCAGTCCCGATACGAGTCGAACTCGGCATCACGGCCGCCGCGCCGGGAGGAGCGACGCTGCCCCTTCTCATGCGCACCAATCTCAACTGGCTGAAAGGCCTGCGCAACAACTGGGAGGCCCTCACCAACCAGTGGAACCAGTGGGTGCTCGGTTACAACCCCGATCGCCAGCGCGAGATGCTTTCGTGGCTGGGCGTGCCGCAGCCGAGTTGGCAAACGATGACGGTGATGCTGTTCTGGAGCGTGGCCGGGGTACTGCTGCTGACCGCGCTTTGGCTGCTTCGCGGCATACGGCGGGAGGATCCAGTGCAGCGCGCCTGGCTGCGTTTCTGCGACAAGCTCGCTCACGCGGGCCTTGCGCGCGCGCGCGCCGAGGGTCCGCTCGACTACGCGAGCCGCGTTGCCCGCGCGCTCCCGGCCCGCGAGAACGCCGTGCGTGCGATCGCCTTGCTCTACGTCGATCAGCGCTACGGCCCGGGCCCCGACACCCGCTCGATCGCCCGACTGAAGCACCTGGTTCGGGAATTCGGTCCTTGAAGGCCTGTCACGGGTTCTTCGCGGCCGCTGCATTCGCGCTGCAGATCGGCGCGGCCGCCGCTGCGGATTCTCCGCGTTACCCGCACCGCAGGGAAGTGAAGGAGTTCATCGGCGAAATGGTGAAGAAGCACGGTTTCACCCGCAGGGAACTCAACCGCGTCTTCGGCAAGGCGCAGTTTCAGCCCGCGATCATCAAGGCGATGGAGCAGCCCGCCGAGACGGCCCTCGCGTCCTGGCAGGCCTACCGGGCGATATTCATCAACCCCCAGCGCATCGAAGCGGGCGTGCAGTTCTGGAACCGCAACGCCGAGCCCCTTGCGCGCGCCGCCGGCGAATTCGGCGTGCCCGAGGAAATCATCGTGGGCATCATCGGCGTGGAGACCACTTACGGCCGCAATATCGGGACTTACCGGGTGATCGATGCCCTCGCCACGCTCGCGTTCGACTACCCGAAGCGCGCGCAGTTCTTCCGCGGCGAGCTCGAGAACTACCTGATGCTCAGCCGCGAGGCAAAGATCGATCCCCTCCGCGTCAAGGGATCGTACGCGGGAGCGATCGGCATTCCCCAGTTCATGCCGGGTTCGTACCGGCGTTTTGCGGTGGATTACGACGGCGACGGGCTGAGCGATCTCGCGACGAGCCCCGCGGACGCAATCGGCAGCATCGGCAATTTCCTGAAGGCCCACGGCTGGGTTCGGGGAGGGCCGGTGGGGTTCTCCGCCGAGGTGAGCGGCGAGGGGTGGCGCAAGCTCGCCGAGGCGGGAGTCACCCCAGCGAATCGCGCCGCAGACCTGCCCGGGTTCGGCGTCAAGTCCACAGTTCCACTGCCCCCGGATGCGATGTGCGCGCTGATCGAGCTGGAAACACCGGGCCAGCCATCGGACTTCCGCGTGACGCTGCAGAATTTTTTCGTCCTGACGCGCTACAACCGATCCAACCTCTATGCCGCGGCGGTGCTGGATCTCGGCGCGGAACTCGCCCGGGCAAGGCATGCACCACCCGATCCACCCGCACAGGATCCCAAGAAGGAAACCCCGTGACCCCACCGGCGCGCGCATACCGCTACTACGAATTCGTCATGGCGGCGTTCGTCACGGTGCTGATCTGCTCGAACCTGATCGGCCCTGCCAAGATTTCTCAAATCCAGCTTCCGCTGATCGGGGCGGTGTCGTTCGGGGCTGGCGTGCTGTTTTTTCCGATTTCCTACGTGTTCGGCGACATCCTCACCGAGGTCTATGGCTACGCCCGTTCCCGACGCGTGATCTGGGCCGGCTTCGCAGGTCTCGCCTTCGCAGCTTTCATGGCCTGGATCGTGGTCGGCTTGCCCCCGGCGCCCTTTTGGAAGAACCAGGAGGCCTACGAAATCGCCTTCGGCTCGACCTGGCGCATCGCAGCGGCTTCCCTGATCGCGTTCCTGTGCGGGGAATTCGTCAACTCGTTCGTGCTGGCGAAAATGAAAATTCTCACGCGGGGCCGCTGGCTGTGGACGCGCACCATCGGCTCGACGATCTTCGGCGAGGGCGTCGATTCCCTGATCTTCTATCCGCTCGCGTTCTATGGAAGCGGACTGATTCCCGATGACAGGCTGCCGCAGATCATGCTGGTCCAGTTCGTTTCCAAGGTCGGGTTGGAAGTGGCGTTTACTCCGCTGACCTATGCCGTGGTGGGCTGGCTGAAGCGCGCCGAACAGGAGGACTACTACGACAGGGATACGGATTTCAACCCCTTTACTCTCAAGACCTAGCGGAACTGATCTCGGAGAAAACAGGCGCGAATGCCAAGAATTCACGTTTTCGCCTGAAAATCGGCGGTAGAATTTGCATTTGTTTGCCCCCAAAGGGGCAAACCAGCCGGAGGACGCAAATTCAAGTGCAAGCGAACCGTCGCGGCAACGAATACGACGTTTCTTGCCGGGTGAACACCACCGACCCGGCACTCGTCAACTCGGAGGTGAACCGGATTTTCCTCGAGCTGTATCCCCGGTCGGCGACTGCCCAGATCGACCGGGCTTTCCGGGACCTCACCACGATGTATCGCGGGGACCGCCCGGGCTACCACGCCTGCGACACCGCTTATCACGACATCCAGCACGTGCTCGAGGTCACGCTCGCGATGGCGCGGCTGATCGACGGTTACGAGCGCGCCCGAATGGGCCTGGAGCCGCTCGACGCGGCGATGTTCCAGCTGGGCGTGATCACGGCCCTGTTCCACGACTGCGGTTACATTCGAACGCTCGACGACAGGCAGCACAAGAACGGAGGGGAGCTGACGCTGACCCACGTCTCCCGCGGCGCGCGCTTTCTAAGGGATTACCTGCCCAAGATCGGCATGGGCGGGGTGGCCGACGTCGCCGCCTCGCTGATCCACTTCACCGGTTACGAGATCCCGGTGACCGAAATCAACGTGCCGTCTCTCGGCTACAAGCTGCTCGGCAGCCTGCTCGGCTCCGCGGACATCATCGCGCAGATGTCGGACCGCTGCTACCTGGAAAAATGCCGAGACCGGCTCTATCCGGAATTCCTCGCCGGCGGCATCGCCCGCAAGCGGCTTCCGGACGGAGGCGAAGAAGTCCTGTACGAATCGGGAGAAGACCTGGTGAGGAAAACCCCGCATTTCTACCAGGGCGCGAGCCGGCGCCTCGACGCGGACCTCGGCGGCGCCCACAAGTATGCGCGGGATCACTTCGGCGGGCAGGACCTGTACCTGGAGGAGCTCACTAAGAACATCGAGTTCGCGCAAGCCATCGACGAAGAAGACGACAGCACTGCTTTGAAGCGCAATCCACCCAAGACCATCACGGACGACGTCCGCTGAAGCTCTAGAGAAGCACGTCCCTCGAAAGCCCGCGCCGGCGCAGGATGCGCCGCAGCTGCGCAAGCGCCTCGAGCTGAATCTGGCGCACGCGTTCGCGCGTGAGCATGAGCTGCGAGGCGAGCTGCTGGAGCGTGAGCAATTCCTTTCCGTTCAAGCCGAAACGCCGCTCGATGACGGCGCGCTGCTTGTCGTTCAACTGCACGAGCCATTCGCGAACGAGTGACTCGATTTCGGTCGCATGCAGCTGCAGCTCCGGGCTCGTGCTGCTCTCGTCGGCGATCGACTCGCCGATCGAGAGCAGCGGATCGACATCGAGCGGCGCGTCGAGCGAGGCGATGTGCTCGCTGCGCGACAGCAACCGGCGCACTTCATCGGTGTCCTTGCCGACGAGGTGCGCGATGTCGTCCACGGTCGGCTCGCGCTCGGCATGCGCCTCCAGATGGCGCTTCGCGCGAAGCACGGTGTTCAGCTCCTTTACCACGTGAACCGGCAGCCGGATCGTGCGCGACTGGTTCATGATGGCGCGCTCGATGTTCTGCCGGATCCACCAGGTGGCATACGTGGAAAACCGGAAACCACGTTCCGGATCGAACTTGTCGAGCGCGTGCATCAGCCCGAGGTTGCCTTCCTCCACGAGGTCCAGAAGCGGCATGCCTCGGTTGAGGTAAGCCTTGGCGACGTTGACCACCAGGCGCAGGTTGTGCTCGATCATTTTCTGCCGGGCGGAGAAATCCCCGGCGACGGTACGCCGGGCAAAATGCAGCTCCTCCGCCGGCGTGAACAATCGATTGAGACCGATCTGATGCAGATAGAGCTGGGTCGCGTCGCTGAGGGCGTCGGCTTCCGGTGCATCCTCACCCGGCTCCGCGCGCGACGGCGCTTCCGCCGCCCCGTCAGGCGCCACGCGCCCGGGCTCCTCGGAAACCGCGGGGGCCGGCTCGACAGCGCCGGCGAG
>Ga0179596_10000261_pt1 | contig 20042 bp, 18 predicted proteins | sample CZODoug1_1_08_16_FD_155494 | JGI IMG/M metagenome (GOLD analysis project Ga0179596, IMG submission 155494) | Vadose zone soil fungal communities from Angelo Coast Range Reserve, California, USA - CZODoug1_1_08_16fungal (Illumina Assembly) | ecosystem: Environmental > Terrestrial > Soil > Vadose...
CGGAGAAGTTGTGGATGGCGCGGAGGGCGTCTGCGGTGGCCGGGATCTCGAGGTGGCTGGTCTTCAGGAACTTCTGGTAGCCCTTGTCGACCAGGCGGGCGATGTGGCCGTTCAGCAGCCATCCGGGACGCGACAGGAGCTCGACGGAGCCGTCTTTTGCCTGCGCGATTTCGGCCGCGCAGCCGTATTTGCGGACCTGGAAGGCTCCGTGTGAACCCTGCGAGGCGGGTGCGACATCAAAGTGTTGTGTGCCTAAAGTGGAAAGCACATCCTGAAAGCTGGGTTGCTGCGTCTTCTTGGCCATAAGTTAGACTCGAAGTTAACCATCGCACATCCGTCGCGCCCCATCAATCCGGGTCGCGTGGGTGGCACACAGGAACGAGCATGATTAGCGCTGTGAAGGCTCTTGGCACGACGATTCTGGACCGCGTGGGGAATACGCCCCTGGTGCGTCTGGAGCGGGTGTCCAGGCATTTGGAAGGGATTCAGATCCTCGGAAAGGCCGAATGGGCCAATCCCGGAGGGTCGGTGAAGGACCGCGCCGCCTCGGCCATCGTCGCCGATGCACAGGCGCGCGGGTTCCTGTTGAACGGAGACGGTCTGCTGGATGCGACCAGCGGCAATACCGGCATTGCGTATGCGATGCTGGGCGCCGCGCTTGGCTTCCCTGTGACGTTGTGTATGCCCTCCAACGTATCGCCGGAGCGCAAGCGGATTCTTTCGGCCTATGGGGCGGAGATTGTGTGGACCAACCCGGCCGATGGGTCGGATGGTGCGATCCGGATGGCACGGAAGATGTCCGCTGAGCAGCCGGACAAGTACTACTACGCGGACCAGTACTCGAATGAGGCCAACTGGAAGGCGCACTACAACACGACGGCCAACGAGATCTGGGAGCAGACCGAGGGGCAGATTACGCACTTCGTCGCTGGGCTGGGGACGAGCGGGACGTTCATGGGGACGACGCGGCGGCTGAAGGAGCTGAACCCGAAGATCCGCTGCATTTCGATGCAGCCGGACTCGCCGTTCAATGGATTGGAGGGGTTGAAGCATATGGCGACCGCCATTGTGCCGAAGATCTATGACGCGAGCCTGGCGGACGAGAACATTGAGATGTCCACTGAGACCGCGTACAAGGTGGCCAAGGATCTGGGACGGCATCAGGGGCTTCTGGTGGGCGTTTCGGCGGCGGCGGCGGTTGCTACGTGTGTGGAGATCGGCGAGCGCGAGGCCAAGGCTGGACGCGAGGCGGTGATCGTCACCATTCTTTGCGACTCCGCGGATAAGTACCTGAGCGAACGTTTTTGGGTGGAAGGACAGGCATGATTCACATTGCGTATAAGCATTACGAGGCGCTGCGGGCGCATGGCGAAGAGACGTATCCGCACGAGTGCTGCGGGGTGCTGCTGGGTAAGAGCGAGGCCGACGGCAACCATGTGTACGAGATCGTCCGCGCGGGCAATACGAGGACGGATTCGGCGCACAACCGGTACCAGATTGCTCCGATTGAGCTGGTGAAGATTCAACGGCAGGCTCGTGGACTGGGCTACGACATTGTGGGTTTCTACCACTCGCACCCGGATCATCCGGCGATGTGGTCGAAGACGGACTTCGCGGAGGCGCACTGGATGGGGTGTTCGTACATCATCACCGCCGTCGAAAAGGGCGCTTCGAAGATCACGAATTCGTTCCTTTTGACCGGAACTGGCGAGGACGACAAGGCATTTCAGGACGAAGGCGTTACCATAGAGGTGATGCAATCGGCTGAAGTTGAGCAATTGCAGGGAGAGACAGCATGAAGATTCACATTCCGACGCCACTGCGCGCGTATACCGAAGGAAAGGAGACCGTTGGCGTAACCGCCGAGAACGTGTCGGGTGCGCTCGATGCGCTTACGACCGAGTTCCCTGCTCTGCGCCAGCATCTCTTTACCCCCGAAGGTAAGACACGCTCGTTCGTGAACATCTATCTGAACGACGATGATGTTCGCTACCTTCCCGAGAAGGAAGCCGCTCCAGTTGTGGAGTCCGATGAACTGACGATCATCCCCTCGATCGCCGGTGGTTGTTGTCTTTGTTGTCTGTAACCAATCTTCCTACAAATCCCCCAACAACTTATGTTTCAGACGTCCGACCGCACTTGGCGGTCGGCGATTCGCTGTCTTAGAAGGAATTCAACCCAATGCGCGCCATACCAGAAGCAGAACTACCGAAACTTACGAACGATGAGATCAGCCGCTACTCGCGGCACCTTATCCTGCCCGAGGTGGGCTATGAAGGCCAGCAGCGCCTGAAGGCTGCGAAGGTCCTGTGCGTCGGCACGGGTGGGCTCGGAGCGCCGCTGGCGCTGTATTTGACCGCGGCTGGTATCGGCACGATCGGGCTGGTCGACTTCGATACCGTTGATGCCTCGAATTTGCAGCGGCAGATTATTCACTCGACGGCGACCGTCGGCAAGCTGAAGGTCGATTCCGCCGAGATCATGCTGAAGGGTTTGAACCCCGGCGTGAACGTCATCAAGCACAACACGATGCTGACCAGCGACAACGCGCTCGAGATCTTCAAGGACTACGACGTGATCGCGGATGGTACGGACAACTTCCAGACGCGGTATCTGGTCAACGATGCTTGCGTGCTGCTCGATAAGCCGAACGCGTATGGCTCGATCTTCCGGTTTGAGGGTCAGGCGAGTGTGTTCGCGACGAAGGAAGGGCCTTGCTACCGCTGCTTGTACCCTGAGCCGCCGCCGCCGGGGCTGGTGCCCTCGTGCGCGGAGGGTGGAGTGCTGGGTATTCTGCCTGGGCTTGTGGGCGTGATGCAGGCGACTGAGGTCATCAAGCTGATTCTTGGGATCGGCGATACGCTGGTTGGACGGCTGTTGCTGGTGGATGCGCTGGGCATGACCTTCCGCCAGTTGAAGCTGCGTAAGAATCCCGACTGCCCGGTGTGCGGCACGAACCCCACGGTGACGGCGCTGATCGACTACGACCAGTTCTGCGGGATTCCCAAGCCGACCTCGACGGGTCCGCTGGAGGTTGCGCAGAACCAGGATGTGGCGGCTGTTGCTGTCGTCGACGGCATTCCGCAGATCACGGTGGAGACGCTGAAGGCGAAGCTGGATGCGAAGGAGGACATCTTCGTTCTCGATGTGCGCGAGCCGCATGAGTATCCGATTGCGAACATTGGTGCGCCGCTGATTCCGGTGGGCGAGATCGAGAAGCGCATTGCGGAGCTCGAGTCGCATAAGAACGATGAGGTGATTGTGCATTGCCGTTCGGGTGCTCGTAGCCAGAAGGCTGCTTTGGCCTTGAAGGCTGCTGGGTTTACGAATGTGTCGAATCTTACTGGTGGAATTCTGGCCTGGGCGGATAAGATCGATCCTTCTATGCCTAAGTACTAGGGCTGTTTTGGTAGAAGCCCCGCGTTGGACGAGTGGATCGTTCGGCGTGGGGCTTTTTGTTTTGTGGCGTGGCGGGATGCGGGAAGGAGTACCTCAGCGGCTGAAGCCGCAGTGCGAATGTAGTATTTTCGGCACGGCTGAAGCCGTGCCCTTAAGCAAGACGGAAGCGGCAGGGGATTTAGGTTGTGTCTGATGAATCGGTTTGCGGCGGATGGGGTGTGCAAAAGGCATAGGCCCGGGGCTAAAGCCCCTCATTTTTCGGCCCGTTGTTCGTGGGGCTAAAGCCCCACGCTAATCCTAAAAAGCGCGCCAGATCGACGGTTTGCGATTCGTCAGATACTGCCTAGGCTCTGGAGTCGAAGACGTAGGCGTCGAAGGTGTGGCGGATGGTGAAGCCGGAGTCTAGGTAGAGTTCGACGGCGGCTGTGTTTGCTTCGGTTACCGTCAGGGTGATGGCTTCGCAGCCTTGGCGTGCTAGCTCCGACATGGCGTGGAGGAGGAGGTAGGCTCCGAGTCGCTTGCCGCGATATCCGGGCGTGATGCAGAGCTGGGTGATGTGGGCTGTGTCCTGGCGGACGCGGGAGCAGAGCACCACGCCGACGAGGGTGCGCGTGACTCGGTCGATCAGCACCCAGGATGATTTTGCCTCGAAGACGCCGCAGCCGGGGAAGCGCACGATGTTGTGCAGGAAGCGCAAGGAGCCGGCGAGGGAGCAGTACTGGTCGTTGATGCGGGCGTCGATGTGGCCTTCGTAGGCGGCGTGAATCAACTGGGCCGCGGGCTGATAGTCGGCGGGTGCCCAGCGGCGCAGTTCGAACTGCCCGGGCAAGGCGAACGGTGGGGTGGGCAGGAGGCGCGATTCAAGGGGGACTTCCATGAAGAGGCGGCGGTAGGTTTCGAACTGCGCCTGACGGAACGGTTCTTCGATGGTGGCGTTGTCGTAGAGCAGAAGCTGCGCTTCGATGCGGTCGATCTCGGGCGAGTGGCGGAGCAGTTGCAGGAGCTGGCGCAGGAGCTCCTGCGTTGTGGCGAGCGCGGAGAGGGCGTTGTTATCGACCGCGAAGGCGTCGCCTACGACGGACTTGTAGCCCTCGTAGACGCAGAAGGTGAAGCCGCAGATCTTGCCGCGGTCGAGTGCTACGAAGCCGGGGAGCATGCGGGAGTCGAGATACTGGAGGAGGAGCTCGGTGGAGTCGGCGTAGTTCCAGCGCAGTCTCTGCTGCCAGACTTGTGCCTCATGTTCAAGCAGAGGCCGAAGCTGCCGCGCGGAGAAGTGACGCACGTCGAGAATCTCGAGTTCGGTCTTGACTGCGGTCGCCATGCCGGAAGGGCCCTGTCCATTAGGTAGTGTTTGACGAATCGGTTTGGAGGTTTCGTCAGTCGAAGTGCAGATGCAAAAACAACGACCCGGGGCTAAAGCCCCATGATTCCAACCCCAAATTCAGGGGCCTAAAGGCCCCTACTCTCTCCGAAACGACATCCTGTTCGATAATCGTGATCCGTCAAACACTACCTGATACTGCTTGATCTTACTGCACAGTTAGCGGATGGAGGCGACCGTATCAGAAGACGGGAGTGGCGTTACAGCTACACCAACACCGGTTGCATAGACCTTATAGACCTCAAGCCCCTGCGACTCATAGAGGAAGAGCGGCTTGTAGATGCGGCCGCTGAGGTACAGGGTGAGTGCTTCGGTGTCGGTGGTGCGGATGACGAGCAGGTGCTCGCCGGAGGGAACGCCGTCGGTCGCGTAGTGGATCATGGGGCGGTTGCGGTAGAAAGCAAGGCCGTAGTCCATGTCGCGCTTTACGTTCTGGGTGGCGACCTGGTCGATGCCGGGAGCCTGCCGTGCGATCTCCGCCGCCAGGGGCCGCGCGGAGTAGTTCAGGTCGAGCTCCTTGCCGTGGAAGCCGAGCAGGAAGACCAGCGAGGCAACCACGGGAATCAGGGTTGCGTAGGTGATCTTCACGGTTCCATAGCGCCGCGTCATGAAGTAGACGATGCCCCCGATGGAGAGCGCTGAGAGGGCTGCCCAGAGAAGCCATGCGGCCGATGGGACCAGCGTCTCGTACTTCATATGCTGCGGGGAGAGCACCAGGACGAAGACCATGAGCGCGCAGAGTGCGGCGTGTCCCCAGAGCAGGGCGTTCGACAGCCCCGAGCGGCGGATGCGGTTGAGGTAGTCGCCAGTGAGAATGGTGATGGGCGGGATGGCAGGCAGGATGTAGCCGGGCAGCTTTGAGCCGGAGAGCGAGAAAAAGAAGATGGGGAAGATGGCCCAGAGGACGAGGAACTCAGGGAAGGCGTCGCCTGCGCGGGAGTGACCGAGGTAGCGCTTGGGGTTGTTGCGGACACGCCACTCGGCGAGGCAGACCTTCAAGGACGAGAGCAGGGCGCGGATGGAGATGACGGTCCACGGCATGAGGCCGATGACGATGACGGCCAGGTAGTACCAGAAGGGCTGATGGTGCTGGTAACGGTTGGTGGCGAAGCGCTCCAGATTGTGCTCGAGGAAGAAGGAGCGGACGAAGGTGGGGTTGTACTTCTGGACCGCGATGTACCAGGGCAGGACCATGACCAGGTAGAGGAGGACGCCGGGCATCCAGATGGTGCGTCGGAGGGCGGACCACTCGCGGCGCAGGCCGAGGAAGAGGCAGATAATGGCGAGCGCGAGGAACGGGGCGACGGGGCCTTTGGCGAGTGTGGCGGCGGCGCCGAAGAAGTAGAGGTCGAAGAGCCAGAACTTCTTGCCGGTCTCGTACCAGGCGTACCAGCCCAACATGCCGATGCAGAAGGGCGCGGCGAGCTGCATGTCCGTGGAGGCGCCGCGGGAGAAGGCGATGATGGCCAGTGTGGACGCGGTGATGAGGGCTGCGTCGAGCTGTCCGCCGGGGCGGAAGCGCTTCATGTGCAGGTAGATGAGGATGATGAGCGCGAGGGCTCCGGAGGTGGAGGGCAGGCGCGCGGACCAGTCGGAGACGCCGAACTCGCGGAAGAAGCCCATGGCGCGCCAGTAGTAGAGGGCAGGTTTTTCGAGCCAGGGCTGGCCGTAGAGGACCGGCGTGACGGTGCCGGCGAGGATGCAATGGTAGGCGGCCTGGATATCAGCGGGGCGCAGGCTGCTGGGCAGCATGGTGGTGTGGGCGGCGGTGCAGGCCTTGTCGTGGACGGCGAGCATCTCGCGGGCGATCTGCGCGTAGCGGGGTTCGTCGGCACCGACGAGGCCGAGACGGTCGCCTCCGGCGAAGGGGGCGAGGCCGTAGCAGAGCAGCACGAAGGTGACGGCGAGGAGCACGAAGCCTTCCCACAGGACGGAGGGCGCGGGCAGGGTGACAGAGCGGCTGAGGCGCGCGAGGAGCGCGTTCGGCTGCGTTGCGCCCAGGCTCTGGACATCCGGATTTGCGGGTTGCTGGGGTTCAGTCACGTTTGCGTATGGAGGCGAGACAAGGCTATCAGAACGGCGTGCGAACGATAGCGGACTCGAATGGGTTTTAACTACTTTTCCACGGTTGGATTGGGTATCGCGGCCTGTTTCTTCTCGCGCTTGCGCATACGGCCAAGCAGCTCGTCCATGCGGCCAGTCATCTTCTGTGAGCGGTCGATGGCAAAGGTCAACTCTGGAACATGGCGAACACCCATGCGGTCGCGAAGCTGAGAGCGGATGTACTCGCGGGCGGTCATGAGGCCGGCGAGCGTTTCGGCCTCTTCCTCATCGGTTCCCTGCACCGCGACGAAGATGCGGGCGGACTTGCCTCCGGGTGCGAGAACGACCTCGGTAACGTGACTAGGGGCAATGCGTGGGTCGGAGAGCTCGCCCTCGAGCATCGCACCGATCTCTTCGGAGAAGGTGTTGGCGACGCGATTGCGGTGGTACTGTCGGGCTCGTGGTTCGGGCATAGTGTTTCCATGATAAATGGTTTATTCGTCCAGAATCTCAGCATATGAGTCTTCGATCTGGGCTCCGAGGCCGTTGGCGAGGGCGGTGATGGCCCGGTCGATGATCTCCAACTGGCCCTTGAGGTAGGTCGTCGAGTTGGAGATGGCCACGATTCCGAGGGTTGCGCGGTTCCAGACGAGGGCCTCATCCATCTCGGCGACGCCTGCGTTGAACTGGTTGCGGAGCTTTTCCTTGATGGAACGGACGACCTGGCGGCGGTCCTTCAGGGACTGCGCGTGGGGGATTTCGAGCTCGATCGTAAGTTTGGCTATCGGCATAATTATGATGGCGTCTACGAGGATTTGATGGCGACGAGATTGGACGACGGCCAAATGCCGCGGCGGTGGACTCCGGTTGTGCTGCTCTCGCTCGCCGCGCTGATTAACTATATGGACCGCGGCAGCCTGAGTGTAGCGCTTCCGTTCGTCGCTCGGGAGATGCACCTCGATCCGCTGCAGCAGGGGTGGGCGCTCTCCGCGTTCTCGATAACCTATGTGCTGTCGCAGTTGCCGATGGGCTGGCTGGTCGACCGCTGGCCGCTGAAGTGGCTTTATGGGGGGTGTTTTGCGCTTTGGTGCTGTGCCTCGGCAGCGACGGGGCGGGCGACCGGGCTGATGATGTTGATTGTCTTCCGGCTGCTGTTGGGCATTGGCGAGGCGGTGTATCTGCCTGGGGGGATGAAGTTCATCGCGGAGCAGTTTTTGCCGGAGGAGAGAGCTATTCCTTCGGTGGTCTTCGATCTGGGGACCAAGGTTGGGCTTGCCGTTGGGCTGGTAGTTGAAGTTTGGGTGCTGCGGCACTTTGGGTGGCGGTGGCTTTTTCTTTCGACCGGGCTGGGTGGGTTGTTGTGGTTGCTGCCCTGGCTGCTGATGTATCCGACGCCTCGGGTTGCTCCGGCTAAGGTGCAGCGGGTGCGGGTTTGGGTGGGGCTGCGGGAGACGCTCGCCAGCCGCAACGCCTGGGGTATGGCCATGGGGTACTTTTGCTGGAATTATTTTTGGTTCCTGCTGGTGAACTGGGGGCCTACATATCTGTACTCGGCGAGGGGCGTGCCGCTGGCGGCGCTGGGGTGGGTGGCGAGTGTGCTGTATTTGACGGTCGCGGCGAGTGAGCTGGTGGGTGGGTGGGTGATGAACCAGCTCGTCCGGCGGGGATGGAGTTTGAAGTCGGCGATTCGCTTCACGATTGCCGTGGGGTTCTGTGTCGGGCTGTTGGCTCTGCCGGCCTCAATGGTTCCGAGCCGATGGCTGGCGGTGGGGTTGTTGTATGTCTCGGCGCTTTCGGGGATGCTGATTGCCGGGTTGCTGGTAGTGCCGATGGAGGTGGCTCCGCATGGACGGGTGGGGAGCTGGGTTAGTTTTCAGAATTTGATTGGAAATCTGCCTGGGATTGCGGGGCCAGTGATTACGGGGTGGATGGTGAAGAGGACGGGGTCGTTTGTGCCTGCGTTTGGGTTGGCGGCTTTGATTTGTCTTGGGGGGATTGGGTGTTATTTGGGGTGGGTGAAGCTGGGGGATAGGGATCGTAGCCTAAGTGTCTAGTCCTGACATTTGATGGTGCATATTTTCTGAGCGCGAGAAGGAGGCCCTATGCCCGAACCAAGGATCTCTTCGATTCTCTCCCCTGACAGAGAGCGCTGTAATGCTTTCCCGTATATTGAGATTGTGCGGCGTTTACTCCAAGTCGGGACTTTTCTGTTTGTACTGGTGACGTTCCTGGCGCCGCTGATGGAATGTTTTGATCGTTGGGATGCACCCGGCCTTGCGAACGATACGGAATTCGGCTTATTCGCATTGATCTTCGGGCTCTGCCTCGTGCTTCTGGTGTGCGTGCTCATGGCGGCGCGCTCGATGCTCGTCAAATTTGCCTCGATTCGAACTTCCTTTTTCGATGATTGCCGGCTTCCAATCATGGCGATCCTCTGTAAGCCGATTCTCATTCCTCCGCGCTTCAACTCTCCACTTAGAATCTGATCTCCGGGATTAGTGTGCCTTCCTGGATGCGCTTCACCGTGCGTCCTTTTTGACTCGGCGCGTGCCTGCGCCAAGCATCGGCTACTTTCCTTGGGAGATTCACCCTATGTCGGCTTCGAAGATTCTTCGAGGCGTAACGCTGTTCATGTTTTGGACGGTGTGCGCCTTCACTTCTCATGCTCAAACCAGTAGTAGCGGCACCGTTACCGGCACTGTAACCGCATCTGACGGAAGCACGATTCCAGACGCCATTGTGGCTTTGTCCGCTGCTGACGGCCCGGAATACAAAACGCTCACTTCCGCGGATGGATCGTTTCTGATGAAGGAACTACCGAGCGGTGGCTACACACTGAAAGTCTCCTCCACTGGATTCGCACCATACGAACAATCCTCGGTCATCGTGGCTATCGGTCGCACGACTCGCGTCGGGGTTCAACTTTCCGTCGCCAGCACACAACAGACGGTGAATGTCAGCGCTGCGCCCGTCAGCTTTGACACCTCGCAAACTTCCTCCGTCGTGAACATCGACCGGGACCGTGTCGAAGAACTGCCGATTCCGAGCCGCAACTATTTGAGTTTCGTACTACTCTCTCCGCAGGTTGCTGCCGCCAATCCTGCGTTGCTGCAGCAAGGGCTTAACCAGAGCACCGGCAGTTTCAGCTTTGGAGGTCTTCGGCCAGGGAGCAATGCAATCTACCTCGACGAGGTGAACGACAACGATGAATACAGCGGCGGGAGCCGCACACAGCTATCGCCGGAGGCAATCAGCGATTTTCAAATCGTCAATCATGGATTCGCCGCCGAGTCGGGCGGAGGTGCAGGAGGTTCCATCGACGTACAGACACGCTCGGGATTGAACCGCATCCACGGAGATGCGTTCACCTTTATCCAGAACGGCGCGCTGAATGGAACCCCAGCGCTTGGACTCAATCTCTATAAGCCGGATGAAAGCCGAGTCCGGGCCGGGGTGGCCCTCGGGGGACCAATTCAGCGTGACAAGATGTTCTACTACGTCGCCGCTGAACAGGAACTTGCGAGGGGAGAAGATACAAATGACCTCAAACCCTCGACGCTCAGTACCATCAACACCGCACTGAAACAGTATGGCCCGCTGGCAAACCTCACGTTGCAAAGTGGTTTCTTTCCGACAACCGACCAGGAGACGGAGTTGTCAGGCCGAGTGGATCGAACCCTGACGACGCGCCAAGCGGTCATGCTACGGTATGCCTTCACCAATAGCCGCAACATCAGCGACGCTTTTCACACTGATGAACTGACGGACCGGACTGCAAGAGGCTCCTCGTTCATCGCGGACAACAGTCTCAATGGAACGCTGACTTCCACATTCAGCAGCACTCTGTTGAACAAGCTCAGCTTTGAACTCGCGCAACGGAGAGCCGTAGAGAGAACTAACCAGGCATCGGGGCCGGGGATTCTCATACCGGGCGTTGCGCTCTTTGGAACACCGTACTCAGGCAATGACCGGCGCTTTGAAACGCATCTGGAGTTTGCAGACTCCATCTCATTGCAACAGAGGCAGCATCTCTTTCAATTCGGGGGACGCGCCAACCGCGTAGCTTTGCGAACACAGGTAACAGATGGCTCTCAAGGTTTCTTCGCCTTCGCGAGTGTCGCCGCACTCCAGGCAGGCAACGCAGATTTCTTTTCCCAGAGTTTCGGGAACTTCGATACGAACCTGAGCGAAGTGCGGCTCGCCGGGTTTGCGCAAGATCACTGGACACAATCCCCTTCGCTGACGCTGGACTACGGCGTGCGCTACGAATACAACCGTCTGCCGTCCACTCTGCCCCAGGATGCACTGAACTTCAGTCCGCGCTTCGGTCTGGCATGGACACCGTGGAAGTCGATGGTAGTGCGCACGGGATTCGGCCTCTTTTACGATCGCTACCAACTCGCCACGATTAATCGTCTCCTTCGGCTGGACGGCTCCCACGGGTTCAGCCAGACCGTAGAAGACATCGCTGCTGCCGCCGTCTACCAGAGCGGCCACATTCCCTCAGCTCCCTTGCCGGGCGTCGCCCCAAGCATCTGGCGGGCACAGCCGGGGCTGCGCAATGCTTACAGCGAGGTAGCTTCGCTCAGTGTCGAGCAGGCTCTACCACTCCAAACGACACTGACCGGGGAGTATCAATACGTCCGCGGCCTCAAGCTGGGCCGCACCAGCAATGTCAATCTCGCGGCACCTATATTGCTGACTACCGCAAACGCCGCTGCTGCCGGCATCTCGTCCCCAACCTCACAGCAGCTCGGGCGGCCAGTGTTTACCACGGCTCGTCTCGACCCGGCCTACGACGCAATCAATCAGTTCGCGAGTTCGGCTGGCTCTTCGTACAACGGTGCAACGATCACGTTGAATCGACAGTTTCAGGATGACTTTCAGATTCTGGCAGGCTATACCTTCTCGAAGACCATCGACGACGCTTCCTACGATACGGAGCAGCCCCAAAATCCGTATGCGATACGCGACGAGCGCGCGCTATCCCTTCAGGACCAGCGTCACCGGTTCACACTGAGCGGTCTGTGGCTTATTGGTCCCGATCTTGGAGACCCGGCGGATGCGGTCAAGAATGCGAACCCCGGCCCGATCATGAAGGCTCTCACCGGACTGGAGTTCGCGCCCATCGTCAGCATCGCCAGCGGCTTTCGTGCCAACCCGGTCACTGGACTCGACAGTGATCGCCAGCATATCTTTCCCTTCGCCGCGCGCCCTCTCGGATACGCCAGGAACTCGCTGTCGACACCGGTGAATATCGATGTCGATCTGCGCGTTCTAAAGATGATCCCGGTCGCCAGCGGCCATTTGGATGTTGTGGTGGAGTCCTTCAACCTTCTCAACCATCGCAACGTCTCCTTGCTGAACACGTCCTTTGGATCAGGAGTGCAAGCGGCACCCGGCTTTTCCAGTCCAATCGCCACATCCACCGCTCGCAGAGTGCAGTTCTCGCTGGACTATGAGTTCTAACTTTCAGCGAGCGTTCTTGTGGAGTAAACTCGCCGCTTGGATCAATGGCCGTGGTGAAAACCATGACCGGTGAGATACATCGAGATATGCACCATCACCACGAACGCCCTGCGCCGACGGCAAGGGAGATGCTGCGTCCTCGGGAGAAGCCGTTCCCTGCTGTCTCCCTGTCAGAACCGGACATCGCCTTGACTCCGATTGCCTGGGGGCCACAGACAAGACTCAACTCTTGCAGCAACGGCCCTGCAATTGTACTGGCGGACATTTTACCGAACCATAAGAGCAGAAGACACAGCAGTCTCCCATTTGGGGGCGCATCAGAGTATGGCATCGAATACAGTCATGGAAGAAGCGGCAGGAATCGAGGGGCATCTCTTCCAATGTCGCGTGGCCACATTGGGGACACGTCAGCATTGATTCCAGGATGGCCGTTGCGGGCGTCATTACTTTTTCTCTCCGCCATGAAGGCTCGAAGGAAATCCAGCGTTCGTCGTCGCTTTTACAAGGGCCGGCAGATTTGTCTTGTCCGAGTCGTACTTCACGGTTGCCGTCTTGTGGTCATAGTCCACCTTCGTCTCAATCACTCCCGGTACTTTTTCCAGCGCCTTATGAATGGTGATCGAGCACATGGAGCAAGTCATGTTCTGTATATCGAGGACGGCGGTCTGCGGGGTTGCGGCAAACGCAGATACCGGCAAGAAGATGAGTAGAGCGGCAAAAAGCTTACGCATTGGTGATTCCTTTCAATGATAGAAAAATGACAAGATCCAGGGGCTGGCTACGAGGGCGAGCGATAGCGGCACAAAGATCCAAAACAAGATTCTCTGCACGTGTCGTGTGCGGTCAGCAACGCAGTTCTCCTCCTGCACGCAGCTCTGAGGGACGAGATACAGCTTCCGAAAAGCGAGTCCAATGAACAGGACTGCTAACCCAATGAAGATGGGGCGGTACGGTTCGAGGGCAGTCAAGTGGCCGATCCAAGCGCCTCCAATGCCCAGGCTCAAAAGAAGAAGTGGCCCAACGCAACAGGCTGACGCACCGATTCCGGCTAGCACGCCGCCTGCAAGAGCCATCTTCGTATTCAGTGGCGATCGCATTCCGAACCAGCCTTTCTCATTTCACTCTAAACTCCGTACCATGGTACGGAGTCAAGGAGGATACGTGAGCAATCACCTAACCATCGGCATACTGGCAGAGCGCGGCGGCGTGAACGTTGAGACGATCCGCTATTATCAGCGGCGCGGTCTGCTGCACGAACCCTTGAAACCCAGTGGAGGTTTTCGGCGCTATCCGCAGGAATCGGTGAAACGAGTACGCTTCATCAAGAGAGCGCAGAGCCTTGGGTTCACACTCGAGGAGATTCTTGGTCTGCTCGCCCTTGATGAAAGGAAAGCCTGCCTGGAAACACGAGGAATCGCGGCTCACAAGCTGGAGTTGATCGAGCAGAAACTCGCGGACCTCTCGAAGATGAGAAAGTCACTCTCTCGTCTCGTGCGCGCCTGTGATGCGTCGTCGGTAGATGCACCCTGCCCAATCATTCACTTGCTGGCCGATGATTGATTGGCTTGCACATCCGCTGTTCCCTCGCGGCTAAGCTATCCCATGGCGCGTTAGAGTTCTCCTTGAAGTGCGGGTTGAACGGGTTGAGGTTGATCGGCGACTTGGTTTTTCGCGTGGAGTTGCCCCTTTCGTAATGCGCGTTCCTTCATCATTACGAAGAAGACGGGCACAAGGATCAAGACGTGGATGGTGGATGTAATCATGCCGCCGACGATAGGCGCGGCAATCGGCTTCATCACGTCGGAGCCAATGCCGGATTCCCAAAAAATTGGAACCAGGCTGGCGAGAACGGCGCAGACGGTCATGAGCTTTGGCCGCAGACGATGCACAGCGCCCTCGATAGCTGCGTCTTCAACGTCAGCATTCGTCAATGTCCTGCCGGATTGCAGTTTGTGTTCGAGCGATTCATGGAGATAGACCACCATGACCACGCCGGTCTCAACCGCGATCCCAAAGAGCGCAATGTAGCCGACCGCCACAGCGACGCTGAAGTTGTAGTGAAGAAGCCATTGCAGGAGTATCCCTCCACTCATCGCATAGATGGTTGGGAAGATGAGAACAAGCGCCTCGGCAACCGAGTGAAAGACCAGATACAGCAACATAAAAATCACAAAGAAGACGACGGGAAGAATCAGTTGTAGTCGCTGCTTCGCACGCAGTTCGAGTTCATATTCCCCCGACCACTGGAAGGTGTAGTTGGGAGGCAAGGTCAGTTTGTTGTGAATCAGCTTGTTTGCCTGTGCGACGAAGCCACCGTAATCAGAGTTTTTGAGATCGATGTAGATGTATCCCGTCAGCGCACCGTCTTCATCCCGAATCATTGCAGGGCCATGCGTGAAGGAGATCTTCGCTACTTGTCCGAGCGGAATCTGAGCGCCCGAAGGAGTACCGATGAGCACGCCACGCATCTGTTCAACATTGTCGCGAAAGTCTCTCTGGTAGCGGACGTTGATGGGATAACGTTCGCGGCCCTCAATGTTCTCGGCGATATTCTGTCCGCCGATACCGGATGAGACTGCTGTTTGAACATCCGCAATCGTCAGCCCGTAGCGAGCCGCCTCCTCTCGCTTGACCTCGACATTGACGTAGAAGCCCTGGGCGACCTTTTCAGCAAAGACGGATCGCGTCTGCGGAAGTCCGGAGAGAACAGTCTGAAGCTGTGAGGCCAATTGCTGAATGCCGTCGACATTCGGCCCCTGTACCTTCATGCCCAACGGTGTCTTGATGCCAGTCAGTTCCATGTCCAGGCGGTTTTCGACGGGACTTGTCCAGGTATTCGAGAGCCCCGGAAACTGGAGCTTCTCATCCATCTGCTGAATGAGCTTTTCGTAGGTCATGCCGGCGGGCCATTCCTCCCGTGGTTTCAGCATGAGCGTGGTGTCGAACATATCGAGCGGCGCATTGTCGGTTGCGCTGTCCGATCTGCCAACTGCTCCAAACACGCTCGCCACTTCAGGAAAGCCTCGGAGGATACGGTCCTGTTGCTGAAGTAGCACCTTCGTCTGCTCAATGGAGATGCCGGGAAGAGCAGTCGGCATATAGAGAGTGGAGCCTTCAAACAGCGCCGGCATGAACTGGCTGCCCAAACGTGATGCAAGTGGGAACGTGATCAGCAGAAAGATCATGTTGACCACAATCGTGAGCCAACGGTGTCGCAGGCAGAACTTCAAGATAGGCAGGTAAATCGCTTGTGTGACGCGTGAGATCGGGTTAGCATTCTCCGGCTTGAGCCGCCCTCGAATCAGCATTACCATCAAGACCGGTACAAGCGTAATGGCGAGAATGGAAGAAGAGCCGATCGCCAGGGTCTTGGTCCATGCCAGCGGGCGGAACATGCGTCCTTCCTGCGCTTCGAGCAGGAAGACCGGCATAAAGGAAACGACGATGATAATCAGCGAAAAGAAGAGCGCCGGACCAACTTGTTTCGCTGAGTTGATAAGGATCGTGTGCCGCTCTGGTTCCGATACTGGGCTGGGATCTTTTTCCTGCCGTTCCGACAGATGGCGGTAGCCGTTTTCGACCATCACAATCGAGGCATCGACCAGCACCCCAATCGCCAATGCAATGCCGCCCAACGACATGATGTTCGAACTCACTCCCAACCAGTACATCGGGATGAAAGCCATCAACACCGCGACAGGCAACGTAAGGATTGCGATAAGCGCGGAGCGGAAATGAAACAGGAAAATAATAATGACGAGGCTGACGATAATGGCTTCTTCGGTCAAATCACGCTGTAGTGTTTTGATCGACGCATCGATCAAATCGGAACGGTCGTATCCCGTCATGATTTGCACGCCGGGCGGAAGTGAGGGTGCTATCTCGCGGAGCTTTTGCTTCACTCCATTGATGACGTTCAGCGCGTTCATGCCCTGGCGCATGACGATGATCCCGCCGACCGTTTCCCCATCTCCATGCCACTCGGCGACCCCTTCGCGTATATCCGGGCCGAAGCTCGCCGTTCCCAGATCACGGATCAGGACGGGCGTCCCATTCTTGCTGCCGACGGCAACCGTAGCGAGATCGTCCAGCGAGCGCAGATACCCGAGACCGCGGATCATGTAATCCGCACCACTCAAGTTAAGAACGCGACCGCCTACTTCATTCGTGCTCATCTTTACTTTGTCGATGACGGTAGAAAGCGGGATGCCATAGGCGCGCAGCTTGTTGGGATCGAGTTGTACCTGATACTGCTTGACGAAGCCGCCGATGCTGGCCACTTCAGCAACTCCGGGCACAGTCTCCAGCGCATACCGTAAGTGCCAGTCTTGCAAGCTGCGCAGATCGGCGAGACTGTGTTTGCCGCTCTTGTCTACGATGGCATACTCATAGACCCAGCCTGCCCCCGTTGCATCGGGGCCAATGGAAGGATGCACGTTCTCCGGCAGACGCCCGCTGATCTGTTGCAGGTATTCGATGACCCGCGAACGTGCCCAGTAGAGGTCCGTGCCGTCTTCAAAAACGACATAGACGTAGGAATCGCCCAACATGGTCTGCGCGCGAACGGCTTTGACATGAGGAGCGGCAAGGAGACTGGTGACGATCGGATAGGTCACCTGATCTTCGATGACATCGGGTGGCTCGCCTGCCCATCCCGTATGAACGATCACCTGCACGTCCGAGATGTCCGGTAAGGCATCTAGCGGAACATGCTGCAACGACCAGATGCCGGCAAGTGTCAGCAGCAACACTCCGGTAAAGACCATGAAGCGATTGCGGGCGCAAACCTCAATAATTTTTGCAAGCATTACATGCCCCCTGTCGCGTTTACGCGCAATTGCCTGGTTGCGATCGATTGACCGTTTTGCTGAGCGGAGATGGTGACCTGATACGTGCCGCCGGAGCCGAGCGAACCGCTGCCTTCATACATGCCATTGCCTTTGTCGGTGAGCTTCGCGGTGGTGGTCATGGCAGCCATTCCCATCGCCGGCATACCTGCCATGTAGAACGTGACCGAAACGTCAGCTCCGGTGGTGGGCTTTCCATCTGCGCCTGTGAGCTTCACCCGAAAGACATTGCTGCCCTTTTGCGGTGGGTTGGGATCGGTGGTGAAGTCGATGGTCGCCTGTGCAGCAGCGGGTGCATTCGCATTTGGAGCGTTGCCTCCGGCACCCGGCGCAGGTGGTACGAAGGAACCTGCGGCAGCCTGTAGCTGGCTTTCTGAGTCGATGAGGAAGCTGGCAGATATGACGATGGATTCGTGTGCTTTCAGTCCCTTGAGTACTATAAAGTTATCGCCGACGCGCGGACCAATTGTGATCTCTTTGGGCTCAAGACTGCCGTTGCCATGATTGAGGAAGACTAGTTGCCGTGTGCCAGATTGGAAGACCGCAGACGCAGGAACAACGAGCTGGCGTCCCAGACTGGTCTTCAGATCGACGTTCACGAACATACCCGGTTTCAGTTTGAGTCCCGGGTTGGCCATCACCAGCCGCACACGAACGGTGCGCGTCGCCATATCCACTTGCGGCAGGATCTCTTCGATCTGGCCGGAGAAGGTGCGGCCTGGATAGGAGTCAACTGTAATCTGCGCGGTATCGCCAGGTTTAATGCGGCCTATGTCGTCCTGAAAAACCTGGGCGTAGACCCACACGCGGGAGAGATCAGCGACCGTGTAAAGCTTGGTCGAAGGCTCGGCATACATATTGGGCAGAGCATTTCGCTCGGTAATGTATCCCTCAACCGGAGAGTTGATGGTGAGGTCTGTAACCGGTTTGCCGGTTTCCTTCAGCTTTGCGATTTCACTCTCGGGTATATCCCACTGTTGTAGCCGCTGCTCCGCCGCGCTCGAAAGAGTAGCCATGCCAGCCGCAACACCATCGACTGTGCTTGCGCTCATAGTCTTCTGGTTTTGGCGTGCCAGCAGATACTCTTGCTGGGTTGCCATAAGGTCAGGACTGTAGATCGTAAAAAGCGGTTCTCCTTTATGCACGTACTGGTAAGTGGCATTGGCAAACACCTTGCGGATGTAGCCGGGGAAGCGCACCTGCACGTAGGAGAGCAGGCGCTCGTTGATGTCTACCGTGCCGGTCGCGCGTATGTCGTCGCTCAGTTGTTTGTACTCGACCGTGCCAGTCTGCACGCCGATGCTTTGCATCCGCTCGGGTGTGAGTTGCACCGGAACGAGCGGAGTATCCATCTTCATCTCTGGCATATCGGACATGGATGGCTTTGGCTCGTCCGGTGCGGCAGCCGGGCCGGAGGCTACAGGTTGCATCTCTCCGGACATCGGCAACTTTGTTGCTGTTGGTAGTTTGATCGCGTGAGTGCGGTAAGCCCATATCCCTGCAATAGCTGCCAGAATAATGATCCAGACGAGTGAGGTTCTCAAAATGTATTTGTTCATCGCAGTGTCGCTCCTGTCAGAGTTTCGAGGTGGGCCAATGCAGCTTCGTGATCCACGAGGGTCTGTACATATTCGAGCCTCAGGTTGAGTGTGTCGGTGAAGTAAGAAAGGACATGAATGAACTCCTCGCGGTTGGAGGCGTAGGCGCTCAATGTCGCTCGAAAGGCTGCATCAGATTGCGGGATGAGACCATCCTTGTATTCCTTCAATAGCTCGTCATCGCTGGTTGCTTTGACATAGCCTTGCTGCACCTCTGCGAGTTGCTGTTGCAGATGCGCGTCGAGTGTCCGTTGCGATTCGGAGCGTCTCTCTGTGGCCTCTGCAATCTCTGCATCGACGCGCTTCTTGCGAGGAAGACGCACATCGAAGGTGAACATGTAATAGTCCCGATACTTGCGGTCGGTGTTCTCGTAGAGATAGCCGACCTCGAAGTCCGGCTTGCTCCCACGCTTTGCGGACGCCACCTGCGCGTCCTCTCTCCGAATGGAGCTTGCATCGACCTGAATCTGAGGGTTGTTCTGCCGAACCATCGCAAGCAACTCATCGGAGGTCCGCTGGAGAGGAGTTGCGGTCAGGTCTTCCGTAACAATGTCCGGTGAGCCCTGGTCTCGACTGAGCAGGCCTTTGAGATGGGCCTGTATCTGCCCCATCTGTTGATGGTGCATCGTGATCTCTTTCACGATCTTGGTGCGGTTCACCTGCGCCTGGAGGACATCCTGCTGCATCCCCTGGCCGACCTGATAGTGGACCGTGGCGTCCTGAATGAGTTGGTCGAGAATCGTTTCGTTTTGTCGCAGGATGTCGAGTGTCTGCTGCAGATAGGCCGACTGGAGATAGTCGGCCTTTACTGCATCGGCTATACTGGTCTTCGTTACTTCTACTTCAGCTTGTTTCGTGTCGGCATCGCGTTCAGCGACTGCGCCGCGCAACCCCAGTTTCCCCGGATAGGGAAGCTCCTGCGATGCTCCGATACCGATGTAGGAAAAGTCACTGTTGGTGTACCCAGCAAACGGCTTCGGACTGCCCACACTGAACTGCTGGTAGGTGAACTTCGGGTCCGGCAACGTAGTCAGTTGAGGCGCCATCTGCCGGGCGGCCCGCACACCGTAGTTGGCTGCGGAGATTTGTGGGTTGTTTGCCCCGGCCTCAGCTAAAAGCTGAGACAAGGACGTAGGCGTACTCACCACCAGCGTCTGCCCAAGGGCAGAAAATGCGGTGGCCAGCACGAGCGTGGCGGTCAAAGAGACCACGTTCATACGGAAGCTCCAATCTCGATTGCAGTTCAAGGCATTTGCTGAAACACACGCGGACAAGCGTGTGCGCTCGGCAAAAGTAGAGTGCGAG
>Ga0179596_10000262_pt1 | contig 19902 bp, 17 predicted proteins | sample CZODoug1_1_08_16_FD_155494 | JGI IMG/M metagenome (GOLD analysis project Ga0179596, IMG submission 155494) | Vadose zone soil fungal communities from Angelo Coast Range Reserve, California, USA - CZODoug1_1_08_16fungal (Illumina Assembly) | ecosystem: Environmental > Terrestrial > Soil > Vadose...
AGATGTAACCACCCCTGGTCTTATAACAGTTAATACAGCTACTACAGGTACATCAGGACATACAGTTCCATTCCTAGATGGAGCTAATACTTGGTCTAATACACAGACAATAACTATACCTTCAGGTACACTAGGTGGTCTAGTTATTAATCAAACTCCTAGCGGGACAGTTGGTGGAGCTACTAACTGGAATACAGTTAACATATCTCCTGATGTTGTGGATGCAGGTGTTAACTTTGTCTCAGGATTTGGTATGGTTCATGGATTTGGTTCTAGTACTGCTAAAGGTGGTAGAATAGGTCTAGATGTAGTTCTTTCATTGAATGCTGCAACCAATGCTGCAAATGGTAACAGATTCTATACTGGAGCTCAATTTACAGGACAGGCTCAGACAACTGATGGTGGTTCACCTGGTTCTGAGAAAGGACAACTCTATGGATTAAATCCTGTTGTTCGTCTAACAGGAAGTGCTGCTAGTTTTGTCTCTTGTATTTCTATGGAAGCAGATGTTCAGATGGAAACTGGTACTTCTGTCTTAGACAAGTACGGCATCTTGATTGCACAGACTGGTTCTGATGCAGTAGCAGGTTCTAGAAATGATGCTGCTCTATTGTTTGGTAATCAAACAAGTGCAGTTAATTGGGGAACCTTAATACAGATAGGAACTAATTTAGCAGGTCAGCAGAATCCTCTTAAGACTACTGGCTCTATCTTAGCTATTAAAGGTAATCCTACCTTTGCTAACGGTATCAATCTAACAGGTGCTTCGTCTATAACAGGATTTGCTTTCTCTAGTCCTGGGTTCTCTGTCAGTGGATCTAATGGTTCTATTAATACAGGATTAGCAGGATTTGCCAGTGGTACAATAAATTTCAGTGGTTCTACTAGCGGTACGGCTTCACTGTCAATTAATAACATATCTAACAATTTCACACTATCTCAAGCATTGTCTATAGGTACAGTAGGTTCCGTAGCAGGTTCTGTTGCCCTTGCAGGTGCTACAAGCGGTTCAGTAACTTTAAGTTGTTCTGCGACAGGCAGTGTCTTACAGACAACTAACAACTTTTCTACGACAGGAACTTTAAACTCAGGAGGTGTCGGTGCATCTACAGGAACAATAGTTCTTACTGGAAGTACCAGTGGTAGTGCTACTATACAAACTCCTGCTGTAAGCGCTGGCTTAGTTCAGTTCGCTAGTGCAGGTAGCTTCTCAGCTAATGCTGCTGTTGCTACTGTATTAGGTTCAGTAGGACCTACAGGTTCTCATACCGCAGTACAGAAATGGCTTACCATTGTAGATAACGCAGGTATAACAGGATATATCCCGGTATTCTAATATGGAACAGAAACTCAGACAACTTCTCGGTGATTGTATGTTTACAATCGCTAACTTACAAGATCAAATAGAACAACTTCAGAAAAGGATAAAAGAACTTGAAGACGAGTCCAATCGGCAGACAGTTAATTGAATCCTTTGAAGGTCTAATCCTTCAATCGTATGATGATTACAACGATCATATTGTTCACAGCGGGGATACAGTTCATGGAGTACTTACTATCGGGTATGGGCATACTAATGCTGCTGGGCTTCCTAGCGTATTTGTCGGACAGACAATATCAAAAGAAGAGGCGGATGGAATCCTCGCAACGGACTTGGAGAAAGTCGAACAAGAAGTAAACCATATTGTTAAAGTTCCTGTCAATCAGAATCAATATGATGCTCTTATCTCCTTTCATTTCAATACAGGTGCACTAGGACACTCTTCCACCTTGACTTTACTTAATGAAAGTAAATATGCAGAAGCAGCAGACCATCTGCTATTGTATAACAAAGCAGGAGGTAAAGTTCTGGCAGGTCTTATCAGAAGGAGACAAGCAGAGAAAGCTTTATTCTTAAAACCTGTAGTACAGCCTGTTAAGGTAGGCTGGAATTCAATCGTAGATTACTATATTAATCTACTAGTAAAACTCTTTAAAAAAGGAAAATAAAATGAATCAAGTACTAAGTGTGTTGTCTTCTCTTGTGGACTCCGATCATCTCGGTGGTTGGACTCGTGCAATTGTTGCAGCTGCTGGTGGTTTCTTGGTAGCACATTACGGTATGCAATACTGGAATGGTGATGTTGTGATCAGTGGTATCGGTACTGTAGCATCTGCTATGGTTGTAGGCCTTTGGTCTTCTTTAGCTAAGACAGTGGCTTCTAAGTCTACCGCTACGCCTTAATGTTCAGCTTTCTAGGTTTAATCCTTCCTGGCTTATTTACTACTATTAGTAGTATTACTAATGCTATAGCTAATGAGAAGATAGCTCTTCTTAAAGCTACTACAGACCAGGAAAGAACAGCCTCTCAAGAACGTATAAATACTCTTCAAGCTAAGAGAGACTTGATGTTAGCAGATAGCCAACATTCAAGTCTCGATAGCTGGATTAGAGCTGGCCTAGCTATTGGCCCAGCTACCTACATAACTAAAATCTATCTCTGGGATAAAGTATTGAAACTTGGAACTACTGATCCAGTAACTCCAGAACAATGGCAAGTACTAATGGCTGTTGTAGGTTTCTACTTCCTCTATTCCGGTGCAGTATCTGTCGCAAGGATCTTCAAGGCGTGATGATCGAAGGGAATCGTTAATGGCGCAACAGTCTCTCTTAACTATGGTTCAAAACATTCTAAGTAGGATGTCTTCAGATGAAGTCAATTCTATTGGGGATACTACTGAATCTATGCAAGTAGCACAGATAATTCAGAATAAGTACTATGACATAGTAGCTCGTGGAGATCTAACTATAGATGATGTCTTATTTCAGTTAGTTCCTTCAGACAGTCTTAAAATACCTGTCACGATGCAATTGCCAGAGGGAGTAACTAGAATTAGTTGGATGCAGTACTTTGATACTAATCCACAGGACAATCAACAGATAGATCAGTTCGGAGCCTTCTCTCATGATCTGAATACTGATCTTGTCTCCTCTATAAAATGGACTACTACATCTACTACATCAAATACCATAGGTCTAGGGAATAAATCATTTACTGTTGGTTCTAGCGGTCTACCCATTTCACCAGGTCAGATAGCACAAGCTAACTCTGGTACTAATGCTTTAATAGGTACTGTAGCTCAATACATAGGAACTACCTTAGTTCTTAATGTTACTAGTACAGTAGGATCAGGAACGCTTGCTAGTTGGGTTATAACCAGTGTCAATGTTCCTAATGTACCTCCAGGATACAAGTATGTAAGTATTGTTCCTACTGACTACTTCTTAGACTCAGTAAATAGAAACGACTTATCTCAACCATTTGTACAAAGTTATACTTTCTCAGAAGGTGGTAATAACTTTACTTTCAGATACAGAGCAGATCATCAACCTCAAATGTGCACTGTAGTATCTAACAATCAAGTAATATTTGATTCCTTTGATTCTACCCAAGACGGAACATTACAAGCATCTAAGACCTTGTGTTACGGTCAAATAGTTCCTCCTTTTCAATTGGTAGATAACTTTATTCCGGCTCTTAATGATCATCAATTTCCGTTATTATTGAATGAATCTACCAGTCTTGCTTTCTACGAACTTAAGCAACAGACTCATCAGAAAGCAGACGAAGAGATTAAGAGACAATGGGCAGTAACACAGAAGACTAAATCTATAGCTAATAAACCAGGATACTTTGATCAGTTCTCTACCTTTGGGAGAGTACCACGTACTGGTGGTTATGGAACATATCCACAATGGCCGTGGATGAGAGGTGGCGTTAGTTTAATGACTTATACTGGGTAAGTATCGAGTGTAACGAGATGGATCTTTAATGCCGCAGCAACAACCTTCTCCTTCTGTTGAAAACCATTTCATAGCAGGACTCAAGACAGAATTCACTGGACTGAACTTCCCTGAGAACGCAGCTACTGACACACAGAACTGCGTTTATACTTTAATCGGGGATGTTAATAGACGTGGAGGTATTGACTATGAGTCCAATGCTATCGGTAATGCAATCAATGCACCCAGTGTAGCTAGATCATCTTATAAATGGTTAAACGCTGGTGGAGATGGTTCTACTCAAATAGTAGTAGAACAAATAGGTTCTATTCTTTATTTCTTTAGATCTAGTAGTGCTACAGTAAGTGCTCCTCTGTCTACGCAAAGATTAAACTCTATAATTAATGTACCTGCTTTTCAAGCAGTAGGTAATACGAATAACGTTGCTATAACAGAATGTCAGTATTCGTCAGGCAATGGTTATTTGTTTGTCTTTCATCCTGATTGTGATTCTTTTTATTGTACTTATTCTAGTGGGTCTATCGCAGGTCAAGTTATAACCTTGCAGACCAGAGATTTTGTAGGTATACCAGAACCTAATGTTGCAGATAACTTTAGACCTAATACTCTTAGTAATGAACATTTATATAATTTAGTTAATCAAGGCTGGTCTCAAGGAATAGATTGGAGTGGTAATGGAACTTTTAACACTACTGGAATGCGCCCAGATGGACAAGGAGGGTTTCTATGGCCTTCTCCTGGAGATACAGTAACACTCAATATAAGCAATCAAAGAAATACAACTTCAGTAACTAATGGTAGTTTAGTTCAACTTAGTGGACAAGGTGCGTTAGTAGGAGCAAATAATAACAATACAAATCTCACACCTACTTGTAATGGTACTGTGAGTAGTTATGTATCTCCTTTTAATACGATTACTTTATTTATTTCATCTGTAAGTTATGCACCTAATTTTGGAGGACATCAACCCTCGGTTGCATTAGGACAGTGGAGTGGTGGAAATTTCTTTCCAACCCCTGGTGAGAATATATCTATGTCTCTTGTTAACGTAGGTTTTATTAATACTTGGAAAACTGCTATTGGTAATTATCCATCTAATTCAGATATATGGTGGTTATATAAAGATGTAACAACTGGTAATTTTTCTCCAGGAGCTGAATTTGGTAATGTCCAACAATTACAAACGGCATCACCTAAAGGTTCTTTTGTCTTAAATCCATTTAATCAAGACCGTTCAAATAAAGCGACTATAAATGGGTTAACAACAGTATCAACGACTCAAAGACCTTTAACAGGTACTTTCTACCAAGGTAGAGTATTTTATGCTGGTGTAAATGCTTCATTCCCTGCTACAGGAGATGAACCTTTTTATACTTGGACTGAGAATATATATTTCTCTCAAATCATTACTGATGTTAGATCCTTTAGTAAATGTTTTCAAGAGAACGATCCTACTAGTCAAACACTGTTCTCTATTCTTCCTTCAGATGGAGGACAAATAGTCATACCAGGATGTGGGGCTATATACAAACTATTTGCTTTACGATTCGGTGTTCTTGTCTTTGCTGCTAATGGTATATGGTTTGTAGGTGGTAGTACAGGTATTGGATTTGCTGCTAACGATTATACAGTTACTAAGATATCTAGTATTAGAGCCATATCAGGAACATCCTTTATAGAAGTACAGGGTTTTCCTTATTTCTGGAATGAAGAAGGAATATACGAAGTATCTCCTGCTCAGACTCCTGGTTCAGCACATAGTCCAGATATTCAATTAAGTGTTAATAATCTAGCTCTAGGTTCTATTTTATCTTACTATGCAGGATTTCCTAGTATAAGTAAGAAATTTGCTAGAGGAGACTATCATGAATTAGATTATGTAGTTCAGTGGTGTTTCAGAAGTACGAGTGAGACAGGAATAAGTAATAGATATAACTATGATACTATTCTTAATTTTAATATAGTAACCAAAGCATTCTATCCATTTACTTTACCTACTAATAGTTTAAGTGTTGTAACTGATGTTAAATACATACAGAGTCCAGGTGGAAGTGGAGCACCTAATCCTGTTTTTAAGTATACGACAGCAGTAGGTCCTAACATCACATTCTCAGAAGAGAATGATTTTACTAGGTTTGTAGACTTCTTTAGTGAGAACCAAGTAGGTTATAACTTTATTAGTTATTTTATTACCGGGTATAAATTAGTAGGGAAAGCATTACTTAAGTTTCAATCTCCTTATGTTTATGTCTTCTCTAGGAATCCTTCTGGTAATTCTTATTATATACAAGCAATATGGGATTACGCAGGTAGTGGTTTGTCTGGTAAATTCAGTGTAAAACAAAAGAAGTCTAATCTTACAAGTAACTTCTTTGATATGTATCATAAAGTTAGACTTAGAGGAAGAGGATTAGCAATGCAGATTAAAGTAACATCAGTAGATGGAATGCCCTTTGATCTTATGGGTTGGGGTGTGTGGAATGAAGTGAACGTACAGATATGAACAGAGCAGATAAAATTAAACTAGTGTTAGAAGGTAACAAAGACACAATCAAATCGTTCAGTGTCAATGCTATAAAAAATACTCAAACTAATCTATGGCATCTAAGATACGATGCTCCAGTTACAACTCCAGTTCCTCTACAGCAACAGTTTACTAATTTTAATAGGTTAATTGATTTTGCTGAGAAGTATTATGGTAGACGTAATCTTAAGATAAAAGAAATGCAGGATATAATCTAATGCCCGGCGCACTTGGTATAGGTTTAGATGTAGTTGGTCTAGGTGTAGATATCTTCGGTGGTATCTCTGCAATGGGGCATGCTAAAGAAGCAGCTCGTATTGAGAAGGAGATGGCTGGCGTTGAGATGCAGGAGGACACTACACGTCAATCTGCCATGCATCTATCTGCTCAAAGAGAAATGTTACAACAAGTAAGATCAAATCAAATGGCTAGATCTCAAGCTTTAGCGACAGCTAATTCAGAAGGAGCAGCTAAAGGTTCAGGTCTTGCTGGAGCCTATGGAAGTATAGGTGGACAGACTGGTACTAACTTAGCAGGAATAAGTCAGAACTTACAGTTCGGAGATAGGATGTTTGAATTAAACAGACAACTTAGTGCTCTTAAAATGTCCAAAGCAGATGTTGAAGGTAAGTTATCTACTGATAAAGGTATCATGGATATTGGCGGGGGTATTATGGGATTAGGTAAAGCTCTTGGTTGAAGATTATAATTTATCTGTTCAAGAACCTACTCTTCAAGAGGATGTAGGTCCTGATATCAGAGTTCAAGATCCTAATCCTCCCTTATCTCCACAATTAGCCTCTAAGCGTGCAGGCATGGCTAGTTTTGGGCTACAAGGTAAAATAGATAAAGGATACGATGATTATTATTCTTCTTTTATTCAAGGACAAGAGAAGAATGTAAGAAATTATGTTGTAGATGAATTAGCTAAATTGAGTGCAGCTAGGAAAGCTCAAAAGATTTTAGATTTATCTGATGCAGGATGGCCTTTAACAGAAGAAGATATAAATAACTTAGACAGTGCTGTAAACGATCCTAAGAGTGTTATCGAAGATCACTTTGCTCAAAGATATGTGAATCATATTCTTTGGCCTAAAGGTAATCCAGATAAGACTTCATGGTTAAATAATATTCATCCTGAAGAAGTTGGAGAAGAAGCAACACGTCAAAGAGATATAAATATAGGTACGGATTATTTAGCTAGAGTTAAATTCTTTCAGACTATGTATGAAGATTCTGTAGAGAACGCAGAGAAACAATCTTGGACTGGTTGGGGGGTAGACTTATTAAAGAATTTAAGTACTATTTACCCATGGGTTAAAATGCATGTCTCTGGGACTTCTTGGTCAGATCTTCCAGGAAATGCTCAGAAGGAAGCTAGAAATCAAATGATGTCTATTCCTAAAGAAGATATGCAACGTAAATATATGTCCATATACAACGTACTCAAAGCAGACAATCCAAGTCTGGCAAGAGAGTTTGCTTCTAATATGGTAGGTATGTCTACTGATGATCGTACTATGCAAAACATATTGCCTATTGTTGCTCCTGGTGTTGAAATATCAGCTATTGCTGGTGCAGCTAGAGCAATAGCTAGTAGAAATACTACACGTACAGCAATTAGACAAATGATTGAATCAACTGCTATTGAATCAGGGATGTCTCCTGAACATGCTGCTGCTCTTGCTTCGGGAAATATGGAACAAGCTACAGGTCAAAGAGCTTGGGGCTCTATTGTTAATATGTTGCGTAGAGCAGATCCTATCGCTGAAGCAGAACGTAATCTTCCTAATATATTTAAGAGAGCTAAGGAACAAGCTCTCGCCAATACAGGTGGCGATATAAACGGTACTAATGCCATTATTGAAGCTTATGAAGTAATGGAACGTACATTACCTGGAAAGATTAAATCATTAACGTTGCCTGAACGTTTCCCAGCGTTGGCAGAAAGAGATCCAGGAGCTATTGCCGCTGCATTACAAGTAGTTAAAGATACTAATAGAAATATATCCAATAATTTCTGGAATCAATCAAATCCATATCGTCATCCGTACGATAGGTCTTGGTGGTCTGATGCTATAATTGGTAAGTCTTCTGTAGAAGCATTTGGTACCAAAGGTGAAGCAGGTAAATTTGCTGCTGAGCATGGTTTGAATGGATATGAGATTGTTGGTAACAAGATACAGAAAGTATCTCCCGATATCATAAGTGCAGGTAAAGCGGAACAAATCTTTGATATCAATAAAAGTCAATTTATTGATAAGTCAACTATGATTAAAGTTACTGAGAATAATGGAGTTATAATTGCTCAGAATGGTTCAGGGTTCTACCTAATTAAACCTTTCCCAATTCCTGAAGATGCTGTAGCTATGCGTCCTTTCTATGCTAGACTTCCTACAGACAAAGTTCCAGTAGGTGGAATGCTTAATGCAGTGTTAGCTAGATTCAGAACTCCTAACGAAACACAGTCAGCCTGGTCTAATAGAAATAGAGAAGCAGCTACTTTCTCTGCTTCTGTTATTGAGAGGTATGCGTGGGAACAGTTAGAGCCTATTCGTCAAATGCAACCTTATCTTCCTGTTGGTAAAGGAGCTGACAAGTGGAATGATTGGGAACGTATTCTAAATGCAGCTCGTAGTGAGATAGATCCACATACTACTAAAATAGGACGTACTTATCGTAATATCGGTGAATTGAATGAAGCATACATAAAGGCTTTATCTCGTACTCCAGATTCTCAAGAAATAGCAGCGTACTTTGCTTTTAAACGTATTAATGAAATGGATCATGTACTACGTACTATATCCGTTCTTAAACATAAGCAAAGACAAGGTACTATGTCTTTTACTGTTACTATAAAAGGTAAAACACCTGGAGAAGTGTTTGCTAGTAAGGAAATAGATGGTGTGTCTATGGACCATTTTCCGGGAGGAGATGATGGCATAGCTGTTATAGATACAGCAGGTAATGTTGAGTATAAAAGATTAAATGCCTTAGGGCAGAGTTATTATAGTAAAGTATTTGGTGGAAGAAAGACTGCAGCAGAAGCTAAAGAATCTCTTGGTAAAATATATGACAAGGCAGTTCAAGAAGGTAGACTTAAGATTATAGAATTATACTCTCCCGAGTATTATCCTTTATCAGGATTTAGAGGGATTAAAGATACAGACCATGTTCGGTATGTTCTTGCTCCTCCACATATGTTATCTAGTAAACCTTTATCTTGGGATCAACTTCCAGAACGTGGAGGTGGACATTTCATATATAAACATTCTATTAGAGGAAGTCAGTTAGATGTTAGAGAAGAGACTGTTGGTAAACAGAAAAGAAACATATTAGTAGGTTCTAATTTATTAAGTACTTTCCCTGATATGAAGACTGCTGAAGCAGTCATAGGTTTTGCAAATCAAGCTAGAGAACTGTTGAAGAAGATGACTGCTCAGAATAGAGCAGCAGCTAGAGACATCGTTGAAAATAAACTAAACATGAACTGGGATGAGTTCTTAGGATGGTTCAAATCTCCTCAAGTCCGTAACGCAAGAGGACAATGGTCTGAAGGAAGTAAACCTAGATTTAATGTCAACGAACCATTTAGAATACACATGGCCAATGAAAACTTAATGGATAAAGTAGGAGAGAATGAACTTAAAGCAAGGTATCCTAATTTCTTAGACTCTAGAACTAGATCACGTAATCAAAAGTTTATGACTGAGTTTAGTCAAGAACGTGATGCTAATGAAGTGTTTAGTTGGAATAATACAGGAACATCAGATGCTCCGTTTTATAAATATGAACCATCTCCTTTATTAGACGCTATCCCTACGATGAATAGAGCATTAAATAAGATAGCTAACAGTAATGCTATGGATGATATGAAGATTCAAGCTGTCATGTCTTGGATAGAAGATGCTAAACCGTTTCTTAATGTTTCTGATGCACAGTTAACATCTCAGCCACTGTATTGGTTTCATCATGCAGATTTTATCAAAGACCAAGCAAATGCTAAACGTATCAACGAATTAGATGTAGCTAGACAGCAGACTAAACAATTCATAGGTCAAGTATCTATTCAAGATGCTGTCATGCATCAGTGGGCACAGAAGATATCAGATTCTATATACAACAGTAAATTTCTTTCTAAGTATGCTAATAAATTAGATCCTATCTGGATAGCACATACCTTAACAGATCCTACTAGATTCTTTAGAGCTGTCACCTTCCATGCTAAAATGGGTTTAGGATCTATTTCTCAGATATTAGTTCAAGGTCAGACTTATGTAAACATTTTAGGTATTGCAGGTCTCACTAGAGCAACTCAAGGTACGTTTGGTGCTCTTATGCATCAATTCTCTAGAGTAAACGAGAACCCAAATATTCTTGCAGCTATGGGAAGATATGCTGAGAAGTTTGGTTATAAACCTGGTGAATGGGAAGCTATTAGACAAGCTGGTAATAGTACAGGATTTCTTAATGTGGGTAAGGAATATGCCTTAAGAGATAATCCTATGTCCAATAAAGTTATACAAACTAAAGGTGGACAACTATTAGATTTAGGTGCACTGCCTTTCACAGAAGGTGAAAAGAATGCTCGTTTTGGTTCCTGGTATACTGCTGCTAAAGAATATACAGAAAAGAAACCAGTTAGCCAATGGACTAACGCAGATAAATTAGAAGTACAAAGTAGAGCTGCTCTTCTTAATGGAAATATGAATAGAGCATCTAATGCTATGTATCAAAGAGGATTCGGAGCATTACCAGCTCAATTCTTAACATATACCATTAGACAGATGGAGTTGATGTGGGGTAAAAGACTTACCAACACAGAGAAAGCTCGTCTACTCCTTACTAATGCAATGGCTTATGGTCTACCTGTAGGATTAGGTATTACTGGTCTACCATCTGATTTCTTTAAGAATGCAGCTATAGAAGCAGGATATAATCCAGGTAATAATTATATTAATACCTTAATAACAGAAGGTGTTCCTTCTACTATTCTTGCTTTAATAGATCATGATCGTTATTGGAATGTCGGGGAGAGATTAGGTAATTCAGGTCTTAATGATTTCTTTTATGGGGATAAATCCTTATGGGAGTTAGCAGGAGGTGCAGCTGGTTCTACCACTCTTAACATCTTAGGAGCATTAGATCCGTTTAGACGAGCTATTATGTCTGGTATTAGTCAAGATCCTGATACTGAATTCAAGATTACTTATGAACATTTTCTCCAACCTCTTAAAGAGATAACTTCCTTTAATACTGGTGAAAGAGCAGTCATAGCTGCATTATCAGGTAATTGGGTAACTAAGAATGGTGCTATTGCACTGAAAGGAATAGATGTTCCAGAAGCTGTTATGTCTTTCTTAACTGGTCTTCAACCAACAGATGTTGCAGATCTAAGACACATAACAGATATTAAGAAAGCCGAAGAAGCAGTAATAAAATGGGCAGAGGGACGGGCTATTCAAGAAGCAGGAAGATCTTTAGAAGCTTATGATAACAAAGACCCGGACAATGGTAAATCGTTTATGACTAACGCTTTATATTATCTTACGGTATATGTTCCTGAACACAGAAGAAGTGAAGTATTAAGTAGAATGTTTGAACATTATGGTGAAGTTATTTCTAGAGTTAGACAATCTTTCGGTACTAAAGACGTACCTCCTGGGTTCGAAGAAGCTCGTAGAAATCAGTGGATCAGATCCTTATCTGGTCCTGGGATTAATAGTTTAAGGAAATAACATGGCAGCATTCGATGCAAGTACACCAGCACCATCTTCAGATCCTAACTGGTTAGGTTGGTCTAGAGCTATTAAACAACCTGAACCTGATAAATCTGGAGAAATATTAGGTAAGACCATAGGTACTGCTATATCTAAGGTAGGAGAGATAGGTCACGATATTGTTCAAGATATATCTAGATCAGGTTCTGAAGATATCCTTAGAGGGGAAATAAGTAAATTACAAGACTTTCAGTCTGGAGGTCAACAGACTCAAGATCAATCTTTAGTAAATTCATATGGTTCTGCTGCTGATTTACCTGCAGAAGTTCAAGGAGTTCAGAATAGAGAAGAGGTTATGGCTTCAGCTAAAGCTAACGGAGCTTTAAGCCCTACACATTATTACGGAATGGTTGACCAATATAGATCTGATATGCGTAGTAGATTCCCTATGTTCAGAGGAGCTATAGATAAAGGAGTAGCACAAGCTACTGGAATAACACATACTGCTGAACAACTGTATACATCCACTATGAGAGATATCAACAGTTTCTTAACTAAGAAAGATGAAGCAGGTAATAAGTTACTCACCGAAGCATATTCTGTAATGGGTGAACCCGGCATGAACGATGTCGTTAAGAAACTTAGTAGTAAGAGTTATACTCCTCAAGAGTTTAACGATATGATTGATCAAGTACACAATGTTCAAGCACGTAAAGCAAAATTAAACAGTCTTAAAGAAGAACTTTCAACAGCTAAAGATCTTGGACAAAATCAAGATCTATTAGCAGGTAGAGCTTTTAAAGCAGAGTCTTCTTATTTTGTAGCTAATAAAATGGATGAGGTAGCTAAGAAGTTTGGTATTGATAGATCTAACATGGAAGATGCTATTAATAATCCCGGTAAATATTCTTCTGTAGAAATGCAGCAAATAGTGCTTGCTCACGATCAACTCGGAGTAGCAATGAGAAGAGAATTAGAAGCTAAAGCTAATGAACCCACTGTTAGAATGATGAATCCTCAGACTGAAAAGATGGAAACATGGAGTTATGCTCAATTACATCCTGGGTATCAAAATACAATTGATCAAGCCATGAAAACATTTGATGCACAAGGAAGTCATCTTAAAGATGGGAATCATGGGGCTGCTGCTTATATAGGTATTCAAAATAAGAGGGTTAATGAAGATGTCACCCATCAACTGTTAACAGATAAAACAGGTGTCGGTAATTTTGCAGCTTGGTCTAAAGCTTTGAAAGACCAGGGTATGCCTGATTATATTTTAGATGGAATGAAAGGTGCTCTTAAAGATGGTATGATTCCTAAAGTAACAGATCTTATCCAGTCTACTAATGCTAGAAGTTGGGTTTCTCCAAATAGTGTAAAAGCACTTAATCTTGGAGCTAAACCTGCTGTCTCTTTAAATAATGATGTAAAAACATTTGTTGATCAATTTGGGTATACAGCTCCTAAGATCTTTAATAAATTTGTAGATGACGCAGGTAACATTGCTGATCCAAAGATACCTGACGATAATAAAGTAGCTAAGATTATGTATCTAACTAATCCTGATAATGCTGATGTCTTAAAGAATTGGCATAGAGAAGGATTACAACCTGATACCGGTAAGTTTGAAGGTACGCCTAATCGTTATAACGTTTATTCAGCTTTAACTGCTAAACCTATAACTGATGAAGTCCGTAGATTAGATGCTATGCCAAAATATCAAAAGTTTCATCTTTGGGATACGTATAAGGGAAACGCTACTAATTTATTGGATAGATTGATCGGGGATAGTGTCAGAGATTTAAACTCCTTTGAACTTAAAGATGCAGGTCGGTTTACTTATGATGATGAGAAACATAATTTTATATATCGTAAAGATCCTCAAAGACAGATGTTTGCCAGTACAATGGAACAAGCAAATGAAGGAACCATTAAGTTAGTTAACATGGGCCTTAATCGTATGGCTGATATAGCTAAAGCAGAAGGAAGTGATCCTAATGCATATATATACACAACATTAAGTAATATGGGTTATAAGTTTGAAGATCATCCTAAGACAGTTGCTGGAGCTATGTTGAACTCTATAGTTGCTAATAGGTTAGCTGAAAGGAAAGTGTTAGAAGAGCAACGAAGAAAGGCACGTGAGTTAGGCGAACGTCAATGATTGGTACGGGGGATAATAGATCTTATGATGATGAAATGGGGTATCTTTTAGATATTCCTAATCATCCTGATATCGAACCCAGAAACCTATCACAAATAAAACAAAGTCCTAATTACGATCCTAAGACAGATGTCTATCAACAGCAAGGACAATTTGATACTCCTCTGAACCCAGAGGAACAAGAATCTTACAATAAGAAATATGGTCCTAGTGATAATCGTGACTACGATATGCAGGGATTTCATAAATACAATCCTGACTTTGAAGCAGGTCCTGGACAACACTATCCAGATACATTCAAGAAACCTAATCATCCTACATTCTCTGATGAGAGTATATACCATGGAGGAGAGTACGAGGGAGGTCGTTGGAATGAGTTAGAAGGAGGTCGATATGGATTTACTCCTGGTAGAACTAATATAAAAGAGCATGGTGAGAAGTCTCTACAAGATTACTTCAAGAGAAATGAACCAGGTAACGTCCTTAACCCAGCTCCTTTGACTGAACCTAAAGACATACACATAGTACGTCACGGTGAGACTACAGAGAATGCAGATAATACAGTTCGTGGATGGGAACCTGTCTCTCTAAATGATAAGGGAAGAGAAGAAGCTGAAAAAGCAGCTGATGAGTTAAAATCTAAAGGAGTAGATACTATAGTCTCTTCTGATTTACAGCGTGCTAAAGAGACTTCTGAGATAATTGGTAAGAAGTTAGGTATAGAACCACAGTACGATCCTAGACTGCGTACATGGAATGTAGGTGAACATGCAGGTAAACCCTGTAAAACATCTAACCCAGTCTTAAAGAAGTTTGTACAAGATACACCTGATAAACAAGTCCCTGGTGGTGAAAGCTTTAATGAATTTACAGACAGATCCTTTGCTGGTATACGAGATGCAATATTAAATAATAAAGATAAACAGTTAGCTATTGTCACTCATAACAGAGTAGAAGCTACTCTCAAAGGATGGGAGAAGACAGGACAAGATAATCCAGATATAGATGTCAATGAAGCAGTTAAAGAAGAGACAGAACCAGGTACTGTCAGACCCTTTACTATGCAACCTAATTCTTCTATTATGAAAGATGATGTTAATGTTTATAAGAATCTTAATGAAGCTATTCAAGCATATCTTATGAATAGAAGATCAAAAGAATTTGAAAGAAGATTCAAAGGACTATCAGATTTTGGTAGGGAACGTAGAAATACATTTGAACAACGTTTTCAAGGACAAGACAAACTACCTATAGAAGGTATTGGTTTTGATCCTAGAAAGATGCCAGACTGGTGGACAAGACAAACTGGAACAACTCCTTTCCCAGAAGATCTGAAGAATTTACCTTTGACAGAACAGACAGGACCCTTACCTGACCCAGGTGGCGCTGTTTCACCTAGGTTTACTCCTGTCTCCAGTAAGAATATCAATCCTACTATGAAAGCTATGAGAGATGCTTTAGTAGAACATATCAGAGGATTAGGAGAGAAAGCTGTAGAGAGTCTACATGACATACTTCTACATCCTGAGAATCTTCCTAGTACTGGTGAATTAGCAGGAACTGTATTCAAAGGAAGTGCTATTACTGATATTGTAGGTAAAATCCAAGAGGGTAAATCTTTAAAAGACATTGCTAAGGAAATGGGTGTAGGTTTATATCAACTTAAAGATATGTTAGGTAAGAAACGTATACTTCCTAAATCTGGACAAGATGACGTACCTGATTGGTTTAAAGAAGAGATGGAACAGACGCTTGAGAAAGAGTTAAAGATACAGAATCCTTCTCAACAGCAGCAAGGTAAACCTCCGAGTAAACCTCCGATAAAATGGGGTCCGACAGAAAAACAACCTTTATCTCCTTTAGAACATTCTAAGTTGATGCAACGTAAAGGATTAGAAGAAGCTCTTAAAAAGAACGATCCAGAACAGAAAGCTAAGATAAAATGGACAGAGTTGAACCCAGATGTACGGGATACTAAGTTAAGAGAAGTATTAGAGAAGAATCCAGATCTTAGACAAGTCCCTTGGGGATGGACTAAAGAACAAGTACAGAAACTATCTATCGATGACTATTTTAAAGGATTAGCAGAAGGTTTTGGAGAACCTCCAAAATAACCCAATACAGAATCTAAATAAGACTTACAAAGGATCTAGACACTAAAAAACCCTCTAAGGCGTGAGCCCTAGAGGGTTTCTTTATGGACGTTTTACTATTTAGCTTACGTTCTAAACGTTCAGTCCATTAGTGGAATTTAGTATTCTCGAAATCCTCCACAATCTTTGGAAGTTCCTTCACATCCTCAACTCGGATATGATGAGAAGCCTTTCTGTAGGACTTCGATATAATCTCCGAAGCCTCTTCAAGACCAACATCATCCTGGACCTTAGTAGGATCTCTCCATCTGATCCAACACCCCACATCGTAATGTGAGAACTTATTCTTCATAGTATCGTTTGCATACCGAGAATTGACAACGTACTTCCCAGTCTTAATACGATCAATGAAGTCCTCAAAAGTATGAGGCATCTCATCATCCTCAAGACCGTAGTGTTGATTAGCCTTCCGAGTTACAATACTCCTAGCATTATCTAACTCATTCTGAAAGTACTCACGAGTACGTTCTGCCTCAGTCATGGAGTCAGAATCCATATCTTCTAAATCACACATTGTATTCTCCTGTACAGGATTTGCTTTGGTGCACCTTGCTTCCAAAGTATCTAATGAAATGTGTTCATTAGGTAATAATGGTTTACCATACCACCTAGCTTCTTGTCCAAATAAGCAATCTGTATATACGTACGGCATCTTATCTTCCTCTTGTATTTCCTCTAGTCTTGGTAGGAGGTTGTCTAACTCTGTTAGCATGTTGAGACACAAGGCGAACTGGAACATGTTCGAGTGACCCAGTGCGATGATAGCCGAGATGATCAAGTTCTCTCGGGTCTCCCTTAGGAACTTGTCCAGATTTCTCGGCTTGTACCCTGACTTTATTTCTTGCTTCACGGCGTTTCACCTGTTCCGGCTTGTCCTCCCATGCTGCTTCCTTCTTGTAATCTCTTGCCATTGTGTTCTACTAATCTAACCTCCAATTCTCTTTCTATTTGTAATCTAACAAAGAATGAATCTTTGCCTGTTATTTCTATATCTGTAATGATCTCTTTATCTTTAACAATTCCTAGTTGGTAGAAGAATTGTCCTATAAGATCTATTACATTACCTTTGGATATCTCCTTCTCCAACCACCGAGACATCTTCTGTCTCCCGTTTATAGGTCTGCTTTTCTCTTTTCTTCTTTTCATTAATCTCTAATCGTTCTTGTTTATTTGTGGGATGTTTCATTTTGCAACACTCTTCAGTTGCCGATGACGGAAGTATGTCATCGGATCATTGTACTCCCTAAGATAACCATACCTACTAATGAAATAGATATACCTACAGATATACCAGTTGCAAATCCATTCCAATACTCAGACATTGTTAATCCTCTTTAATTCAACTATTGCGTCTCCAATAGCATCGCTAACAAAATAAGTATGTGTGTCTGTCTCCTCAATAACAAGATATAACGGTTCAGTTAAATCTATTGCTTTCTTAAGTCGTTCTATTAATTCAGACATTGCTTCTATCCTCTTCTCCTAATTTAGCTAACATAATAGCAAACTCTTTAGCTGTCTTTTCTTCCATCGTTATCATTTTGTGGATTACGTACAATCTCCAATGATCCCACGTTATGACGCCTTGTGCGAACTGACGGCTCAGGTGGGCGATATCCTCCGCTGTCGGCATGTCTAACCATCCTTTCATTGTCTCTCTCATAGATGTCGATAGCTATGTAGAATGTTATAGCAAAGAACAAGATAACACAGACACCAAAGAGTATATACATGTTCTACATTCCTTCTAGCCATTCATGTGGAATCTCTTCCACGGCCCATTTGAAACCATTCTTCTCTGCCCATTTGATTTGCGTTTTCCTTTCAGAGAAGAAGAGTAATCGCAGATCGATCCTTGGGTTCTGTCTTTTGACAGCAAGTAGCTTAGCTCTGTCTTCAGGTCGAAGATATCCTTTACATTCGACATATACTTTACCGAGAGGTGTATATATGATGAAGTCCGGGATATAATGCCTTGCCAGAACATAAGCTATCCTCTCTGTCTCATATTCAAACTTAATCTTGTGTCTTCGTAGGGAGAGTTGTATTCTCCTTTCGAATTTGTTCCTTACTTTCTTCAACAATATTCTTTAATTCTTTCTTAATATAATCAAATTTTCTTTGAGGAGTTACTGAATGTAACAGTAGATTCATTATGTATGAACTCTCCATGGCGTTCTCCTATTAAGTAGATGGGTTTTCCTTTGTCGGTATACGTTGTAAGCTTAGGAAAGCAGCAGTGTTTATAAGCGCTGTAGCTGGCTCTTGTATCGAGTTTAAGATGCCCCGTAGTTCCATGTCTTGTTGTACCACATTGACAAGACGGCGGTTCAGAGAGATTAGCAATTCTCTTGTAATCACTAATTCTGTTTTTAATATGTTCATTTCTAGCGACATGCTCATATAATACCATATTTCCTAAGGTCTTGTCAATAGCCCAAATGAAACCTGACTTCTTGTTTAAGACCACCACATCTGCATTACTTCCCACCACATAGCCGTCGATTTGGTCCAGATAGCCAAAAGCATCATCCTTCTCGAAAGACTGACTGTCTTTAAACTTCGCCATACCACGGGTAGAAGAAGATTTAATATCGACAATATTACCGTCGATAACACAGTCACGGTGACCGGGTACTCCATCCAAAGTAATCTCATCCTGTTCACCCTCTACTTGGTGTCCAGCAGCTTTAGCTAGTGTTAAGGCTAATACCTCTATGATGTGTCCATACGTATATTTGAGGGTAGCGGAAGCTGGGAGTATCTCAGCGTACTCCGGATGGTGTACAGAGTACCATAGTTGTCTAGGGCACTGATCACCCATTCTTGATAATCTGAGTCCTGATTTTCTACCATTTTCCGTAAACGCCTCCCGTATTCTATTAGATGTAGTTCCAGTGAAGTACGAATCGATTTCATCACTCCACCATCCTTTCTTAGTCAGGAGTTCCTGTACATCAGGTATGAGTGTATAGATTGATTTCATCGAGTGTAACGAGATCGATTTTCTGATGGAAAATATGCCCAGAACCATAGCGCATACTTTCTCCAAGCAGCTTTACAATAAGCTCCATATCCTGGTTCACCTACTTGCGGGAATCTTCTTTTCATTTATTCTTTCGCAGTCTATATGCTGCTGATTTCTTCCATCCCTTGTGAGGGGTTCCTGGTTTTCTTTTCATCAATGCATTGTCTTTATTAAAGCGTTCTCTAAATTGTACCAGATAGGTCCAATGATGGGTGACAAGAAGAATAGCCAGAAGACAGCTTCTAAATAACTTATCTTAGTCTCTGGTTTCTTGTCTTTCTTTTCTTTATCTTTCTTTTCTTTTTCCTCTCTTACTTCAAACTGACGTTCTACTCTTCTCCAAGCAGTGAAGGGATCGATATAAGGATCTCTCTGTCTCCTGTTTTCGAACATAGAACCATTGTTTAATAAGCTAGCCATCATCATGGCATCTGCAAAGGACGACATGTTATTCTCCATTGGTTGCTCGCTTGCGAGCTGATGAGCGAAGCGAGTGTCGTCGTTATTAATGAATTATTAAGTTATG